>Ga0255752_10000244_pt1 | contig 66707 bp, 45 predicted proteins | sample 011ome_25_FD_179952 | JGI IMG/M metagenome (GOLD analysis project Ga0255752, IMG submission 179952) | Coastal salt marsh microbial communities from the Groves Creek Marsh, Skidaway Island, Georgia - 011512CT metaG (version 2) | ecosystem: Environmental > Aquatic > Marine > Intertidal zone >...
CATGTATAAAGGCGTTGATGTTATCGTGTTCGGGACACTAATAAGTAGAGAGAGATTTCTTTGTGAGTTGTGGTGTACTGAGGAGAAATTGAAAATGCCACTTGGCATAAAAGCCGTCTTTCTCTGTTTAACCGCCCACAACTTTTTACTACCTACATGCTACAAATCTATCTATCGTCCCTTACGCACGAAGCTGGAGAGATTTTTCTGCATCATCTCACCTCGACTTAACGGCATTCTATCATTTCTGTGGTTGCGTTCGAGCTTTCCCCCTGTAGAGGTGGTCAATATTGTTGCTCTCCCGCCTCGGCCGTCGTCCCCATTTTGTATGAAAGAGCCACCACTAGCATTGTTTTTTCTATTGAAGCTACTCTTTACATTGCCACCTAGCCGCGTTATTGCTTTCCCGCTTATACTATCGTTCCTATTGTTCGAGTCGCGTAAGACGTTACTCGACGGTTTATTTCTTTTATTATTATCATCATCATCGAGAATCAAAAGGTCGTCGTCATCGTCGTCATCATCATCAACAACAACAACATCGCCCTCTTTAATCCCATTTTCGATTCCGCTTCTTTCTACTTCGCTATGCTTTTGCTTTTCTACTCTCGTAAGATTTTGTAACTCCTCCCTCGTTTGCTTCTCTCTCGCCTTTCGCTTCGCGTATTTCATCTCTAAATCGCGAAGTGACTTTTCCGCGACTCTTAAACTTTTATTTACTTTGAAATATTCGTCTTGGAGCGTCACGATGTGTTTTGTTTTCATTCGTAAAGAACGAGCGAGGGATTCGAGCGCCATACGTTTATCCTTCTGATCCATCAATCGAGCAATCTGCTCCTCTTCGAAAAAGCGACTACTACTCACAGCATTTTTATCCGCGAACACGTCCATCTCCACCGCTCTTTGGTGCTTCAACGCCGAGATTTCGATTCGAAGCATTTTGACGTCTGATTCAGCTCTCGTGACTCTCGATTCAAAATTTTTAGCTTTGTCCACTGCGATTTTCTCTCGCGCTTTCGCAACTCTGTTTTCTTCTTGCACTTGCATATACTCCACTTGTAGCGTTTCCAGCTGCATTTTACTTTGCGCGAACGCATCGTTGTTACACCTATTCAAAACGACCGCATCTTCCGCTTCGCGGGTTTTCCGCTTTTCTTCGAGTAAAAGCCTGCGAAGTTCTGCATTTTCATTTTCTGATTCTAAGTGCTCCTCACCATCATCATTAGCGGCATCATCACTCTCATCTCCATCGCTCTCGCTACTGCTAACCAATACGACAACATCCTCATCATCTTGCTTCTCGAGGACGTTTGTTTTTCTTCTCTCTTTTTCTTTCTTTTCAAAATTGGTCTTCTTCTTCTTCTTCTTCTTCTTCTTCTGCTTCGTATCGCCGCTTCGCTTCTTGTCGTCTCTTCTCTTTGCTTTAAGCGCAGATAACGGGACATCTAAATACACCGGAAGCGCCGCGCTGATATCGAAATCAACTCTGCACACGACGCAAGGAGCTGTTGGAATCGCAAAACCGTTCTGTCGATTGATTTTCTTTTTGATTTCGAACCACTTCGTTATGCACGAAGGATGAAAGACGTGGCCGCACTCGGATAATGCAACGCATTTTCCTGACACGATGTCGAAACAAACTGCGCACGAACTCATTATTCTCTCTCTCCCATTGTTTTATACTAATATCATGCGATACATCGTGGTTGTGTTTAAAGTTGTGAAGGAGATAGTTAAAACAATTCACTCCTTTGATTTTTTGAATTTCACACACCTTTCCACAAAAAACCGTACGAGTAAAGCGACACAATAACAACAACAACAACAACAACAACGCTTCACAAGTCTCAAGCGCAACGAAAACTAAAATCAACATGAGCGATTTGCTCGGCGAGATAAAAAAGACGGAAGTTGACGACCGGGATGAGCAAACGAACAACAACAACAAACAGATGAGTCGTTTTTTATCAGCAAAAGGCACTAACAAAGACGAATTCGTTGACGTTGAAAGAGGTGTTTCTTCAGAGCCGTCAACATCAACCACTTCGTCTCCAACGACGATGGAACTCTTCTTAAGAGACGCAACATTGATTAAGAGTCTTCTTTCGGACATACGAAAACAGCTCGTGAACTTGCATCAACTCCACGAACGCGGAAAGTCCGCTTTAAAATCATCAGAAATGTCAGGAATCAAAGATGAAATGAACGCGTGCTCGGAGAAGGCGAAAACATTAGCGCGTGAAGCTAAACTGCGCGTGCAAAACATGGACGAAGACTTGAAAAGATTGCTACGAGAGAAAAAAATAAGCGCGGATGGAAGCGAGAAACAAACCAGAGAAACTGTTTCGAACGCTTTGAAAACAAAGTTGAAAGAGCAAATGGCTGAGTTTCAAGTCCTTCGCGAGAAGTTGCGCACCGAACACAAGGAAGTCATCGAGAGGCGATTCTTTGCGTTGACTGGGGAACAAATCGAGGAAGAAAAACTCGAATCAATGATTGAAAACGGTGCCGATGAACAAATGTTTAAGCAAGCGATTTTAGATCAAGGCAGAGGTTTGATATTAGACACGGTCGAAGAAATTCAGGAACGACACAAGGCAGTTCGAGAGTTAGAGCGGCGGTTGTTAGATTTACATCAGATCTTTTTAGACATGAGCGTTCTAGTCGACGCGCAAGGAGAGATGATAGATGATATACAGGAACAAGTTTCCAAGTCGACCGAGTACGTAAAACAAGGGCAAGTGGCGTTAGTGAGTGCTCGAGAATACCAAAAGAACACGCGGAAATGGGCCTGCGTGTTTACGATACTCATGATGATTGTACTCCTAGTTATATTGCTGCCGATTTTGAAACCGTGGAAATAAAGTAGTTCTCATGAACCAAACGATGTATTGTATTATAAATCGAATCGCTATCGCCGCCAGCGTTGGATGAATCGATCGACTCGAATTGTGACTATCTTCTAATTCACGCTTCTTCTTCCGCTCGCACATCGTTTTCGCTACTACCATCCTCGTCATCATTGCTACCGCTATTCTCGTCACCATCGTCGACGTCGTCTACTTCACCCGTGATCACCTTTTCTTGTTTTTTCATGCATTGACCACAACGCGATCGACTCACATGACAGTTCTCAACGCACTTATCGCGAAACGTAATCAGCCCTGCCCCGTTCATCGCGCTCAAAGCCTTCCACTCGGTTTGTTCTCGTTTACGAAGCATTTGAACTTCGGCATTTCTACTGCTATCATCGTCGGCGTCGAGATCTTCGTCCGAATCTGGTCTGTAATACGATTGCGAAAAGCCTTCGTTCGGTCCGAGAGAAAATCCGTACACGTTCACTGTCCCGCACGACATCAACGCCATCAAAACCCCTTGAAAGCCAACGCTCGTTTGAATTTTCGGGAACGATTTAATCACGTACGATGCAAAATCGGGATGTAAAGAGTATAAAGGCGTTCCCGGGTTCCTTCTGTGCTCGCCCATGAACGACCGAAAGGCTTGCGGAGAACGCATTTGCTGCACGACAAATTCATCTTCCGTCTCGCGAAACCCAAAATGCTTTGCGTTCACCACACGCATCGACGTTTTCCTTCCCACGATGTCGCCGTAATTCGAGTCTGTCTTCGCGTCGTTGAATCTTATGACGACGGTATGCGCGTCAATCTCCGCCGCGCGATTTCTATTTACGCGCGATTTCATGGACCCAGAGTTGCCGATTACGGCGCACGTTGGAAAAAAGAGCCGGTTGCCTCTAAAGATATCATCGCTTGGTAATATTTTCAGCAAAGGTGGACCAATCGGGCCTAAAAATCTAGGAACTTCGTTTGGTAAATCCAATTGCAATACGCCCGTTTTCCTCGTATTCATATGCTTGCCCAAGTTATATTTCGACATGATGATTGGACCGGTGTAAGGTAGGTTCCAACTTTGCAAGAGCGAGCCGCCGAGTTTCTTCCCGGATAGTTTGATTGGACTATCGCACAAGTCGCCTACGTATATTTTCGAGCACGTGCACATGGTTTCGTCATCGTTGCACGTTCCGTGCGCGCATGGTTGATTATGCGCGCCGCATATCGGTCTCGGAATAGTTCGCACAGCAGGCAATGCATCTGGAACACTCGAGCTTTTCTGTTGGTTTTGTGTTCTGTGTTGTTGTTGTTGTTGTTGTTGTTCGCTAGTCGCGCCATCGTAGTCTGTAGTCTGCGTATTTTTGTCGTGGGAGGAGGAGGAGGAGTAATCATCGTTACTAGCATAATCTTCGTTTGCTTTTTGCAAAGATACCGGATGGTTTTTCCTCCGATGCGAAGACGCCGCCGATATATCTTCGTCCATTTCTCCGTACGTCCCGTCTGTTCCTTCAAGTACCGTCTTTGTCGTCCACTTCACGTACCAAACTACGAGCAGAGCGAACAAAAGCTTGACAACGTTCCATCTAAATTTTGCTTTCCTTTTGTGTTGCTCGTACAGGAGCGAAGTTCGACGCCTCGCCGTTGGTGCAGTCGTCGCTGCGATACACATGATAAATATACTCTTGAGCTGTGTTTTTTATCGGGGGTATTGATGCGCCGTGCGCGTGTATTTAGGTTTAGGAAGAGAGGAGGATGACAAGTGACGATGGTTCGTTTTGAACGAGAAAATTTTAAGGCAAAAGAAGAACTTCTTCACAACGAAAAAGAAAGAGCAAGAGACTTATCACTAGTATTAAAACGATGAGAGAAGAAGAAGGAGAAGGAGAAGGAGAAGGAGGAATTTGGGAAGTTGAAATCGTCGGCACGCCTTTAGATTTGAACGAGTGCGTGCAAATTGTATCGGACGATCGCGCCGGGGCGATATCCAGTTTTGTCGGCGTCACCCGAAACACGTTCGATGGAAAAAGCGTCTCAAAATTGGAATACGAATGTTACACCCCTATGGCTTTGAAGAAACTCAACGAGTTGTGTGCGATGGCGTTCAGAAAATGGAACGGCGATGATCGGTGCGATAAGAGTAACACCAGAGATAGTCACGATAGCGAAAACGTCAAGATTGTGAGGAGAGCGTCGAGTTGCGAGGTTGAGGATAAAAACGAGACAGTTAGGGGAATGGGAGGGGTTGGCGAAAAGAACAACGACAAAACGAGCACGAGTAGTAAAAAACAAACCGACGACGGACTCTTGAAAATAGTAATCAAACATCGGACTGGAACGGTACTTGTTGGCGAACCGAGCGTTATAATTGCGGTTTCATCAGCGCATCGCGAGGCTTCCTTGGACGCAGTTAAATGGTTGATTGATGAACTGAAAGCGACGGTGCCGATTTGGAAAAAGGAGTTTTTCGAGGATGGCGAAGTGTGGAAAGAAAATAGCGAGCAACGTTTGAAACCTTCTAAAAACAGAGGGTATGCCAAAGCATACACCAATTGAATTGAATATGATCCGTACTAATGTTGAAATAATAATACTAGTAATAATACAACGCGTTCAAAAACGCATTCATTATAGATGAGATTCTACGGGCATAACTCGCACACCATCCATTCATTTTTTTCTTCTTCTTCGTTATTAGCGCTATTATTACTGCGAGTATCTCCCTCGCTATTTTGTTCACGGCTATATAAATATCGTTTGTTTCCTTTCAGCTTTAGATGATCGATGCGGTTTACGTCCACGGTGACGAGGCAAAAGTTTTCCAGAACATTCTCTTTCGGCCACATGTTTTCGAATTCGTCTTCGTTTTCTATCAGTCTGTCGACATCGTAAGCTTCCTCGTGTTCCGGCAGACGCGGTTGTCCTGGTTCCGGCCAAGCAAATTGCCCTCTCGCGCCTGGGCGCATTTTTTTCCACGATATCGAGCGGTCTCTTATGTCAATCTCATCGGTCGATTCATTCGTGATGACGTTGGCAAATCCACGCAGTCGGAACTGCTCTCTGCTTTTTGGAAAATACCAGCAAATTTCGCACTTGTTGTTGACAGCAAAATCACCTACTTTCTTCGAACGCTTATCGGTCACGAACGTCACTTTCGTCGGGTCTCGGTCCAGGAAACCTCTAAATACGACCGTACGGATTGCTGGAAACCCACTCTCGTCGTTTTGATCGTCCATCGATGCGTTCGCTCCCGTTGTCGCGACTTGGATATATTTTGCATTCGGTAGAGATTTGTTCGCGTCCATCGCCTTCTTCAAAGCAGCGCGCCACACTTGCGAAGAACATTTCGTCGCTGCGGTTGATGCGCTCAGAACTATGTTATGCGCCATATCCTTTTCTTTTGTCTTTCCTTGTTCTCTTGATGTTGTTGTTCTTGTTCTTGTTAGACGTGGTAGTATTTATACGTCTCGTTCTGTCTGTGTTTTTTCTCGCGTTTGGAAAAGTGTGGATAAATTGAGTTTTTCACCCTCACCCACCCCACCTCACAAAAAAAAAGAAACAACGCATCGCGCACACGCGACCAGTTCGCGACGCATTGATTGAAGAGCGGGATATATGCATATATAAAGATCGAATCCTCATCATTTTCGACGTTCCTTTCTCTCTCAGAAAACAATGCTTCTGGTGTCGTACTGATAGATAGATAGATATAAAAGCAGTCGCAAAATAAAATTAGGTATAAGGAAAAATGCGACAAAGTTTAAGCAAAGGCGACATCACTTACACCACCGCCGCCAGTAGCAGCAGCAGCGCGGATGATAAGTATATTCTTAAACCTATTCCGTCTGGTCACGGTCGCGTGACTAAACTTGCGATAGCGTTATCACTTTTGACGGTTGCCTCGCTCATCGTTCGGGAATCGTGGAACTTTCAAGAGTTCACGCGCAATAGCGTTGGCAAGTTTGGGAGTGGGAGTTTCAAAGAAGGACAGGAATATTTCCGTCTACTGGACACCGATCACATGGATAATTACATCGAGGACGGGGAAGATGCTCTGAGAGAAACAGCAGAGCGAGTGAAAGACGCGTGCGAATACACGCACGAGCAGTATGAGAAAGAGCCAAAACCGGTGGCGAAAACGAAAGCGTTAGTTACCGGCGGTGCCGGGTTCATTGGTTCCCGCTTAGTGAAAGAGTTACTTCGCGTCGGCTATGATGTCGTGGTCTTGGACAACATGTCGACGGGCAAAGAAAGCTTCCTCGCTAAAAAGGCTACGCTCGTTCGCGGTGATTGTCGCGATTACGAAACAGTTTTTAAAACCATTGAAGAGCACGAACCTTTCGTTGTCTTCCATCTGGCTGCGCAATCAAAAGTGTTGCCTTCATTGAAGAAAGGCGTGGATTTCGTTCAGTTTTCGATAGAGCAGAACGTCCTTGCCACGGAGAATGTTCTGAAAGCAATCGTACAAACGCGGCACGCGTCGTCTGATAGTGGCGATGGATCCGCGAACGCGAAATACGTCGACAAAAAAAATCAACCTTCGGGGCTGCACCATCCTCAACATCACAAGGCGCGAAAAAGTTTCAAAGGCGTTCAGAAATTCGTTTACGCCGGGTCTTCGACGTTTTATGGGAACAACTTGAGGAATCTTCCTTTCCAGGAGAATTCTAAATACAATGTTTTGCAGCACAAAACCGCGTCAACCTCTCCATACGCTACAACAAAAGCCATGGGAGAAACGATCGTGAAGCTGTATTCGGAGAGCTATCACGTTCCGACGATAATCTTGCGTTTGTTTATGGTGTTTGGTCCAAACGAACCGAGCGAAGGTTTGGACGGCGTTGTGACTGGAAACTTTTTAAAGCAGTTCAAAGCGAATGAAGATTTAAAGATCGAGGGTAGTGGGAATCATTTTAGAGACTTTGTACACGTAGATGACGTTGCGCGAGCTTTTGTATTAGCCGCGCAGTCTTCGATAGAACAAAACGGACACGTGTTCAACGTTGGGAGCGGGAAATTAAAGACAATAAACGAAATAGCGGAATTAGTACAACCAGATGAGAAGAAAAGAACTCATGTTGCCAAAAGGAAGAACGATTTGATAGGCACATTAGCTTCAACGTGCGAAGCGAAAAAGCAATTAGGATTCGTGGCGAAATTAGACATAGAAGATTGGGTACTTTCGCAGAAAGTGTAAAGCAGTTTTTCATTATGCGTACCAAAGCTTATCAATAAGCTCTAGTTTTTCTTCATTTGTTTACTTTTTTCCGCAGAAGCAGTTACGGCTTCAATTACCGCAGAGCGGAATCTGTTCTTTTCGAGCTGGCGCATCGCCGATATTGTCGTTCCTCCTGGCGAGCACACTCTATCTTTCAACTCTCCCGGGTGCACCTGCGTTTCGAGGCAAAGCTTTCCAGCGCCGATTACAGTCTGACAGGCGAGTTTCATCGCAACACTTCGAGGGAGACCATTCAAGACGGCCCCATCTGCCAAAGCTTCAATGAATGCAAACACATACGCTGGTCCAGAACCAGAAACGCCGACGACGGCGTGCATCTGGCTTTCTTCTACGATGACCGATAAACCAAGATTTGAAAATAACGATGAAATCATCTTCACCGTGGCTAGACTCGCCGTCTTCCCTCCACAGCACGCAATCGCGCCTTCTCTTACAAAACACGGCGTGTTGGGCATAACTCTGACTACCGAAGGTGTCGGCAGCAGGTCGTTGTTTGCGTTGTCCTTCTTATCGCTTTTGTTATTGTTGTCATTGCTTTCATTGAACCCAGCATCTTCCTCGTAAAAAACTTCTTCGCCTTCGAGTTGTGCCGCCGCTATAATCTTATCACTTTGATATTCGTCGTCGTCGTCGTCGTCATCATCGCCGTCGTCGTAATCGTAAGATTTCATGCTAGTGCTATCGCTATCTTTCTTTCGTCCGCCAAGATTGAACAGACCTCGAGACTTTAAGTTGCCATTGCTCCCATCAGCTTGGCGTCCTCGTTCGCTCGATTTCGCATTCGTTCCAATGTTTAAATGCTTTTCAATGTCAGATGTTTTAATACCCGCGGCAACAGATACAAACACGTGCCACGGTTTGACCCTCGGTTTAATCTCGTCCAATATGCTCAACATTTTATTTGGTTTGACGCACAAGAAGATTATATCGGATTCGTCCAACACTGCCGAGGCGTTTGAGACGATATTCTCGATGCCTAACTCTTCCTTGAACAGAGACGCTCGACCGTTGCTTGTTTGATTCTTTCCTCCGTAGCACGCGATAGATTCGCTTTGGACGACTTTGGAGTCCAGGAATCCTCTCGCCATCGCTTCAGCCATCGCTCCGCAACCTATGAAGCCGAAGCGCAATGGTTTTTGGTTTTGCAGCACGCGAGCGGACTTGTTTGCATCTCTTTCGATGAAAGAACGATGACTGTCGCTTGTACCACCATCAGTTACGTTATTAACATCGGATGCCCCGTTCACAACTGCGATATGTTGTCTTCTTCTTTCCACGGGAGGAGAATGTCTAAAAAGTCTCTGGCTGTGGCTTGGTTGGAGAGAAGACGCTGAAAATGGCGTCGACGCGATGCATTTAAAAGACGCGGAAGCGATTGGAAACATTCGCGCAACGCTCAGTTATCGATTCGTGTTGTTCTCGTTGATGGTGGTGGTTGCGTAGATGGAATAATTTCACAACACAACAAGAGAATTTTATGTGATGATAGTTAAGTTTTGTTTTGGGTGTGACAGTTGCTGATATTTACTTTTGTCCACACAAATAAACAAACAGCTTGAAACAGCGACAACGAGCTCTCTCTCGTTCACTCCCTCTCTCCTTCTCTCTTCTCTCCCTCTTTTGGTTGTTTGTTCGTCCGGACCGGCGGTTTAATACTCTCCAGCAGCAGCAGCAAAACAAAAAGGAGGGCGATAAAATAAGAATGAATGTGCTCGTTTCCGGTGGGTCCGGATACCTCGGACAGTTTCTCATCGAACGTCTCCTGACTTTGAACAAGGAAATCAACGCGGTACACTACACGTGTTCGTCGGAAAGCTCAAAACTCCCGGAAAGCGTTCACGAACAACACAAGCGAAGGTTAGTTTGTCACGTGTGTGACTTTGAAACTGGTGCAGGCGTGGAAGAGTGCGTCGAGAAAGCGTCCAAGGGTGAGTATCTCGAAGGCAACAAAAACTTGAAACTGGTCGTCAACTGCACCGCGCTTTCGCAACCGAAACAATGCGAAGAAAACGAAGAAAAAGCGCGTAAAATAAACGCCCCGACACACTTATGTGAAGCTCTTATGAGAAAATACGGGAAGGGAAGCGAAGAGAGAGTTCCTTTACTCGTCCACATGAGTACGGATCAGGTGTTCTGCGGTTCGTACTCCAACACCAGAGAAGACGACGCGCGCGAAAAGGCGTTTGAGCCGATAAATGCATATGGTCGTTCGAAAAAGTACGCAGAATCGTATTTACTCGAAAACTACGATAAGAACGCGCTCGTCATATTACGTAGTTCAGTCATCACGGGACCACAGCCGCCGTATCGACGCGTCGACAGGCCGTTGTTTTTAGATTTTATCGCAAAAACGTGCCCTCCAAACACACGCGGTCAAAGTGCAGAAGGAGAAGAGAAGGAAGAAGTTAAAGATGAAAACGCGGTGGAGTTTTGGACAGATGAATTTAGAAATCCAGTATCGCGAATTGATTTGACCGAGGCTATCGTGTACTGTTTTGAAATTTTCGTAGGTTTACGACGTAAGCGCGATGTTTCCGCGTTTTTGTTCGAGGAAGGAGGTGGGTCGTCAGATAGCACTCCCATTTATCACGCGGGCGGACCGGAGCGCTTGAGCCGTTACGACATGGTCACCATATTTTGCAACACCATGAGAGCGAGCAAAAAGCGCGCGAAACCTGCAGAGAAAAGTAAAACCACGTCTTCTAGCGCTGCTGCCGTGGTTAAAACTCCTGCTGATATTAGCATGGACAGCACAAAATTTATGACAGTTTTACGCAACGGCGTTCAGTTGAAATCGTTCCAAGAACAGGTTTTAGATTCGACGACGGTGTATTTGAGCGCAGTTCTTGGAAAGACTCGATAAATTAGTTCATGAGCGACCAAAGAAATTATGTAGGAATGTACGTACCACATGATTGAAAATGAGTTGTATGTATCGTGATAAATGCGCACTCACATTTAAAAAAAAACGTTCTCGCTAAAAACTTAGAGCTCATCTTTCGGTGTTTCCTCTTCTTCCACTGCCGGCGCAGATTCTTCGGCTTCGGCGACTTCTTCCTCTTCATCGGGGAACTCCATTTCATCCAAGAGCGGTGCGTCTTTCTCAACGCCCATCTTGTCCTTGAGCAAATCAAAGACGCGCGACGCCATGGATTTAGAGTCGTCGATGACGAATCCAGATTCGATGAGCGCAGTTTCGAACATGACGACAGCCAAGTTCTTGGAAGTTTCATCTTCGCCATCAGCTTCGTACTTTTCCTTGAGAGCGGCAACCAGCGGGTGTTTATAGTTGATTTCCAACGTCTTCTTACCCTTCATGTACTGCGCTCTCGAGTCGTCCGATAACGCTTGCGCTCTCATGATGCGCTCCATGTTGGCAGACCAGCCGTATTTGCTCGTGACCACGACGCATGGCGTCGTGGATAATCTGTTCGAGATCTTCACGTTTTCGATTGAATCCGGGTACGAGGTCAAAAGAGCATCCTTCCACCATTTCGTGAACGGCTTGAAGTGTTCTTTCGTCTTTTTGAACTGCTTCTTCTCGCCTTCATCCGCGTCCCCAAATTTCATGTCTTCCTTGGAAGCGTTGGAAAATTTGAACTCATCGAATTCTGTCAAGTTTTGCATCGTGTACTCGTCAATCGGGTCGGTGAAGTAAATAACTTCAAATCCTTTCAACAAGAGTTTTTCGAGAAACGGCGATTTCTCCAAGGCTTCTTGGGATTCGCCGGCGACGTAATAAATGCTCTTTTGTCCTTCCTTCATTCTCTCGACGTACTGTTCCAAAGAGACCAGTTTGTCCGGAGATTGAGAGGTGTAGAAGCGGAGTAACTTGGCTAATCGCGTTCTGTTCGAGGCATCTTCGATGATGCCTAATTTGATGGCTTTACCGAAAGATTTCCAGAACTTTTCGTACTTTTCGTTCGCGACAACCTTGGCCTCTTCGTCTTCGTTCTCGTTGTCGTCATCCTCGGAGTCGTTGCCTTCCTCAGCGAGTTTACGAATCATATCCAATGCTTTTCTGACGAGCTTCTTCTTGATCGTTTTCAAAGAAGTGTGTTGTTGCAACGTTTCGCGAGAAACGTTCAACGGAAGCGTATCGGAATCGACGATCCCTTTAATAAAAGAGAGATACTTCGGCAAAAGCTCGTCGAATTCGTCGGAAATGAACACTCTTCTCACGTACAGTTTTAACGCGGAGGCTTTACCGTAGTAGTTATCGTACATATCCGGAGGGGCACTTTCCGGAATGAAGAGAATAGCTTTGAACTCAACATCGCCTTCGGCTTTGAAGTGGGAGTACGTCAACGGATCGCTCTTGTCTTTCGACAACGCCTTGTAAAACTTGGAGTACTCTTCCGGTTCAATTTCGGAAGACGATCTGAGCCAGATAGCTTTAGAGTCGTTGAGTAAGACCCAGTCCCAGACGGTTTTCGTAACCGTTTTCGTTTTTGGTTTGTCGTCTTTCTCGTCCTCATCGTCGTCGTCGTCGTCCTCATCGTCGTCGTCCTCATCGTCGTCCTCTTCGTCGTCCTCTTCGTCCTTCTCCTCGTCGGACTTTTCTTCATCGTCGTCTTCGATCGGAACTTCTTCGGATTCTTCCTTAGATTCCCACATGTAAATCGGAAAGTTGATAAATTCAGAGTACTTTTCGACCAAGTCCTTCAATTTGCCCTCGTCCAAATACTCTTGCGCTTCCTCTTTGAGATAAATCTTGATCTCCGTGCCTCTGCCGATCGCTTCACCATCGGTATCTTCAGAAATGGCAAAGTTACCGTCGGCTTTAGATTGCCAGATCCATTGCGTGTCTTCGCTGTTCGACTTGGTGCGCACTTCCACAAAGTCGGCGACTAAGTACACGGAGTAGAAACCGACGCCAAACTGACCGATGAGAGACATGTCGCCACCCTTTTGCATTTGCTCGAGGAAGGCTGACGTACCAGATTTAGCAATCGTACCCAAGTTGTCCTTGATTTCTTGCTTGGTCATCCCAACCCCTTTATCGCGGATGGAAATAAGCTTTTGGTCTTTGTCGATTTTGATGCGAATGTCGAGCTGAGCGGCATCTCCGTCGCCCAATTGCGAGGCATCGGTCAAGGACAAGAAACGAATCTTGTCCAAAGCGTCGGATCCGTTAGAGATCAATTCTCTCAGGAAAATATCTTTGTTGGAGTACAAAGAGTTGATGATGATATCCATCAAGCGCGAAACTTCGGCTTGAAACTCGTTGACTTCAGCACCCGCCTTGAAGGTTGGAATTTGGAATTCTTCCGATGACGATGCCGCCTCATCCGCCGCCGCAGCTTCTACGAATAGAGAAGAAGAGGAAGCAGAGAGCGCGTTATCGTTCCCAAAGTCTGTTGTTGAAAGTGAAAAGAGACGACACACACACAACGGTCAGTGATGGCTCGAGTTAACTTTAACCACCGATAGAAGAAGTTACTAATCCAAAATTATATTTGATCGAAAGAAAGCGAGAGAAACAAATTTCCGAGACCAAATCACACGCGGCGCGCTCTCGAAAGATGATGATTGAATAAAAAAAAGACTACGACATCATATCATTACGCACTCGAAGGGACAGAAATACCGGCAAACAAGCCGATGAGTAACCCCAACAGAAGGAATTTAGTAAACTTCATCATCGTTCTTACGTTCGCGAGAAAGAAAGAAACGAGAGTTGGTGTTTCTAAAAAAGTGATGAAGAGATGAGAAGAATTTTCCTTCTTTTCTCCTTTTCTCTTTTGGAGATGATGGGTGACAATTCGGGAGCCAATCAAAATTTCACAAATTCGCGACCACAACGCACAAAGAACAAAAACAAGCGTGGATGTGGGGTGGTGGTGAATAAATAAATTTTTCGTACAAACTTTAACAACTTCGACGCTTCTTTCTTTCCTCATCCTCATCCTCATCCTCCTCTAATTCTTCCGAGTTTCGCCGCCAATTTACATACACTTCGTCCGTTCTAAACCTTTGCGTGCACGTCGTCTGTTCTAAAGGAACACCCACGCTTCCGTTCGCTAAATATTCAATCAAGCCGGTGTACGCAATCATGGCGCCGTTGTCGATGCAATATCGTTCATCCGTCGCATATAACTTTCCTCCGCGCTCTTTAGCCATTATATCCATCATCTCCTGCAGACGAAGATTACACCCAACACCCCCCACGATGAGCACATCGTTCGCATCGCAATGCGCCATAGCTCTTTCCGTCACTTCGATCAACATCGCAAACACAGTTTCCTGAAACGACATCGCCAAGTCAGCCTTCGTGACTGTATTACTATTATTACTACTTTTCATCGCGGCTACTTTTTCTTCCGCGTTGGTTAGAATTCCACCAACGTTTATATCCATACCTTTACAATTGTATGGAAATTCCACGAAGGTTTTACCTTCTTTCGCGAGTTGTTCGATGTTATATCCCGGCGCCGGGTCGTTCGAAAGCTCTAAACACCTCGCGAATCTATCCAACGCGTTTCCTACCGCTATATCTATAGTTTCTCCAAAAATTCTGTACCTGTTATCGTTGTACGCGATGATTTGTGTGTTCCCACCGCTCGCGTATAAAACGACTGGATTCTTAGCTTTCGTTACTAATCTTCCCATCTCGATGTGCGCTATGCAGTGGTTCACCGTTTGGATTGGTTTCTTCCAAATTTGACTGAGCGTTCGAACGACTAGCGCGACGACGATGAGGCACGCCCCCATCCCAGGTCCTTTGGTGAAACAAATCACATCAATTTCCTCGCCGAAATCTTTCAACGAAAATGAAGAGCGAGATTCATTATTATTATTATTATTATCATCAAACGCTTCTCGTAAAGCGTCTTCGGTTAAATCTAAAATCACTTTTTTGTGGTGGTTGGCGGTTTCTCGCGGGAGAAAACCACTACCCGTAGGCGCGCAATACGTCCGCCGTTTGTTGCTCAAAATCGTTCCATCGCTGGTTACTATGCCGACGCCTATTTTGTTCGCCGACCCTTCGAATCCAATGGCTATCGTTTTCTTCTTCTTCATCCTTTTTCGCGCATATATTTTATTATTATGGCGCCATGCATGGCAATCGGTGTGAGAAAATATCGAAAGAAAGAAAGAAAAATGCAAAAAAAAAACTCACTTTTGAAGTAACGAACACGCGCACACACGGAAAGAAAGAAAGGAAGAAAGGAGAATGCCGTCGGCGTCGTCGTCGGCGTCGTTAACTGCAGCAGCGGCAGCGTTAGTGACATCATCGTCGTCGTCAACGCGTCCAAATCTGACTTCTTCAAAGAAGACGAAGAAGGTAAAACTCAACTGGGTGGTGAAAGCTTCATCAACATCGTCAAATGAAGGATACTTACCCGGCACCATGCTAAGCGCGGAGCAAATCTTAGAAGTACCCATCGATAGAAGAGCGTTTAAACCTACGAGCGAAGAGTGCCCTTTCTGTGTAAACGCGATAGTGAAAGAAAATGGGAGCAAGTGTATCGGAGTCTGTCGGAACCCACAGAATGTTCCAGGACCCCTATTTTTTCCTCATCAAATGCAAACGTGTCGAGACGCGGTTCAAATTCAACTAGAATCGATGAAAGATAAGAATAATCCTAGAACCGACCACGGCGTACAAGTTATGTGGGAGTTCAGCGTAGAATCGGGAAACATGGATCGCTCGAGATATTTCGGTTTCTCGTCGGATATGTATCACTTTGATCATTTTCTTGGGAAGTGTTTGGTAAACTTTGACGCGTTCGTATTCAATAGAAAGCACGAGATTCTTGACGAGATTTCAATGAAAGATGGGCGCACTTTGGTGAGAGTCATAGTAACTGATAAAGTTGGGAGTGATACTTTTTGGGCTTTTGTCATGGTGAAGCGCACATTCAGTAAATACGAAGGTTGCTGGCAAAGCTTGAGGATTTTGCCGTGCGATGAAAATTGGGATTCGAAATATATTAACGCGAATACAGGCGAAGCTAAGATGCCTGGAATATAAAATAGATTTATGTATATTAGTAGTACTGTACACGAAAACGACTAGTTAACGGCGGCGGTTTTGACGCCTCGGGCACCGTCTACCTTTATTTTAATATCGGCAGACGCGACGGAGGAAGCGTTGTTGTTGTTGATATTTTTTACACTCTTTCCCGAAGCAGCGCCGAGGATAATTTCCTTCAGTTCATCACCAGTTAAGCTTTCGCGATCCAAAAGCGACTTTGCAATCGCGTGCAGCTCTTTCTCGTGCGTTCGCAATAGCGTCTTGGCGCGCACGTACGCGCTTTCGAGCATTTCTTTCACTTCTTCCTCTATTTTTTGTCTCGTTTCCGAGGATAAGCCGCTTTGATTATACTCTTGACTCGCTAAACCAATAGTTTGAGAAAACCCGTACTTTGTGATCATCTCCCTCGCCAATCGTGTCGCTTGTTGCAAGTCAGACGAGGCGCCGGTTGTAATTTCATCTTTGCCAAAGATCAACTCTTCCGCGACTCGTCCGCCCATGGTGACGTCAAGCATAGCCATCAACTGTTTGCGAGTGAGATTCAACTCGTCTTTATCTGGAAGTTGCATCACCATACCTAAAGCATGGCCTCTCGGAACAATGGTCGCTTTATGCACGGGCCTCGCACCTTGCGTTCTTAAGGCAACTAAAGCGTGACCACCTTCGTGGTAAGCGGTGAGCTTTCTGTTCTCTTCCGTAATGACTGCGGACTTGCGCTCCGCGCCCATGAGAATGCGATCCTTTGCGTGGTCGAGATGGCTATTTTTCACTTCCGTCTCGTCATCTAAAGCTGCCTTCAACGCCGCAATGTTCACAAGGTTTGCTAAATCTGCTCCAGAAAAGCCCGGCGTCCCTCTCGCGACGATTTCAAAGTCTACGTCTTTCGCGAGCTTCACATTTTTCGAGTGCACTTGCAAAATTTGTTTGCGACCTTCGACGTCTGGATTCGGCACCGCGACGGTTCTATCGAAACGCCCGGGTCGAACGAGCGCTTTATCCAAAGCCTCGGGCGTGTTTGTCGCTGCAAGCACAACAATACCTTGGACATCGGACGAATTAAATCCATCCATTTCCGTTAAGAGTTGATTCAAAGTCATGCGAGTGTTCTGCGCATCTTTCGGAGAACGCTGCGAACCGACCGCGTCGATTTCGTCGATAAAAACAATACACGGTGCTTGCTTCTTCGCCGCTTTAAATAGTTCTCGCACTCGTCGAGCGCCGACGCCAACAAACATCTCCTCAAACTCAGAGCCGGAAACGTAAAAGAACGGCACGTCCGCTTCGCCCGCGACGGCTTTCGCGAGCAAAGTCTTTCCTGTCCCCGGCGGGCCGACCAAGAGCAAACCTTTTGGAAGTTTTCCTCCCAAGCGAGTAAACTTTTTCGGATCTCTCAAATAGTGTACGATTTCTTTCAGCTCATTCTTTGCCTCGTCGACGCCTTTTACATCCGAAAACGTTGTCTTCTTCTTCCTTCGTATTTTACCACCTTTACCGTCGCTCTCTTCGATGAATTCGTCCTGGTTTTGAGGTTTTGGTTGATCTGAGTTTCCTAGAAGCGATCTTCCGACCGGTCCTCCTTTATCCTCGATGAGTGCTCCTACTCCGGACAAGACCACAAAAGCTAAGCCTAACGTGCGAATTGTTCGCCAAACTTGCGCTGGAAACGTTGGTTCTAAATGCTGCACGAATAACGGCGACTTTGGCGTCCCTAGCACTTCACCGCCGGAAGCCGAGGACGACGATCCGCGCAACGCGTTTGTCGCAGCGGCTGCCGCACCGCCGGAAGCATTTCCTCCTACCCCAGCTGTATTATTTGCCGCAGCTGTCGCGTCATTGATAGCTTTTGAGAATCCTTGTAAGGTTGGAAACTGCCATCCTCCACTTCCGCTAGCGCCGTGATTGTTCTTTGCCATCATTGCGGCATTTGCAGCCGCAGCGCCGGCAAAGCCATCACCTCCTCCTCCTCCTCCTCCTCGTTGTCGTCCAAAAGCAGACGCTGCCGCCGAATGTGGTTGCATCATTTGCCCTCGCTGTAGAGTTTCTAACATCGCTGACTCGTTCAACCGATTCGTCGCTACTAATGCTTTGAGATATTCGCTCAGATTCTTCTCGTTTTGTTGGTTGACTCGGTTCGTTTCGAACAACTCAATCACTTTGTTGCTTTTGTTCTGCTTGTTCAACAGTTTGAGTTGCTGAAACTCGAGAGAGGACGAAGAAGAGGAAGAAGAAGAAGAAGAAGAAGAACCGAAGAATCTCCTGCTTATGTTATCGTTGCTCCTGTTGTTGTTGTTGTTATTCGAGACTTTGTTCGCGCTCATCGCGCGGTTGCTCTTGGAAAGATTCTTCGTCATCGTCACTCTCGTCGTCGTCATTCTCGTCGAAAAAAACGCACACGCATCTCGTGAGAGTTTTGCGAACCCATTCCTTCTCGAAGAAAGAGACATGTCGCGAGACGACGCGCTCGTATGACTCTTGTTTTTAAGAGAATGAGAAGGAAGTTAATTCACACACACACACACACACACACACACACAAGTCGCGCGCGGGTTTGGAGAATTAGTGATAAAATTCTTTTCAGTTTTTTCCTTTTCTGGGAAAGGGCAAAAGGCACCTTCATCAGAGCAACCTTTTCTCCCTGCAATCAAATAAACAAAAATTGGCAAATCATCAAAAATCATCAACACAAAAAACAAAAACAAAACGCGCGAAAGAGAGAGAGAGGAAGAGAGACTACGTACGACTCGCGCGTGAATTCGGACAGAGATTGCGCGGTAAAGGCTCAATAATTGATCTCATCTGTGGTTTCAAATTGTCGTAATGCCCTCTCGAAACGGTGGGAGTGGGTCCTCACCGTCGTCGTCGTCTTTAAAAACGAAGAAACAATTGGAAAAGCAACAGGAGAGACGAAGACGTTTTCCCGCCGCCGCCGCTGCTGGGTTGACGCTCGACCCGCTCCTCGTGCCTCGCTTACAAGCGTACGCTGAGAGTAATAAGACTCTTCTCAGAGACGTTGATGGTGCGGTTGAACATTTATGTCGAAGCTTTCGGGAATACAAGAGGAAACCCAAAGGCGTGTTTCGGAAAACTGTAGAACGAGCGATTGGCGTTGTCCTTGCAAAAGAAGGGAAAAATAATAAAAGCGAGGAGGATGCGACGAATACGCGAGGAGGAGAAGAATATGACGATGATGACGATGACGAAGAAGAAGAGGAAGAAGAAGATGACGATGATGATGATGGTGACGATTGGAGCGAGGAGGAAGATGATTATGAAGAAAACCGAGAAGAAGAAGATATGGATGTCATGAATAGAGCGTTGCAGAGCACGTACGCTACGGCTTCAAAAGGCAAAGAAGTTTTCCACCAAAGTGGTAGCATTAGAAATGGCGTTTCCGGGATTGAAAAAGGTTCAACACCGAGCGCTTTTGCGTCAGAGGAGAGAGTGAAAGCGGCTGCAATGAGAGCTTTGGCGAAAGCAGAAATTAATCCCATGGAAGGCAGACTCGCGCAAAACGGAACCGATATCAAGACCAACGTAGATGAAGATGAAGAAGGAGAACCTAACTTAGCGGAAAAGGCACAAATCGCGGGACATGAAAGAGCCGTACAAGCAGTCATGAGAGCGAATCGACGAAACAACGATAAAAACGGAGAGAAGAACAATAACAACAGTAATAGTGCTGGAGGAACGAAAGTGAAAGATCGACAGCTTCGTTTAACATCGAGCGGGTCAAAGAAAGGCGATAAGAAACGTTCAAAACGTAAACGACGGCGTGAGGCTGAAGAAGACCAGGCGATCGCCGATTTAAAGAAAAGAATGAAAGCGGATACAAATTATGATTTCCACGGCGATGGTGATCGTGAGGATAAATCCGAGAACTTATTTTCGCAAGCGACGAAACCGCGAAATGTTTCTCTCTCAGATTTGGGTGGTGTTGAAGAGGCATTATCCGCAATCGATGAACTTATACTGCGCCCTCTGAAGCATCCTGAGTTATACGATTGGCTCGGTGTGCCACCACCTAGAGGTGTTTTGCTGCACGGACCACCGGGATGTGGTAAAACAACCGTGGCGCACGCCGTGGCAAACGCAGCAATAGAAAATAACACGAACAGTGTCACTTTTTTTTCCATAGCAGCTACGGAGATTGTTTCCGGGGTTTCCGGTGATTCCGAAAAGAACATTAGACAGCTTTTTCGAGCGGCGAAAGCAGCTGCACCGAGCATTGTTTTCATAGATGAAATTGATGCAATTTGCCCAAAACGGGAAAGCGCGCAAAGAGAGATGGAACGTAGAATAGTGGCGCAATTTTTGGCATCCATCGATGATTTAAACGCAAACGACGAAGAAGACGAAGAAGATGATGATGAGGAAGGAACAGAAGAAGATGAGGAGGAAGAAGAAAATGTAGTAAGGAAGAGCATTGACAAAATCATCGATAACGCAAACAACCAAATCGATTCGGTAGAAATGAAAGACGCCACAAATGCGGAAGAACCAAACAAGCAAGGAATCAAGAAGAAGAAGTCACAAAAAGACGAGAAAGAGAAGCGACTGCGACACAAACGACACGTCGTTGTTATCGGTGCTACGAACCGCGCAGATTCTCTGGATGCGGCTTTGCGCCGATCTGGTCGATTTGATCGCGAAATTGCTCTCGGCGTCCCAGATGAACAAGCCCGGGTAAAGATTTTGAAGTGTCACTTAAAAAATCTTCGTCTGAGCGGAGACGTGGACGAAACTGATATTGCTAAGAAAACGCCTGGATACGTAGGAGCAGATTTAGCTGCTCTCGTAAACGAAGCAGCGACTTTAGCCGTTTCCCGCGTCTTTGAAAACGCAAAGACGAACGACCGCGAGTCAATTTTGACTGAACGACGATTGAAAGACTCCGAGCCGTTCACGACGAATGAACTCGAATCTGTGTCCGTGACAAACTCTGATTTTGTCAACGCTTTATTAGTTATTCAACCGTCTGCAAAAAGGGAAGGTTTTACGACAACACCATCGGTCACTTGGTCCGATGTTGGCGCTCTCACGGATGTTCGCGAAGAGTTGAAATTTTCAATAGTGGAGCCAATAAATAGACCGCACGTATTTCAGTATTTAGGCCAAAAAATATCGACTGGGTGTTTACTGTACGGGCCTCCGGGTTGCGGTAAAACACTCGTCGCACAAGCCGTCGCGAACGAAGCGAATGCGAATTTTATATCCATCAAAGGTCCAGAGCTTTTGAACAAGTACGTGGGTGAGTCTGAACGCGCAGTTCGATCTTTGTTCGCACGCGCGAGGGCGGCGGCACCTTGCGTGCTCTTCTTTGATGAGCTCGATTCTTTGGCTCCAAGAAGAGGTGGCGGCGGCGAAGGTGGCGGCGATGCCGCGATAAGAGTAGTAAACCAACTGCTTACGGAAATGGACGGTATGGAATCGAGGAAAGCAACGTTCGTTATCGCAGCGACAAACAGACCAGATATGATTGACCCGGCAATGTTACGACCGGGAAGGTTGGATAAGCTTTTATACGTTCCTTTGCCGGATAAGAGCGCGCGCGAGGATATTTTAAGGGCGTTGATACGGAAAATTCCAATCTTTGCCTCGAAAGCCTCGAATAAAACCGAACCGGATACGGCGAATAAGTTGATTAAAGATGTTAGCGAGTTTAAAAAGCTCGAAGGATTCTCTGGAGCCGATTTAGCCTCCTTAGTTCGCGAAGCGTGCGTATGTGCCATTCGCGAGAATTTAAAAGTTTCACCGGAAGTAAAAGATGGAGAAAAAGAGGAAAGTCTGCCTCTTTTATGTCTTTCGCACTTTGAAATGGCGATAGAGAAAGTTTACCCGTCGGTGAGCGTGAAAGATCGGGAAGGGTACCTCAAATTGCGCGATAGCTTGCGCGGCGTCGCGGGTGCTCTTAGAACTCCAAGTAAAGAGAGATTTTCGAATGAGGACGAGAAGAAGGACGATGAGTAAGTACTTAGAAAAATAATTGCATAAATTTTAGATTTGATTGATGTACCTCGGAGGTACCGTTAGGTAGTAAAAAGTTGTGGGCGGTTAAACAGAGAAAGACGGCTTTTATGCCAAGTGGCATTTTCAATTTCTCCTCACAAAGAAATCTCTCTCTACTTATTAGTGTCCCGAACACGATAACATCAACGCCTTTATACCATGACCCCATCGACAACTCTCTCCGTGATTTCCTCTCGCATCCTTCCGTTCAGCTCTTCGTTCTCTTCGAGCAATAAAAATCGAAAGCAGATAAAGCGATCCCTAACGACTTCTGCTGATTCTGCAGACAACGACAAAAACAACGCCCGTGTGGAAAGCGAGAACAGGGGAGAAAATGAATCCACGCGACGTAGCGCCATGGTTTTAGGAACGTCTGTCGTTACTTTTGCGCTTTTTAACGCGCAACCAGCAACGGCGAAATTGCAAGGCCGCACAGGAGGAATTCCAATCGAAAACTTTCGAGATTTACCAGGCACAAATCCTGCAATAAAATATTACGACATGAAAGGCGGAGGTGGTGATAGTGCGGTCCCTTTCCCAAAAGGAACGCGGGTCGCAGTTCACTATGATCTTAAATTTCGCTCGTTGACGATTGCTTCTTCGAGAGTTGGGGCTGGTGTGACTGGCGGAACACCATACGGATTTAACGTTGGCACGCCCGCCGCTACTCCGGGCGGTCCGTTCTTACCAGCTTTCAACTACGGCATTCAAGGAATGGGAGTTGGAACCGTTCGACGAATGCTCGTGCCTGCGGAGTATGCGTACGGTAATAATCAAGTGCAAGAGATTCCTCCAAACTCTGAGGTGACGTTAGATTTGGAACTCTTGAGCATCGCAAAAACTGGTTTAAGCAAGTAATTTTGGAATGTTTTAAGAATAACAACAACGAACGCGTAACTTTATCTAGAGAGAATGTCTTGAACGAGATCGTCGCCAAGCTTTTTATCTCTTTGGAAATTACGCATGTGTAAAATAGACACGCATCCTTCCTTGGCGACATTATTTCCTTCATACTTTTTTGGCTCGCGCAACTCCATACCAAAATTCTTCTTCTCTCCGCTTTCACCTCCAATCATCTCCAACGTTTCGGTCAGTGCCGCTAAGGAATTCATCTTCATATAAGGACACGATGCGCATCCACCGTCCATGCCGCACCCTTCACCCGATGCCGGTCCCGGGATGATGGATAGACTAGACATTGCCTCGCTCACAATTTTCCCCGAAGAGCTGCTATTGACTTGCGTGATGGAATCTACGGAAACCGGGAACACAATTTCACACTCGACGCTCGAATCGTTCTTCTCGAGCTCTTCGGTAACAGCTCGCACGATTGATGTGACCATGCCAGTTTCAGTACCGAGCACGAATTTCATGCGTTCTGGAACGTACACTTCTCCATCTTCTTCCAGCGCGCTAGTGCTATTGTTGTTCTTGTTGTTCTCGTTCTCGTGCTTGTTCTTGTCTTTAGGCGTCGAAGAGGAAGAAGCAGAGGAAAAGAGTTCTCTGCTCTTGCGCTCTTTTTCAATACCACCTCGGATTTTGGCTAAAATGAAATCTAAAATATTTTGCGTCGAGCCGACGACGCCCATATTTCGTTCGCGAGCTTCCATTGCTAGGGTGAACATTTCTCCCGGAACTTCAAAATGTGCCGCTTGATAGGCGTCGGAATAACAGTCTCTCACAACTCGACACACTTCGCCACCGAACAAGTGATGCACCACGCACGCTCCGTCGCGGAAGTATTCCATGTTATCCAGAACTTTTTTCACTGACTTTTGGTCGTGTTCAGGGTGTAACTGCTTGATTTCTTCGTCCGACCACGTCGTTGATGCGCGCGTCAAAAGTTCGACCAAGTTGCCGCCCATGTACGTATCTGGACCGTAAAATATCTTGACGTCCGGAATTTGAGCAGCAGCTTGTAAAACCGTGTTGACGACGTTCGAAGACGTGCACGCAATGGTTGGAACTTTTGCGTTCGCGCTCGCCTTCGTGTCCAATCCAGTGTTGATGTAGATGACGTGCAGAGAATTTTTCGCCTCGCCGGCTTCTCGCAAATATTTTTCGTACGTTTCTGTTTGCGCAGCTTCTGCTAAGGAGCACCCGATGGCATCCGAGGACATGCGGTAAACGTTCGCTTCAGGAAATCCAGCGTCGTCAATAATAGCTCGCACGTTCTCTGACATGAAATCTACACCTAAGACGCAGATGTTTTCGCACTTTTCGTCTCTCACCATTCGCACCGCCGCGTCCGCCATGACTAAAGAATCGGAGATGAAGATCCTCGACGCGCACTCTGGATGTTTCGCTTTACATCGCATCAGCACTCCTTGGACTTCTGGGTCCATGTAAAAATGCGCGACGATTCCACACTTTTTCTCAATCAGTAACTTCGCCAACTTGTCCACCTGTTGGTCGTCCGGCGTTAAATATTTCGCCTGCGCTTCCGCGAACGACCCTTTCGGTTCGCATCCGGACTTTGTAACGATTAATGAAGGGAAAGGATCGCTTTGGAAATCGTTAAGTAAACTTCTCGCTTGTCTTTTGATTGTTTCTAAAGCGTTCTTAAACCCGTTTTGTCGAGAATCAATCGCGCTCGTTTTCACTGCGCTTTCCGACACCCCTCGCAGAGTCGCAGCTACGATCGATTCCACATCGATGTCTTCGATTTGTTTCAGGGTGTACCCTCGAAACATTTTCGTCACGACGCCGAGGAAACCTCTCGTTATCGCTGAATCTGAGTACGATTGCAATCGCGGGGCAGATGAACCATCCGATCCTTCTGTTCCTTCTCCTTCTCGAGAGAGAGACACTTTCACCCACGTTTGGGAAGCCGTGCACCCCATCACTCGAGTGTTTTGGTTTCTCTCCGCGAGTGATAACTCGACGACGTCCACTTGCGACTGCAGGAGCTTCTTCGTGGCTTCTTTCTTCTCCTCTTTCGTCAAAGAAGAAGAAGACGACGACGATGATTCAGACGAGTTCGAAGAAGAGGAAGAAGAAGAAGAGGCGATGATGGATGAAACTCTTTCTCTTCTTTGTCTTCTTCTTCTTCGGGAAGATGATGATGATGATGATGATGATGATGATGTCGTCGTCGCCTTCTCCTTCCGTCGGACGCTACTCCTGCTACTTTTGCTCGAAGGAGATGAGAATATTTTGGACGCGCTGCTCCTCGAACAACAACACAACGACGTAAACGACGACGACGACATTTATTCTTCTTCTATTATATGTGCGTGTACGCGTAATCAATCTCTCTTCTCGTGTGTTTTGATAAATAAATAGTGTGACGATGGGATGATGAGGCGGAAAGAGAAGAAAGAGAGTACGAACGAAAAAAATTGGAAGAAGACAAGCGACAAGTCGTCTGCAAGTGCAAGTGGATAAAAAAAAAAGAGAAAAAGAGACACACAAAAGAGAAAAGCGCTTTTCGCGCGCGCTTCTTCAGAGTTTTATCTTCTTTGCTGCTAAAGTATATAAAGAGAGCCATCATCATCATCATCATCATGTTATCATCAGCGACGACGATGTCCCTCTCGACGAGTGTCGCTCACGCGACCCGGGTGATGTCCTCTTCCTCCACCTCTTCTTCTTCTTCTTTGTCTTCCTCCTCCTCCTCCTCGATTTCATCCCCGAGTGCATCATCTTTTCTTTGCGCGACTCCTTCTTCGTACTCCTACTCTTCCTCCTCGAGAATACGAGCGACGAGAAGGAGGAGGAGCAACTCCGTCGTCGTTATCGGTAACATCGCGAGGAGAAACAGAGTCATTTTAGGAGCATCATCATCGACAGAAGGAGGAGGAGGAGGAGGAGGACCAGGAGAAGAAGAAGAAGGGGCGGTGGCGACGAAATCTTCGGACCAGCTCTTACAAGGTGAAGCGTCTGAAACGACGGCGTTACCGGAGAATTTCTGCATCATCGAAGGCGCGAATACCATTTTAGATTTCTCTAAACTCCAAGTGGACGATATTCAACAAAACTTGGAAAGTCGACGACAAAAAGTGTTCTTATTGATGGAAGAAATGCGACGACTGCGAGTGCAGTTGCGGATAAAGTCCACAGGAAGCGCGTATGAAGAAGAAAATATGGTGCAAAAGTCAGAGTTTCAGTCAGTTGTGCCTGGATTCCCAGTGTTGACGGAGGATTCAATTTCGGATTATCGAATCTATTGGGGTGCGACTGTGCTCTTCTTCTTACTGTTTGGCGGTTTGTTTGCGCCCATCGCGGAGGTGAAGCTCGGCGTCGGCGGTACCACATACGCAGACTTTATCGAATTTGTTCACTTCCCGAAGCAGTTGGCGGAAGTCGATCCGATCGTTGCGTCGTTTACCGGCGGTGCAGTTGGCGTCGTTTCGGCTTTTTTCGCGATTGAAATTCGTAGCGCTCAAGAACAAAGGAAAAAGGTGTGCATGTATTGCAAAGGGAGCGGCTACTTGACTTGTGCCGAGTGCGCGACGCCAAACACGTATAAACCAGGGAGATTGATCGATCCAAACACGGGATCTAAATGCGTGTGCAACAACTGCTTGGGGACGACAAAGGTTATGTGCACGACGTGTTTGTGCACAGGTATGGCTTTGGTAACAGAACACGATCCGCGCATAGATCCTTTCGATTAATCCGTCGTGGGCGAGAGCTCGCGGAGATGAAAAACAAAGAACGAAAATTTTATGCAATACATCACATTACTACAGAATCAATTATATCTACCACGTACATGAAGGTACCTACAATCTATTAGAATCTACAATTTTAAACTATTTGCCACGCAATCTTCGTCGACGCTTTTCATCTAATTGTTTTACCAGCTCTTCTGAAGACAACGGCGAGGAGGCCTTCTCAATCAACGCGCTGCTGGAACTTTTACCAACTTTTCCCGGTTCATCGTCCAAGGATGAGCTATAAGATAAATTTGGTCCCATCTTCATCGTCGCTGCCATCAACGATTTATCTTTTTCTACCACGGCTTTTGCAAAGATCTCGCAAAACTCTTTCGAGTCTTCTCTGGTTTCGATTTTTGTTCGCATCACCAAAGCCGGTCTTCGATCTTTCGTTCTTCCGACTACTCTGGCTGGATTTCCGGCAACCATACCGTTCGCCGGAACTGCTTTCAACACTAACGAACCTGCCGCTATCATCGCACCAGATCCAACTACAATGTTTCCTAAAATTGTGCTTCGTGCGCCAATCAATACGTTATCTTGGATCTTCGGATGCCTATCGCCAACTTCTTTTCCGGTACCGCCCAGAGTAACCCCTTGAAGAATGGAAACGTCGTCACCTATGGTAGCCGTCTCGCCTACGACACAACCTGTCGCGTGGTCCATCAGAATCCCTCCGCCAAATTTTGCAGCCGGGTGCACGTCAACCCCTAACGCTTCCGAGATCCTCGACTGTAGCATGCTCGCGTACGACTTTTGTCCTTTTTCCCACAAATAATGTTGAATCCTGTGCGCTTGAATCGCGTGAAAGCCTTTGAATAACAGCAACGCTTGGACGTACGAGCCACAGGAAGGATCTCTCGAGCGTACCGCGACCAGGTCTCTGCGTATGTTATTCCTCAGCTGTTCGCTATCTTTCGCCAACAAAACTTCATTAAAAATCTCAATCAGTTGCGTCGATAACAACGTCTTCGTGCACAGTCGATTGGCGAGCGCAAAACTCAAACTTTTCTCCAAGCAATCGTGAGACAAAATAGAGCTAAAGTAGAAAGAACTCAGCATTGGCTCTTTCGCAGCCTCTGTTTCTGCTTCTTTTCTGATTTCGTTCCAAAAATCTTCCCTCGACATCTCGTTCGATAAGTCTTCGCTGTTTGGCCGTTTCGGCGCGCGTATCGCAGACTTTGTCGTCGACGTTGAGTATGACAACGATGATGATCTAGATCCAGATGCTTCTACGTTTCCATCTTCTCGCGCAACGGCGAGTCGTTCTTTCTCTTTTCCTTTTTCAGGCACCGAGACAGTGGCGGAAGAAAACAGTTTTTCTACTTTGTCTTCCTCGTCGTCGAGTTCAGCGCATAACTCTTCGCCCCATTCTTTGTTGTCGTCGTCGTCCCAATCGCTCACGAGATATCTCGGGTGCGATTCCGCCCATAAGTTCGGTTCCGGCCATTCTTGTTTTTGCTGTTGTTGTTGCTGCTTGTTAGAGGTTGTCGCGTTCTCGTCCTTCCTCGCAGCGGCGGTGAAGATTGTCCGCACTCGCTCTCCTTGTCTTCTTCTTCTCGTCGTTGTTGTTGTTGTTGTTGTTGTTGATGGTGGTGGTCTTCTTTCTCTAATTATTTTCAGAGAAGAAGAAGAAGAAAAAGAAGAAGAAGAAGAAGAAGAAGAAGACGCCGTCGATCTCGAGGAGTAGCAGCAGTAGCAGCTCATCATCATCCTCAGACTCTTATGTATATTATTATATTATTTTCGTGTCTTGTGAATTCTATTTGTGCTGTGTAATTCGACGTTTCAACGCAAGGTTTTCTCAAGCAAGCTTGTCTTCAATTTTTTACAAAAAACAACACAACATCACAATAATAATAATACTAATAACATAACATAATGTCTTTGTCTTCTTCTAAACTCATCCAAAGACTTCTGCGCAACGGCGGTGGGCAGAGCAGAAACGACATTTTTTTCACTCGTTTACTCTCTTCGTCTTCACCGGCGTCGTCGTCGTCCTCGTCAAAACCATCCACAGCGACGACGAGGACGACGACGCCGACCAAATTTGGAAAAAAGGAAGAAAAAGAAACCTTTCTCGAGAATCTTATTCGAGAATCAAACGCTTCGTTTCCAAACTTGGAAGGAAAAGTCGTCTCCGGAATAGTGACCAAGATTGACTCTAGGAACGGATTCATTGACGTGGATGTTGGGTTCAAAATGCCATCGAGCTTTGTAAAAGAGGAGTTACCAGAGGATGTGAAGTTAGGCGATCGCGTACCTCTACGAGTGAAACGTTTACAAAACCCGTTCGGGGAGATGGACGTGGACTCGGTCTCGGTCGATCAGTTTAGAAAACACCAACTGGCGTGGGATGCGATTGCGAGGAAAAGAGAGAATAGAGAGCTTGTCACCGGGAGAGTCTTGAATGCCGTGAATGGTGGATTCGCGGTCGGCGTTTCCGGACACGTCGGTTTTTTACCGAAGAAGTTAGCGCGAGACGAGAAAGGAAGACGGTTGCCGCAAGACCGCGACGCCACGCCACCAATAGGAGACGCCATGCAGTTTCGAGTTTTGTCCATGAGTGAAGCTGGTGGGGCGAGAAATTTCGTAGTGAGTGGACCAGAGGTTGAGACTAAAAGACAGAGTCAACCCGCGAGTAATAATAGTGCGAGAACGGCGTTTTCTGCAGCGACGACCGGGTCTCGTAAAGTTCGAACGTGGGACGGTACGAAATGATAAGCTCGAAATGATTACGGCATATAGTGAATAATGTAGTAGCAGCACAGGTAGCAGTTTTTAGCGGTACAAATAGAAATATATTTTTACTCTCCTTTTCTAAACGTTTTCTTCTTTCTTCGCGCACAACTCGTACGTTTCCGAGAGTCGCCTTTGCTTATTCAAAGGCATTGCCGAGCGTCTTTTCACGACTTCATTGAGATCTAAATCCGCATACACAACACCCGGCTTTTCCTCTAATTCTTTGTCGTTTAATTTCTCCCCAAACGGACCGTATACTGAACTATCGCCATGTGCTTGGTACGACGCGCCTTCTACCCTCGCAGGCGAACACGTCGCAACAAACATCTGATTGTCCACCGCTCGACATCTTTGCAGTAACGCCCAGTGTAAAGGACCGGTCACGGTATTGAAGGCTCCTGGATATATCATCCCAATGCATCCTTCTAGCGCACACGCGCGCGCGTACTCAGGAAATCTCATATCAAAGCATATGCCAACACCAAACTTTCCGAAATCTTTGGTATTTGCGATAGTCACCGCGTCGCCCGCCGTGAGCGTCTTTGATTCAAAAAAAGTGATTCCATCTGGTATATCTACGTCGAATAAATGCATTTTATGATGCGTTGCTATGAGTGCGCCATCGCTATCAAACACAAAGCACGTGTTGAATAGCTTGCCGTCCTTTCTCGTCGGTATTGATCCTCCAAACAGAACGACTTTTTTCTCCTTGGCGATTTTCCGCATAGCATCGAAGGACGGCGACGTCGAACCTCTTCCTTCTTCTTCAGCCACAGAACTACCTCGATCTAACACTACATCCTCCGCGAACGGAGCGAAAAACTCGTTTCCGTAAGGACAGTTCCACATCTCAGGTAAGACTACGATATCCACAATCTTTTTTTCTTCTTCAGCCAATTTTAACGGTTTGTCTCCTGATGATGACGATGACGACGATGAAAGCGCTTCTTCGACTCTCGCCAGCATGTTTTCAATATTTTCATCCTTGGACGACGTCGACGCCAATTGCACGAGCGCTATTCTCGCGCTCTTCTTTTTGGTCATGTTCTCTGTGGTAATCGTCTCATCCGTGAAGGAGGAAGAGGTGAAACGACTTTTCGCCGACATCGTGCCGTTGTGCGTGTTCTCGTTTGACGATGATGATGAGGACGCCGACGTTCTCGCCTTTGTGTTCTTCGCGACAAAGAGACGTTTCGGTTCGTTGCTTCTAGTACCAGAAGCAAGTGGAGTGCGGTGAATAGTAGTAATACCGAGACGGAAAAGGGACGCAAAAGGACAAGTCATTTCTTGTGAGGTAAGGGCGAACTGGGGAGAAGAGAAGAAGAACCCGAAAGAGCAGAAAATTTTCTCTCGCGTATGAGATTAAAACCTAAGTGCGTATGTATCTACAAGAATGCATTGCCCACACCCACTCGCTCTTTTCTTCATCTCTCTGCGCTTCATTTTTTCCTCTCTCTCTTTCTCTCTACTAATCAACAAGAACGCTTCATTCGCACCCTTCTTCTCTTTCGCGCTCTCGCGCGAAGAAAGACGAGCGTCCAATTTTTTTCTAAGCGTTGTGTACATGTCGTCGTAATTTTTACCGGTATCTCTCTTCCTCTCTCTCTCCCTCTCTTTCTCTCTCTTTTTCTTCCTCTTCTTGCGTGTGAGGAAGTAAATTACGAGCCGTGCACCTTGATAAACTCCTTCTTCGAGATTTTCTCGTCGATCAAAAACTGGGCCACATTTTTGCGTTGGTCTCCTTGGAGCTGGATGATATCCCCGAGTTCCGAGTCTTCCACAATCGTTCCGTTGCAGTTGAACTTCTTCTTGCACTCTTTCAAGATGATCTTCTTGTTGATTTTGGGATTAATCCCTTGTAACGTCGTTAAGGATTTCCTCCCATTTCTTTGTTGCGTGCGGATGTGAATGTATTTGTCTTGAACCGAATCCGCGTTGATTTTCTCGGCTTTTTCTTTTTTCTTCTTCTTGAGTTCCGAGTCTTCTCGATCGTCTTGATTCAACAAGTCGGCTTGGTTCGCGAATGGGTCGATACCTGTCGTCGTGTTTAATTGTTACGCGGCGTAAAGAGAAGGAGAATAGCACGAGTGAGAGTCAGTTTACTATTCCATGGTGGTACGAAGACGAAGAAGACGAAGAAGAAGAAGAAGAACAACAACAACAACAACAACAACAACAACGGAAGGGAAGGGAAAGAAAAGAAGTAATAAATTCATCTTCTCGTTCTTCAAAACAAAGAGAAGAAGAAGAACTAAAAAAACGTACCGAAGGATGGCTCGAGCTCTTCCATAAAAAAACGGAAAGGTTGGTTTTTGAATGCGTGTGCGTGTGACTGCGTGTGTGTGTGTGTTTAATGCGCTTGTTGCTCGCGAAGACTTTTAATATCGTTTCTTTGAGAAGAAAAGAATAAAAAAGAAGGTTTGTGTGCAATTTGTGGCGATTACGAGAGAAGAGAGAAAAAGGAAAGAGAGAGAGAGAGAGAGAGAGACCCTTGTTTTTTTAGAGTTTTGCGTCGTTTGGTTCTGTTCTTCGTCGTCAAAAAAGAGACAAGACGACGAGCGAACGCATTAACATCATCATATAATAATAAAGTAATAATACTATAGAATTCATATCCGACGCGGCGGCAAAAGAATCCGATATGGTCGCCGCGGAAGACGCACCAATATCGACGACGTCATCTTGGCACGATCGTCCGATTAGCAAACAAAACCCGATCGTTTTCTTCGATATCTCCATCGGAGGCACAGAAGTTGGACGAATAAAAATGGAACTGTTTGCAGACGTCGTGCCGAAAACGGCGGAGAACTTTCGTCAGTTTTGCACCGGGGAAACCGTAGATCCGAGAACGAAGGAACCGCTGGGGTATAAAAATGTTCCTTTTCACAGAATAATCAAAGACTTTATGATACAAGGCGGCGACTTTGTGAAAGGAGACGGGACGGGTTGTAAGTCAATTTACGGCAGTAAGTTCAAGGATGAGAACTTCGTCGCGAAACATACCGGCCCAGGATTGTTGTCGATGGCGAACGCCGGTAAGGACGGAAATGGATGTCAATTCTTCATCACGTGCGCAAAATGTGAATGGTTAGATGATAAGCACGTAGTTTTTGGAAGAGTTATCGGTGATGGCATGTTAACTTTGCGTAAGATTGAAGCGGTTCCAGTCTCGGGGGGTGCGAACGCGCCAAAACTAGCGGTTATAATCTCACAATGCGGAGAGATGTGAGCCATGTTGTAAGGAAAAGGAATATCGTGTGATATAAAGTAGAATAGGTACTGTAGTTCAATTAAAACTTAAAATGTAATAATAATCATAATCATAAAAATGGAATTGATTGAAGAAAGAAGGGGTGGATGATACATAACTTCATGGCCTTCTCGAAGGAGTTCCTGGCATACATTTACGTGGCGGCGACCCTTCCCATTTTTTCATCTTGGACAGTATCGATAGCAGAAGCAACAGCTTCTACCATAGACGATGATGATGATGAGCTGTGTGAGCTCTTGAACGTTTTGACGTTTGAGTATCTTCTCCACGAAAGTCGTTCGAGTTTGTATTCGATGAGCGTCCCGTTTCCGTCATTTTCGTAATCTTTCGGTCTCCAACCGTACTGAACCTTGAGAATTTTAGCTCCCGCACCGACGTGTAAGAATAGGCCGCGGTCGTTATATCCGCCTTCTTTTGACATAACGTGTTGTTCGTACGTGGGAATCGCGAGAGAGGCTTTGAGATGTCCCGAGATGCTCGCTTGCGTTCGCTCGGATACTTCCTCAATTTCCTTGATGGCTTTTTGTTGCACTTCGCGGAAGCCTCTCGTTCGAGTAACGGCGCAAACTGTTTGTACCATGGGAACTCTTTCTGCGAAGTGAAGCACAAAATCTCTGAGCTGCATGCCCACGTCGCCACCGTTTTCGAGCGAGTAGCGTTGATCGGCAAAAACATCCAAAAGTTGTATCGTTTGCGACGAGAACGGGTCAACTCGAGCAGACTCTTTCGTTGCCCAACAGTTTCTATTGGACACGTCTTCCGTGCTTTTGACAAACTGCGTATACATCATTCCTTTCAACGAGTCATTTGTCTCCTCGAGATATTCACCGTCCATATCAAATATCGCGAAGTTCATCACTCGATTATTCAACACGCGATCGCGAATCGTATCTTCAGACGTGCGCATCTCCGGACACGAAATCCAAGCCTCGCGCTCGATCTCAACCAACTTATCGACGTTAGAGATCGATAAGGTGTTGATGATTTTGAAATTTCTCTTTCGGAAGGTTGCAATGAAGAGAACATTTGCATCAGAGGATGGCGAAACTGGAGAAGATGACGGCCGCGCGGCTGGTTCGTCACAAAAATCGAACAAGGAGACGTCGTAAGTACCTCGCAAAGGATAAATTCCGAACGAAGCGAGCTTGAGCAAGAGCAAATGCGCAGAATTTTCGTGCTTAGCGATGGCATCGAAGAATATTCCACCATAGTTGCCTGTACTTTTCTCACCTCGAGATGCAGACGCCAAGAATGTCGCAGTTGCGAGTGTCTTCTCACCAGCGAAAGCAGCTTCTTCAGAATCCATCTCGCGACAGATCTCCGTCACCACAGCATCGAGTGAAAGTGAGCTCATCACATCGCTTCCCAACAAAATAACTTTTTGTCTCTTCACTTTAGCGATAATCGAAGAGTTTTGTGGAAGTTTATCATCGTCAGAGACGTCGCGAAAAAGCGACGACGGAGAGAAAGATCGAGCTTTTGACCACTCGTCCAAGGCTTTCGAAACCGCCCGCCCGTGTTCCGGGGAAACGCCTAAACATGGCGTAATCACGCTCGTTTCCGGCAGAACAGTCTTAAGACACGTCTTGTTGTTTGCCGGTGCAACTTCACTTTTTGCATCAAAAATAGACGAAGTGAATGCTTCGGACACGATATCGTGAACGAAAACATCTTCTTCGATTTTGCTTCTTCTTTGTTCATCCTCGCTCGCCGAGGCGAAGAGCGCATCGTACAACGATGCTACGAGAGAAGCATTCGCTTTATCTGCTGAACATGGTTGAAGACGCACGTAATTATCGGCGCTCACAGAGTTGCTCTTCCCATAGTCACCTTTGCTCGAGTGCGTGGCGACTTCCAAATTTGTCTCCGTAGCCGTCTCGAGAAGCGGATCGCGCTCTAGTGTCGCGCGAAGGGTGAAGGTTTTCATCGACGAGAACACAATTTCATCGTCGCTGTCTCTCGCGACACTTTCATCGTAAGATATGAGACTCGCATTCTCTGGAAGCATTGGTGGTACGCATTGGAGTGAAAAATAAACATCTTTCTCGTTATGCGCATCTTTTTGCGCAGCCGTTCGATTTAAGACGACCCGATGGACTCCATCGAGAAGAAGTTGCGAGAAGAAAGATATCGCCGCGTTTGCTCCCCTGCTCGTTACAAACAAAGCTTCGTTTGCAATGAAGAAACGATCGCATGCCGCTGCAATGTGCGCCATTGGATTGGCACTTGCAGTTTTGACATCAATGTCATCATCACCATCATCATCATCATCACGAGAAATAAATTTCACACGAGCGACTGCGAGAACATCCTCCGAGACCGGTCCAAAAATCCGTTCAATGGGACTCAGATTGGCTTCCTCTTCTTTCTTAACGACGTAAAGATACGAGTAGTTTTCTTCCAACGCGCCTTCTTTGTTCACTTCACAAGATTCTTCGTTATTGCTTTCATCCCGTTCTTTCTCGGCGACAACACGCTCGAGATTTTTTTCTTCTCTTTTTTTCGACAACCCGGGACGAACGAGAGAAGAAGGAAACACCGTCGCGCGTTTCAACACGCCCATAGCCGCGGTGCACGATCTCTCGCATTTCTTCACATCCTCCTCCAAAATCGCTTCGCAAACTTGGTAGACGATCGGATAGTTCTCGTCGTCGTCATTTTCGTCGTCTATTTTAGAGACGAGGATGCTCTTTTCCGCTCGAGGAAGTGGGAGCGTTTCCCCTAAAACAAACCTGTTATTGGGCTGCTCCTTTTGATTTACCGCCAAAAACGGAAATTTTTCTCTTTTGACCCCCTCTTGTTCTTCTTCCAATTTACCTAAATCAGAGGAAGAAGCGGAAGAAGATATGACGCTACTCCCGTCATCTGAACTGATCGATTTGTTATATCTTTCAAGCGTCGATCGAGGTGACTTCACGAGGAGATTCAAAGCCACTTTGATCGCCCGGCGCGATCGTTGCTCATGTTCTTCTTCTCCTTCTTCCTTTTTTACATGCATCTTTTTTTTTATAAAAAGAAGTGTGACGCAGCCGATTCCCCTTTTTTTTTAATCACCTCTACGAGCAAAAGTGTCAACAAACTTTGTGTAAACAAGCGCGCGGGTGTTGTCGCGCACAAAGAGGAAAAAGATATCGCGCAAATGAGTGGAACGAGCGCGTTCTTCCTCTATGAAATGTTCGCAAAGGATGGATGTGCAGTCGATCAAATCCACAAAGAGAGGGGAGGGCGGTGAGAAAAGTTTTTGAGGTTTTTTCCGAAAAAATATCTTTGATCTGTTTCGGGACGCTTTTTCTCTTTTTCGTGAAAAATAAGCGTTACGACGAGTACAAATTTTTTTTTGCGAACACCCAACATTGCCAGATTGCTAACCTCCTCTTCTCACTCAGAGTCTTCTTCTTTTTTGTTGTGAAGGAAGAAAGTTCGTCGTCCTACAAAAAACGTGAGAAAAAGAAAAATGATGAAAGACGCGAAGAAAATGCACCGGCTGTATTTCAAATCCAAGCTCGAGCTGGTGACCAACTGCGCGTGGACGAAGAGTGGTAGCAATAGTAGTACTGGTAGTAAGACGACGACGAGCGACGGTGGTAATGGCGAGAATGCGTCGTCATCGATCGTGTTTTTAGACGCGTTGGAAAAGGAGATCGCGAACGAAAAGAAAGAAAGAGGAGGAGAAAAAGAAGAAGAAAACGACGAGGCGGATGAAATAAACGAGGAGTTTGCGGACAGAGTGCTGATCTCGCGATTATCGTTATCGCTATCCTCGTCATCATCGTTAGGAGGAGCAGGTGGTGGTGGTGGTGGTGGTGGTGAACAAAGAAGAAACGAACACCAACTGAATCAAAAGTCAAAGTTCAGGTACCTTTTAGAAACGTTTCACAGAGCGGACGAGGAGTTGCGAAAGTCCACTCTCGCGCAGTTTGCAAACGAAAGGGACGCGAAAGATAAGTTCGACCTGTTGATGCAAGAGGTGAAGAAATTGTGCGTCTCTTACGGTGGATTGGTGTTGAATCCGGACGAGGAAATTCGAGGGACCCGAGAAGAGCCAGGGATGTTTCCAATATCAGAGTGGGAGGAAGAATACGGTGTGAATGAGTTTTCGTATCGATTATACACGGGCGAAATGAGCCAGATGTATTTGGACGCGTTTTGCAAAAAGTTTGGCGAGGAAGAACCTGACCTGCTGGATGCGATATTCTTGCACGAAAGGCAATGGACGTTTACGAGAGAGAAATCTTTACCGACCGAACCTTTTCTCGTCCACGGAATGTCCATTCTCGCGGATTTCGATCCATTTTTGAGGGCAATGTTTATGCTCGCGGCGAATCCAATCGCCGCGGCGAGATTGATAAAGCATCCGCTCTGGATGCCCAAAAACCGCAACGCTCAAATCTTTCCTACTTTACCGCCGCACGTAATGATGATACCAAACTTCAACGCAAACGCGCGAACGTCCGATGGATACGTGTTGGGTAAAGATTTTGAGGAGTGTTCAATATTAGGGCCGCTGTTTGCGCTTTCGCCGATGTATTCGAGGGTTCCGGTGATGAACATGTTGTCGCAAAGACGAGAACCAAACGTATTTCCAGCTTTATTTCCAAGCGTTGATTTAGGATCGAAAGACTTGAAAGTGAGTGTGCGCGAAAGAGACAACGCGCACGCGACGATTTGGATGCACATGGCTCGCGTCTACGAAGGCTTGCACGCAATCTTAAAGACTTTGCTTAAACACGGCGGGCCAACTCGTGATGGCGTTTTAAAGTGGATCTTCTTAAACTTGCACGTGAATAAGAAAAGAAGTCAACAAGAGCAACAATTATCTTGGTTTGAGAATTGCTCAGACGGCTACTTTGTAAACTTTTGCGAGACGATGTTACGTTTGAGTTTGCCATTCACGGACGTTCTCAACGGAAAAGGAAAACATTTGCCGAAAATTAAAGCGGAATACACGCTTTCTAAATCGTGCGGTATAACGGACTACAAAGATTGCACGAGACTTGGCATGACCGAGAGCGAAGCGGAACAATGCTATAACAGCGGGGAGTTTGAGTTGGAAGAAGGTGGCGATGCGAACGCGTCGTCGTGGGGATTCGTCTGCGAATGTTTTTTCGCGACTCATCGCGCTATGCATCTTGGCATCATCGCGTGTATCAACGCGCAAGAAGAGAGGCAGCGACACACCATACGCCGTTATGCCGAGAGAGTGAACGAATTGGAGGAGGAGATACAATCTTTACCCGGGAACGATCCGCGAAGACACGAGTTTGTTGTTCAACTCGGACAACTTCGCATGAAGAAAGATGCCTACATTCAACAGACGATGCTTTGCGATGCGACTTTGATGGATCCGCGCGTAGTATCGGATAGTTTTGCATTCTATCGTTTAACGTGCGTGTGGTTATTGAACGAAGCAAGAAGTGGTGGTGGAGATCAGACATCACCAGCAATTCCGACGACGACGACGACGCAACTCCCGGATGAAGCCTCGAAAGCTTTCCGAGCGATACCGGAAGAAATTGTGGAAGATACTTTGGACTACTTGGTGTACGTCATGTGCACGAAAAGTTCTTCGCATTCGTTGATTGAGAATGAAATTTTGACCGAAGTCGTAGACTTTCTCGTTCTCTTCTCCGGGGCGTCTGAGCACATCAAAAATCCATATCTTCGATGTAAGTTTGTCTCGGTCATACACTCGTTCTTACCAGACTATTCTGGCTCGGATAAATTAGGTCGAGTGATGTTCGAAACAAACGCGAGCGCATTTCAGTTTCTCATCCCGAACTTGCTCAAACTCTTCGCCGATGCCGAGCAAGCTGTTGGTCCTTACGAAAAATTCAACGTCCGCAAAGAAATCGGCGACATTTGCGAGTATCTTTGGGCAATCCCGGAGTACCGAAACGGTTGGAAGATTTTTTCAGAAACCAAGTGGCGATTTTACGCGAAGTTTGTTGACATGCTCATCAACGATGCCGTGCACTCTCTCGGCGAGGCTATGGAGAAACTTCCGCAAATTCGAGAAAGGGAGGCGTTGATGGGGGACGAAGCGCAGTGGAATCAGCTGACGGACGAACAACGCGACGATCACGAGTCGCGTTACGAAAGCAGCGAACGAGAACTGAGATCGGATTTGTTTTTCGCGAAGCAAAACATAGAAATGATGGCGTATACGAGTAAAGAGATCGCCACGCCGTTCCTAAGGCCCGAGATTATCAAAAGAGTCGCGGACATGTTGAACTACTTCCTCAGTCACCTCGCCGGCCCGGAGAGACGAAAGTTGAAAGTGAAAAACCCGGAGAAGTATAAGTTCGATCCGAAAGAGTTGCTGACAAAAATCGTCACCGTGTATCTCAATCTTTATAAAAACGAAAGCATTATCAATGAAGGCGCGGATAAGATGGATACGGGTGCGGAAAAGACGTTAGCCGAGGCGATTTCGGAAGATGGGCGAAGTTACAAGGACGAAGTCTTTACCATGGCCATCGACGTTCTCTCCAAACACTTTCTTCTTTCGCCGACGGAAATTGAGATTTTCCAAAAGCTACAAAAAGCCGCGAAAAAAGCTGCGGACGATGCCGTCGACCTCGAAGCCGATTTAGGCGAGATTCCAGACGAGTTCCAAGACCCTCTCATGTGTACTTTGATGAAAGATCCAGTCATCGTACCGATCACGAAAAACGTCTGCGACCGGGCCACCATCGAGCGCCACTTGCTTTCTAACGAAACCTGTCCTTTCAGTCGTCAACCGTTGAAAGTAGAGGATTTGAAAAGTGACATCGAGTTGAAGAGAAGAATCGAAGAGTGGGTCATGGAGCAAAAGAAAAGGGCGAAGAAGTGATACTATAATGTCCGTAGTTAGTTTTAATCAGCAGTAGCAGAGAAAAGAGAGAGACATGCGAAAAAACAATTTGTTCCTTTCTCCTCGTACGACAGTCGTACAACATCACAATAAATTTCCTTCTCGTATTTCTTTTACTCGCCGTATTTAATAAATAGATATGTTCGCTGGGTCTGCATCATCGACGATGATGACGACGTCCTCCTCGTCGCTGGTGGTGGTGAGTAATAACACCTTTCAGGTGAAGAAGGAGAAGAAGACATCATCATCATCGACGAAGAGGAGAACCAAGAGAAGCGCGCACAGAAGAAGCGGCGAGGAAGAGGAGGAGGAGGAGGAGGCGATTGATTATTGCGCAAACAGAAGCGATTTCGATGCGTTCGAGCGCGCTCTTTCTTCGCTCTCTTCCTCTTCATCATCGAGAAACGATGCGAACACAACTGACAACGATAACGACTACAATGAAGACATTGATAGCGGTAAAGTGAAGAAGAAGAAGAATTTGAAAACAGCAGTTTCCGCGCTGTGCGCTTCCTTGTGTCTCTCGACCGAAGTTTTCCTCCTTTCATCCGGTTTTGCGTTTCCCCGGGAAGCGAGCGCGTTGCTATCGAACCCAAATTCGGGCTTACCGCGAACGCCGACCGCGGCGTTACGACGAGCCACGCCGAGAGTGAATGCGGAGTCGTCAGACATTCAGTATAATTTGGACGACGCGGCGTATCAGTTTCGCATCCCGCAGCGAAAACCGTGGAACTCGATGTTGAACGAAATCAAGAAAGCGAAAGAGATAGTCAAGGAGAAAAGAGGTGAGATTTTCCAACCGATCGTGAAGGAAACCCAAGCCAGCGCGGAAGTTGAGATTGAGAATTTAGTCATCGCCTTGGACAGATTAATCTTAGCGTGCGAAAACCAAGACGTGGAGAATTTTGATAAGTGGATCGCCAAAGCCATAGAAGCGAACGGAAATATCATGGTGAACCAAGTGAACGACTTGCCATTTTTGTTACCGAAGCGATACCAAGAGTTGCCAAGAATGACGGGACGGGCGGAGTTAAAGTTTACGATTAAACACGGCGATGGGAGTTCGTTTGGGAATTTGAACGGCGAGCCTTTGAAAACCGTGGATCTCGAGATAACCTGCGACGGTTTTAACGCGCCAATTACGGCTGGAAACTTCGTTGACGCGGTGAAAAGAGGCGAATTCGATGGGAGTAAATTAAATTTATCCGAAACGGCTGTTATTTTTGGCAACAGCGATAATTCAGCGTCGACATCGATCCCTTTGGAAGTCAAGGCGTCGAATGAATTCGAGCCGAGATACCGGTCGCCTTTAGATGTTGCGAGCGGCATCGATGCGTTACCTTCCATTCCTCTCTCAGTGAACGGGAGCGTCAGCGCCATGCGCTCAGCCACGGACGACGGCGCTTCCTCTTCCTCCCAGTTTTTTCTCTTTAATTTCGATCGCAGACAAGCCGGTTTAGGCGGTGTAGCGTTCGAAGAAGGAGAGTTTTCAACCTTTGGGTACGTCACGAAAGGATTAGACTACGTGAGAGACTTACGCAAAGGAGACGTGATTGTTAAAGCTTCAGTCACGGCGGGAGAAGACCGCTTGGTCAATCCGAGCGTCTCCAGAGCCGATCGGATCGATGAAATCCAAGCAGCGGAATTAGCTGATAAAGAGTTGTTAGCAGAGAAAGGCGTTTGAAATGTTCACGATGATTATTATGATGATGATGTGTTTTTGTTACCCTCAATTCGTAGTCTCTCTCCCTTCTTCCATCCGTCCTTTTGCTCTCCGCGTCTTCTCCTTTTTTGTGTGAGTTCGCCCAAAAACGCTTACGACCAACCTCCACCACGAATTTCTTAATAATATCCAAACTGCTTTCTTACATTTATAATTCATACGACACATAAAAAGAGTGATGATGATGATGATGTTTGCATCAGCATCGATGCGCTGTCAAACCGGTGGTATTGGTGATGCGTGTGCTCGTACCGACCCTCTCCGCAACGCGCAATCAAACCACCCTTTCACCATCATTCGCGCGTCGTCATCTTCGTCAAAGTCATCTTCTAAAATCATATCTAAACATCAACAACAACAACATTTTCCGTCCTCTCGGGGAAGAAGTTTTAGGAATGGTACAGACAACAATAACAACAACAGTACTGATGATATAAGAACGAGGATGTGTAGCCTTCGTCGGCATTCGTACTGTCTTCGAAATCGCGTCGTTGTTTCTTCATCGTCGTCGTCGCTGGCGAACGAACAACCACCAGGGAGCAGGAGCAGCAGCAGCAAAAATGTGTTCAACAGCAACGAGGCTGGCAAAGAGTGGAACACGAACCTTCGAGCGACGTGCGAAGCGATCGTGAAAGTGAACGAGGCGGACGATGTCACGCCAGAGCTATCGTTGGCGAGCTACATGCGACTGCCTGTGGAACAGTACGTGGACGTGCCGTTGCCGTTAGGCGCGAAGATGACGAAATATTTCGACGAGACTATTAGAGAAGACGAAGGCTTCTTCGAGCTCGCCATCCCGGGATTGAAGTTCTTCACGTTGGAGGTAAAACCAGTCGTTAGAGTGAAAGTGAGCGTGTTGACGACGGATAACGAACAGAGATTTGTGTGGAGTGGCAAAACGAAAGCGAACGATGTGAACGCAGAGGAAGAAGAGAAGAGAAGAAAGAAGATGAATAAAATGTACAGACCGGAACGCGAGGATGCGGATATGAGAGGACCGTGCGTTTTGATTGAAGTCGCGAGTTGTCGATTGGAAGGGAAGGAAGTCGAAAGTCTAGGCATAAACGAGATGTTCGTTAATCGAGGGAGCACGGCGTTTCGCTGGAAAAGCAGAGGAGATGAATCGTGGGACTACGGTGATTTGTTGCACTACGGCATTGGCTCGGCAGAACACGCCGACGCGGATGATGTTTCGAGTAGTAAAAAAGAGGGAGAAGAAGAGGCGGAAGAAGAGGAAAATAAATACGCGTACATCGAAGGTTGGACAGAAATCGGCGTCGGTGTCGATCCGCCTGGACCGTTCAAAAAGTTTCCGCGAAGTGTTACTCAGAGCGTCGGCGACGCCGTTCTTGGATTCACTCTGAGGGAAATCGAGAAAGCTTTTTTACGCGGGTTAGCGAGAGACTACGAGCGTTGGTGCTCGGACGCGGATTATAGACACCAAAGAGCGACGGCTTTCGAAAACGTCGGTGCTTGGACGGAGAAAGAGGAAGTTATAGATTTAGCGGCAAAGTAAAGTGTATATATAATAACGATAATAATAATTTCTGTTGTACCACGAGAAGGAAAGTTTGAATCCCCCGCTCTGTTCAAAGGCGCGTCGTATTTTTGACAATCTTTTAATCCATGCTCACTTTCGTTCGCAGCTTACCGACGCCAAACTTGGAGACGCCACCGCGATAGAACGACGCATTTCCTTTCCCACTAATTGAGCTCAACTTCATGAAACTATCGTCCAACAAAACTAAACTCGCGAGTCCGCACAACCCGAGCGTTTGTAACGTCACGCATCCAGCGGCGACGAAACGCCTTTGCCATAATTTTTTCATAAACCTCGCCATGAAAACAACCGCGGGGAACGAAATCAACCACAACAAGCCAACCACTCGAAAGTTTCGAATGAAATTCTTCGCTCGCCTGTCGACATCGGCGGCGGCAATAGCCGTTCGACCACCGACGACAAAAACTGCGGCATGAACTAAACGAATAAATACGAGGAGGAAACCGGGTAAATGTTCGTGATCGTGGAACGAGTTGAACATCGACTCGTATCGTCGCCCCCACGCTTCTAAAATAAAATGTAACACGGCGTTCCCTGCGATAATCATCCCACCAGCAGATAAGCGGCGAGTGCTTGCGCTGACACCATTGGGTAGCTTTTTGAACAAATACCCCGGCGAGCGCAACGCTGCGGTGATGTTCACTAAAATTCGTTTCGTCTCTGGATTTTCCAACGCTTTTTTACCGAGCAAACCTTTCGCGATGGCTGCCGCACCTTTAGCGATTGTTTTCGGCGTTGGCGGCGCATTCTTCTTCTTCGCATCGTCGTCGTAATCACCATCGCTACTAAAGTTGTTCGAACGTCCTCTCTTTCGTTCCCCATCGTCTGCGACGCCGTCCGCGCCTGCGACGGCTCCAAAATTCGCCCCCGTTCGTCTTCTCGCCGCCGAACCGCTTTCTAAACTCGAATCACCACTAAATACTTTCGCCGCGGAACTCTTCAAACTTTCCGCCTCCGCCGTCGTCGTCCATCCACAGACAAGAAATAACAACGTCATCGTCGTTATAAACTCAGACGTTCCTTGCGAGACTTCTGCCATAAAATCTGCGGGTAAGTAGGAGTACCGCCATCGCAAGCCTTTCCCGTCTTTGACGAATCTTCTCAAGTGTAATAGTTCAAGTAATAAGCTCATCATTTGTAAAAAGTACGCCAACATGACTAAAAGAACGACTAAATGCGTCGTCTTTTCGTTCTTTCTGTGCATGCGAACGGCCATGGAGACGAATACCAAACCTAAAAAGAACATGAATAAAAAATTCGTCACGTACACCCACCCGATGCCGCTCAAATCGGACGGTAAGTGTTGTCCATTATTCTTTATCGTGATATCGAAATGCAAAGGCGGAGGCTTCGCGTCGTAAAACTCCAACGCGCAATCCGCGACGACGATATACCAAAACGCAGCTCTTGACGCGTTATACGTCACGCCTCTTCTTCCTTTCACCTGTCGCATCGCTCGTAAGCTCGATTCGAAATACGTCTCCCTGTGCACAATCTTCTGCGGCGTCAACGAATCCGTGGGGGTTGCCCCTCCTGTTCCTTTAAGCCCCCACCCTTTGGACGACGGCGGTGTTTTTTTCTTCTTGTTATCCGCGGCTTTTCGAACGGCTTCTTCGTCCACCATGTGATTCTCGGGATGTACCCAACTGACGTTCCCGCTGTCCAAATCCACTCGATAGGAGTCTCCCGATTCTGGATCTTCAAAAAACTCGTACCCTTCCGCCTTGTGCGTCGCTTTCGGGTGCGGTAAATCCACGTCGTGCTCTAAATTTGCCATGTTGCATCGACTGTCGCACAAGCTTCCTTTCTTCACCTGTCGGTCGTACTCTTCGTACGATTTATCTTCAAACAATAAAACTTTCAACTTGTGTCTGCCACGTTCCCAACCGGTTTTCGCGGTTGATAATTTCACGCTTATATCTCCCGTTCTTCTCACCGCGAATTTACCGACCGTTTGCTCCGTGTTCGCGGAGTTTAGTTTTAACGTCCCGGTGAATCTTTCCGCCGATACTTTTTCGAGAGAAAAGAAGAAAACTAACACTTCGAGGAAGAAAAAGAAGAAGAGCTTCGAATTCTTCTTTGTCCTCATCATCATCATCATCATCAGGTCGTCGTCTCTCAAGTTACGCTCGAAGAGTAACGGAACAAATTTCTCTCTTTCTCTCTCTCTTTTTTATCGCGTTTTTATCGCGTATATATCAGCAACGAGACAACGACGAAAACAAAACCAACAATAACAACAATAACTTCCGTCACAAAAGCACTTTGATTACTGTGTGTGTGTGAGTTTGTTGTTGTAGTGTGAGTGTTCGTATTTAGTAGAGTGAGAGTCGTTAAAGAAATTTTTGAAGTGACGTTCCCCCAAAAAGTCATCTGTTGTTGTTTTTAAATTTTTCTCCAAATTTTTTTCTAAAAATTCTTTCTGACAGTCTTCTTCTTCTTCTTCTGTGTCTATACACGACAACTTAAAAGAGGAAAGGAAAAGAAGAAAACGATGACGATGATGATGGCAGGAGCAGCAGCAGCAGCGGCAGCAGCAGCGGCAACGCAAAGAGTACTGCCAGTGCTACTTCGTCGTCGTCGTCACTGTCGTTCAGCTCGTGCTTCTTCTTTGTCTTCTTCTTTGTCTTCTTCTTTGTCTTCTTTATCTGTGTGCGTTCCATCATCCACGTCTTGCAGGAGGAGCAGCAGCAGCAGCAACAGCAGCAGCATCTTCGGCGACAAAGAACCGAGTCGAGCGACGATGACGATGCTTTCGAAAAAGGCTTGGTGTGGATGTAGTAGTATCAGCAGTAGGTTTATGAGTAGCTTTAGTGTGATGAATGGCAGAAGCAGTAGTAGTAGCAGTAGTTTTAACACGCCGAACAAAAAAAGGGTATTCAAGAACGACGTTGCAACTGCTTCTGGACGAGTCGAAGACTATTATTACGACGACGACGACGACGAGGATTTGGACGACCCGTGGAAGGAAAGTTCCGAAGACTTTGACGACGACGAGGGAGGTGGCATAGTTATAGGCGCGAAAAAGCCAACGCCCGGGACTAAGAAGAACAAAAAGAGTCCGCCAAAGCGAGGCAGTAGCTTGACTTTGCCGACTTCTTCGCCGGACGGGGTTCGCGCGTTTTCTTCTTCATCGTCGTCATCGTCGTCTATTGGTATTTCGAGGGAAGACGACTTACCGAAACCTGGAGAAGGCGAAGATAGCTCATCGCCTCGACCGTTGGAGAAAGGCGATGTAGAGATATCCTTCTCGCGCTCGGGAGGCGCCGGCGGGCAAAACGTGAACAAAGTAAACACGAAAGTTGACATGCGCTTATCTCTCAACGGCGCCGTGGCATCTGGATTCCTACCCAAATGGGTCGCCGCTCGTCTGCGGATATTGGAAAAGAACAGAATCAATAGCGAAGACTGCCTAGTCGTGAATAGTACGAAACATCGAACGCAGAGTAAAAACATAGACGACGCTTTAGAGAAGATGGACGATATCATCCAAAGCGCGTCGGTGTTGAAAGACGTGGAAAACGCTCAAGCGAGGAAAAAGATGGAGAAGAGCGCGAAAAAGGCAAACGCCAAGCGATTAGAACAGAAGAAAAGCGCCAGTCAGAAGAAAAAGTTACGGTCGAATAAAGGTTTCGATTAAAGTATTTATTTATTATACACATGATGCAGTTCTTACTTTAGGAAGGAAGGGTTGAAGTTGTTTCTCTTCTGGTTTTTTTACTTGTTCTTCCTCTCATCACGAGGGGAAATCTACGAAAAAAAGAGAAAGCGAAAGAAAAAAGAAAGAAAGGACAAAACCCACGAATTTAATTAACCACATACTCTTTTTGGAAGGTTTTTTACTCGATCGTCCCCCCCCTTCTTTTTCAGAGATCTTTTGTGCTGTTTTCTTCATATAATCCCCTCCGTAACAAACAATTCACGTCTCCTCACCCCGGAACAAAACTATTCTATTTATTGAATACGTTTTGATCAAAACGTCTAACAATTACCACCAAAAGCACACGCAGTGATAGAGAGCATCGACATGTCCGCGTTTTCCAGTCCGTGGTTGTGGACGCGATCGTCGATGTTGAGACGTTGGTCTTTACTTTGTCTGAGCGCGATTGAGTGTGTTTTTTGCACCGGAGTGATGTTTGGAGCCTCGTCGTTGTTCGTAATCATGAGAAAAGAGGGACAATATTCCGAACTGTGTGCCTCGGATGAAAATGATACCGATCATACTAACGATAGTAATAACAACAACAACAACACCAACAACACTTTTACCACCGCAATCGCCACGTGCGCGAGCGCAAACGTGAGATATTCTCAAATCTACACCGCTGGAGCGTTCGGGACGCCGGTTTCACTTTTAGTCTGGGGCATCCTCCTTGATAAATTCGGAGTGCTGCCATGTCGATTGATGAGTCTACTCATATTCGCGGCCGGGTGCGTCCTTTTCGCAGAATCCGACTCTGAACAATTTGATGCGTTTATAGCGGCGAGTGGACTGCTTTCAATCGGTGGTGCGGGCTTTTCTCTCTCGCATTATACGTTTTGCTCGCACTGGGAGTCTACGCGATATTTTGAGACATCGCACGCCATCATGAATACCGCCTACGATGCTTCGACGATTTGTTTCCTGATTTTCATGTTGTTGCATCAGTCCGACGCGGAAATATTTTCCATGCGGCATTTGTTTTACAGTTTATTCTTTATGAGCGTTCTTTTCCTGGTATTATCGCACAAACGTGTTTGGGGTAAATACATGGAACGACCCGAAGAAATAGTCTCTGAGTCGGGAGCTCGACAGCTTAAGAATATAGGGAGTATGAAACGTCTTGGATTCAATTCGTCCAGTTATTTTGATAGGAAAATTGGTCGCAGTGCCGCTACGCATAACGGCAGAATCATTAATGAGATGACGTTTCTGGAGCAATTGAAAACACCTCATTATCTGTGGCTCTCTTTGTGGTCGTTTATTTGTATTTATAGAATCATGTTTTTGCTCGGATCAGTTTTCGAACATTTATTGCTCGCCGGCGACGGACGAGATTACAACGACGCGAATACACTGGTTACACTCTTTAATGGTTTGATTTTGACTTCTATTCCAATATTCAGTTTAACGGGTTCGTTTGTAAATAAGTTTGGACTTGCGATTAGTATCGCCGTGGTGAACGTGCTTGGAATAATCTCGTTTATCCCAATTCTATACAACGATTCGTACTGGTCACTTTGCATCGGTTTTATCGCATTTGGAATATTCAGGTCTACTTTTTACACTACGATAACTGTGTATTGCCAGAATGTGTTTGGTGTGAATACGTTTGGTAAAATGTACGGAACTGGTGTCGGCGTTTGGGCTATTCTATCGGCGGTTTTGCAGTATCCGACGATGAATTCTGCTTTGGAGAGCGACTCTCCGAAGAAAGCGTTCTTCTATATAGATTTGTTCCTCATCGCATGTGGCGTCTTTCTGTTTGCTATGCCAATATGGCTGCATTTGACCATGAAATATAGCAAAAGAGAATTTGATCGGTTGCGAGCCTTGAAGGCCGACGTCGTCGGTTCGGCAACGAAACAACAGGAACAACAAGGTGGACAGATAAATATAGCATCCACGGACGACGGCGACGACGACGACGACGACGACGACGGTAGCACAAACGGCGATGAAGTCGTTAAGAGATAGACGCAGCAAAATTTAGTCATTAGAGGTAGAGAGAGGATGTGCATGTTTTTATATTTGTAAATACGCAGCAGAAGTGTTTCACTTCATACAAAGCAACATTTGACCACGTCGCCTTTGTCCTCTTCTCTCAGAATCTCTCTCCTTTTTTTTTCACAACCAAAAATTTCTTTTTTTTCTTCATGCATGCATCAAAAAAAGACACACGATTCTCTCTCTCCAATTACTCCCTTTCCCTCTCATTTTATAGTATTCTTTAACGGCGGCAACTGAGAGAAAGAAGGAGGAGAGAAAGAAGAAGAGTCGAATAATTATACGCCGCGCTGCTCGCGCGAAGAAAATCGCGCGCATATTTATTTATTTATTCGTGATACGATGGGAGAAAAACGAAAAGAGAGCAGGCGTTGGAGGGGGGCAAAATTCGTCCATCAAAACTCTTCTCCTCCACCTTGCAAGTCTGTTTTTCTCTTTTTTTGTGTTCTCCTCTTTTGTGATTACAACACTGAGTTTAACACGGACAGACTTTCGTTTTCGAGGTTTGGCGTTGGAGCCACTCGTTTGGACGCGTGCGCATTAAACTTGCTGGATGGTGTGAACATATCCTCTTCTGAAACGAGCGAAGATTTGGTTTCAAGACTCGACGGTTTAACGCTCACTGTGGCGGCTATTTGGGATCCCGGGTACGTTTCCATCGAAGGGGAAGCGGCGCCGACGCGAACGAGAGACTATCCGGACGTGTATTGTACTGATTGCGGAAGTCAATTGTCGGGGTATAACTTTGACGTTTTCGAAAAGATGGCGTCGCTTGGGAACTTTAAAACGAATTGGACGATATTCGGGGACGTGGATTCGAGCAGAGGGGAAACGTACGAGCAAATGGCTTTGAACTTCACTCGCGACTTTGACGTGAGCGGACAGTGGTGGTCGGATACGGCGAGAAGGCGCTCCATCGGTATCTCTTGCGGATATTATCACACGGACATTACGCGAATATTAACCGTGAGTAAGCAAGCGGGAAGCGGCGGAAAGATTGATTATTTCTCTTTCCTTGCTCCTCTGAGCTGGCAGGTATGGCTCACGCTTATTAGTTTTCTGGTCGGTTACGCTCTTTTGTATTTATTCTTTGAACACCCGCACTTTAATCTACCGACGTTCAAAGCTTCCGCGGCTCGATCGATATTTTTATCGTTCGAATGCTTGACGGGAGGTTTCGTGGCAGAACCTGTGACGAAAACGGGCATGGTGCTTCAATCAGTATTTAGCTTTTGCACGCTTGGTTTCAGCTCATTATATACAGCCGCGTTGACATCTATACTCATCGAGGAAGCGATAAGTACGATGGCTATCAATACGTTGAACGATTTGCAAGAGGCTGGCGGAAGAGCCATCATGTTCACAGGAGACCCGCTGAAGTCTCGAATACTTGCCCAGAATCCTTGGCTTATTGCTACGGATGTCGCTCGAAGTGAAATATTAGCGACGAAGAAAATTGACGATTTGCTCAGTAAGTACGGCTCTCAAGCGGTGATTCTTTCTTCGGCAGATGCGGGTACACTTGTCCAGCAAGCAACTAACTGTGACGCCTCCGCGAATGGTATAGTCTTAGCAGCTGGCGGTGGATTTATTACGAACTATGACGATTGTCATTCGGATATAACACACATCTTTGATACAATCTTATTAGGCATGGAAGCGGATGGCGTATTGGATGAAATATTGAACAAATACAGCACGGATACATGCGATGCAAATGCAAGCGCGAGCAAAATCGATTACACGATTGCGTTAGACAAAACTGCTGGTATATTCATTATCTTATCTTGCGTCGTTGCTCTGCTCTTTTCCATATCGTTTGGGAGAAGGAGGTTTAAATTTCGACACGTCGAGGAGAAGGCGAGCGAAGAAAAGGGAGCCGACGAGAGTAACCTTTAAAAAAGAGGAGATTTCTGAGAATACTTTCACACACACACACACACACACACACACACACACGCACACGCGCGCGCGCAAGCGAGTGCGAGTTCCATGTATCATACATGCATTGAATGTGATAATAACGCATGATTCTACTGTAATAAAATATATATAAGAATAAATTTCTACCGGTATTATATGAACATGTTTATTTTTTACTGTGACCTCTTCCTTTTTCATCTTCTTTTTATGCAGAAAGTATAGTACGGCATGGCTTCTTCGACGGCGGTGAACACTTCTTTCGGATAGTCTGCTAGCTCGAAAGATTCGCTCCGTACTGGTGCTTTTAATTCCGTTGAGTTGACGGCGTCGGTGTGCCAGCCGCGGAACTTTTTCCAGGAATCGAGTTCTTTCGGTTCCCACGAAAGCATATTTTTACTGAACGCAATCGAGGAAAACGCACAAATCTGCTTCAGAGTCCCTTCCGGATTAGCCATTAAATCTAAATCAGCGTCCACGACCATATACTTTCCTTTAATCCTATCCAATCTCTCCACAATCTTTCGACACTCTTTGAATCCAGATTCAGATGGATCGAAATATAACGATTCCGCAACTGCATTATTGAGACCTACTCGATAGAAAGATTTCAGCGCATCGCTTGGGTTTCGAACCAGAATGACGTGATGAAAGCTTAGAAGCCATTCATCGGTGCACTTCTCCTCATCGAAATAACAAGAGAGCTCTTTGCATAAATAATATGGTTTTCCTTGCGAGGAATAATCAGTCATCATGAGTTCCATCACGGACGCATACGAGCAACCGCTCGAGGATACGTTTAATGTCTGCTGTCCATTTTTTATCTTTTCGTAATTGTCTGGCGTATTTTCTTTCAAATACGGTTCGGTCAAAAGTTCGTGCATGACCATGATTTTTGGGTGCTGCGCGAAAGCTCGCTCTAAAGCCGTTGAACGTCCTCTCGTGACGCTCCAAACGAGAACTCGACCCTTGGATGAGCTGTCGGTGCTTGGATTGAATAAAGGATAGGAACCACCATCCTCGCACCTCCACGCGCGCACCCCGCTTTCGACGATGAAGACTTCTTTCAAGCCAAGGTTTTCCAACATAGCCGCCACGAAAGGCGCACTTGAACACCTTTGTTCGCCTATAACTGCGCAAGGGGCGCTCATATCAACCCCACGATCTTCAAATATCGCAATATTATGTTCGTTATCAAACGGTCGCAATCGCGAGTGAGGTACATTTATAGAGCTTGGAATGTGACCGGCTCTGTCGACGCCGCCGTTCTTTGAAGAAGGACCAGTCTTCGCCCCCCGGCGCACTTTACCGAGAAACAAAGCTTCCGAGCGCGTATCGATAACTTGAAGTCGCTGCGTCGTTAAATTTTGCAACAAATCATACACCGATGCTATCCTTTCATCATATATTCCCGAGACCGAGGAAACGCTTCTCCTCGCCTCTTCCTCTTCGTCTTCTTCTTTCGTCGACCCTCGCCTCTTCTTCTTCTTCTCCTCCTTCAGGAGCACTTTTATCGGCCCCGTGTGCCCACATCTTCTGAACACGTGCGCGATGTAAAACGGAACGAATACGGACCTATTTCGTTGTCGACGACGAGCGCGACGACGAGCGTTGTTTTCGTTCTTCTCACTTCTATTAGTATTAGTATCATTGTTATTTGCATCTTTATCTGATGTATTCTTCTCTTCCTCTTCGTCTTCTTCGCTCGTTTCTGCTGGCTCATAAAAAATGATCAGAGTTCTTTCCTCCTCCCGCACTTCCTTGGAACAACTCTTGCTCTCTTCTTCCGTGCTCTGGTTGCTGCTTCCCCCTTGCATTTGTATTTTTTTCAAATACGATTTACTTCGCGCGGTGGTTAAGTTTATTTCGTTTGTGTTCTCGTCGTAGAGCGTATCGGTCAACTCGCGCACGTCGATGCGCGTCGCGTTCGTTATCCTCTCGTCTTCCATCCATCGTCGTTCTGTCTCGTCGTCGTCGTCGTCGTCCTCCTCCTCCTCCTCATCTATTTCTTCTTCCTCGTCGTTAAATTCCTCCTCCTCTTCTTCCACCTCTTCCACGTCTTCCAAGGAGAACGACGACGATGTTTTTTTTTTCGCCAGCGCCCCTTCTTTCGATGCGAGGATGGTAAAAAAACGCAAAGACGATGAGTTGTTGAGAGGAGGCAGATCGGATATAACGCACGTGTTCATTTTCCCCTCCTTTCTTCTCCGCTTTCTCTCTCCTTCGCTCTCAACGCAAAGCTTTTCGTCTTTCTTAGAGCGCGTTGTTGTTGTTGTTGTTGTTGTGTGTCGTTGTTGTTGTCAGAGGAATTTGAAAGAGAAAGAGAGGGAATATATTTCTTTCCGTTTTTCTCAAAAGAGAAAGCTCAAAAGGACTATATGGAGAAACACACCTTTAAAATGCGCTCTCTCTTTTTTTTCCCCTCGCCAACCTTTCCGCGCGGAGGGGATGAAAACAGAGAGATGGAAAGAAAAAACGACGAAACGCGGGAGTGGCGATGGTAGATCGCTCCGTTCGCGATCGTTTTGATCTCGTCTTCGGTCGTCTCGCGTCTCTTTTTGCGTCGTGACCTTTCCTAAATTCTTCTTTTTTTTTGTCCCCCACTTGATTGACCCCCTGGAGCTCGCGTCCTCTTCTTTTTTTTTTGAGGAGGTTTTTATCAAAAAATAAATATCTCCTTCTTCCCCTTTTTGTTCTGAACAATTTATAAAAACACCGGCCTTTCTTACTCCTTATATTGCGTCGTGCAAAATTCCTCATTATCACACGCTTCAACGCTTCAGACGCGACCAAAGAATTCACACTCAGTCTACATCGACGGACGGGATACTAATTTGTTCGTTTGAGTTGTTGTCTTTGATCTGCGTTACTCGAGCGCAGTTGTTTATATTTATCGCCTTTACGAAAGCAGCGACGAGAGAGAATTTGGTTCGTTGGAGAACAGATTTGCATAATTATCAAGAACAAAATCGACTTTTAAGAGTAGTCCCAGGGGTTTATAAAAAAGAAGAAGAAAAGAAACGAGGAGAGGAATTCTCGAACCGTTAAATACGTATATAAAAAGCATACCTCAGGGCTACATTTTTTTGTCGTGTTCATCGTTCCCTGCAATCGAGCGATGATGTCATCTTTCAAGCGAACGCGCGGTTGGTCCCCTCTGGCAGTTACAATTTTGACTGCTTTTTTGGTGCTTTCGGGGACACAATTTATGGTTTCGAAAGCTGCGCAACCGCCGATATGTAAACATTTGACAACGCAAAGACCGCAATGCTTCGATGATACGCACGTATCCAATCGGAATTCTGTTCCAGCTTTTCTCTCTAATTTGCTTGGTTTGCGAAATACGATCAACTTGGAAGTTGTTTGGTGGGAAACACAGGCGATGCAGACGTTCGCGCTCGAGATTTTGCTGAGAGAGAAGCTCGGGTACGAAGTTGAGCTCCACGAATATACCGCGTGGTTAGGTTGCATTGACTCATATGCGACGTACGCAGAAGATAACGGCATAGAGAATGGGCCTTATCCGACCGCGCAGCTCCAATATCTCAATCTTATGCTTGGTAAAAAATCTTTCGATGTTGAACTTTGGACGCAAAGCGGTAAAGCGGGAAGAGATTACGTTACCGATAAGGTGACTCTTGCCAACCCGGCCAAGGTCGCTTTTGATGGCATTCTTGGTCCATCCGCTAGAAACGGCTGGTTCATAAACGCCGCTGCGCTTAAAGGCAAATATTTTGATACGCTTTCTCTCATTCAAGCCAACGGTGGTTTCGATACGACGTCTCCAGTTCATCTCGTGCGTCCATCGGAATTGCCCGTTTTGGATGCTCCAGCTTCTTGGAAAGATGATCATTGTTCGGGCGAAGACCGTAAACCAAACTTTCAAGGTGGAGTTCTAGACTGCGTGTACTGGACTTGGGAGTCACCGACGGCGAATTGTTGCACTCGACGCATGAAGGCTGAAGATGATTGCGGCGGTTTGGACGAGTGCTTTGCGCTCATCGTCGAGAATCCTGGATGGTTACCTCCTACTGAGAAGAATGAGATCCGGGTCATTGCCAGTGCTGCACCGCTCGAGATTGTCTACGCTGGACCGGCGAAGACAAAAACTGTGGTGAAAGTTGCCGAAGATTTGGACAAACCAACAATTTTTTATTGGTGGGAACCAGATCTCTTCATTCAGCCGTACGTGAATGATGCTGGCGTCGTCTCGGATTATCGCTTCGCGCGTGTAAACATGCTCGATGAGATGTTCTGCGCGAACAACCAGTTTGTTGAAGCGGGTTATAGATCTTCTTACTCGACGGCTTTTGCCGCGAACCACACCAGCGCGCCTTGCGATTTTGCGAAAGATATTCTCGAGAAGGCTTCGTATTTACCAGACCGGTTATACTTTCAGGATGCATTTTATTTATTTTCAAAATACAGCGTCACGTTTGAAGAGTCGTGGAATTTGGTGAACCAAACCCAAAATACTTCTCTAATTGCGAAGCGAGACGAAATTTGGACTAATTGGGAAGGCGCCGGCGAAGATGAAAGAATCAATTACAACACCTCTTTATTATACTCCCTCGGAGCGTGCGAGTGGTTAAAACAAAACCCACACTTGTGGCAAGATTATATTGAGCCGAACGAGTATATATTCGATGACATCAAAATCATTTTTATTTGCTTGGTCGTTTTTATCGGGTACGTGCTTATTCAGATGGTATGGATTTACCGTCCAGGTGCGTATTATAACGTGGAGGTTAAGAGATCTCTCGAAGTTTTAGAGGCACACGATGTTGAGCCTTTTACAGCTGGAAAGCCTAAACTTTTGGATGGTGTCGATTTGACAAAAAAACCCGCGGCGGTGTCAAAATCTTCGGCTCGAGTAAACTTCATCGTGAAGGAGATCTCGTGTCGTTCGGATGAAAAGTGCGTCGAGTTTTCGATCGAAAGTAACACTCGCCTTGATAATGTTTACATGACTTGCAAATCGGGACCGCACCGATCTGAGGTTCCAGATTCATGGGGCACAGTTCCTCACGCGGTGCTCAATAAAGATTTTGGGTTCCCATATGCTGCGGAAGGTCAGAACACATCAGTCACCAGAGTTGACGATTATACCTTTAGCTTTTCGGTATCGTCGGGAATTACAAAGTTGAGAGTACCAATCCTGCGGAAAAGTAAGCAATTTTCGCCGTTGAAGGGGTTCCACTTTATACTCCAACCTGGGGAAGTGTTCGGCGATGCCGGCGCCGCGAAAGCTGAAAGTATTTCGACGAAGAAACTAACCTCCATGAATTCTTTTGGTGGATCCAAGAGATCAGGACTCCAAGACTCTTCTTCGTTGAAACATGGTGACGCTTCGATATTCGCGTCCTCGATTCCTGTCTTGTCGATAAAGATATTTCCAAGTGAGCCGTTCATGCACGGTTCGTCTTCCACCGGCTTGGACGTGAAAGGAAAAAGCGCATTTTGGACTTATAATTCTCTCTTCGTATTTATCAAAAATTGTTTAAGTGTCCCTTATATCGCAGGTATGCAGTGGAAATATCAATTAAAGCAAGCCAGTGTTGCGATGTTGGAAACATTTTTGTGGGGATTTCTCTTTCAACTCTTACTCGATGAAGGTTTGATCCTTAAAAAAGCAGATTATTGCATTTTTATTGGATTGGCATTCGCGTTTATCGAGGTTTATAAATTTCACGTTGGTTTGCACTATTTCAATGGAGCTTATATGATCAAGACGCACTTTGAGCAGCTGTTGTTGCTTAAATATAACATTTTATCTACCGCCGATTTGACGCACATCAACGATTCGGAACCATATTTTCGAGTGACAATTTTCACCGACTGCGAAGCGATTCGCGAAGAATTTTGGAAGCCATTGAACGAAATTTTTGAGCAATTGTTTAGAATGGTTGGCGCTTCTGCGTTTCTTGCCTTTTTATTCCGCGAGAATATGGGCATGCTCTTTATGAAGCTTATTTATGGGATCCCGTACGGTTTCTTGGGATTCTCTCTCATTTTCTTGTTTTTCAGATGCTCCCGTGGCTTGAAAATCGGCTTGGACGAGGACAGACTCGAAGTGATAGTGTACTCTGGAGCACACGTTATTCTGCACAATACTCTTTTGGTGCGAGAGTTAAGAAGTGTCATCGACTTTTGTTCTCTCCAGTACGACAGACTTTGGTTCCAGTTGAACGGCGGCATCTTTGAGCGTTGGTATCATCTCTACTACAACACCTGGATGATGCAAGGTTGCTTAGTTTGCGTTACCGCCGTCTTTTATGCGTTGCCTACCAAATTTTTGAAAGACTACGATGGTGATGAAGGCAAAGTCACGGTTGGTGAATATCTTGTTTCTTTGACCGCCATGATTCAACTTTTGACCGGTTGCGTTCAGATCTTTGTTTGCAGTTCATCCGTTCTCGAAGTTTTATCCAAAGTCGAGCACATTGCGGAACTTTTGAACTTCCAAAGTTCGGAAGAGAAGAGAATCTGTAATATACCAATGAACAAAGATGGTATGCGCGATCATGAAGGATCTTGTATTACTCTGTCCGATGGCCTGCCTCTCTTGGTGTTCGAGGACGTATCAGTCGCGTACGCTTCGAGAAGTATTTTTGAAAATTGCTCTTTAGTGGACCGATCTTCCAGGAAAGTCAGTGACGTTCGAACGGGTGGTATAATCGGAGTCTTAAGAAATTCTGACGGCTCTTCCAGAACTCTCATGAATCTCTTGATGAGAGAGGAAATTTCGACAACCGGTAAAGTTGGAATTTCGCCGACGCTTTTCGCCTGTCGGGTGAACTCCGAACATGGCGCTTTCGTGCAATCTGCAAGTTTGCGCTCGAACTTTATACTAAACGCTGAATCTCGCGTGAGAGACTTAGCTGAATATTCGGAAGAAAATTCTCTGTTTTTGAATCAAATCCGAAGTTATGATTCTCGAAAAATCTGGGATATCTGCAAATTCGTTGGCCTGAGTTCCGTCGTCATCGGAAGCGTACATGAATCGAACTGGTCCGAGGTTACTTTGGATTCGCTCTTGGCTTTGTTGGATCATAATGATCTCATCAAAATTAGGCTCGTGAGAGCGTTGCTCGCGCTTCCTGAAGTGCTCGTTTTGGACGAAGTCGGCGATGATATGTCTGTACAAGACTTGCAAGAAATGCACAAAGTATTGGTCGCGTACTTGGAGTATAAGATTCCCGGCGTTGATGATACGGAAACCTGCAAGTTGCTCCGAAAAGTTGCCAACGTGCCGCGGACGATCATATGGTCTGGATTTAAGAGAACTTTACAACCGTACGTGGACGCGAAGAACTTCATGCTCGTCGTCAAAGACTCTTCGAAGATTATCTTCACAGCCCCCGACGGTGCATGGTAAAAAAAAAGGAAAATTTTGTACACATAATCATGCAGCGCAGCCAAAACGAAGGCGACGGCAATGATTTCGACGAGGAGGATACGAACAACCAGGAATGGATTGACCTCCTCCTATTTATTATTCCTATTTATTGCACTTCTTTAATATAATACACTTTAATACTTTATTTAATGCGAAAAACGTCCAAAGAAACAAACAACAAAAATTTATTTAAAGGTGACTCACTCGGATCCTCCCTCCCCCGTTTATGTGTCTCGTCTCATATAATCCTCTTTCTCTCTCTCCTTCAACGTTTTAATTCTTCACTTTTCACTTTCTCTCTCTGTATTGCCCCCTCCCCACCGCGTTTGGAATAACGATATATATCTATCACATCACATCAACTCGAGAGTAATATACGCGCACCACAAACAGGCTCCCGAAGATGTCGGCCCCGCCTCCTGTGAAAGGAAAAAAAGTGATCGTCATAATCGGCGCCGGTCTTTCCTCCGTCGCGTTGGTGAAAGCTTTACGCCGAGGCGACTCGACGATTTCCAAAATCATCATTCTCGAAGCGAAAGATGACATCGGTGGGACCTGGAATCCTAAACAGTGTTACCATAATCTCCAAACGCACGGTGTCAGAGCTGGATTTTCGTTACTTCCCTGGGATCGATTCGATTCGCCGTACGATCACGCGCACCATAAAGATGTCCACGGCGCGATGAAAAATTTGTTCCGGAAAGAGAACGTCGTCGTCGTCGAGGGTGCGCAACACCAAAATTTTGGTCAAAATTCCAACGGCAACGAAGAAGAAAAAGAAGAAGAAAAAAGCAACGCGGAGAAAAATATGACCACGGAAAAAAGAGTCGAAGTTACGGTGTATCTTTCCACGCGCGTGAAGTCTATGGAGATGGTTCAAACGACCTCTTCGTCCTCCTCGCGAGTGAAACTCAACGTGCTCTGCACTAAATTTTCGGAGGCGGACAAAGACGAAGAAGAGCGAGCGCTCTTTGCAGATTTTGTGATATACACCGGAACGACGCATCAACCGAAAGTGCCTGAATTTGCTCAAGGTAAGAATAAATACACAGGTGAGATTCTTGCAGCAGCTGATGTTTCATCGAACAAATTCGATGAAATTCTGGAGCGAAAGCATAAAGTTGTCGTACTCGGCGGTTCTAAAGCCGCCATGGATACGGTTTGGAATTTTAATCAGCGAGGCTACACGTCTTTTGTGTGGTTGTTTAGAAAGACGTATTGGGGAACGAACTTTTCTTACTTTCAGAGTTCTTTCATCAACAAATCGTCTCTATTCGCGCGATGGCGAAAAGTTCTTCAATATGTGTTCATGAAAGTTCGATTGGATTTTGATATGTCGCGATCGAGTTGGCTCTCTCGAGTCGGTTTGTTTATTCTCGCAAAAGTTGGTTATCTTTTGAATCCTTTCGATGCGACTACGTATGATCTCGGTAACTTTCACGGCGCAATCATTGAACCAGAGCGAATGCAGCCGTACCGGAAATCTTCTCATTTGCGCGGAGAGATTGGTTATCTAGAAGGGAAAAAGCTTTACACCACGAAAGGATTAGGGGTTGACGCAGATGTCATCATCTGCTGCACTGGATACGACAATCCTAAAGCTCCTATTTTATTCCCAAATGGCACGAAGTTTTTTGCACACGAGGAATCCGGAGATAAGTTTTGGAAAGGCATGGTGACACCAGCAATTCCTCACGTTCTTTTCATGAACACTTTCTCCTTGGGGAATATTTTACACGACGCGACGACGGTTGGTCATTGGCTTGGCTCGTGCTATTTTCCGCAACTCTTTGACAAGCCGATCGAGTCGACAAAATCTATAATTCAGAAAGGATTAGACGCGCAAAACGAGGAGATGAAGAATACAAAGTGTCGTTCGTATAATTTATGGAATTCTTTCGACCGACCGGTTCAATACATGTATTATTGCGGAAGAACATTTGAGAAGGAAATTTACGAGGCAGATTTATTATCCTGTTCGAGAAAAAGTGGGGGAATTTCCATTTCTTCGCCTATACGAAGATGGATGTATAGCTGGAGTTGCGCCAGCTTTCTCTTGGCGGATGACACGAATGTAAATTAGCTAGCTGTGCGTGTATTTATTACAGATTCTATTTATACATACCTTGATTACCCAAATCTTTCATCATCCTTCAGTTTGTCCGCTTTCCTTTGCGCGAGATTTTGAAGCGACGCCATCCGCAACTTGATGCAGTTTTGAGAGCACGCTAACACCAACTAACACGGCACTTCCGAGAACAAAGATGCCAGAAATGCGAAATAAGCCAACTTGATACTTCGATTTTGGACTTTCCGTTTTGATCACGGACGTGCATTTTTTATTCGCGTAGGAAGCCGTGATGTAATCGAGCGTTCCATCGGACTCCATGGTCATCAGGAGCGAATCAAAAACAAAATTTAAATCCGAAAGGCAATCATCGTAACTCGTAATGAATCCTCCTCCCGCGGATATGGCCACGCCGGAGACTATGACGTCACAGAGATCTGAATTCTGCGCCACGGTCAGCGCGTCCGGCGCCGAAAGAATGACCGCCTGTGAGCCGTATTTATCGAGCAAAGCGCGAAAATCGGTGGTATTTAAGATTTCACCCCTAGAAACATCTTCCGGGATGAGCCAAGGGTTTTGCGCTAATATGCGTGACTTGAGCGGATCGCCCTCAAACATTATCGCTTTACCACCGGCGGCGCGCAATTCGCTCATCGTTTTGATCGTACCGGAAGTATTGGCGTCCTCGATGAGAATAGAAGTTAAACTCGCGCCGTACAGTGCAACAACTATTAAGCGGAGAAATCCGTAGGAGCCTTGAACGAGCTGACCTAAATGCGTGCGTGGATCGTGAGCATCACCTCCGCACGCAAATCGGCACCAAGTGTTCCACAACGAGCGGCACAACTCGTCTTTAAAATTTACTCGCTTCGAATCGGTGTGAAAATCGTGCTCGATGTACACCAACGCGGTTGAAACCAAAAGAAACGCCGCGAATAGCACCAACCAAATGTATGACTGAAACGGAGCGAAAAGCATGAGCAGCGAGAAGGTATCTGAACCGGTAGTTTCGAGCACGGTGAGCATTCGAGTGACGTCCGTGTGATAATATCCGCAAGAGACGCCGATGGAGCGCCTTCTCGCCGTATCCGACCACCACTGTCCGCTCACGTCAAAGTCGCGAGTGAAGTTCAAAGCCATTTGCTCGTACGTTTCTCCTCTGCTCGAATCCACGTCCCCGAATATCGTCCAATTCGTTTTAAAGTTCCCAAGCGACGCCATCTTTTCGAAAACGTCAAAGTTATACCCCGATAATTGACTTCCGCAATCGGTACAATACACGTCCGGATAGTCTCTCGTTCGCGTCGGCGCCGCTTCCCCTTCGATGGAAACGTACCCGGGATCCCAAATAGCCGCCACAGTGAGCGTTAAACCTTCCAACCGCGTGTTGAAATTTGCGTTTACTGTGTCGTTGACGTTTTCTAACAAATTCATTCCGCACGCGTTTATTCTGTTCGATGTTGTTGTTGTTTCTTCTTCTCCTCTCACTTCTTTCACAGTATCACAGACGAAGAAGAACACGAAGAAAAACAACAAAAATATCAAAGAAGAAGAAGAAGAAGAAGAAGAGGAGGAAAGAAAACCATAGATTCCTCCCCCCCTTTTCTTGCCATCAAAATTTCCTCGTTGCTTTCTTTTCAGACGAGAACGACTCCCACTCTCACCACTACCACCACTACCACCACCACCACCACCGCAAGATCTGCTCGTCGTCTTTAAAAAACTTCTTTCGTCCTCGTCTTTATTAAAGCGGCAGCGTGAGCAGCGCAATTCTTCTTTGCAATTTCGGCGCATTATTATTTTCGTTTCGTTTGGTTCTGTTCAAAAAAGGTGTGTGTTTTTGTGGGGACACATTTTTTCATTTTTTCGCAAACAAAAAAACAACAAAAGGAAAAAGTCGAACCGACGACACAAAAAAGCAAGAAAAAGACAGTTTGGATAAAAAAGAATGAAGCTTTTGTTGTCCCCGTCTTCCTCTTTGAAGAGCGGCCCCGGCGCGGCAATGATGACCGCGAAACTCCTCCTTCGAGGAAGACGTTCTCAGCATCAGCATCATCGCGTCGTTCGGAGGATACCGGTGTTGGTTTCAACGTCTTCTTCAGGCAGTAATACTTTTTCTGACAACGAGTGCGATTGCGGTTTTTGTCCTTCGTGGGGAATGCGGATGATAAAACCTCCTCTTTCTTTTAACAGAATTCAACAGCAACAGCAAAGCAGATACTCATCATCATCATCATCATCATCTACCAAATCTTCGTCCAACGATGATTCTCTTTACGAAAGGAAAAAGTTATCCTCGATTGAACCACCAACCGTGGCGAAAGAGTTGGTGGAGTATTTGAACAAGTCTTGGACGGCATTTCACGCGACGAAAAACGCGGAAGAGATGCTCAAAAAAGCAGGTTTCGTAAAACTGGACGAGGACAAGAGTTGGTCGTCGTCGAGTTCGAATTCGAATTCGAATCCACCGTTGAAACCGAACGGGAAATATTATGTGGTGAGGAATCAAAGTTGCATCGTGGCGTTTTGTTTGGGTGGAGAGTACGTCCCGGGCGATGGGTTTCACATCATCGCCGCGCATACCGATTCGCCGTGTCCCAAACTGAAACCAGTCTCCAAGCGGAAAGAACGCGCCGGGTGCATAGGCGTCGGCGTGCAACCGTACGGGGGAGGATTGTGGCACACGTGGTTCGATAGAGATTTAAGTGTTGCCGGGAGAGTTTTGCTGAAGAAGAACGACGGTCGAGTCCAAAGCGAGTTGGTGAAGATTGAGCGCCCGATCGTGAGAATACCGTCGCTGGCTATACACTTGGATCGAGAAATCAACCAGTCTGGTTTTAAACCAAACTTGGAGACGAACTTTGCGCCCATCTTGGCCACGGCAATTAAAGCCGAACTCGAAGGTTTCAATAATAACAGAGAGAATAAAAACAAGGACGCCAACAACGATAACAGCAGCAGTTCTAGCGGAGGTGAAACGATGCATCATCCTATCATTCTCGCCATACTCGCCGAGGAGTTGAAGTGCGAACCGGAAGACATCATCGATTTTGAACTCAACGTGTGCGACACGCAAAAGTCTCAAATAGGAGGAGCGACGAACGAATTCATATTTAGTGGAAGACTCGATAACTTGTGCTCTTCTTTTTGCGCTTTGAAAGCGCTCATAGACGCCTCGAAGGATTCGTCTTTGAAGAAACACAAAGGGGCGCGCGCCATCGCTTTATTTGATAACGAGGAAGTTGGATCCGTATCGACAAGCGGCGGCGGCGGTACGGTTATGATTGAAGCCATTAAACGTGCGACTCTGAGTAGTAACAGTAGTAACAGTAGTAACAGCAGTGGAGGAGAGAGTGATGTCATCGAACAATGCCTCGCGAAATCGTTCCTCGTCAGCGCGGACATGGCGCACGCCATCCATCCAAACTACACGGAAAAGCATGAAGAACAACATCAACCGTTATTTCACAAAGGCGTTGTCGTCAAGCACAACGCCAACCAACGGTACGCGACGACCGCACTCACCGCGTACATGTTTCGAGAATGCGCTAAACTCAGTGGTATCCCTACCCAAGAGTTTGTCGTGAAAAACGACATGGGCTGCGGATCCACCATCGGTCCAATCGTCAGCGCGCAAACCGGCATCCGAACCGTCGACGTCGGCGTGCCGCAGTTATCCATGCACTCTGTTCGAGAAATGATGGGCACCGAAGACGTGGACATATGCCATAAACACTTCTTGGCGTTTTACGAGAACATTGCCAAAGTGGATGCCAACGTTCAGATGTCCAGTTAGTCAAGAACTGATGAGAGAGACTTTGTATAATAAATATGAACAAAACTCGTTACAAAAAACGCACTCGTGCTTTGTACTCTTTGAACGGATCTTCGCGTAATGTTGAAGACGTTTTCTTCATCATCATCATCCCTGAACCACCGTTACTCGTCGAGAAGCATCGTCCTCGTCGGCGAAAACAAAAGGCACTCGCGTCCTCGTTCTCGTCCTCGTCGTCGTTCAATTCTTCTCGTACACGCGAAGAAAAAAAGCGGATTCGCCGCCGAGTTGATGAAAAAAAAAGAGGAGGACGACGACGACGATGACGGCCCAAGCACGAGTACTAGTAAAACGAACGAAAACGAACGGTGTCCGTGCGGCTCTTCTAGCTCTTACAAGTCCTGTTGCCGCCCGTATCACGATTTGGAACGATATCCACCCGACCCGGTGACTCTGATGAAATCTCGATTTTCAGCCTACGCCAAAGGCAAAGCGAAATACGTCGTTATGACCACGCACTCGGAAAATGAAATCAAAAAAGACGGGAGCAAAACAAAGAGCGGAGTGAAAGTGAGCACGTTAGAAGCGGACGTGATCGCGACGTGCGAAAAAGTTGAATTTTATGGATTGAAAATCGCCAACGAGAAGAAGAAGAACGAGACGGAACATCTGGTTTCTTTCAGTTATAACTGCCGTGTGCGAGGTCAAAAAGGTTTCGATCGAGGCAGAGAGGAGACGCAGTCGGAGCTGTCCACGTTTAGGAAAGAGGAAGACGGGAAATGGTATTTTCTTGATGGGATTCAAGGCGCTTGATTGTCGCGTTTTGCTTCTGTGTATTATGATAAACTATTTCTAACATTTACTATCGCTACTACTACTACTACTATCACCATCATCGTCATCATCAAGCGACTGCTTCCCAGCCTCCGGAAAACATGCACGCGTCCGCCCCACCTTTACACTTCAAGCGTTGACTCGTATCGGTTTCGCACGAAAGCAAAGCTGTGTTCTCGCCTTGCGAATGTGACAACGAAGGATAGCAACACGTGGCCGGCCACGGGAATGCTCGAAAATTCTTACCGATGCCTACATTTTTCAAGCCCGAGTTTCGTTGCCAACGCAACATTGCTCTTTCAAATCCAAACTCTTTTAAACCTTTCGCTCTTTCGAGAACGAACTTTGCATCTTTCTCGTCGAAAAACTCAAACTTATTCATCGCTTCTTCGATGCGCATATTCGCGAGTTCACTTAAACACGTGTCTAATTTGTCCCCGAATGAGTTTTTGCCCAAGAATCCATCTCTCGCGTGACACCTGTAATCCAACATCACGCTCAAGCTTACCGAGGTTTTTACTCTCCTCGCATCTGCGTCGCCGTTTACGTGTGAGTTAGAAAATCTCGCAATGCTGAACTTTTCGCTCCCTGGTATGAATACCGACTCCGTCACGCACGCTCTCCAACCGCGTCCAAACATTTGATCGTTATCTATGAATGTCATTTTCGAATACGTTTCGTTCACCACGTCGATGAATATATTTTCACCGTGTCGATCGCATTGACCTAACAAAGCATCCATCACCGCCGCTTTCACGACAGACTCGTGATCGACGTTCGCCAACGCGTCGCGAGCGCCAATCGGGTCACTTTTCACCAGCCGTCCATCTAATTGCGTGATTGAAATTCCCGGCGCGATAGACATGAATAGCGCGTCCGTTTCTATCTTTCGAGTATTGCTGGGATGCACGCTCTTCACGCGCTCTGTCCAGTGTCGCACGGAAATTTCCGACGCGTCGCAATAATCGAGAATCTTTTGCATCGTCACTGAATTCCGCATCGTTCTCACGGCTTTCGTGCGCTGCGGCGACGTCGCGTCTACGATTACGTTTCCTTCTTTTCGATAGCACACGCCGGCGCCGCCTTGATCCACCGTCGCGCCGTCCGGTTTCTTTTTTTCTCCCACGCACCACATCTTTGCAATCGCCCACTCCTCGTCTTCTTCGTCGCTCTTCGTCGTCGTCGTCTTCTTCTCTCTCCTTTTCACTTTCACCAGCGTCGCCGGCGATGCGCCTATTTCCGGTTCGTACGTCTTATTTTTCATCGTCACCGTTCTCACCATCTCTTTCAAAACGTGCGTGCACCCGAAGCACACGTCGCACTTCTTGCCGTTTTCCGCGAGCTCTTTCGCTTTGGCGTTGTCGTGCCCTTCGTCAGAGGACGAAGAAGAAGAAGACAAAGAAGAGGAACGGCGAAAACGCTCGTTTTTGTCCGCTCCTCTTTCTTCAATACTTTCTTCAAAACCTTTGTCTTCTTCTTCTTCTTCTTCCGATACAGTCGCGCATCTTTGGCACGTCCCGCACGACGCGGCGAACGACGATTCAGACGACGAACCCGAAGGCGCTTTCGCCACCACGAAAACGACCAAATCCTCCTCCTGAAGAAGAAGAAGAAGAAGAAGAAGAAGAAAAACAGCACACGACAACAAAAGAAGAAACATCGTCACGATCTTTTGCGATGATCGTTTTTGTCGTCGTCGTCCCATCATTTTTATCATCATTTTTATCATCATCAGTGGTGGTGGTATACTCGTCGCGCGCGCATCGTGAAAGACATCCTCCTCATCTCAGCTCTCAACAAAGGCAGTTAGTTGTTGTAGAGAAAAATGTGGATTTTCGATGAAAAAAGTGTCTCCTCTCTCTGCTCTGCTTCTGCTCATCATCATCTGCTTTTATTGCGAAAAAGAGGACGATGATGATAAAAATCTCTCTTTTTTTCTCCTCTGTGTTTTCTTCCGCTCTCTTCTAAAAAAGAGGGCGTGTGCCACTTTTGTAGAAAAGGATACGTTTTTACGGGGAAGAAAACCACAGATAAACACACTCACTCACGTAAGAGTGTTTCAGAACAGACACGACGCACTTTCAGCACTACTTTCAGTACTTTTGTTGGCGCTGTTTT
>Ga0255752_10000249_pt1 | contig 66137 bp, 63 predicted proteins | sample 011ome_25_FD_179952 | JGI IMG/M metagenome (GOLD analysis project Ga0255752, IMG submission 179952) | Coastal salt marsh microbial communities from the Groves Creek Marsh, Skidaway Island, Georgia - 011512CT metaG (version 2) | ecosystem: Environmental > Aquatic > Marine > Intertidal zone >...
TAGAGCACAGTTTTCAGCACGCACGCCATCTTTACACCTATCTCAATAGTTTAGAAGACTTTTATTGTCCCTATCCTCCTGAATCAAATATCTTATGCTTTCAATTTCGCCCTGACCGTTTAAGTGATCAAGATCAACTCGCCTTGCGTTATGAATTGATCAATAGCGGTGCTTTTTACATTACTTCTTGCGAATTTAAAGGAAAACGTTTTTTAAGAACAGTACTGATGAATCCTGATACCAAACAGCAAGACTTTGTAGCACTGGCCAATGCCATTACCAAAATTGGAGATCAAATACAGTAAAGTGAAAAGTTAAATGTAATTTTACCTTAAAATTAAATCCATGAATATTTTAGACCTTAAATCCATTGTTGCAGAATTATTCAGCGATAGAGGCTTTTCTGAATTTTGGTCTAACAGTTTCGCGTTAATTTTATTGTTGATTTTATTTCTAGTACTAGGACGTATCATTTTCTGGATTACAAGAAAAGTCATTGCTGGTTTTTTTATAAGGTTTGCGAGGAGTACAGCATCTAAATTTGACGATATTCTTATTCAAAATAAAGTCCCAAAGATTCTTTCCTACCTTCCTGTACTCTTCCTTTACTATGAGACCATACCGACTCTTTTTACAGTCATCAGTCAAGACTTTGCGGCTTTTGTGCAGAATATTACTGAAGCCTTGCTTATTGTATTGATCATTGCTTTGATTCGAGCGGTATTAAAATCAGTAAACGATTATCTCAAAACACTAGCCTCATTTAAAGACAAACCTTTGGACAGTTACCTACAGGTATTCATGATTTTTTTATGGTTTGTCGGGGGCATTTTAATTCTATCGGTACTTACAGGAAGAGATATTGGATCCTTTTTAACTACCCTTGGTGCTCTATCAGCGGTTTTGTTATTTGTTTTTAAGGACACCATACTCGGTTTTGTCGCCAGTGTTCAGATTACGGTAAATGACACTGTTCGTATTGGAGACTGGATCAGTATGCCAAACAGTAATGCCGATGGGGATGTTATCTCAATCAGCCTTTCTACTGTTCAGGTTCAAAATTTTGACAAAACCATTACCTCCATCCCTACCTATAAGCTAATCTCTGATTCTTTTATCAATTGGAGAGGGATGAGCGAATCTTCAGGTAGAAGAATCAAAAAATCACTACTAATAAAATCGACTAGCATACGTTTTTTGGAACCTGATGAAATTTCAGAGTTAAAGAAAATTGATCGAATAGCTCCCCTAATCGATGAGCGTCAAAAAGAAATTGAAGCCTCAAATACCGCTCAAAAAACAGATAAGAGTTTATTGATTAATGGGAGAAATTTTACCAATCTAGGCCTTTTTAGATACTATACTCAAGTCTATCTTCAGACACACGATCAAATCAATCAAAACATGACGGTAATGTGTCGCCAATTGGCTCCCACTGCACAAGGAATTCCATTGGAGATTTACGCCTTTAGTAAAGATAAAGTTTGGATCAACTACGAGGGTATTTCTTCTGACATCTTTGATCATCTTCTAGCTGCGATACCCTACTTCCATTTGGAATGTTTTGAGCTATCTCCCACTTTACCAGCTGTATAAAAAAAAAAGACCGCTAAATGCGGTCTTTTAAGATACTATACTAATGGCTAATTAGATATATAAGGAGCGTCAGCTACTTTTAAAGCTTCCTCAATTTTAGGGATCATCGAATTGACGATTTTATCCACTTCAGTCTCCACTTTTACAAGCATACTTTTTGCAATTTCGAGACTTTTCTTGTGTAAAGCTGTTGGCCCATAAGAATGCCCCATTCCATCGAAAGCATTGTACAAATACCTTTGAACTCCAGAAGGATTGCGTTCCCCTATCTCTTCTTTAGAAGGGCTGCCTTCAAGCATAAAATCTACCGAAGCTATAGCTACTTTTAAGTCGGCGATTTTGGGTTCTAAAGAACCTGGGGACAGCTTAGAACGGTCAACCGCAGTACTTAAAGCCTTGAGCTTTTTCTTGCTTTGATCAAATTTATCTTGAACTTCACTAATCTGCTGTATAAAAGAGGTCAAATCAGTACGGAATGCATTGTACTCTGCATAACCTGCGCCTTTAAGGACTCCTTCTCTGATGGGTTTTACTTCAAAGCTTATCGGACCGTCAAGTTTGGTAACATTACCATCTTTTTCCAGATGAAGAGTAGCTTGATAGGTACCAGGAGTTGCTAAAGCTCCACCACCTCTTCTTGATCGACCATTCATTGAAATTGCAAACGGATTAAAATGCTCTAAATTCCATGCGATTCTATGACTACCCTTAGAGGCTTTTTTCTTGACTTTATTGATCACATTTCCTTGCTGATCTTCTATGGTCAAAATTACTTGAGCAGGCATTTCTTGCTTTTCAGCATCAAGTGCTTCCCAGCCGGGGAATGGAACATTTTTCTCTGCCTTATTTAGCTCTTTTTCACGTTTTTGACGTAATGACTTTTGCGTTTTATACTCCTTGGAAAGGTGATAAGTAAATACAGCTCCGTATTCGGGATTTTTTGCAAAGTAATAATCTGCACCTGTATTCCCTACATTGCTTCTTTGTACAAACCATTTTGCAGGTCTTGGCTGAAAGAGTTTTCCTTCTTTATTCAAATTACCAAGAGTAAATTCTCTCAATGCACTATAATCATCTAAAACGAAGAATCCACGCCCAAATGAAGCGGCGACCAAATCGTTTTCTCTTTTTTGAATAGTAAGGTCTCTAAATGATATGGTAGGAGTACCTGGAAGTTTTTGCCAAGAAGTTCCCCCATTTAAGGAAGTGTAAATTCCATATTCAGTCGCTGCAAAAAGAAGATTTGCCTTAACCGGATCTTGAACCATACGCCATACTAGAGTACGATCTGGAATGTTTGAACTGATTGATTTCCAAGTCATTCCCTTATCTGTACTTTTAAATAGATACGGGCTGTAATCACCCTCTTTATGATTGTCTAATGCTACATAGACCGTATTTGCATCAAATAAATCTGCTTTGATGTCATTCACAAAAGAACGCTCGGGCAAGCCTAGTGCGGTAACTGGTATTTTCCTCCAACTTTCCCCACCATTTTCTGTAAGCTGAATAAATCCATCATCAGTACCGGCGTATAGTAAGCCTTCTTGAACAGGAGATTCTGCCAAAGAAGTAATGGTGTTGTAATTTGACATAGCTCCTACATCCCAGGCGTTATCCCAGCTCTGCTGACGACCCATTATGGGTAAAGTGATTCGGTCTTCATTACGCGTTAAGTCACCAGAGATGACTTCCCAGTCATCCCCTCTAGTTTCTGACTTCCATACTCTATAGGAAGCAAAATACAAACGTGAAGGATTATGCGGACTAACTAAAATAGGGGCATCCCAATTGAAACGCTCATGAGGCTCTCCCTCAGCTGCTTGTGGCTGAATAGAAATTTGTTCACCGGTAGTCAGGTCAATTCTATGCAAGCCTCCTTGCTGTGTTTCAGCGTAAATAATATCGTTATAAACGGGATCCGTAGCGGATTGATGTCCGTCAGCAAAAAGCGTTTTATACCAATGTTTATTTGCAATTCCTTGTCTTTCATCAGTGGCGGACGGACCACCAGCCGAACCGTTGTCTTGAGTACCTCCAAAGATGTGATAAAAGGGTTCTGCATTATTTACCGCTACCTTGTAAAACTGGGTCAAGGGTAAGTTTTTCATATAACGCCAGGTTTCAGCTAAATCAAAACTCTCGTAAATACCGGCATCGGTTCCCAGCATGATGTAGTTGGGGTCGTCTTTTTTAAATACGATGGCGTGATTGTCTGAGTGTTTATCTTGTTCTTTGAGTTGAACAAAAGTTTTACCCCCATCTTCAGAGGTAAGCACTCTTACATTCATAAGGTACAAACGATCAAATTTATGTGGGCTGGCATATAGCTCTTGATAGTAATGCGGTCCTGTTCCGCCTGAAACAGTATCCGACATTTTTTTCCATGATGCACCTCGATCTTCAGAGCGGTAAACTGCTCCCTTGGTACGATCTAATTCTACAGCAGCATATATCACGTCAGGATTTTGAGGTGAGATTGTAATTCCAATCTTACCCATATTTGATTTTGGCAAACCGTTTGTAAGCTTGGTCCAATTATCACCACCATCATCTGAACGATAAATGGCTGTCCCTGGTCCTCCACCCATTAGTGCAGCAACTGTTCGGTGTCTATCCCAAGTGGCCGCATATATTATTCTAGGGTTTCTAGGGTCTATCATAATATCGGTTACTCCTGTCCACTCGTCGTTTCCTAAAACTCTATTCCACGATTTACCACCATTTGTAGTTTTGTACAAACCTCGCTCTCCTCCTTTACTCCAAAGAGGACCTTGGGAGGCAACCCAAACCACGTCGGAATTGTCAGGATGAACGATGATTTCAGAAATATGCTCTGAGTTTTTAAGGCCCATATTGTCCCATGTTTTTCCACCATTCATACTCCTGTAAACTCCATCACCATAAGCAACATGTCGCCCACCGACATTTTCACCACTTCCTACCCAAACGATCTCTGGATTGGAGGGGTCAATTGCAACACAACCCGCAGTATAGGTTGATTGATCATCAAAAATTGGAGACCAGGTAGTTCCAGCGTTTTCGGTTTTCCAAACACCTCCAGATCCTACTGCAACATACCAAACACTTTCGTTGTTGGGGTGAACAGCAATATCTGCAATACGTCCAGATAAAAATGCTGGTCCCACATTTCTAAATGAAAAGGCATCTAAAGACATCTCTGCTGGCTTTGGCTCAGCTTTTTTTCTGTTCTTTCTTTGCGCATCAGCAAGGCTGGGCAAACAGAGTGCTAGGGCTACTAAAATTGAAAAAATTGGTTTCATAAGTTTAAGTTATGTTTTTAACCAAAGTACAAAAATTAGCCTTTCATATGAATTATTAAACTCAGTTAATTAGAAGGGTTAAACTGTTTAAAGAGGAATTTTTAACCAAGAACACTTTCTACCCCAAGGCGATAAGAATCTAATCCAAAACCGATGATAAGCCCTTTAGCAACTGGAGTAATGTAAGACGTATGTCTAAAGTCTTCTCTTGCGAATGTGTTGGAAATATGCAGCTCAATAACTGGTGAATCAATACTCTTAATCGCATCGCCTATGGCAACAGAGGTATGGGTATAGGCTCCTGCATTTAGAAGTATAGCATCTGCTGAAAAACCTACCTCATGGAGTTGGTTGATTAACTCGCCCTCTACATTGGATTGAAAATAATCAAAATGAACCTCTGGAAATTTATCCTTGAGCGTATTAAAATACTCTTCAAAATTCTGACTACCATATACTCCTGGCTCTCTAGTACCTAGTAAATTTAAATTAGGCCCATTAATAATACTGATCTTCATTTTTATTATTTTAGTAAAAGTATAGAAATTCAGTTGAATCCCCTAAAAGCACAGATGTGAATTGGGTCCAAGCGCTCTCAGATTATCAAATGTATCTTCAAATTGAACGGGGCTTATCCGAAAATTCAATACTGAATTACGCACTTGATATCAAATCGTTTCAGGCTTTTTTAAGCCAAATTGAAAGTGAAGAAGGACCTCTAGACTGTTCAAGGGAAACCGTGCAAAAATTCATATATGAAACCGCAAAACTCATGAGTCCTCATACTCAGGCTAGACGCATAGCTGGTCTGAGAAGTTTTTTTGATTATTTAATTTTTGAATCCTACCGAAAGACCAATCCTACCGATCTTATCGAAACACCCAAACTCGGTCGGAAATTACCCGATGTGTTGAGTATTAAAGAAATTGACCTTCTTATGGATGCTGTTGATCTAGGGCATCCTCAAGGGCATCGCAATAGGGCTATACTGGAGACCCTGTACGGTAGTGGATTGCGGGTGTCTGAACTCACCCAACTGAGCTTGTCCAATCTCTTTTTTAAAGAAGAAATGATCCGTGTAACAGGCAAAGGAAACAAACAGCGACTGGTTCCTATGGGTACCCATTCGAAAAAACACCTTGAACTCTATATTTACAAGGTTAGAAACCTTCAAAAGATTAATCCTGCACATCAAGATATCGTCTTTCTCAATAGAAATGGCAGCGCTTTGACCCGACAGATGATATTTACGATGATAAAACGTTTGGCAAATGAAACCTCCATTCAAAAGCAAATAGGACCACACACCTTTAGACATTCCTTTGCTACACATCTTTTAGAAAACGGTGCAGACCTGAGGACTATTCAAGTTTTAATGGGACATGAAAGCATTACCACTACAGAAGTTTATACCCATTTAGATAGCCTTCACCTTAAAAAAGTCATGGAACAATTTCATCCAAGAAATCTTAGTTGACCACCAGACGAAATCCCTCACCGTGAATGTTGAGGATTTGAACTTTATCATCTACACTTAAATACTTCCTGAGTTTAGCTATATAGACATCCATGCTTCTAGAAGTAAAATAATTATCATCGCGCCAAATTTTATTTAAAGCCACTTCACGGGGCAGCAAATCATTGAGATGAATCACTAACAGCCGTAGCAATTGATTTTCCTTTGGAGACAATTTAACAGGTTCTTCATTTTTATATTTTAAAAAACGAAGTTTTGAATTGAAGGAAAAATCACTGAAAGCAAACTCAAAAGCATCATTCGCTAGAGAATTCGGTGCTTTACTGCGATTTAAAATTGCTTTAATTTTAGCAAGCAAAACCTCGGAATCAAAAGGTTTCGTCAAGTAATCATCTGCTCCCAACTTAAATCCTTTTAAAACATCTTCCTTTAAGTGCTTTGCTGATAAAAAGAATATTGGTACAATTTCATTTACCTCACGAATTTCCTTGGCTAATGTAAAACCGTCTTTGTAAGGCATCATCACATCCAATATACAGAGGTCATACTTTTCTTTTTTAAACTTCTCAAAGCCCTCAATTCCATTTTTGGCTAGAGTAATATTGTAATCGTTTAAACTTAGGTATTCCTTTAAAATATTACCAAAATTCGAATCGTCTTCAACGATTAGAATTTTCTTATTGTCGTTTTTCATATCTTATAAATGAGGCATTATTATTAAAATTTATTATAAGGGAAGCCTTATCTCAAAGGTTGTCCCATAGTTTTCTTTACTTTCTAGCTTTATTTCTCCTTTGTGGATATCAACTATTTTTTTGACATAAGCCAAACCAAGTCCATGTCCTTTCACATTGTGGATGTTACCAGAGGTCGCACGGTAAAACTTATCAAAAATTTTCTTTTGCACCACAGGACTCATTCCTAAGCCATTATCCGTCACTTTTAAAACAAAATCGCCGTCTTCATTAAAAGTCTCAACAATAATTTTAGGAGTACTGTCACAGTATTTTAGCGCGTTGTCAAGTAAATTTACAGTAATATTTGTCAAATGACTTTTATTTCCCAAAACCTCAACATTTGAAGCTTTAAAATTTTTGGTCAAAGAGCCTGATTTATCATTTAAAATCAATTCAATGTGGCTTATCGCATCTTTTATGATAGCGTGCAAATCCACTTTGGACATTTTAATTGGATTGTTACTGCGTTCCAACTGAGAAATCCTCAAAACGTTTTCAACTTGAGTAAGCATACGACTGTTTTCCTCCCGTATCATACTCACATAACGCTCTACTTTTTCTGGTATTAATTTTGTCTTGGGATTTGAAATGGCGTCTAGAGCCAAATTGATAGTTGCTATTGGAGTTTTAAATTCATGAGACATATTATTGATGAAATCGGTTTTTATCTCCGAGAGCTTTTTCTGCTGAATGATTTGATACAATCCACTAGTGGATACTAATACAATAAAAAGAGTTAAAAATAAGGTCAAACCTCCAACTCCAATAATAGAGGAGAAAACATATTGGTCTTTTTCAGGAAAAGAGACTACCAATTCATAACGGCCTAAACCGTCCTGGTCTCTAAAAATGGGAGTTCTATATTTAAAACCCTGCTGCTCTTCCAAATAATTATTTGATTTAATTTTCGTTGCTAAACCGTCGTCATAAATACCAAACTCGTAGGGAGTGATGATATTCTTGGAATCAAATTGACGTTTGAGAACAAAATCCAATTCCTGTGAGTTTAATCTTTTATGGATCGGGGTATTGGAAGTATAGTCCTTAAAAATACTACGAATGCGTTGATTGTTGACATTCATTCGTTCAATTGTTTTAATTTTTTCAATTGAAGTGGCTATATTATTTTCTCTGTCAAAAACATCATTTTCATTTATGATGGTGGTATTTTTCACTTGCTTTACGTCAGTCACCACATCAATTGTATCTCCTAGTTTAGGATCTAAATAAGGAGTGATTTTATAATCTTCTTCTAGAATACCGTAGGCGTAGTAGGACAGTAAATTGTTAGGTTTATCTTCGTCTAAAAAGAGGAATACATTTGCAAAGCTCGCATTGTCTGGGGTTTCAAGGGAATCAATTAAATTTTCGTAAGCCTGAATATAATCCGATAATTCACGCTCTTGTATTTCGTCTGCAGCCAACTGAAGAGATTGCTGTACAGCCAAAGAAAACTCTTCTTCTTTATCTTCCCAGGCTGAATAAATCCAATACCCCTGTAGCCCCACAATTCCTAGAATTGAGATTATCATAAAACACACAAGGGAAATAAATAATGCTTTTTTCATAAAAACATTCGATTACAATTTAAGACGAATATCCCGCTTAAAGTTGACAGTTACAAATTTCCTTCTTTTTGATCAAAAAAAATGCCAATTGTTTGTTAATCCTTTATTTAAGCCAAAAGCTTTTTAAGAATTGCTTCAAGCTGTTCAATTGCCAATTCCAGACTGTCATTTTCAATTACAAAATCAGCTAATGCGCTCTTTTTATTGTCATCCCATTGTTTTGACATTCGAGCCAATACCTCAGCCCTTTTTACTCCATCTCTTTGGATTACTCTAGAAATTCTTTTTTCCAATGGAGCGTACACTAAAATTACAAAATCACAGCTTTTATACGCCCCTGTTTCAAATAATATCGCAGCTTCTTTAACTACGATTTGGGCATTTTTATTCTTTTCAACAAAATCTTTAAAAGCTTTCCCCACCGCTGGATGAACTAAATTATTGAGTTTTTCAAGGGCCTCTTTATCTTGGAATACAAGTTGAGCCATCCTCTTGGTATCGAGCACATCATTTGGATAGAGTTCAGGGCCAAAGTAATCAATGACATCCTGTTTTAACTGACCGTTAAGCAGCTGCTTTCCGACAATATCGGATTCAAAACAAGGAATTCCATTGGATCTAAACCAAGCGAGCAAAGTTGATTTCCCACTTCCAATACCTCCTGTTAAACCAATGATCTTCATCTTCTTATCAAATAATTTACATTAAGAGGTTCCCAAATTACTTTTTTTACTGAGGGTGGTTGTTTCCTTAATTTTATTTCCATTACATCAGACTGTCCCTCATTTATGTCTTCATAATCGACCACTAGCAAAAAGTCACTGGATTTAACTGCACTGAGAAGGGATAAAGGCAAAGTGGCTCTCAAATTCACTTCAGGAGGAAACAGTTTGACTTTTACTCCAAGTGGTAAGTTGACTACTTCGATGGGAATTGTCAAACGCTTTTCCGAATAGGGTAATACAGACCAATAGAGTTCAATACTCTCAACTTCAAATTCAACTCCTGCTAATTCCTCTAGCCCGATTTTTTGATCGATATTTTGATGGACATCCAAAGCTTTAAATTCCTCTGTATTGATATTTTCAAGGGTATCCAGCGTGTTTTGTGGTCCATGGACTACAACGCTATCTGGGGTAATTTGCACGCTTTCCTCTCCCAAATAACCCGGTCGGAAATTCACATCTAAATTGGCAAGTACGGGAAGTTTTTTTACAGCCATTTTGCTGTACTGAAGTGGAAATAAGCTGGGTGAAATTTGTAATAATTGCGTCCCCCCAAAGAGCTGCTGTTGAATATCAAAAAATTGTTCCTCCATATTTAAAACCCGGTCTTCAGGAGTAAAATCAACATCTTTTAATGATATTGACAGTTTGTTTTTAAACAATCGATACCACAGAATTTCTACTCCACTGGCATTGAGGGTCGCTTTGATTTGAGATGGCTTATCGCTTAATACAACCCCCTTTGGAACCTCTCCCCATACTAGGGTAAAAGGCTGCACTAACTGATATTCTTTTGAAAGTTTGGTACTCGCCCAAAAGCTGAAAGAAATGACAACAAACAGTAAGAAGAATCGAAAACGACTTTTGTTTGGAAGTTTTTTTAATATACTTTCAATTCCTCTTTTTTGTGTCGACATTTTGAAACATCTTCTTTTAGCTGCGCTAGGATTTTGGAGTTAGTTCATCTATGATTTCTTGACTCACTCCCACATTTGAAAACCCACCGTCGTGATATAAATTTTGAAGTGTTACTTTTTTGGTGTAATCAGAGAAAAGTGAAACCGTATAATCTGCACATTCTTTTGCTGTTGCATTACCTAATGGAGACATTTTTTCAGCGTAATTTAAAAAGCCATCCAAACCTGCCACGCCCTTTCCAGCTGTTGTAAGTGTAGGCGATTGAGAAATCGTATTTACTCTAACCTTTTTATCTTTTCCAAAGAAATATCCAAAGCTTCGGGCGATGGACTCTAAATATGCTTTATTATCAGCCATATCATTGTAATTGGGAAATGTTCTTTGGGCTGCAACATAAGATAGAGCAACTATACTCCCCCACACATTCATGGCATCTTTTTGATACAAGCACTGCATTAATTTATGAAAGGACACTGCTGAGACATCCCAACCTTTGGTCATCCAATCGTGATTTAAATCAGTGTAATGTTTTCCTTTACGAACGTTGACAGACATCCCTATGGAATGCAAAACAAAATCTAATTTCCCTCCCAATATCTCCTGGGCTTGATCGATCAACTGGTCTAAATCATCCTTATTGGTTGCATCAGCTGGAATTACTTGAGAGCCTGTTTTTTCAGCTAAAGCATTTATTGTTCCCATTCGCAATGCAACTGGAGCATTTGTAAGTACAAAACTACCTCCTGCATCTGCTACAGATTCTGCTGTTTTCCAAGCAATAGACTGATCGTCTAGAGCGCCAAAAATTATTCCTTTTTTTCCTTCTAAAATTTTATGTGACATGTGTAAATATTAAAGTTCAAAGATACATTTAATTCATCAATTGCTTGGCGTGAGCAATAGCGGTTGATGAGACTTGATTTCCAGAAAGCATCATTGCAATTTCCTCAATTCGGGCCTCTTTATCCAAGGGAAGTAAACTGGTCAGTGTCTTGTCGTCAAGCTCCTGTTTTAAGACTTTAAAATGGTAATGGCTTTTTGCAGCTACCTGAGGAAGATGGGTGATGTTGATGACTTGAAGCTTTTGACCCATGGCTACCATAAGGTCAGCAATACTGTCGGATATCTTTCCAGAAATACCCGTATCTATTTCATCAAATATTAGAGTAGGAAGCTTTATGTAACTTGATAAAATTGCTTTGATTGCAAGCATGATACGTGACAATTCTCCTCCTGAAACAATTTTCTTTAAAGGCTTAAAATTGCCTCCTTTATTCGACTTAAATTTAAAGTGCAATTGATCAAGGCCGTTGCTCAAAAAGGTGTCTGAAGGCTCTAAATCAATTTTAAACTCAGCTTCATTCATCCCCATACGAGAAACCAAATTACCCAATTCCTTTTCAAGAATTTGGACGGCAGCCTTTCTCGATTTCGTGAGCTGAGAAGCCAAGTTCGCCATAGATTTCTCAAGTTTACTCTGCTTTGCTAACAGTCTATTTAACTCGATATCCATATTTAGTGACTTGTTAAGACGAACTTCCAATTGGGACTGTATGGTGATTAAATCTGTAGTAGAATTCACCTTGTGCTTTTGCATTTGACTATTCAGTTCATCAAGCTTAGCTTGAAGTTTTTCTAATTCTTCAGGGTTAGACTCCAGGTTTTCAAATTGAATTTTGCATTCACTTAAAAGATCTTCTGCTTCGACTAAAATGGCATTAAATCGCTCCTCTAAAGGAGCAAATTGTCCTGCTTTAATAGTCAAGCCAGAGGCGAGACTTCTCAATTTTAACAGTTGGTCCAAAAGACCAACCGCTTCTGTTTCCATAATTCGAATCCCTTCGGCTAAGGTCGTTTGAAGGTAGTCTACATTGGAGAGTGCACTGTGCTTCTGCTCCAAGTCCTCTTCCATACCTTCTTTCAAATTTAATTTGAGAAGCTCCTGATATAAAAAATCATCCAACTCATAAGAAGCTTTTGCATTTTCCGCAACCAATTTAAGCTGTTGGTAAGATTCTGATATACTTTTATACTCTTCACGTGTTCTTTTATACTTACTGAGGGTTTCTTTATTATTTGCCAATGCATCAAGCACCTGAAATTGATATTCGTTTTGAAGCAAGCTAACCGTATCATTTTGCGAATGCAAATCAATCAAATGCAGACTAATTTGCTCTAAAATACTTAAGGTCACAGGTGAGTCATTGATAAATGCACGGGATTTCCCTTGTGGTAAAATTTCGCGGCGTAATACAGTGTAGTCTTCGTAGTCGACATCTAAAGATTCAAACAATGATTTTAAATTATAATCTTGTATTTGAAATGAAGCCTCAACAATACACTTCTTACTGGGATCAAGCAGTGAAGACAAATCAGCTCTTTTACCTAAAACAAGAGAGAGACCCCCGAGTAAAATTGATTTTCCTGCTCCTGTTTCACCTGTTATACAGGTCATGCCAGAAGAAAAAGAGGCTTCCAACTCTTCGATGAGTGCAAAATTTTTTATAGTAAGCTGTTTTAACAAGGCTTCAGGAATAATTTATTTAATGAAATAAAGATAGGAATAATAAAAAAATCAAGCCTTAATTTGTTTCCATCTAGAACCAAAAAAAGGAGCAATTTTTTTAAGTACTGCTTCCGTTTCTTTGAAGTCAACTTTCGGACCTTCTTGAAATAAATTTACAATTTCCTCGACCTTGGCATCGAAAAATATTTGCAGTAAAAAGGCATTGGGTCTTCGGAGAAACAATGGCTCTAACTGCTGAATGGCTTTCATAATGGCCTCCTTTCCCTCCATAGGTTTGGTGGTCATTTGATCTAAACCTGCTCTGTGATATGCGTAAAGTGCTTGTCTGTATTCTCTAAAAGTATTTGCTCTGAGATTATCTATGATCCAAAAACGATTTCTAGTGCCGTCTGAAGGCTTCCAACCCTTTCGTGAAGTAACCTGAGCCAAATTGACGACTTGAAGAGCTTGTTCGTAATATACACTCCCCCCATTTTCAATAAAAGTATCGGCATCCAAACCGATAATCACGTAGGCATAAAAACTAAGGAGGGAAACCAAATTGGACTCAAAGCTCGACTGATTGAAAAAGAGCGGCTGAAATTCTTGATAGCTGAACACGATATCTCGGTCTAAAAAGTTGAGCACAGGAGTGTCGTAATTGGAATCAAAAACAGGACGCTGAGATTGGACTTGTAAAGTCGCTTCAAATTGATCGTTACTGTAATTTGTCAAATTAAAAACAAAGGAACAAGTGATTTTTTCCTGTGGCAGTAGATCTTGATTGGTCCATACCTGAGTGTTTAAAAACTCATTTAAGGAACGCTCCAAGGTTTTAAAAATTTGCTGGTTGGTTTGGTTGACTAAATCAGAGTTGACAATAACCTGGGCATTTAATTCTTGAGCGCTTGCTGAATAGAAAGAAAAAATAAGGACAATTAGGACGAATACGTTTTTCATAAGGTTAAGATTTGTTCAAATATTCTTTGGGCACATTCAAGTTTGGATTGCAATGGATAAGATTCAGCTCGAAAATCAGCATGAATAAAGGTTATTTTGTTTGTCGTAACTGAAAATCCTGCATCGGGGTCTTGAAGTGAATTCAATACAATACCGTCTAAGTTTTTACGACTTAGTTTTCCTTTGGCATGCTCAAGTTCATTTTCAGTTTCAAGGGCAAAACCGATGAGTTTTTGCTTCTTTTTCTTCTCTCCCATATAGGATAGTATGTCAACTGTAGGGACGAGTGAAATATGAGCTAAACCGCTCTCTTTTTTTAGCTTGTTAGAGGCTATTTTTTTAGGCTTAAAATCAGCTACTGCTGCTGCTGCTATGGCAATATCTGTCGAATCATAAAATTCTTGAGCAGCGGTCAACATCTCTTCCGCACTCACCACCTTAATTAATTTTAATGAAGGGTGGTTTATTTTTTCAGAACTGGGTCCAGAGATAAGAGTTACCGCCGCTCCCATCTTAAGTGCAACCTCGGCTAAAGCATAACCCATCTTACCTGAAGAATGATTGCCGATAAAACGAACAGGATCTATAGCTTCATAGGTAGGACCGGCTGTTATCAGAACTTTTTTGCCCTTGAGTTCTAATGTGGGATTAAAAAAGGATACCACTTTTGAAACCATTTCTTCTGGCTCCAACATTCTTCCTTTTCCTTCAAGCCCACTGGCTAAAAATCCCTCACCGACAGGAAGCACATGATTTCCAAAGGATTTTAAAGTGTTTATGTTTTCTTGTGTAGACGGATGGGCATACATATCCAAATCCATGGCCGGAGCAATGAATACTGGACATTTTGCTGATAGATAGACTGCTAAAAGAAGGTTATTGCATCTGCCATGCACCATAGAGGAGAGTGTGTTGGCTGTAGCTGGGGCAACTAATAATAGGTCAGCCCATTGTCCAAGTTCAACATGATCGTTCCAAACAGGGTTATCTGAATCCTCAGCAGTAAAAGTTGATAAAACTGGATTTTTTGATAGTGTGGATAGCGTTAATGGACTGACAAAATCCTTGGATGAGGGAGTCATGACAACCTTTACCTCTGCAGCTTGTTGTATTAGCGCTCTAACCAATAATGGAGTTTTGTAAGCGGCAATACCCCCGGTAATACCGAGTAAAATCTTTTTGCCACTCAACAAACTCATGTATTAGATTTTGGGTTCGTCAGTACGTCTGTGGTAAATTTTATCATTCAACCACTCTTCTATCGCCATTGCGTGAGGTTTTGGCAAACGCTCATAAAAACGCGACACCTCAATTTGCTCTTTGTTTTCAAAAATCTCTTCCAAACTATCGTTGTGAGTAGCAAATTCATCTAACTTTTCGTGTAGTTCTTTTTTGATGTCCAAATTGATTTGATTGGAACGTTTGGCGATGATTGAAAGTGCTTCGTAAATATTCTCTGTAGAACCTTCCATTTCGTTTCTGTCGTATGTTTTGGAAGTTAACGCAGCTTTTGATTCTCTGTACTTTGTCATGATTTATTTTGTTTGTTGTGAACTGTCTTGGTTAAGTTTGTCTAGGTCTTCGTTGACCTTAGTCATTCGTTTGTCTAAATCCTCTAAAAACAAAGACTCTGGATAATAACGAACGATGGTATTGTATTGTTGGATAAGCTCTTCTAAACGCTCTTTCTTTTTGGAGTCAACACTATTTACCGCTATCTCATAAGAGGCTATGAATTTGGTGTAAAGTGACTCTTCTCTAAATTTAGTCCCAGGAAAGCTGGATACAAAATTTTCATTGGCTTTAATAGCAGCTTTATAATCTCTAATCGTGTAGTACTGCTTTGCGATTTCAAAATCTTTTTGCTCCAATTTTTCTTGCAATTCGGCAATCATTTGATTAGCTTCTATAGCATATTCTGAATTGGGATATAAATTGAGGAAAACTTGCAATTTTTCTATGGCTGTGTAAGTATCCTCTTGATCGAGGCTAAAACGGGGTGATTGGTAATAATAACTTTTCGCAGCTTTAAAACTCGCTTCTTGAACCCGATCGCTTTTAGGATAAGATTTAATGAAATTTTCAAACTGATAGGCTGCTAATAAATAACTTTTAGTCTGAAAATAACTTTCGGCAAAAAAGAAAATAATCCGTTGAGCTTGAGGCTTTCCGCGATATTTGGGAATAATTTGCTCTAAAAGACGATTTGCTTTACGATATTCCCCATTGTTGTAATAGACTTCGGCCTGTTTATACTTTTCAGCTGTATCGTCTCCGTTTAATAACTTTTGATAGTCACTACATGAAGTACTGACTAGTCCAGCTAAAGCAATTGACAATACACAAAGCAATCTTGTTTTCATGCTGCGAAAGTACTAAATATCAATGACAATGGAAATTTTTATTGCAAAGGTGATGTTAAATGTATTTGGAAAACCTAAAGGGTACTAAATAGTGCGCTCTAATGCCTTTTCAATTTTAACACAAAGTTGGTCACTAGCACTCACTAGGGGCAAACGAACAGTCTTATTACACAAGGAAAGAGTCTCTAACAAGGCTTTGATACCAGCCGGATTTCCCTCTTCAAATAAGATCGATATGATGTCCAACAATTCATAATGCAATTCATAGGCCTTTTTAAGATTGCCTTCAGCTACATAATGAAACATTCTAATTATGGGTACAGGTAGCGCGTTGCCAAGTACTGAAATAGTTCCAACTGCACCTGCCAGTAACATGGGTAAATTCAGTGCATCTTCGCCAGAAATGACTTGCACATGAGCAGGACATTTTTTGATTAAGAGCTCTGCCTGACTCATATCACCACTGGCTTCTTTAATTGCAATTATGTTTTCAAAATCATTTGCCAAACGAACAAAAGTGTCAACTTCTATAGAAACTCCTGTTCTCGAAGGAACATTGTAAACAATGATAGGCAGTGGACTTGCATTTGCAATCTTTTTAAAATGCTGATAAATTCCTTCCTGAGTGGGTTTATTGTAGTAAGGGCAAACCGACATAATCGCTTGAAAAGGAGAAAGGTCAGTGTTGTTGATCTCTTCAACTACTTTGGCTGTATTGTTTCCACCGATACCAATAACTAAAGGAAGCTTTCCGTAATTCGAATCAATTACGGTTTTAATAACCTGATCTCTTTCATCTGAGGTTAAACAAACAGCCTCAGCTGTTGTACCCATTATTACGAGGTAATCTGCCCTGCCTGTGGTGATGTTTTCAACTACAGCAGGTATAGCATTACAATCTAGCTGTCCTTCGGGTGTAAATGGGGTTACCATCGCAACTCCTAAACCTTTTAAATCCATTGTTTAATCAATTTAAAATTGCTTTGAGATAGGTATTGGTCTCCTTTAGAAAAAGCTCTCCCTCATTCGGATCAATATCCAAGATCAAATCGTTCAACTGGTGATTACACTCTGAAAAACCTACTCGAAGAGATGAATCAAAAGAAGCACTTACAAATTCAGTAAAGACTGCTGATGAGTTAAAAAAATTGATTTGTAAATCAAACTTCTTTTTAAACAATTGTTTTAGTGAAACAGGAAGTTTTCCAAAAAAACCAACGGATTTTTTTGTGAAAAAATGTGTTTCAATTGATGTCTCTACGGTCTCCAAAATTTCTTTATTACTCAAAACAATTACTGTTATACTGATTGGCGCAATACCAAATTGCTTTGCAAATTCTAGAAATAGCTCTTCTTTATGTGAGTGCTCTTCAGAACAAACTATCAAAAGGGATTGAAATTTTCTCTGTTTACCCTTAGACTGAGACGAGATGCGCTTTAATAGTTCTTTTAGGCGCAACCGCATTACAAAACTTGATAGTAAAGCCGCCATTATTGAACAATATTAAAGAAACCCTTATGCACACTAAAAAAAATAACCATTATGGACAAAATTTAAAATAATGTTATAAATATAACATTCTGATTCTCTATAGCTTTAAAGAATTGTATTCAACTTCACTGAGAATAGGAATTCCTAGTCCTTCGGCCTTAACTTTTTTTGAGGGTCCCATTCCATTTCCAGCAACTAAATAATCAGTCTTGGCTGAAACCGAACTAGCAATAATACCACCCAAGGTTTCAATCTCTTTCTTTAACTCCTCGCGGGTATAGTTGTCAAACACCCCACTGACCACAAAGCGTTTGCCTTCAAAAGCAGCATGCGATAAACCTTCTTCCTCAACCTCCTCTAATTGGAGACCATAGGCCTTTAATTCGCTGATTAACAATTGATTTTTCGGGTTGGAAAAAAATGCTACGATACTTTTAGCAATACGCTCTCCGATATCATCGGTTGCAATTAATTCTTCCAAACTTGCTTGCTGTAAGGCGCTTATAGATTTAAATTGCTTACTCAATTTTTTTGCTACGGTCTCTCCCACAAAACGAATTCCTAAACCAAATAGCACTTTAGCAAAAGGTTTATTCTTTGACTTTTCAATTCCTTCAATCAGATTTGTTACTGATTTGTCTGCCATTCGTTCCAAGGGTAAAATTTGATCCGGTTGAAGGCGGTATAAATCTGCTATAGAATTCAACAAACCTTCTTGATAAAGTAAAGCAACCGTCTCTCCACCCAAACCTTCAATGTCCATAGCCTTTCTCCCAATAAAATGCTGAATTTTTCCAATCTTCTGAGGAGGACACTCGGTTTCGTTTTTACAATAGTGTTGCGCCTCTCCTGCTTCTCTTTCTAAAAGACTTCCGCACTCAGGACAGTGCGTGATAAAGTGAATCTTGGCTTCTTCTAATCCCCTATTGGATGTGTCTACTGCGGTAATCTTAGGAATAATTTCACCTCCTTTTTCAACATAAACCCGGTCACCAAGTCTTAAATCAAGTTTTTCTATTTGATCGGCGTTGTGCAGCGAGGCACGCTTGACTGTAGTTCCCGAAATCACCACAGGCTCTAGTTGAGCCACTGGTGTTACCGCGCCAGTTCTTCCAACTTGGTATTGCACCCCTTTTAAAAGAGTTGCCACTTGCTCTGCTTGATACTTGTAGGCCATTGCCCATCGAGGAGCTTTAGCGGTAAAGCCCAATTCTTCCTGTTGATCAAGCCTATTGACCTTGATGACTATTCCGTCAATTTCATAAGGCAGAGACTTTCGCTTTTCATCCCACTCTTGAATAAACTCAAAAACAGCATCTATTGAACTCACAAGTTTAGCAGAATCAGGCACCTTAAATCCCCAAGATTTTGCCTTTTCTAATGCCTCAAACTGACCGCTTACCGATAAATTTTCGCCAGCTAAAGCATATAAGAAGCAGTTTAGAGGTCTTTTGGCAACCAAACTACTGTCTTGTAGCTTTAAACTTCCAGAAGCGGTATTTCTGGGGTTCATATATAAAGGTTCTCCTTTAGCAGCACGCTCTTCGTTCATTTTATTAAAACCTTCCCAAGGCAAGATAATCTCTCCACGTATTTCAAAAAAAGGGGGATAGTCTCCCTTTAATTTTAGGGGAATGGTATTAATTGTCTTGACATTGGTGGTAATGGCATCCCCTTGAGAACCGTCTCCACGGGTAAGCGCTTGAACCAACTCTCCATTTTCGTAGGTCAGACTTATCGATACTCCATCAAATTTTAACTCACAGTTATAGGCAATGTCAGTCTCTTCCCCCAATACTTTTCTGATGCGTTCTTCCCAAAGTTCCAATTCTTCTTTGGAATAGGTGTTGGAAAGGGAATACATGGGAAAACGATGAGGTAGGGTCTCAAAAGATTTGGTGACACCTCCACCTACTCTTTGTGTGGGTGAATTGGGGTCATTGTATTGAGGATATTGAGCTTCCAATTGTTGCAACTCCTCAAGCAATTGATCAAACTCAAAATCACTTATGGTCGGTTGGTCTAAAATGTAATACCTATGGTTATGCTCATGAAGTACTTTTCGTAAAGATTCAATTTTTTCAACAACTGGATTCATGCTATTTTTTTTCTAATCGCACCATTCTAATCTTTCCAAAGATATCCAAACGTTTTGTGATGGTATAGGAATCAAAACTAAAAATTAATGCCTCCATTTCGCTTTCGAAGAGCGGATTGATTTCAAAATAAATTCTACCCTTAGATTGAAGGCTTTCCTCTGCATATTCCAATATCTTTTGATAATACAAAAGGGGATTGTCTTGAGGAACAAACAAGGCCTGATACGGTTCGAAATTCAAAACGTTATTTTTTATTTCTTCTTTCTCTTTTGGTGTAATATAGGGTGGATTAGATACAATAACTTCAACTTTTAGTTTAAGTTTGTGCAGGTCGTTAATATCCCCTTTTATACAGTTGATTTCCAGCTTATTTTCCTCTGCATTTTGCTGAACTAAATCCAAAATAGGCTGATCGATATCAAGCGCATAAACGCTAAAAAAGGACTGCTCTTTTTTTAAGGATAAGGCAATACATCCACTACCCGTCCCCAAATCAATGAGTTCAACTTTATGGTTTAGTTTCGTGTAGTCTTCCAAAATCCAACCAACTAATTCCTCTGTTTCTGGACGTGGAATCAGAACTGACGAATTGACTTTTAAATTCAATTGTCTAAAGGGCACTTCTCCCAATATATACTGTAATGGTTTTTCGGTAAGCAAGTCCTCTAAAACTGATTTTAACTTTGATTGCTGAGAAGACTGAAGGTTAAGATTCGGCTCCAAAGCAATAGAAATTGGATCAATATCAAGTAATGAACTCAAGATCATTTTAAAGTAATAATCGCATTCTGCAACGGTATGCAGTCCCTTTAAACTTGTTCTAAACTGATTCCTTGCTTCGATTAATTTCATCATAAAGATTTTATCATCCAAATTGGACAGGAAGAATGCCCAGTATCACCCATTGAGTGGTCGATATAAGTAAAACCTGTATTGAGATATAATTTTTGAGCGGCTTCCATATTGGGCATGGTTTCTATATAGCACTGTTTAAAATGATTTGCTTTTGCAAAATCCAAACAGCGTTGAATCATTTGTTTTCCCAAACCTTTTCCTCTTGCTTGAGGGAGGAAATACATTTTTTGTAACTCGCATACTTTAGGATCTCCATTTTTCAATGGAGCAATCCCTGCTCCTCCGAGTATCTTACCTGCTTGTTCAACAACAAAATATATAAATCGATCCTCCTGATAAGCCTCAAACATAGCGTCCAGTTCAACATCAGCATAGGCAGTACCCACTTTTGGCACACCCATTTCTATCAAGACCTTGCGAATAGCAACGGCTAGTTTTACATTATCGGCATTCTCTATCTCACGAATCCTCATTCCCTTATTTTTGTTATAAATTTAGCCTCAATTATAGTGTACTTGATCGTACTGACCAAAATATTTTAACAATTGAATAACAATACACACCTACCGTTTATGCAACGTTGTTTGTCCTTGGCCGAAAAAGCCTTGGGGAACACCCATCCAAACCCTTTGGTAGGTGCCCTTGTTGTTTATCAAAATAAAATCATTGGGGAAGGCTGGCATCTAAGAGCGGGAGAAGCTCATGCCGAAGTCAACGCAATCAATCAAGTCGAAAACTCCTCCTTATTCCCAAAAACAACTCTTTACGTCAATCTAGAACCCTGTTCTCATTTTGGTAAAACACCCCCTTGTGCTGATTTGATTATAAAAACTGGAATCAAAAAGGTAGTGATCGCATCCAGAGACCCAAATCCTCAAGTAGCGGGAAGAGGTATTGAAAGGCTTAAAAATGCAGGGGTTGAAGTAATTGAAAATGTATTAAAAGAGGAAGCTGAATTTTTAAATAGAAGGTTTTACACCTACCATCAAAAAAACCGTCCTTATATTATTTTGAAATGGGCACAAACTGAAGATGGTTTTATCGCTCCATTAAAAAAAGAAACAAAACAGCCTTTTTGGATCTCTAATGAATTGGTAAAACAGAAAGTTCATCAATGGCGAAGTCAAGAAACGTCCATATTAGTGGGAGTGCAAACCGTTGTTGATGACAATCCTGTACTGAGCACTAGAGAATGGACGGGAAAGAATCCACTGCGTCTAATACTCGACCCGTCCAATCGAATTACCAAAAATGCTACTGTACTAACAGACGAGCTACCTACCGTTCTATTAAACCATCACAACCCTAATTCTATTTCCAGAACCCAAAAGGAGCATTTTAGCTTAAACCCTTTTAAACTTGAAAAACTTATGGAGTTTAGTTACCAAAGAAAACTACTGTCGCTTTTTGTAGAAGGAGGTCAAAAAACACTTAACTCATTTATAGAATCAAATTTATGGGACGAGGCAAGAGTAATAACTGCACCAAGTAAATTAACCAAAGGGGTAAAAGCTCCCCTACTCAATATTGATTTCAATAAAGAAGAGGCAGTCAGTGACAACCTGATTCGAACCTATTTTAATTAAACTTATCCAATAAAAATTTTGGACATCTCATGGGACGATTTTTTTCAGCAGATAAAAATGCCAATACTGTACCCCCGGTACATATTTCTTCATCAGACTGATTTAAAATTTGATAGTTAAATTCTAAAGTCGCCATGGGGGGCTTTTTTAAACCCACTCGAACACTGAGTTCATCACCGAAAAACAGGGGCTTTTTAAAGTTTAGCTCAGCGGATACTACAGGCATCAAAATTCCATTTTTTTCCATAGCTGCATAAGAAATCCCCAAGCTACTAAGCCACTCCAAACGCGCCATTTCAAAATATTTTAAATAATTACTGTGGTGAACAAATTGCATTTGATCGGTTTCTGCGTATCGAACAACATGAGATCGAGTAGTATAGTTCATAAAGAATAAAAAGTTTTTAAACAGTTTTGTAGGAATTGTTATAAAAGGACTACATTTCTGCGCAAAAGAATATCTTAAAAAAAAAGTTATTAATCAATAGCATTTTCATTTTTTTTTGAATTTTTTTTAGTGAATATTTGTTGCTCAATAAGATTTGAATAAACCATAATTAAATACTAAAAATTCAGTTTTTTAAATGAGTCATAATGCTTCTGCGGTATGGAATAACTGCCTCTCTTTTATCGAAGATAATATCCAGCCACAGGCATACAAGACATGGTTTCTCCCTATAGTTCCCCTCAAGATTAACGACAATGTATTAAACATTCAAGTTCCTAGTAAATTTTTCTACGAATGGCTCGAAGAACATTACGTCAAACTTCTTAAAACTGCATTGCAAAAAGAATTAGGCCCAGATGCACGTCTAGTCTATTCCATCCGAATGGAAAATCGTTTTGGCAACACCGCTGCTTTTACAGAAAATATTCCTAGTTCAAACCGCTCTGGATTGAGTCCACAACAGGTAGATGCTCCACTCCACTCTCAAAGTGCTGAATTAAAAAATCCTTTTGTAATACCCGGAATCAAAAACTTGCAGATTGAATCTCAATTGAATCCAAATTACAGTTTTGAAAACTTTTTAGAAGGAGACTCCAACCGGTTGGGAAGATCAGCTGCACTAGCAGTGGCTTCAAAACCTGGAGGCACCTCTTTTAATCCGCTTCTAATATTCGGAGGAGTAGGTTTAGGAAAAACCCACTTAGCACATGCGATAGGTGTCGAGATTAAAGAGAAATATCAAGATAAAACTGTACTATATATAGCTGCAGAGAAATTTACCCAGCAGTATATCGAGGCCGTCAAAAAGAATACTCGAAACGATTTTATTCATTTTTATCAGCTCTTGGATGTACTCATCATTGACGACATTCAATTTTTATCCGGTAAAACCGGAACTCAAGATGTGTTTTTCCACATTTTCAATCACCTTCACCAAAACGGCAAACAGGTTATCTTAACTTCTGACAAAGCGCCTGTTGACATGCAAGACATTGAACAGCGTTTGCTCTCTAGATTTAAGTGGGGCCTTTCAGCAGAATTGCAATTGCCTAATTACGAAACGCGTATCTCCATACTCAAAAACAAATTGTATAGAGACGGTGTGGAAATTGAAGAAGATATCATTGAGTATTTTGCTAAAAATATCAAAACAAACGTTCGTGAACTCGAAGGAGCTATTATATCTCTAATTGCACAATCCTCTTTCAACAAGGCAGAAATCACCTTAGACCTTGCCAAAGAGGTGGTGATGAAATTTGTTAAAAATACCAAACGCGAAGTTTCTATCGACTATATTCAGAAAGTTGTTTCCGATTACTTCCAGATGGATGTTGAAACGCTGCAGTCGAAAACGAGAAGGAGACATATAGTCCAGGCGCGACAGTTGGCAATGTACTTCGCTAAAAAATTCACCAAAGCCTCACTAGCCAGTATCGGAAATCAAATTGGAAAAAGAGATCACGCAACGGTACTACACGCCTGTAAAACAGTTGACAATCTGAGCTTTACGGACAAGCAATTCCGTAAATACGTAGAAGACTTAAGCCAGAAACTCAGTCTATAGATCCTTTAAGTTATGAAACATGTAAATATACTCATGGTTTGTTTGGGTAATATTTGCCGTTCACCTCTTGCCCAAGGAATTTTAGAAAGTAAAGTAAACTCTAAAAGAGTGAGCATTGATTCGGCAGGAACTGCTGCCTATCACACAGGAAACCCTCCTGACCCTAGAAGCATCGCTATAGCCAATAAGTATGGAATTTCAATTCAAAACCAAAAAGCGAGACAGTTTAGTAAAGAGGATTTTAATATCTTCTCTAAAATTTTTGTGATGGACCAAAGCAATTACGAAAATGTAATCGCACTTGCTGAAACCCAACAAGAAATTGACAAGGTAGCATTGATTTTAGGGGCTGAAAGAGAAGTTCCAGACCCATATTACGGTGGCAGTGAAGGTTTTCAGTACTGTTATGACCTCCTTGACGATGCTTGTAATCGTATTCAAAAATCCTTAAACTGATGGAGAAAGAAAACACTTACGGTACCCTTTTTCTTATTCCCTCAACCCTAGGGGACAATTCTCCTTTAGAGGTTTTACCTCTATCTGTAAAGACCAAAGTAGAAGAACTTAATCATTTTATCATTGAAAACGAAAAAGCTGCTCGAAGGTTTATCAAAAAACTCGCTCCTAATAAAAGTCAAGACGCACTAAACCTTTATCCGCTGAACAAATTTACCACTCAGGAAGAAATTGCAACCTACCTCAACCCCTGCTTAGAAGGAGTTCCTATGGGACTGATGTCAGATGCTGGCACACCAGGAGTTGCTGATCCAGGAGCTATTATCGTTTCAAAAGCACATAAAATTGGGGTTGTGGTCAAACCTCTGGTAGGGCCCTCCTCATTGATTTTAGCGATGATGAGCTCGGGTCTGAATGGACAGAGCTTTGCATTTAACGGCTACTTACCTGTAGATCAAAAACAACGAAAACAAGCGCTTTTAAAATTTGAAAAAAAAGCAACACGTGAAAATCAGGCACAACTATTTATAGAAACTCCTTACAGAAGCACAGTGCTTTTTAAAGATCTCATATCCACCCTACTTCCCTCTACATTGGTCTGTATTGCTTGTGACCTGACCTTGAGTACTGAATTTATCAAAACCTTGACCATACAAGAGTGGAAAAAGCAAAAGCCTGATGTTGAAAAACGTCCCTGTATTTTTATTATTGAAGCAGGGTTTTAACGGTAAATCCGCTGCTTGTTGATCCAGTTAACGTATTCTTTTTTATTGCGATTGTGCTGAGCCAAAGTTTTGGCAAATAAATGATAGCCAGGCTTGCTAGGAGAAGCGACGAAATACAGATAGTCGTGCTGTTCAGGATTGAGTACCGCTTCAATGGCTGAAAGGTCAGGCATGGAAATGGGTCCTGGTGGAAGCCCCTTGGCTTTATAGGTGTTGTAAGGAGAATTTAACTTAAGGTCTTTATAAAGCACCCTTTTGATCTCCTGCTCAAAATCTCCAGAGGCCCTTTTAATAGCAAAAATGACAGTGGGGTCTGCCTGAAGTCTCATTCGCTTTCTCAAACGATTGAGGTACAAGCCCGCAATTCGTGGCTGTTCTTCCTTTTTTACAGATTCTTTGTGAACTATTGAAGCTAAAACATACACCTCTTGTGGGCTTAAGCCTAATTTTTTGGCTTGACCTAAACGCCTCTTGTTCCAAAAACGCTCGTAGTTTTTTAGCATCAACTCTCTAAAGTCCTCAGCGCTAGCATCCCAAAAGGCATTGTAAGAATTGGGCAAATACATACACAAAGCATTTTCTTTGGTAAACCCATTGGATTCTAAAAATTCATCATCGTAAAAAGCCTGTAGCAACTCATCCATATCTGGTTCGATTTGAGCTGCAATACGCACTGCCAAATCTTCCAATCGTTCTTGATTGTTAAAGACAACGGAAACCGTTTGCTTTTGGGAGCGCAGTACATTGATCAACTCGTTATTTCCCATCTCAGGAACTATTTTGTATTTCCCTGGACGGACACGAGTAGTATAGCCTTTTTTTTCAGCAGCAAGTAAAAAACGATCTACGGACTTTAAAAGTGGAAGGAGCTGAACCTCAAGGGAGTCTATGGTATCATCTCTATCGATAAATACATAAGAGGCCTCATTGTTAAAAGCCGTATTGCTCCAAAAAAAGATCTGATAAAAGTTGATCACAAAGTAAACACCAATGAGAACTCCAATCAGGCTAATCGCAACAAGTAGTTTTCTTTTGTACATATTTAGAAGCTTTTTTGAAAAAGCAATTCATCGTGAAAGGAACCCTGATAAAAATTCCAGTCTTTTTTTACCCCAATCTGGGTATAACCTACTGCAGTAAACAATTTGATGCTACTGCTGTTTTCTTTAGTTATATTGGCATATAAATTTTTTAAATTCAAATGCTCCTTGATATAGTCATGCAACAATAACAACGCTTTTGAGGCTACACCTTTAGTTCTGTAGCTACTTAAAACAAATATCCCAACACCTGCTCTACGATGCAGGGGTTCAAAATCAAATAAATCGATAAAACCCAATACACTCTTTTGAGCATCTGAAATCACAAAGCGTTTTTGTCGCACTTCAAAAATATCTTGACTTTGCTGCTTGATATATTGCTTGAGGGTATAAAGTGAAAAAGGCTCTGTTTGATTGGAATGGTTCCAATATACCGTATCATTCTCAACCTGTTCTAAAACTGCTAAGTCTTCAGGTTCCAAAGCACGCAAATGAAGTTCGTCTAGATTCATAAGTCTATACTTCCTGAAAAAACAAATACAGCCGGCCCGGTTAAAAAGATGGAATGATAGCCTTCATTGCTCACTTCGAAAGAAACTACCAAATCACCACCCACAGCTTTAAAATGGAGCTTGGTGGCATTTGCAGACTCGGCAAGGTAGTGCATCGCTAAAGCAGCAGCAACCGTTCCTGTTCCACAAGCCAAAGTCTCCCCTTCAACACCTCTTTCGTAAGTGCGAATTTTGTAATGCGTAGGATCTTCTTTTTCAACAAAATTGACATTGATTCCTTCGGGCAAATAGGCATCAGAATATCGAATAGCGGCACCTTCTTTTTGAATGTTTAAAGCTTGAACCTCATCGACCAATTGAATGTAGTGAGGAGAGCCCGTATCCGTTACTATTGCAGTACCTACTTTCGAAAATTTCGTGACATCTTGCATTTCAAGTTTAACTTTCATTGGGCTGTCATAAAGAGCTGTATGTAAACCATCTACAGCGTTAAATTCTGCTGTATTTTCAATTACATTCTTATCGTGAGCAAAGGCTACGGCACAACGCCCTCCATTCCCGCAAAGAGTACTTTCATTGCCGTCAGAATTAAAATATTGCATCTGAAAATCGGAAGTTGAATCGGAATTAATCAGTATCAATCCGTCTGCTCCAACCCCTTTATGACGGTCACAAATAAAAGCGATTTGAACTACAGTCAATCCGTTGTATTTACCCTGCCTATTGTCTAAGATTACAAAGTCGTTTCCAGCCCCCTGATATTTGTCAAATTGAATTGTCATCGGTCAAAGATAATTAATTTTGGAGGGTGTTAAAGAGGCGTTAAAGGAATTTTACTTTTCTTAAAAAAGAATAATTTTGTTAAAAAAATTTAATCCTATGAAATCATTTTTCAAAACTTTAAGTATTGCACTTTTAAGTGCCTTTTGCAGTATTTTTATTTATGATCAGTTTTTTCAAACTGGGGAAAATAGCAATGTTCAGCCAGAACAAAGCCCCACGCTGATCCCTACTAACTACACCTTTAATACCAACGGCTATGCAGCGGAAGCAACCGACTTTACCTCTGCTGCCGAAAAGACAGTCAATGCAGTAGTGCATGTTAAAAATACAAGCATCGCCGATGACAACCTCCCCTCTATTTACCGCTATTGGTACGGCGACGAGGACTTGCCTGAACGAATAGGAACGGGTTCTGGGGTCATTGTTTCACCAGACGGTTACATCATTACAAATTATCATGTAATAGAAAACAACAGCACCATTGAAATCACAACCAACGACAATAAAACCTTTGAAGCCAAAGTCATCGGGACAGATCCCGATACCGATATTGCTGTTTTAAAAATCAAAGCTGAGGAAAAACTTCCCTATGTCTATTTTGGAAACTCGGACGCAACACGCATTGGAGAATGGGTTTTGGCAGTGGGAAATCCCTTTAACCTTAACTCTACAGTTACCGCAGGGATCATCAGTGCCAAGTCACGCGATTTGAATAAAAGAGACCGTAAAAACGAATCCTATATCCAAACAGACGCTGCAGTAAACAGAGGCAATAGCGGGGGAGCTTTAGTCAATACCAACGGTGAGCTTATAGGGATCAATACCGCCATTTCTTCCATGACTGGAGGTTATGTAGGCTATTCCTTTGCCGTGCCCAGCAACGTGGCCCGTAAGGTTTTTGAAGACATCATTGAATACGGCGATGTCCAGCGGGGGTTATTGGGAGTAATGGGACAAGCACTAGACGCTCAGCTTGCTGCTCGTTTTGAAGTTGACGAGACCGAAGGGTTCTACATTACCGATTTGGAAAAAGGATTGGGCGCAGATCTCGCTGGATTAAAAGCCAATGACATCATCAAAAGCGTGGACGGTATCAAAATCAATGAATTCGCTGATTTATCGGGTTATCTAGCTAGCAAACGTCCTGGAGAAAAAGTAAGTGTGGTATTTAAAAGAGATGGAAAGGAAAACAAAGTTTCTGTCCGTCTGGAAAAAATCAATCGAGCTATTTTCTATTATATGGAAGTACGCCCCTTGACAGAAGAACAAAAAAAGGAATACGACACAGATCACGGGCTCTATATCTCAAACATGAACAGTCGCAGGCTTTATCAGAGAGGCATAGACAACGGTTATGTCATACTTGAAGTCAACGGCAAAAAAGTTGATGATTTATCAGACATCAAAGGGATTGACGCTTCTGAGGTGGAAGACTTGCTGCTACTCAGTCCTTCTGGCGAAAAGAAGATGCTGCTCTTGCAATACTAATCCAATAAAAATCCAAGCTTTTTACAACAAAGTCGCAGTGGTACTGCGACTTTGTTTATTTTTACGCTTCAATCGTTCACTATGCGTATCGACATACTCACCCTTTTTCCAGAACTTTTAGAAAGTCCATTTGAAGCTTCCATACTCAAACGCGCTATTCAATCTGGTAAGGCCTCAGTACATTTTCACAATCTGAGAGACTACAGTCAAAACAAACAAAAGCAAGTAGATGACTACCCTTTTGGCGGGGGAGCTGGTATGGTAATGATGGTTGAACCCATTGACAGGTGTATACAGACTTTAAAAAAAGAAAGGGATTACGATGCAGTGATCTACCTTACCCCAGATGGCGAAACCCTTAACCAACAAAATGCCAATCGCTTTTCAACTCTTGAAAACATTATTTTACTCTGCGGTCATTACAAAGGGGTAGATCAACGGGTAAGGGATCAGCTGATTAGCCATGAAATTTCTATTGGTGATTTTGTACTGTCTGGAGGGGAACTTGCAGCAGCAGTTTTTTGCGACAGTATTATCCGTCTTATTCCAGGGGTATTGGGGGATGAATCCTCTGCCCTGACCGACAGTTTTCAAGACGGTCTTTTGGCGCCCCCGATTTACACCCGCCCGGCCAACTACAAGGGCTGGGAAGTTCCTGAAATACTGACTTCTGGAAACACCCCTAAAGTAGAGGCATGGCGTGAAGAACAAGCTTTGGAGCGTACCAAAAAACTGCGCCCCGACCTCTTGGAATAGACAGCCCCATTGCAAGCTGATAAAATTGCTACTGCTATTGTATACTCAAAAAATAAGTTTAATTTTGCACCACAAAAGATCAACCACTGACGATAACCGTGTATGTTGGCTTTTAAAACTTAATAAACTATCAAATGGAAGCTTTACTCAATTTTGTTCAAAACGAATTTATCGAGAAAAAAGATTTCCCAGAATTTGGAACCGGTGATACTTTAACCGTTTATTACCAAATCCGAGAAGGAAACAAAGTACGTACTCAGTTCTTTAAAGGCGTTGTGATACAAATCAAAGGTCAAGGCCTTGCTAAAACATTTACCATCCGTAAAATGTCTGGTACAGTTGGAGTGGAACGTATTTTCCCAGTCAACATGCCTGGATTGGAAAAAATCGAAGTCAACAAAAAAGGTAAAGTACGCCGTTCTCGTATTTATTACTTCAAAAATTTAAGAGGTAAAAAAGCGCGTATCAAAGAGGCTTAGAACACACTTTAAAACCGCCCATGAGGCGGTTTTTTTATGCTCTTTTTAGCCAAATAATAAAAGCTAGCACTTATATTTGCAAGCGAAAATCAAAATTTAAACTCATGTCAAAAATTAAAGTAGTAAACCCCGTAGTAGAAATGGATGGGGATGAAATGACTCGAATCATTTGGAAATTCATTAAAGATCAACTGATCCTTCCTTATCTTGACCTCGATATCAAATATTTTGATTTATCTGTCACTTCGAGAGACGCTACAGAAGATAAAATTACCATACAAGCAGCAAACGCTATCAAAGAACACAATGTTGGAATCAAATGTGCGACCATCACTCCAGATGAAGATCGTGTTCAAGAATTCAACCTTTCCAATATGTGGCGCTCTCCCAATGGAACCATCCGTAATATCGTAGGTGGAACGGTATTTAGAGAACCCATCATCATGAGTAACGTTCCGCGTTATGTTCAAGGATGGACCAAACCGATCTGTATCGGTCGTCATGCCTTTGGAGATCAATACAAAGCTGCTGATACAGTAACTGAAGGAAAAGGGAAACTCACCATGACATTTACCCCTGATGACGGAGGAACCCCTAAAACTTGGGAAGTTTACCATTTCCAAGAAAACGGAGTTGCCATGTCCATGTACAATATCGATTCTTCCATTTACGGTTTTGCCCGTTCTTGTATGAACCGCGCTTTAGACAAAGGGTGGCCTTTGTACCTATCGACTAAAAATACCATCTTAAAAGCCTATGACGGACGTTTTAAGGACATCTTTCAAGAGGTTTTTGACAATGAATTTAAAAGTAAATTCCAAAAAGCAGGCATTACTTACGAACATCGTTTAATTGACGATATGGTAGCTGCAGCCATGAAGTGGAACGGTGGTTTTGTTTGGGCGTGTAAAAATTACGACGGTGACGTACAGTCGGATACCGTAGCTCAAGGTTTTGGTTCTTTAGGACTGATGACCTCTACCCTGGTGACTCCTGACGGAAAAACTATGGAAGCAGAAGCAGCCCACGGAACAGTGACCCGTCACTACCGTCAACACCAGCAAGGAAAAGAAACCTCTACCAACCCTATCGCCTCCATTTTTGCATGGACCAGAGGATTGGCTCACCGAGGAAAACTGGACCACAATCAAGACTTGATCGATTTCTGTACCAAACTGGAAAACGTTTGTGTAGAAACAGTAGAAAGTGGAAAAATGACCAAAGATTTGGCTGTTCTCATTCACGGCGACGAAATGAAAAGTTCAGACTACTTGACGACGCAAAAGTTTTTAAGTGCTTTAAAAAAGAATTTAGAGGCCAAGCTAAAGTCATAATTACGAACTAAGCGAATACACCAACCTCACCGTCCTAGACAGTGAGGTTTTTTTGCTTTAAACCAAGTGATTTTAGACTAAGGAGTAATCAACTGTTTTTATATCTTTATCCTATGGCATTTAACAAAATCACCGAAGCAGATTCACACCACAACGATTTAGAACAAAAAAGCATAGCCGAACTACTGCAAGGCATGCATCAAGAAGACCAAAAGGCGGTTCAAGCTGTCGGAAAAGTACTCCCTCAAGTTGAACAACTGATCGCTAAAGTCGTAGAACAACTTCAAAACGGTGGGCGACTGTTTTATATCGGAGCTGGAACCAGCGGTCGACTCGGCGTATTGGATGCCTCAGAATGTCCCCCCACATTTGGTACACCAGCCGAAAAAGTAATCGGACTTATCGCTGGTGGCGATCACGCCCTTCGAAATTCGATTGAAAAAGCAGAAGACGATACCCAACAGGCGTGGAAAGATTTAAAGGAGCAGCAAATCAGTACCAAAGACATCGTCGTGGGTATTGCCGCTTCGGGTACCACACCTTATGTCGTTGGCGGACTCGACCTCTGCCAACAACATGGAATACCAACAGCTTGTATCACTTGCAACAATGACGCTCCCCTAGCCGCTGTAAGCGACTTTCCTATTGAAGTCATCGTTGGGCCTGAATTTTTGACTGGAAGCTCTCGTATGAAGGCTGGAACGGCTCAAAAGTTGATTCTCAATATGATCACCACCTCCACCATGATCCAACTGGGACATGTCAAAGGAAATAAAATGGTGGATATGCAACTTACCAATGACAAACTTACTGGACGGGCAGAACGTATGGTGATGGATGAACTTCAAGTCTCCTTAAACGTTGCCCAAGACTTGTTAAAACAACATCATAACGTGCGTGCTGCGATTAGCGCCTACCAAAAAACTTAGTTTTTATATCCGGCTTTTTTATATCTTTAGTGCGTATAACCCCAATGATAAGAACCCCAAATGACTAGCCTACAGTCTCTATTTACCCTATATCCATTTGATATCTTTTTTAAACCAAAATACGACTTTGGAGGTTGGCTTTCACTTTACAAAAGGGCAAATCAAAATTTTTATATCCGAAAAGTGAGTGGTACAATACCTGCCAATTTGGGATGTATTGTTGAACAAACTGTAAAATATAAAAGAAATAAACGCACCTAAGGGGGTACATATACAATAGTTAGGTGCAAGCAGAGCAATGCAAACTAAAAAATCAAACATAGAAACAGAATTCATGGCAATTCAAGAGCAACTTGAATCATATCTATATCGCTTGTCTGCAAATAGAGAAGATGCAAAAGACTTGCTGCAAGACACTTACATAAAAATAAAGCAAAAAGTTGACACTTTTCAAGGCAAAAGTTCATTCAAAACTTGGGTATTTGCTATTGCTACAAATTTGGCAAAAGACAATCAGAGAGTTAAAAACAGATGGAAATTAGAAGTACAAGACGAATGTAAAAACGCATCACTTTCAACACCTTCTTATCAACAAAGAATAATTGGTTCATTCCAAAATCAAACCGAACAACAATTTGAAATAGTGGAACACATTAATTACTGTTTCACTTGTATTGCCAAAAACTTAAATTTAGAACAACAGATTGCCATTATTTTAAAGGAAATTTATCATTTCAAAAGAAAAGAAATTGCTAAAATATTGGATAAAACAGAAGGAATTATCAAGCACCTTCTATTTGATGGACGAAAAGAATTGCAAGTTTGCTACGAAAAAAGATGTGCCTTAATCAACAAAGAAGGAGTTTGCTGCCAATGTGCAGAACTCAATGATTTTTTACAAGATACACTAGATTCTGAATCAAAATTAAGAGCAACAAGATTAAGTCAAACAAAAGATGCTGAGACCAATCTTGATATCCGATTTGCCCTTATCAATCAAATCAATCCTCTAAATAGTAATGCGGCTGAATTGGAAAATACCATACTTCAAATATTGCGAGAAGTAATAGATGATAAATAATGTTCGAGCGTTTTGACCTTCTCATTCGTCTATGATTAAAACGGACAAAATGAATCGAATTATTATTTTAATCTTAATTAGTATCAGTATGAATTTATCTGCACAAAACACAAATTACCTTAAATGGCTTGACAGAGCAGAATATCCTTTTGAAAACAATTATTTTGAGCTATCAATCGGAAAAATACACTATATAGACGAAGGTAAGGGCGAGCCTATTGTAATGGTTCACGGAAATCCAGGTTGGTCATTTGAATTTCGGAACATAGTCAAAGAACTTTCTAAAACCCACAGATGTATTGCTCCTGACCACATTGGTTTTGGGTTATCCAATAAACCATATGATTGGGATTTTTTACCCAAAAGTCACGCACAAAATTTTGAACTGTTTATGGATAGTTTAAATCTTGACAACATTACTTTAGTTGTTAATGATTGGGGTGGTCCAATTGGACTATCGTACGCTTTGAAACATCCCGAAAAAATTAAAAAAATCTCCAGAGAGGTTACCGAACTGCTTAACCAAGGAGTAAACTTTTATTCGGAGGCCCCCCGATACTATTATATCCAACTGGCTGATCTCAAAATTGAAATGATTTCCAAAGCCACGGAGGATGCCCGAATCAGAGCAGAAAAAATAGCCGCCTATTCCAATGGAGAGTTGGGAGCTTTACAATCTGCTAAAATGGATGTTTTTCAAATTACAGGTCAAAATTCTACTGAAAATTACTCCTGGGGAGGCACCTTTAATACCAGCTCCAGAGACAAAACCGCCTCCATTACTATGAAGTTAGTTTATAAGGTTAAGTAAAACTTTCAATCGGACTAAAAACGGTCCCCTATATTCTACGCCACTTCCCTATCTTTGCCTGAGAAAGAATCACGATGAACAAACCCTTATTGATCAAAGGCCTTAAAAAGATGAGCTTGTTTTTGCTTTGTTGTTTTATAGGCCCCGTAGTTGTTCATCAGGCATTTAAAAATCAGGGGCACCCCCTTTACGTACCTGTATTGATCTTAGGAGTTCTTTTTCTCATGACTGCCATCTATTACGGTTTTACGGGCATCAAAACCCTGGTCAATGCGCTTTTAGGTGAACGTAAAACAAAACTTTAAAGAATCGATTGCGTGCTAGCAGGAGACCGCTTATCTTTGCGCATCATTGAATCCAACTATGATTGAAATTCGTTTTCCAGATCAGTCTGTCCGTTCTTATCCCGAAGGCACTACCCCTTTTGAGGTTGCTCAAAGCATCAGCGAAGGACTGGCACGTAATGTGCTCTCTGCCAAATTCAACAAGCAAACGGTAGAGGCTTCTACCCCACTACAAGAAGACGGGGAGATTCAGCTCTTTACCTGGAACGACAAAGAGGGAAAAACCGCCTTTTGGCATTCCTCAGCCCACGTTCTTGCACAGGCTTTGTTGGCGCTTTATCCAGACTGTAAACTTACCATAGGTCCTGCAATTGAAAACGGTTTTTATTACGATGCAGATTTTGGTGAGCACAGCTTGACAGAAAAAGACCTAATCGCCATTGAAAAGAAAATGTTGGAGTTTGCCCGTCAAAAGTTTGAGTTTAAAATGCGCTCCAGTTCCAAAGCAGCGGCACTCGACTACTACAAAAAAGAAAACAACCCTTATAAGGTTGAACTGATTGAAAATTTAGAAGACGGCACCATTACTTTTTGCGACCATGCCGACTTTACGGACCTTTGCCGTGGGGGTCATATTCCTCAAACGGGGGTCATCAAAGCGATAAAATTGACCAATGTAGCAGGAGCTTATTGGCGAGGTGACGAGACCAAACAACAACTGACACGGATTTACGGAATTTCCTTTCCCAAGCAAAAAGAGCTAACGGAATACCTAGAAAGGGTTGAGGAAGCCAAAAAACGAGACCATCGTAAACTGGGAAAAGAGTTGGATTTGTTTACCTTTTCTCAAAAGGTAGGACAAGGCTTACCCCTCTGGCTGCCCAAAGGAGCTGCTCTTAGGGAACGTTTAGAGAATTTTTTGAAAAAAGCTCAAGCTAAAGCCGGTTACGAACAAGTCATTTCTCCCCATATCGGAAACAAGGAGCTCTATATGACCTCTGGACATTACGAAAAATACGGAGCTGATAGTTTTCAGCCCATCCACACTCCAGCGGAAGGCGAAGAGTTTTTATTAAAACCCATGAACTGCCCGCACCACTGTGAGATATACAAAGCCAAGCCGTGGAGTTACCGCGACCTTCCTAAACGCTATGCTGAATTTGGTACAGTTTACCGCTACGAACAAAGTGGAGAATTGCATGGACTGACTCGTGTTCGTGGATTTACTCAAGACGACGCCCATATTTTCTGTATGCCAGAACAATTGGATGAAGAGTTTAAAAAAGTCATCGATTTGGTACTTTATGTCTTCAGCTCCTTAGGCTTTGAAGATTTTACAGCTCAGGTTTCCCTCCGCGATCCTGAAAAACCAGAAAAATACATCGGTTCTACTAAAAACTGGGAACTGGCTGAAGCCGCCATATTGAATGCAACCAAAGAAAAAAATCTGGACTATATCGTCGAAACGGGTGAAGCCGCTTTTTACGGACCTAAATTGGATTTTATGGTCAAAGATGCCTTGGGTCGCCAGTGGCAATTGGGAACCATACAGGTAGATTACAACCTACCCGAACGCTTTGAATTGCAGTACAAAGGCAGTGATAACGAGCTCCACAGACCGGTGATGATTCACCGTGCACCTTTTGGAAGCATGGAGCGTTTTGTCGCGATTTTACTTGAACATACAGGAGGAAACTTCCCGCTTTGGTTGATGCCGAATCAGGTAAATATCTTGTGCGTAAGTGAAAAACACAAAAATTACGCTCAAAAAGTTTTAAATTTCTTGGAAAATCACGAAATTCGCGCCCTCTTAGATGATCGAAATGAGACCATTGGGAAAAAGATTCGAGAATCTGAAATGACCAAAGTTCCCTATATGATCATCCTAGGAGAAAAAGAAGCTACAGAAGACAATGTATCTTTACGCAAACATTCAGAAGGCGATTTAGGTAGTTTTAGTTTGAAAGAAGTAGTTGAAAAGTTGAATAGTGAGATAAAAAGTAGCCAGGCTACTTTTGAAGTATAATTTAAAACAAGAAGACATAGCAATACGTAGACGAAGAACGAACCGCCCGGGAAGGGTAATTAAAGTTGACCCCCACCGCATTAATCAAAAGATTACTGCTCAAGAGGTCAGACTTGTAGGTGATAATGTGGTAGTAGGAGTATATCCACTCAGAAAAGCGTTGTCCTTAGCTGAAGAGCTCGGACTAGACCTGGTCGAAATATCACCTAAAGCTTCGCCTCCAGTTTGTAAAATCTTAGAATATAAAAAGTTTTTATACGAGCAAAAAAAACGTGAAAAGGCACTCAAAGCAAAAACGAGTAAAATCGTAATCAAAGAAATTCGCTTCGGGCCCAACACAGACGAACACGACTATGAATTCAAAAAGAAACACGCAGAAAAGTTTCTTAAAGAAGGTGCTAAGTTAAAAGCCTTCGTATTCTTTAAAGGTCGTTCGATCGTATTTAAAGAAAAAGGTCAAATTCTGTTGCTTCGTTTAGCACAAGATTTGGAAGAGTTAGGAAAAGTAGAACAAATGCCAGTTTTGGAAGGGAAAAAGATGACCATCTTTATCGCTCCAAAGAAAAAATAAAAAGAGGAGTCATGCCAAAAATGAAAACAAAATCGAGTGCTAAAAAGCGTTTTAAAATCACAGGTAGTGGTAAAATAAAGCGTAAGCACGCGTTTAAGAGTCACATCTTAACTAAAAAATCAAAAAAACGTAAGCTCAAGTTGACCCACAGTGGTTTGGTTCACAAAAGCGATGAAAGCAACATCAAAGAGCAATTGCGCTTAACATAATTTTAGGTTCACACAATTATTAACCCGAAGTCAGGCATCAAAGTGTAGTAATACCGCCTCCTTCAAAAATCAATCAAAATGCCAAGATCAGTAAATTCAGTAGCCTCTAGGGCGAGAAGAAAGAAAATTTTAAAACAAGCGAAAGGTTATTTCGGACGTCGTAAAAACGTTTGGACTGTTGCTAAAAATGCAGTTGACAAAGCCATGCTCTATGCCTACAGAGATCGCAAAACCAAAAAACGCAACTTTAGAGCGTTGTGGATTGCACGTATCAACGCTGCAGCCCGTTTAAATGGAATGTCGTACAGCCAGTTTATGGGCAAGGTTAAAGCCAACGACATCCAACTGAACAGGAAAGTTCTCGCCGACCTGGCAATGAATCATCCAGAAGCTTTTAAGGCAGTTGTCGATAAAATCAAATAAATTTAAAACTACCTTCGGGTAGTTTTTTTTTACACTTCAGTTATGTACACTATTTACCATAATCCTAGATGTAGAAAGTCAAGAGAGGCACTCCAATATCTTGAAGATCAGAGTGCAACGCTAAAGATTGTCAATTATTTAAATGAGCCCCTAAAAAAGGCAGAGCTTAAAGCCATTTTAAATCAAATAGGACTGCAGCCCAGAGAGATTGTTCGTAAAAACGAAGCCGACTGGAAAGCTGTCCCCAATCGAAATGAATTGACGGAAGACCAAATTCTAGAAGTCTTGGTTGAATTCCCAAAAACCATTGAACGCCCTATTGTTACTTCAAACAATAAAGGTGTACTTGCTCGTCCATTAGAGAATTTGATCTTTTTTATGACTGAGCATTAAACCAATACCCTTTGACACAGTCAAAAGGTTTTAAAATATCTATGAAAAAACTATTGCTATTACTAATCCTCATTGGATTGACCCCTGAGCTTTATGCTCAAGGACCTCAAGGAGGCAGACCTTCTAACTTTACCAAAATTAAGTTAGAGGGGATGGTAACTGACAAAGAAACCCAAGAACCCTTAGATTACGCGACAATTTCTTTAATAAACGAACGATTTCCCAACCGAATTCAAGGGGGAATCACCGATACCAAAGGGAAATTTAACCTGGAAGTCTTTCCAGGGAAATACGATATTACTATAGAATACATAGGATTTGATAAAATCGTCCTAGAGGATAGGATGATTCGAGCGAATGAAAATCTCGGGAATTTTGAATTGGAGATAGCCGCTGAGGCACTTGATGGTGTTGAACTCGTCGGTGAACGTACAGAAGTGGAAATCCGATTGGATAAACGGATTTACAATGTCGGTAAAGACATTACTGTCCGAGGAGGTTCGGTAGCAGATGTGTTGGACAACGTTCCCTCAGTTTCCGTAGATGTAGAAGGCAATGTCGCTCTTAGAGGAAATCAAAACGTTCGTATTTTGATCAACGGAAAACCCTCAGGTTTGGTGGGTCTTTCGGGACCACAAGGCTTACGATCCCTACCTGCAGAGTCTATCGAAAAAGTAGAGGTCGTTACTTCTCCCTCAGCACGCTACGAAGCTTCGGGTACGGCAGGTATATTGAATGTGATATTAAAAAAAGAAGAGTTGGAAGGTTTTAACGGTTCCTTTATCGTTAACGGCGGATTTCCAACAACCTATGGAGGGAATGCAACCCTCAATTGGCGAACCAAAAAACTGAATATTTTCAGTACGACATCCTTAAGAGATTCTGAATCTAGAGGAGGGGGAATTTTTGAAAGCGAAAACTTTAATCCTGTTCGTTTTGTAAATGAAGACAGAGACTATGAGCGAAATCGAAAGAGTATCTTTTTTAACCTCGGAGCTGAATACTATTTTAATGACGATAATTCTCTTACTGTTAGCGGTTTTGTAAGAAGAAGTGATAATGAAAGTAACAACACCACCGAAATAGACAACCTCAACGCTGCAGGCGTCATAGTCGATCAATTTGGTCGATATCAATTTGAAGAAGAAATCGACAATTCCCAACAATTGACTGCCAATTTTACCAAAAAATTTGACGACAAAGGACATGAGTTGGTCATTGAGTTTCAAACTGAATCCAGTGGAGAAGATGAAAGCGATTTAGCAGAAAACACCAGTACTTTTAATCAGGAATCTGACACTTTTGAAGATCAAAGCAGAACCTTATTACAGCTGGATTACGTCTGGCCTGTAAATGAAAACACTCAGTTTGAATTGGGGTATAGAGGAGACTTTAGCTTCCAAGAAACCGATTACAATGTTTTTGATTTATTGGATAGCGGAAGAACTCCCAATACACAATTGACTAATTTCTTAGGCTTTACTCAAAATGTAAATGCTGCCTATACCCAATTCGGTCAAAAAATAAACAAGTTCTCCTATTTAATGGGACTTCGAATGGAAAAAACCCATATAGAAATTGATCAAAAAACGGCTAATATCTACAAAGAAAAAGATTATACCGATTGGTTTCCTACACTGAACTTTTCTTTTGAATTTACAGAAAAAGAAAACATCACCTTGGGCTACAGTCGCCGTATTCGACGTCCAAGATCGTGGTCGCTTAATCCATTTAGATCACTTACCAGTTTAACCTTCTTTAGACAGGGAAATCCCGATTTGGATCCCTCCTATTCCAATCTCTTCGATTTGGGATATCTCAAACGATGGGATAAGTTTACTTTTAACGGTTCGGTCTATTATCAAAAGGCAACTCAAGTTATAGAACGTATCACAGAAACTACTGGGGAATTGGTTGTAGTAAGTGAAGACCCTTTAGTAGAATTACCTGAATTTAGATCTACTACAGTCAACCTCTCAGAAAACATTAGGACAGGTACAGAGTTTACCTTGACCTATTCACCCAAACGACGAGTTCGTCTTAGCGGTAACTTTAATATTTTTAATTCGGAAACCATCGGTTCCTATAAGGGTGTTCCTTTAGACAGAGAAATTGTAAGTTGGTTTGCGCGATTCAACAGTAGTTTTCCTCTTGCTTTTGGAATCAATACCCAACTCAATGGATTTTACTTTGGTCCGAGAGCAAATGCTCAAACAGAATCCAAAGGAGTGGTTCGCTTTTCTGGAGCTTTAAACAAGCCTTTGTTTAATGACAAAGCCACACTTTCCTTTAGAGTAAGCGATATTTTTAATTCTTCCAGAAGAAAAAGTACTACAGAAACAGCTGACTTTAGAAACTACACTGAATTCCAGTGGAGACAACCCAGCTATATCTTTACATTTACTTATCGTATAAACGAACGCAAGATGGACAGACGAAGAAACAATCGCAGAGGCGGTTTCGAAGGCGGAGGAGAAGAACCTGACTTTTAGATACTAAAAAGGGGCTTAAAAGCCCCTTTTTTATTTTGTTTGTTTATCCTCTACTGTTCCTTTATTTCTTCCGTATTTGAGGTACTCTCTTAAAGCGCCTATTAACCAATAGGGAATGACGAAAGTCAATAAGAATATCATCAACCAAAAACCAATAGTCAGTATGGTTAAAAAAGAAATAAATCCGAGGTATTGATCAAATTCAAACATGTGGTTGTTTTATGCTTCAAAAATAATCATTTTTTTTAGTTTTTTAAATCGAATTTGATTTTCCATAGCTTTTTTTTTAAAAAAAGTTCAGCCTGTAAATTGGGTTTCTTTCAAACCTAGTATTTTTGTGTAAAATCCAAGATTATGGAATACCGAATTGAAAAAGACACATTAGGAGAAGTTCAAGTACCCAAAGACGTTTATTGGGGTGCACAAACAGAGCGTTCTCGATCAAACTTTAAAATTGGTGCTTCGGCTTCTATGCCTTTAGAAATCGTTTACGGTTTTGCCTACCTTAAAAAAGCTGCAGCCTATACCAATCACAAGCTCGGTGTTTTGGATCAATCGAAAAGAGACCTGATCGCTCAAGTGTGTGATGAAATTTTAACTGGCAAACACGACGACCAATTTCCATTGGTCATTTGGCAAACCGGTTCTGGAACCCAGAGCAATATGAATGTCAATGAGGTTATTGCTAACCGCGCCCATGTGCTTGCAGGGAACACTTTAGGCGAAGGTGATAAAACACTTGCACCTAATGACGATGTCAATAAATCTCAATCTTCTAACGATACTTTTCCAACGGGTATGCATATAGCTGCTTATAAAATGGTAGTTGAAATAACCATCCCCGGAGTTCAAAAGTTAAGAGCCGCCTTGGATCAAAAAGCAAAAGCTTTTAAAAATGTGGTCAAAATAGGACGTACTCATTTGATGGATGCTACTCCCCTAACCTTAGGGCAAGAATTTTCAGGTTATGTGTCTCAATTGGATCACGGATTAAAAGCCTTACACAACACCTTAGACCACTTGTCTGAATTGGCATTAGGTGGAACAGCCGTTGGAACAGGGATCAATACCCCCGATGGCTATGCCGATGAAGTCGCAAACTTCATCGCCGAATTTACAGCACTTCCATTTAGAAGTGCAGACAACAAATTTGAAGCTCTGGCTGCACACGATGCTATAGTAGAAACTCATGGTGCATTAAAACAACTTGCCGTATCACTCAATAAAATTGGGAACGATATTCGATTGATGGCCTCCGGTCCACGATCTGGAATTGGTGAATTGATCATCCCAGCGAACGAACCTGGAAGTTCTATCATGCCCGGTAAAGTCAACCCAACCCAATGTGAAGCATTGACTATGGTCTGTGCTCAGGTAATGGGAAATGATGTTGCAATCACAATGGCCGGTACTCAGGGACATTACGAGTTAAATGTATTCAAACCCTTAATGGCTGCTAACATACTTCAGTCAGCTCGCTTACTCGGTGATGCCTGTGTAAGTTTTACTGACAATTGTGTGGTGGGAATAGCGCCCAACCACGACAGAATCAACGAATTGGTTCAAAATTCTTTAATGCTGGTCACTGCCTTAAATACTAAAATTGGCTATTACAAAGCCGCTGAAATTGCAAATAAAGCCCATGAAGAAGGCATTACCCTAAAAGAAGCAAGTTTGGCTCTGGGCTATCTGACCGCTGATGAATTTGATTCTTGGGTACGCCCAGAAGACATGACTGGTAATGACTGATTCGCTCGAGTTCAGACCCTACCAAAGCAGTGATGCCACCGACTTTAAAACGCTAAACGTCGAATGGCTTGAAACCTATTTTGAGGTAGAACCCTATGATGAATTGGTCTTAAGCAACCCCAAAAATGAAATTATTGACCAAGGAGGAAGTATTTTTATGGTCTTATTGGAAGGGAAATCCATCGGCACTTTTGCCTTTATTAAAAAAGGAGAAGGACTTTATGAATTCAGTAAAATGGCCGTTACTCCTAAAGAACGCGGTAAAGGCTACGGGAATTTGATGATGCAGTTTGCCATTCACTATGCAGAACAACACCATTGGAGGTCCTTAATCTTGTATTCTAGCACCATTTTAGAGAATTCCATCTACCTCTACAGCAAATACGGCTTTAAAGAAGTTCCTATCGATCCAGGAATAAAATATGCAAGGGGGAATATTAAAATGGAATTGATCTTAAGTGCTTAATCTCGAGTAAGCTTTCTGTATTGAATCCGTTTCGGCATCAGATCCTGTCCTAGGCGTTTCTTTTTGTTTTCTTCGTAATCAGAAAAAGATCCTTCAAAGAAATAGACCGAAGAATTCCCTTCAAAAGCGAGTATATGTGTACAAATACGATCTAAAAACCAACGGTCGTGTGAAATCACCACAGCACAACCGGCAAAGTTTTCCAAACCTTCTTCCAATGCCCTAAGGGTATTGACGTCTAAATCATTTGTAGGCTCATCAAGGAGCAGCACATTACCCTCTTCCTTAAGTGTCATGGCCAAATGCAAACGGTTGCGTTCTCCTCCGGAAAGAGTGGCTACTTTTTTATTTTGTTCACTTCCGCTAAAATTAAATCGGCTTAAAAACGCTCGGGAGTTGACTTGTCTTCCTCCTAACATGATCAGCTCTTGCTCATCACTAAAGTTTTGCCATATGGTCTTCTCAGGATCTATATTGGAGTGGGATTGATCCACATAGGCGAGTTTTACAGTATCACCTACGGTAAATGTACCCCCATCAGCTTGTTCTTCACCCATGATCATCCTAAAGACTGTTGACTTCCCTGCTCCGTTAGGACCAATGACTCCAACAATCCCCGCTTGAGGAAGCACAAAATTTAAATCGTCATACAAGAGTTTATCTCCAAATGCTTTAGAAACATTTTTAGCTTCAATCACATTGGTTCCCAATCTGGGTCCGTTTGGAATAAAAATCTCCAGCTTTTCATCGACCATTTTTTGGTCTTGACTCATCAATTTATCGTAATTCGATAAACGTGCTTTTTGTTTACTCTGGCGTCCTTTAGGAGCCATTCGAACCCATTCCAATTCGCGTTCCAGCGTTTTCTGACGTTTAGACGCTTGCTTTTGTTCTTGTGCCAAGCGCTTAGACTTTTGATCAAGCCAAGAAGAATAATTGCCTTTCCACGGAATACCTTCTCCTCTATCCAATTCTAAAATCCAACCTGCTACATTGTCTAAGAAATACCGATCGTGAGTAACCGCAATTACCGTTCCTTGATATTGCGCCAAATGATGCTCTAACCAGTGAACAGACTCCGCATCTAAGTGGTTGGTGGGCTCGTCTAAAAGCAGTACATCAGGTTTTTGAAGCAACAGTCGACACAAGGCCACACGTCTGCGTTCACCTCCTGATAATACGCCTATTTTTTGATCAGCTGCTGGGGTGCGCAAGGCATCCATCGCAATTTCCAGTTGGGTATCCAATTCCCAAGCATTAGCTGCGTCGATTTGATCTTGCAGTTGTGCTTGACGATCCATGAGTTCCTGCATTTTATCAGCATTTTCATAAACCTCTGGAAGGGCAAACTGATCATTAATACTGTCGTACTCATCTAGTATGGCAACAGTGGCAGCAGCACCTTCTTTAACCACATCTAAAACGGTTTTGTCATCGTCTAACTGCGGTTCTTGTTCCAGATAACCCACACTGTAATCTTTTGAAAAAACCACATCGCCTTGGAAATTGGTATCGAGACCTGCGATGATCTTGAGCAAAGTGGATTTTCCAGAACCGTTGAGACCTAAAATCCCAATTTTGGCTCCATAAAAAAAGCTCAAATAAATATTTTTTAAAACCGGCTGATTCGCACTGGGATAGGTCTTAGTTACCCCATTCATTGAGAAGATTACTTTTTTGTCGTCTGCCATTTAAACTCTGCCTTTAAGTGCATTAAATGCCCAAGCTACGGCGTAGAAGCCTACACCTGCTATGGAAAAACCTATAGCGTACTCTGGATACTTAAGCAGCCCTATCAGTATCAAGGCCGTTCCTAAAAGGGCCATAATCAGGGCGGAATATCCAAAGATTTTATTTTTATTTAAACTCATGGTTGAGATTAGAAAAACAAATATCGAACTTTTATTTAAAACCCTCCCTATAGAAATTAGTACTTTCGTATTTCAGAACCCATTCGAATGAAACTAGAAGAAGAAAAAAACAAAGATGCTATTAAAATGGCTTGGGCTACACTGGAGGCCAAGGTTCGAAAAAACAAGCTTGGAGGTGGAAAATATCGCCTAAAAAAACTCGAAGAAAAAGGAAAACTAAGTGCTAGAAAGCGAATCAACCTTTTGGTTGACAATCCTGATGAAGTTTTAGAAATAGGTGTCCTTGCCGCAGAAAACATGTACAGTGAATACGGCGGCTGTCCTTCTGCGGGGGTGGTAGTCGTAATTGGAAAAGTTGCGGGTAAATCTTGCGTTATTGTCGCCAACGATGCCACCGTCAAAGCTGGGGCATGGTTTCCAATGACTGCCAAAAAGAATTTAAGAGCACAAGAAATCGCCATGCAAAACCGCATCCCCATCATCTACCTAGTGGATAGTGCAGGCATCTTCCTACCCTTACAAGATCAAATTTTTGCTGATAAAGAAGATTTTGGTCGAATTTTCAGAAACAATGCCCGTATGAGCAGTATGGGAATTGTACAAATCGCTGCTATTATGGGAAGCTGTGTAGCGGGAGGAGCTTACCTACCCATAATGTCTGACGAGTCCATCATAGTTGAAAAAACGGGAAGTATATTTTTGGCGGGAAGCTATTTGGTCAAAGCTGCCATAGGTGAAGATATCGATAATGAAACCCTTGGAGGTGCAGATACCCATAGTGGCATCAGCGGAGTTACCGATTACAAAGTCAAAGACGATGAAGCAGCGCTTAATAAAATCAGAAGTTTGGTTGATAAGATTGGATATAGACCCAAAGCTGGGTTTAAACGATCTGAACCTCAATTGCCCTCAGCTCCCCTTGATGAAATTTACGGCTGCCTCCCCAAAGTGCGTAATCAACCGTATGACACTTACAAGCTTTTAGAACATTTGGTTGATGCCAACTCCATGGATGAGTATAAAAAAGAATACGGACAAACCCTGATTACCTCCTATGCTAAAATAGACGGTTGGTCCGTTGGAATAGTTGCAAATCAACGAAAAATAGTCAAAAGTAAAACTGGAGAAATGCAATTTGGCGGAGTTATTTACGGCGATGCTGCAGACAAAGCAACCCGCTTTATAGCCAATTGTAACCAGCGTAATATTCCCCTCCTATTCCTTCAAGACGTCACTGGATTTATGGTGGGTAGCAAGGCAGAGCATGGCGGTATCATAAAAGACGGTGCCAAAATGGTCAATGCAGTTGCCAATTCGGTTGTTCCTAAGTTTACAGTAGTTGTGGGTAATTCTTTTGGAGCTGGGAATTATGCCATGTGTGGGCGCTCATTCGATCCACGATTTATGGTCGCTTGGCCAACAGCAAAAATCGCAGTTATGGGTGGGGTACAGGCCTCAAATGTGCTATTACAAATCGAAAAAGCCACCTCTAAAAAAGGAGATAAAAAAGTACAAGCACAAAAAGAAGAGGATTTGAAAAAAGAAATTCAATCCCGTTATGAAGAAAAGACAGAAATCTTATATGCTGCCTCCCAACTCTGGGTTGACGCCGTAATTGATCCCGTAGAAACAAGAAAGTGGATAAGTACAGGAATTGAAGCTGCTGACGAGTCGCCTGCAGAGGAAAAATTCAATATGGGAGTCTTACAGGTCTAAAACTTCGAGTGGCTCAATGGCCAATGTTTGTTTTCTTTTGATTTTTCCGCTGTCTGTTTCAACAAAGTCAGGGAATACCAAGATCGTTTTTGGGAATTCATAAGACTCCAATCGATCAAATGATTTGATTTTGTCAATAATAGATTGAACATTTAAGGTTTTAGAATACCGCAAGGCTAAAACTACTTTTTCTCCCAGTTCTTTATCATTAATTCCTCCAATAAAAAAGTGAGTTGACAATAACTCAGATAGTTTTCGCTCAATTTGCTGTGGATGCAACTTAACCCCGCCTGAATTGATGACTTCATCTACTCTTCCAATAAGACGAAAGCATTCTTTATCTAAAATTTCTATAGCATCATTGGTCACAAAATGATCAACTTGAAGGAGTTCTGAACTGGCGATCAGACAACCCCTATCATCTTGAGAGATTGCTACATGTGGTAAACATCGAAATTCGGAAGTGGGATCCTTCATTGTCCGAACCGCAATATGTGAGAGTGTTTCCGTCATACCATAGGTTTCAAATACATTGACCTTCGTTTTTAATAAGGCTTGCTGTAAAGACTTTGAGACAAATGCCCCACCCACGATCAAGGTTTTGATCTGATTCATTTTATCCAAAGAATGAAAGGCTTGCATGGGAGTCATCGCAACAAAATCATAGGATTTGTCGTTTTTGTGAAAGGGCCTTCTAGAAGGGGAAATCAAATCCAATGAAAGACCGAGAATTAAGGCCCGTATAAGCATCATTTTACCTGCAATAAAATTTGAGGGTAAACAATGTAAAGCGCGATCACCTACACTGACATTAAAAAATTCTCCTGTAGCTATGGCGCTATTTACCAGAGCCTGCTTGTTAAACCGTATTCTCTTGGGAGAAGCTGTGGTTCCTGAAGTGACCAAATCAATAGTCTCCGAATGATCCAACCAATCCATAAGAAAATCACCCATATATTGCTCATAGCGATCTCCTTCCTTGATAAAACTATAAGCAACTTGCTTTAATCCCTCCCGGTCATAAGAAAAACCATTGAGTAAAAAGCGGTTGTGAATTTTGGTGTAATGTGGTATTTGCATTTTAAAATTTTGAAATGAGTTTGGATTTCCAATGGCTCCAACCGTACTTTTTGGACATCAACAACAGAAATAAAGGATAAAACAAAAGTAATAAAACTATTAACTCTGCTCCTAAAGAGGGTTCTGAAACATCAATCAGTACAGACTCCGTTTGTAAAGCAGTCCAAGAAGAGGTGACTAGAAGAGCAGTAACCAAATTATTTGCTGCGTGAAAGCCCAATGCCAGTTCAATACCTTCATCCATAAGGGTCATAATCCCCAAAAAGAGTCCTGTCCCTATATAATAAACTAGAATTCTATAGCCCAATTTCTCTACCTCTGGATTAAAGAGGTGGAGACAGCCAAAAATCAGAGAGGTCAAGACAAGAGGCGCCCATGTATTTTTAAAAAGTCCTCCAAAACCTTGCATCAAATACCCCCTAAAAATGTATTCCTCCAAACTCGTTTGTATTGGAATCAAAAATACTCCGATAACAAAAAGCACAGCAAAACGTTTTAGGTTAAAATTCCATTCATAAGAATCTGGACTAATAGTATAATCGACAGCTACGAGTAAAACCGTTACCCCAGACCAAATTAAAAAAGCGAATAAAGTTCTGTTCCAATCTACTTTTTCTCTAGAAGTTGTAATGCTGATAAGTGAACGTTCGTGCAGCTTTTGAACTACCAACCAAAGTCCTAAAAAACCAATTGCAAAGGGGATTAAAAGCAGAAATAATTGCAGATTTTTATCAATATTTCGCATCATTTCCATGGGATCACCCCCTGGACTAACAACACCCTCTTGCATAATGGCATAAGTCAGTGGTAACTGCCCCAAAACGTTGAATATGATGATGACAAATGACCCCAAAAGGTACATCCAAAAGGGATTGTTGTAGTGGAGCGCCTGCTTTAGAAACATTCAGTTTAAATTGAAGACCAAGTTATTGAATTATCTATACCCAAACAACCTTTTTCAATAATCAAAGGACTCTCAATATTGTTTGTAAATAAGGATCCAGTACCAAGACCTTGAGGCAAACTAACCTCCAAACTATAGGTCCACTGGGCTATGGCATTAAGGCCTATATTACTTTCCAAAGCAGAAGTTACCCACCAATCGATTCCCGCTTTTTGAGCTGCATCAATCCATGCTTCAGATTGCTGAAAGCCTCCTAACAAACTGGGCTTTAGAATCAGGTATTGAGGCTTGATTTGTGAAATTAAGTTTTGCTTTTCAATTGCATTGTAAGGTCCGATTAACTCTTCATCTAAAGCGATGGGTAGTGGTGTTTTTAAGCACAACTCAGCCATAGAAGCCCATTGATTTACCGCAATTGGTTGCTCTATGGAGTGGACTTGGTATGCGCTAAGTCGCTTAAGTTTTTCAAGTGCTTCAGTAGGCTTAAATGCGCCGTTGGCATCTACCCTTATGGTGATTTCACTTTCTTTATATTCCTTTCTAAGTTGTGCTAAAAGCTTCAATTCAGATTCAAAATCAAGAGCTCCAATTTTCATCTTTATACATCCAAAACCACGTTTCAATAAATCCTTGATCTGCTCATTCATAAAATCAAAATCACCCATCCACACCAAACCGTTAATGGGTATTTGTTCAGTACCCCTGGTAAATTCTGAAGGAAATAAAGTGAAACCATCCGCTGACTTGAGCGAAAGCAATGCTGTTTCTAAGCCCATCTGAACAGCTGGCCACATACTTAAGTCGGGTAATTCAGTCCCTTTTTCTAAAGCTGTACAAAGTAATTTTAAAAGGCTTTCGATTTGCAGCGGATCATCAGGACTCAAACCTTCAAGCAAGCTGCATTCGCCTATGGCGGTTTTTCCTTCATCTTTGAGGACTAAAAACCAACTGTCTTTAGACCTAAGTACCCCTCTGGAGGTACCACTTGGCCTTTTAAATTCTAAACGGTGCTTTTTAAATGTTGCTTGCATCAACTCAAAGAAAAGCTAATAAATATTAATACTGCTAGACCAAAAGTCGTCAAGGCGACTTTTTTCAATTCAGGGTCTAGTGTTTTAGGGTCTTTATTCTTGATTACAGTTCCCAAATGAATGAATAATGGAATCAATCCCACTAGGATTAACCAATTATAAGATAGCGTTTGCTGAATAAAAAAGATAATTAAAATTCCCGTAGCACTTAAGATTAAAAAGTAGTGATAGTATTTTGCTCCCATTGCACCCAATATAACAGCTAAAGTTCGCTTACCCAAAGTAGCATCACTTTCTCGATCGCGCATATTGTTCAAATTCAAGACTGCGACTGACAGCAAACCCATTACCAAGGCCATGGCTGTAGCTGTTAGAGAAATAACTTTGAGCTGGAGAAAATATGCACCTAGTACACTCACTAAACCAAAAAAAACAAATACAAACAGGTCGCCCAAACCGCGGTATCCATAAGCCCGCTCTCCTACTGTATAGGAGATGGCTGCCCAAACACTGAGAATGGCTAATCCCAAAAAAATAAGGAAATAGATCCAGGAATCACTTCCAAAAGCAGTAACAATCAATACTAAGGCGAGTAACATAGCCACTACAGCGCACCAAATAATCCCTTTTTTAAGTGCTTGCCTACTCAACAAACCCGACTGAAGTACTCTTTGCGGGCCAATGCGGTCTTTGTTGTCTGTACCCTTGACCCCATCGCCGTAATCGTTGGCGAAATTAGACACAATTTGAAAGGCTATGGCAGTAAGTAACATCAGTGTAAATAAAAGCCAAGAAAACTCAGCTGTTTGCACACAAAGTGCATTCCCAACTACGATACCCGAAATGGAAAGTGGTAAGGTACGTAGGCGTGCTGCACGAATCCAAACCTTTGTTTTATCAAATGGCATTAGGGGAATTTGGGGTATTTCTTAAAGTTGGGGGGTCGCTTTTCTAAAAAAGCTTGTTTTCCTTCCTGAGCTTCTTCCATCAAATAATACATCAGGGTAGCATCACCTGCCAACTGCATTAATCCGTGCTGACCATCCAATTCTGCATTCAGACTTCTCTTAATCATACGAAGTGCTAAAGGACTGCGCTGCTGCATGATCTGACACCATTCCATAACCGTGTCCTCAAGATTTTCCAAAGGAACTACTTTATTGACCATACCCATGTCTAAGGCTTCTTGAGCTGAATATTGCTGGCATAAAAACCAGATCTCTCTCGCTTTTTTCTGCCCTACATGACGCGCTAAATAAGATGAACCAAAACCTCCGTCAAAACTTCCAACCTTGGGTCCTGTTTGTCCAAATAGAGCATTCTCACTGGCAATTGTCAAATCACAAACAACGTGGAGTACGTGTCCTCCGCCAATGGCATAGCCATTGACCATCGCTATAACAGGCTTGGGAAGTTCACGTATGCGTTTGTGTAAGTCTAAAACGTTGAGTCTAGGCACACCGTCTTCTCCAACATAGCCCCCTACTCCTTTTACGTTTTGATCTCCTCCACTACAAAAAGCTTTTTCTCCTATACCTGTGAGTACTACTATGTCAATATCGTTTCGCTCGCGACAGACTTCCATGGCTTCCAACATTTGAACGTTGGTCTCAGGACGAAAGGCATTGTAAACTTCAGGGCGATTGATTGTAATTTTTGCAACTCCTTCGCAAAACTCAAATAGGATGTCACTATATGTTCCTAGGGATTCCCAACTTCTCATATTCAAATATTTTTAACAAAAATACAGATTTATTTATGAGCAATAAGAATGGTTTTTGGGGAATTCAATAATTAAGAAAATACATTATTTACTTGTTGCCATCCACTTAAAATAATCCAATAAGACGCTGTCGTTTTGTTTTCGGGGTGTTTGGATTTCCAAAATCTGGGGTTTGTGGTTGGCTTTTAAAAATCTGGAAAACTTTCGTTTTAATCCTCTCTGGGAGTTTAACTTTTGGTATCCCAAATTAAAGGCTTTGGCAATGTATTTGGCGTCGCGTGTATGTATGGTTTCAAAATAGCGGTCGTAGTCAGGCGTATCTTTAGTACCGGGTAAGATTCTAAAAATTCCTCCCCCTTGATTGTTGATCAAAATAATCTTAAAGTTATTGGGAATCGCTTCATTCCACAGCCCGTTGACATCATAAAAAAAGCTGAGGTCACCAGTAATCAAAACTGTGGGTAATTGATTCACTTGAGCTGCACCTACAGCTGTAGCCGTACTGCCGTCTATTCCGCTGGTTCCTCTATTGCAATAAAATTCAATATCCCTAGCCCAATCAAATAGTTGCGCATAACGGATGGAGGAACTATTCGCCAATTGAATATGGATTGAAGAAGGTAAGTTTTGAGAGAGAAATTGAAATACAGAAAGATCTGAAAATGGAAGCTTGGACAGATAGTCAAGTCCCTGAGATTTAAAATCATTATAAATTTTCAAAACCTCAGCTTGAAATGGACTGTTCGATTTTTCAAAGGGCTTCGAATAAAGTGCCTCTAAAAATTGTTGGGGTTTGGTTTTAATAAAGCAGTCCAAGCAATAATAGGTATTGTAGGCTTTTTTAACATCCACATGCCAGTGGTTTTGGGGGCGGTACTTACGAAGGAAAAATTTAATTTTTTTAGAAACCACCATCCCACCAAAGCTCAAAAGAAGTTCTGGAGCAATTTGCTCGTCAAAGCGCCCTTCTGACTGTTCGAGGGGAGCCATGAGGGTATCAATAGAATGAATCAGTCTCGGATGACTGATGTTAGAGGTTGTTTCTGTAAATACAACCACCGTTGGATCTTCACAAAGTTGATCAATCAAGTCTTGGGAGAGTTCACAAGGTGGTTGTTGTCCGATAATAACCCACTTTTTAGCAGCTCGATGCCAAAGATTTTTAAGCTTGTCAAAGTCATTTGGAATCGGATAAGACGCTGTAATATTCGGTTTAGATTCAGCTAAAGGGATAAGTTGATCCGTCATTCCATACAGAGGTTCTTCCATAGGGATATTCAGATGAACCGGGCCCTGACCCAGAATTGACTGCTGTAATACTCGAGCAATTTCTTCTTCGTTGTGCTGCTGATGTTCTTTTTGTATATCCTCAACATCTTGTTTACTTGCCTTTTTAGGAAGTAACTTTTGCATTGGGTTTTCCAATATAGTAGCTGTAGCGTGAATTACATCCGGCTTTAAAACAGCTGCAGCTTCTAGATGGGGTTCAAATACTCCTGTTTGACGGATGGTCTGACCGTCACCAATATCAATTCTATGAGGCATTCGATCTGCAGAAAACACTACCAAGGGAATATCACTGTAATAAGCTTCTGCAATAGCGGGATAAAAGTTCAGTAATGCTGAGCCTGAAGTACAGACTATGGCTACAGGTTTTTTAAGTTGTTGTGCTATCCCTAACGCAAAAAAAGCTGCGGCACGTTCGTCCACAACGCTATAGGTTTTAAAAAAAGTATGATTGACAAATCCATTGGTTAAAGGTGCATTTCGGGAGCCTGCACAGATGACAACACGCTCAATTCCATAAAGTTCGCATAGTCGAACCACAGTTTGCGCAAGAGGTATAGACGGATAGCTGTGCTGTTTCATGGGCAATAAAAGTACAAAACACAACGCATAAGCAATAGGGTTGATAGTGCTTTAAAGTACTCTAGCCAGTGTTTTTGCTTTTCGCAAGGTTTCTTGCCATTCTTTTTCAGGTTCACTACCGGAAGTGATGCCCGCACCTATATAGAGAGTAACGGCTTGAGCCGACCATCGGGCACAACGCAAATTGACAAACAATTGAGAGGCATTAGAAGAGGTTGGGCCTAAAAATCCAGTGTAAAAACTTCTGTCGTAAGCTTCATGAGTCTGAATAAAATCTTGCGCTGCTGTCTTTGGAACCCCTCCAACGGCTGGTGTGGGGTGCAAAGCCTTAGCGACCTCTAATAAGTTGCCGTTGAGCTTTGGAAATTGAAAATGGGTACACAGATGTACTAAATTCCCTGCGCGCTGATTTGACGTTCCACTTTTTTTGATTTGATTTTTAGGAAATAGAGAACTTAAATCCTCCTCTACCTGTATGGCAACCAACTCTTGCTCTTCGATTTCTTTTGTTGACCAAGAAGGCGGATGAAGTTCATCCAATGCTTGAGTTCCAGCTAAAGCTACAGTTTGTGTACTATCCTTTTGACTGTTGATGAATTGCTCTGGACTGGCACCAAACCATGTCCCTACAAGAGGGTGATGCCACAAATAAACCATAGCCAAGGGATAACTATTCAAAATATCTTGAAACACAGGGACGATTCCCCTACTGCTCTTCACCACCTGGGTTTGAGAAAGCACCACTTTTTTTAACTGGCCTTTTTCAATCGCATCCAGCGCCTTGCTTACTAAATCGATAAAAAACTCTTTGTTGCTTGGCTTTAGATCGAGCTCTGGAGTAGAAGGAGCAGGTGAAATTACCCTTTTATACTCAAATCTTTCGGCGTATTGATCAGGAATAAAGGGAACCTTGGCATTCTTGTCAAAAGGTGCCATCAAAAAGCCACTGCAATTTAAATCTTCAGTATGATGCAGTTCATTGTCTTTTTGATAGTATAGGGATATTTGATTTTCATTTGGAAGACGAAAACAAACAAAGGGACTATCTGCCTCCCATAGTTCTATAAGTTTTTGGACAAGAAGTGTATCCATTACTCTTTGTAGCGGGTATAGGTTGTTAATTTACATATCGATATCAATTGTTGATTATCGTCTTCCACCTTAACCTCCCAAAGCTGTATGGTCTTTCCTAAATTGATGGGTCGTGCTGTTGCATGTACATAACCTGATTGAACACTTTTGAGATGATTGGCAGAAATTTCAATCCCCCGAACAATGGCTTTTGGGTTTTTATTTAATACAAAAACAGCTGCACTCCCTACACTTTCGGCTAATGCTGCAGTAGCGCCACCGTGAAGCACCCCATCGGGTTGGTAAACTTTAGGGCTAACAGGCATGCGGGCAGTCAGATAATCCTCACCTAAATCGGTATATTCAATCTCCAAAGTTTCCATCAGAGTGTTTTTACAAATGGCATTGGTAAGTTTTAGTATTTCTTTCTTGTCCATGCTGTTTTTTTGCTAAAATAAGAAAACCTCCCGTGGTAAGCAGGAGGTTTTAAGGTTACACTTTGAGTGTGGTTTATTTTACTTCTTCAAAGTCAACGTCTTGGACGTCATCTCCTCCAAAGGCATCGGCTTTAGCATCGGGCTGTGCCTCCCCAGTAGGGTCAGCTCCACCAGCTTCCGCTTGTGCCTTGTACATTTCTTCTGAAGCATTTTTCCAAGCTTCATTAATGGCTTCAAGAGTTTTGTCAATCGCATCTAAATCTTTGGATTCATGTGCTTTTTTCAAATCAGCCAAAGCCGTTTCAATTGGTGCTTTTTTGTCATCAGATAGCTTTTCTCCAAATTCTGTCAATTGCTTTTCCGTTTGGAATATCATTTGATCGGCACTGTTGAGTTTCTCAACTTGCTCTTTGGCTTTTTGATCGGCGTCAGCGTTGGCTTCAGCTTCTTGCTTCATCTTTTCGATTTCTTCCTCTGTCAAACCAGAAGAAGCCTCAATTCGAATGTCTTGTGACTTATTAGTCGCTTTATCCAAAGCATTTACTTTGATGATTCCATTTGCATCGATATCAAAGGTAACTTCAATTTGAGGGGTTCCTCGTTGTGCTGGTGGAATACCGTCGAGGTGGAAGCGTCCGATGGTTTTGTTATCAGTAGCCATTGATCGCTCTCCCTGAAGCACGTGGATCTCAACTGAAGGCTGATTGTCCGCAGCGGTAGAGAAAATCTGTGATTTTTTGGTTGGGATGGTGGTGTTGGACTCAATAAGTTTGGTCATTACGCCTCCCATGGTTTCAATACCCAAAGAAAGTGGGGTAACATCCAATAACAATACATCTTTAACATCACCTGTCAATACACCTCCTTGAATTGCTGCACCAACGGCAACAACCTCATCTGGATTTACTCCTTTGGAAGGTTTCTTTCCAAAAAACTTTTCAACCTCTTCTTGAATCACAGGGATTCGAGTTGATCCTCCTACGAGTATTACTTCATCGATATCAGATTTAGATAAACCGGCATCATCTAAGGCTTTTTTGACTGGCGTCATGGAACGCTTAACCAAGCTGTCAGCAAGTTGCTCAAAGTTGGCTCTGGTAAGTGTTGTTACCAAGTGTTTTGGTCCTGAGTCAGTTGCTGTTACATAGGGCAGGTTGATTTCGGTTTGAGTAGAAGATGAAAGCTCAATTTTTGCTTTTTCAGCTGCTTCTTTAAGACGCTGTAAAGCCATGGGATCTTTTCTTAAATCAATCCCTTCATCTTTTATAAATTTATCTGCTAAGAAATCAATAATTACTTGGTCAAAGTCGTCTCCACCGAGATGAGTGTCACCGTTTGTGGACAATACTTCAAATACTCCGTCACCCAACTCTAGAATAGAGATATCAAAAGTTCCCCCTCCAAGGTCATATACTGCAATTTTTTGATCTTTACCTCCTTTGTCCAAGCCGTACGCTAATGCAGCAGCAGTGGGTTCGTTTATGATACGCTGTACTTTTAAACCAGAAATTTCTCCAGCTTCCTTAGTCGCCTGACGTTGGGAGTCGTTAAAATAGGCTGGAACTGTAATTACAGCTTCAGTCACATCTTGTCCTAAATAATCCTCAGCAGTCTTTTTCATCTTTTGTAGAATCATTGCTGACAATTCTTGAGGAGTATATAAGCGACCGTCAATATCGACACGTGGTGTATCGTTATCGCCTTTAACAACCTTAAAAGCTACATTTTTTACTTCTTTTGATGACTCAGAAAACTTATTTCCCATAAATCTTTTTATAGAAGCAATCGTTTTCGTTGGGTTGGTCACCGCTTGACGCTTTGCTGGATCGCCAACTTTGATTTCTCCTCCTTCTACAAAAGCAATTACTGAGGGTGTTGTTCTTTTACCTTCAGCATTGGGTATTACTACGGGTTCATTTCCTTCCATTACGGATACGCATGAATTTGTAGTTCCTAAATCAATTCCAATTATTTTACTCATGATGTTTACAAATATTTTTCTTTAAATAGTCAAGCATTATGCCATAGACATTATACTGACAGCTTGGCAGTTTACACTTTATACTAAAAACGTACAGCACCCAATATAAAGGAAGAAGTAAGGGCTTAAAAATCACAGGTCTTAATTATTGATTAAATAAAGAAACACTATTTTTGAAAAAAAATTATGTCCTCAGCAAAGAAGACTTACGCAAGGGTTACAACCAAAACCTTGCAAGAAATGAAGACTAGTGGAGAAAAAATCTCCATGCTTACTGCCTACGATTATACCTTAGGCGGTATCGTGGACAAGGCTGGTGTTGATGTCATTTTAGTAGGCGATTCCGCTTCTAATGTTATGGCAGGACATGAAACGACTTTACCCATTACTTTAGACCAAATGATCTATCACGCCAGTGGTGTCGTTCGTGCGGTTGAACGCGCATTAGTGGTTGTTGATCTTCCCTTTGGAACTTATCAGGCAGATTCAAAAGAAGCTTTGCGTTCTGCCATACGTATTATGAAAGAATCTGGAGCACATGCTGTCAAATTGGAAGGTGGAGAACAAGTAAAGGATTCCATAGAACGCATATTACAAGCAGGTATTCCCGTAATGGGCCACCTGGGATTGACCCCTCAGTCGATTTATAAATTCGGAACCTATTCCGTCCGAGCCGAGGAAGAAGAAGAAGCGGCTCAACTGCTCAAAGACACTCAAATGTTAGAAGAAATTGGTTGTTTTGGCATTGTGTTAGAAAAAGTCCCTGCATCCCTTGCGGGTCAGGCCGCAACCTCCATATCGATACCAATTATCGGTATCGGTGCTGGAAATCAAGTTGACGGACAGGTATTGGTTTTACATGATATGCTGGGAATGAACAAAGAATTTAGCCCTCGCTTTTTGCGTCGATACCTTGACTTAGATCAGGTATTGCACGAAGCTATTGGGCAATACAGTGCTGATGTCAAGTCCTTGAATTTCCCCAACGATAAAGAACAATATTAGATTTTAGTTTGGAGGAGCGCATCCTTTTTGAAGACAATCACTTGATTGTGATAAGTAAAAAAGCAGGGGAATTGGTACAGGGCGATCAAACTGGAGATATCCCCTTAGCAGAAAGTGTCAAAGCGTATTTAAAAAAAAAGTACAACAAGCCAGGTGCAGCTTACCTTGGCGTAGTCCACCGTTTGGATCGACCTACTAGTGGGGTGGTTCTTTTTGCAAAAACCTCAAAAGCTTTAAGTCGATTAAACGAACAATTTAAAAACAGAATTCCCAAAAAAACCTATTGGGCGATTGTCACCAAAGAGTTTACTGATCAAAAAGGAACTCTAAGCCATTGGATGACACGTAATACCAAACAAAATAAGTCGAAAGCCCATATTAAAGAAGTTCCCAATAGTAAGTTAGCCAAACTTCAATACCAACGAGTTAAAGATTTGGATCACTATTGTCTCTTAGAAATTAATTTGGAAACAGGACGTCATCACCAAATCAGGGCACAACTCAGTGCAACGGGTTTTCCGATTCAGGGCGATTTAAAATACGGAGCTCCAAGGAGCAAAAAGGACGGCAGTATCAGTTTACATGCGCGTCGTTTGGAAATTGAACATCCCGTTACTAAAGAGGCACTAGATTTTACTTCAGATCCGCAGAGAGTGGGGATATGGAAGGCCGTTCTTTCCGATTGAGTTGAGTCGCTTTGTTTTTGATGACTTGGGCAATGGGAACATTGTTAATCTTGCTCTCCAGCCACGATAATATGTCTAAATACAAAAAGGAACGGCGCTCGTAGGGATCATTTTCGTACTGTTTTAAATCGTTGTACAAGTCTTCAAAAGCTCGTTTTAAATCATGAGGATAAATGTCACCAAGCCCCTTAACAAAGCGTATCATTGCCTTTTGAACTTCGTGCAAGTCATTCATTTTAATCAAAAACTTATAGGTCTCTCTTAAATGAGTTTCTAGGTGGTAGTCAAAACCTGCCTCGTAGTGAGCAAAAAGATTGAGTACTCTTGAAAAACACAATAAATCTTCCCTCATTTTCAAACTTTTATTGCTTACAATCTTGTCCAGATATACGATGCAATTTTCATAATCTTCTGCTCCAAAATACACACAAGCGATTTTGTAGTAAAACATCATAATGTGGTGAGGGTCAATTTGATTTTTAAAATCCTCTATCCCTTTCTTTATCTCAGGGACAACGACAGTTCCTTCGTTAAAACTACCCTCTAAAAAATGTAAGTTGAGTTTGTTGCTGTAGTAAAATTGAAAACTCAAAGCTTTTAGGTTGTCATTTTTAGGGAATTCAGCACTGCTCGTCCGTAGCATCATCTGTTGCAATACCTCTTTAAACTTTGAAGGGTATTTTATCAATGCCAAACTCTCCATCAAATAATTGTTTCCTTTGAGATAAAATACTGGGTGAATGGCTATCATCGATGGAGACTCATCAAACATTTCAACCCATTTAGAGGCATAGCGATAGGTCGATAAAAAGTCTTGTGTTAAAAAGCTATACCAAACATGAGCTTTGTAGTACCATAGCTTTTCTCTAAAACCCAATTCATCATATTCCAATTTGGGTAAATTTTCATAAAAAAATTGTGTGATTTCACGAAATTCCTCATCGCTTTTTGCATAACCGGCTTTTATAAGACGCTCGTATAATTGCAATGACAAATTGGATAATTGGGTGGCTAAATTATTTTGAATTCTCAACTGATCGGCTTCGGAGATAAGAGTTTCAGCTCGGTTGCTCAAACTTCTTGTAATGTATTGAGATTCAATTACCTTCTCTAGCTCTACGATATCATAAGCACTGTATTTTTCCTCGTGTTTAAGGGCTAAAATTTTAGCCTTTTCCAATACCTTTAAACTCTGCTTATAAAGTCCCTTTTGATAGAGAATGGTAGCAAAATCAAGCTGTTCTCTAATTTGAATTCGGATATTTTTGTGAACGGGATTCATCCTCAAGCTGATCAATATCTGCTTGTACAGGTGAGCCTTTAAATTCGACAATTGCTGTTTGGTTACTATCCCTTTTTTAAGAATCACTTTTTCGTCATAGCGATTCATTTTGTCTAACAATTGGAATAAATTCAAAAATTTTGAATCTTCATTTGAACCCATCCTCCCTACATAGAGCCTAAACTGCCGTTTTTCTGACTTTGTAAGTGATTTCACAAGAACAAACAAATTATCTTTCTGCTCACTTGTCATTGTAATGGGTTTTGATGCAATTTACTAGTTATTAGCACTTTATAATACAGTTTATACTGTCGAATGTTGTAATACAAAAGTAAGGATTTTATCTCAATTTTGCGTTTTAATTTAAATTCGTGTTATTAAACAAAACGAGTCAGATTTTTATCAATGGATTACGTCGAAATTTTTGATACTACCCTACGCGACGGCGAACAAGTTCCGGGCTGTAAGTTGGACTCCAAAACTAAACTTATCATCGCCGAGCAGCTTGATTATCTAGGGGTTGATGTGCTAGAGGCAGGTTTTCCAATTTCCAGTCCCGGCGATTTTAAATCCGTTGAAGAAATATCAAAATTAGTAAAAAATGCTCGTGTTTGCGGTCTCACCAGAGCCGTGAAAAGAGATATTGATGTTGCCGCAGAAGCCATCAAACACGCAAAGCGTTCCAGAATTCATACAGGTATCGGAACCTCTGAAAGTCATATGCGTTATAAGTTTAACGCCACTGCGGAGGAAGTTTTAGAACGCGCAGTTGCCGCTGTAAAGCACGCCAAATCATATGTTGAAGATGTAGAGTTTTATGCTGAAGATGCAGGAAGAACGGATAACGAATTCCTTGCTAAAGTATGTGAAGCTGTAATCAAGGCAGGTGCAACAGTATTGAATATTCCTGACACCACAGGATATTGTTTGCCGGACGAATACGGTGCCAAAATGAAGTATTTGATGGAAAACGTCAAAGGAATCCACAAGGCACGTTTATCCTGTCACTGCCACAACGACCTTGGCTTGGCTACTGCCAACTCCATCGCTGGAGTACAGAACGGTGCACGTCAGATAGAGTGTACCATCAACGGTATTGGAGAACGAGCGGGCAATACTTCTTTGGAAGAAGTAGTAATGATCTTGCGCCAGCATCCCAATTTGAACCTAGATACACGGATCCAAGCAAAAATGCTGAATGGCATCAGTAAATTGGTTTCTGAAAGTATGGCCATGCCTGTCCAGCCCAACAAAGCCATTGTAGGTGCCAATGCATTTGCTCACTCCTCTGGAATTCATCAAGATGGTGTAATCAAAAAGAGAGAGACTTATGAAATTATCGATCCAAAAGATGTGGGAGTAACAGAGTCCTCAATTGTTCTTACGGCGCGAAGCGGAAGAGCAGCCTTGGCTTATCGAGCTAAAAATATCGGCTACGAATTGAATAAGCTGCAATTGGATAAAGTTTATGAACAATTCCTAGTCGTTGCAGATCAGCAAAAAGAAATTAATGATGAGGATTTACCCAAAATCATTGAAGCAAGTAATATATAAACAGTATATCATTTTATGAAACAAACCCTATTTGATAAAGTCTGGGATTCCCACGTGGTGCGAAGTATCGACCAAGGACCGGATGTACTTTTTATCGATCGACACATGGTCCATGAAGTAACCAGCCCAGTAGCTTTTTTGGGCTTAAAAAACAGATCTCTACCCGTATTGTATCCTGAGCGAACATTCGCAACAGCCGACCACAATACCCCTACCATCAACCAACATTTACCAGTTGCTGACCCCCTTTCCAGGAATCAGCTCAAGGCCTTGGAGCAAAATGCGAATGAACACGGTATTTCTTATTGGGGATTGGGCCATAAAAAAAATGGTATTGTTCACGTAGTGGGACCTGAATACGGGATTACCCAGCCGGGTGCTACTATTGTTTGTGGTGATTCACACACCTCAACACATGGAGCTTTTGGAGCCATTGCCTTTGGAATTGGAACCTCAGAAGTTGAAATGGTTTTAGCGTCTCAATGCATTATGCAACCCAAACCTAAAAAAATGAGGATTACCATCAACGGTTCACTCAACAAGGGAGTAACACCTAAAGACGTAGCCTTATTTATCATTTCTAAACTCACTACCTCAGGAGCTACAGGATATTTTGTAGAATATGCAGGAGAAGTATTTGAGCAACTAAGCATGGAAGGTCGAATGACCGTTTGTAACCTCAGTATCGAAATGGGAGCTCGTGGTGGAATGATTGCTCCAGATGAAAAGACATTTGACTACATCAAAGGCCGAGAATTTACCCCTGAAGGAGCTGATTGGGATAAAGCCATGGCGTATTGGAAAACCCTCCACACAGACGAAGATGCTGTATTTGACAAGGAACTGAACTACGACGGAGCTGAAATTGATCCGATGATTACGTTTGGAACCAATCCAGGTATGGGTATGAGCATAACTAAAGCCATTCCTAATGCCTCGGAAGTTGAAGGTGGTAAGGCCACTTATGAGAAGTCTTTGGAGTATATGGGTTATAAAGAAGGTGAACAGATGGTGGGTAAACCCATCGATTATGTCTTTATTGGAAGTTGTACCAACGGAAGAATAGAAGACTTTAGAGCTTTTGCCAGTATCGTCAAAGGTCATAAACGAGCGGAAAACGTAACCGCTTGGCTGGTTCCAGGATCACATAAAGTATTGAATGCCATCAAAGAAGAAGGCCTTTTAGACGTATTTGAAGCAGCAGAGTTTAAACTTCGAGAGCCCGGATGTTCCGCATGTTTAGCAATGAATGATGACAAAATTCCTGCGGGAAAATATGCAGTAAGTACTTCCAATAGAAATTTTGAAGGACGCCAAGGACCTGGAGCACGAACATTACTCGCAAGTCCATTGGTCGCTGCAGCAGCAGCCATCACAGGTAAGATAACTGATCCGAGAACTTTAATCTAATACTCATGGCATACGATTCATTTAACATACTAACAAGTACAGCCGTACCCCTCCCTATTGAAAATGTAGATACGGATCAAATTATCCCTGCTCGTTTTCTTAAAGCGACTGAAAGAAAAGGTTTTGGAGACAATCTATTCCGCGATTGGAGATTCAATCAAGACGATACTCCAAAGACCGATTTTGTGCTTAACGATGCAACCTATTCGGGAAAAATATTGGTAGGAGGTCATAACTTTGGTTCTGGCTCTTCCAGAGAACACGCTGCATGGGCAATTTATGACTACGGTTTTAGATGCGTAGTATCTAGCTTTTTTGCCGATATATTTCGAAATAATTGCCTTAATATCGGAGTCCTGCCCGTTCAAGTTTCTGCAAATTTTCTCGCTCAAATATTTGAGGCTGTTGAAAAAGATCCAAACACCAAGCTGACAGTAGATTTACCCAACCAAAAAATCAGTTTAGGCGCAGCCTTGGGTTCTGAAAGTTTTGAGATCAACAGTTACAAAAAAGAAAATATGCTTAATGGCTATGACGATATTGACTATTTAAACAATATCAAAACGGAAATTCAAACCTTTGCAGCCAATACACCTCTTTAAGCAATCCGAACTATGAGAAGAGCGCTCGAAATCATGGATACTACTCTTAGAGATGGTGAACAGACCTCAGGGGTTTCGTTTACCTCTCTAGAAAAATTAACCCTTGCTAAATTATTATTACAAGAGTTAAAAGTAGATCGCATCGAGATTGCCTCAGCAAGAGTATCAGACGGTGAGTTTAATGCAGTCAAAGAAATAACCTCTTGGGCGTCAAGTCAAGGGCTTATAGAAGCCATAGAGGTTTTAACTTTTGTCGATAATGGAGTATCCATCCAATGGATGAAAGAGGCAGGAGCCCAGGTTCAAAATCTATTGACCAAAGGTTCCATGAATCATCTAAAACATCAGCTGAATCAAACCCCTGAACAACATTTTAAAAATATCAGCATCAGTATCAAAGAAGCTGAAAAAGAAGGCTTTAAGACCAATATATATTTAGAAGATTGGAGTAATGGCATGCAAAATTCAGAAGACTATGTCTTTGAATACCTTGACTTTTTAGCCACTCAACCCATTGAGCGAATATTGCTACCCGATACCCTTGGAGTCTTAACCCCTGAGAAAACAGCCGAATACCTCAATAAAATCATCAAACGCTATCCAAACATTCAATTTGATTTTCACGGTCACAACGATTACGATTTAAGTGTAGCCAATGCCATGGAGGCTGTCAAAGCTGGGGTCAACGGATTGCACCTCACAGTAAACGGTATGGGGGAACGCGCAGGAAATGCACCCTTGGCTAGTGTAGTGGCAGTCATCAATGACTTCCTCCCTGACACAGCAATCAATATAAACGAAAATGCCTTACACCAAGTAAGCAAATTGGTGGCCACTTTTACCGGTTTTCGTATCCCGGCAAACAAACCCATAGTAGGTGAAAATGTCTTTACCCAAACTGCAGGGATACATGCTGATGGAGACAACAAAAAAAACCTTTATTTCAATCAATTACTCCCTGAGCGTTTTGGTAGAAAACGAAAGTATGCCTTGGGGAAAACCTCAGGTAAAGCCAACATTCAAAAAAATCTTCAGCAACTGGGACTCACCCTAAATAATGAAGAATTAAAAAAAGTTACGACTCGAATTATTGAGTTAGGAGATAAAAAGGAGCGGGTAACTGCAGAAGATTTACCCTTTATCATTTCTGATGTACTGGGTAACAACCTACCCGATAAGGTAAAGATTCAATCTTATGTTTTAACCCATTCAAAAGGGCTGAGCCCTACTACCAGTGTATCCATTGAAATCAATGGACAGCTATTTGAAGAAAATTCATCAGGTGATGGTCAATACGATGCTTTTTGGAATGCGCTTCACAAAATATACGACAAGCAAAAGCTGAAGTTACCCAACTTGATTGATTATGCTGTCAGAATCCCCCCTGGAAGTAATTCAGATGCTCTCTGTGAAACTACGATTACCTGGAAATCAAAAAATAAAGAATTTACCACCCGAGGCTTGGATTCAGACCAAACTGTATCAGCCATAAAGGCGACGGAAAAAATGCTCAATATCATATAAAATAAGAATCAATGGATTTAAAAATTGCCCTTTTAGCTGGAGACGGTATAGGACCAGAAGTCATCGAACAAGCTGTAAAAGTATCCGATGCCATCGCAACAAAATTTAATCACAGCATCAGCTGGACACCAGCCTTAACTGGAGCAGCAGCCATCGACGCCGTTGGCGATCCGTATCCAGAAGAAACCCATCAGGTTTGCTTAGGAGCTGATGCCGTACTGTTTGGAGCAATTGGACATCCGCGATTTGATAACGACCCCTCTGCAAAAGTCCGTCCCGAACAAGGACTATTAAAAATGCGACAAAAACTTGGGCTCTTTGCCAATGTCAGACCAACTTTTACCTTCCCTTCCCTACTTGACAAGTCTCCTTTAAAGCAAGAACGTATTGAAGGAACCGACTTGGTCTTTTTAAGAGAACTCACCGGAGGAATTTACTTTGGAGAACGCGGAAGACTCGATGATGGAAATACCGCTTTTGACACCTGTACTTATAAACGGGAAGAAATTCAGCGTTTGGCTAAAAAGGGCTTTGAACTCGCCATGACCCGATCCAAAAAACTCTGTTGTGTAGATAAAGCCAATGTCTTGGAAAGCTCTCGATTGTGGAGAGAAACAGTTCAAGCCATGGAAAAAGAATACCCCGAAGTGGAAGTCAGTTATGAATTTGTAGATGCAGTAGCCATGCGTTTAGTTCAATGGCCAAACAGTTATGATGTTTTGATTACTGAAAACCTTTTTGGAGATATTTTAACCGATGAAGCCTCCGTGATTTCAGGTTCAATGGGCTTGATGCCTTCTGCTTCTGTAGGTACAGAAAATGCCCTTTACGAACCCATACACGGTTCTTTTCCTCAGGCTACAGGCTTGGGAATTGCCAATCCACTTGCGACTGTTTTATCAGCTGCTATGATGTTTGAAATGAGTTTTGGATTGATTGAAGAAGGCGCCCTCATACGTAAGGTTGTAGATGCATCGCTTGCTGAGGGAGTTGTTACTGAAGATTTAAAAGAAAACGGTCAAAAAGGAAATTCCACCTCAGAAGTTGGCGACTATTTGGTTGCTCAAATCCTGGGGTAAAACGACTCTTGACAATACTATACCCGCCTTAGTGAGGGTTTTTTTTATCCTAGTTTTTAAACCAAACAACTCTTATTATAACCATTCTCTTACATTATAAAGTAGTGAGCTTTATTTGTCTTTTTGA
>Ga0255752_10000251_pt1 | contig 65789 bp, 63 predicted proteins | sample 011ome_25_FD_179952 | JGI IMG/M metagenome (GOLD analysis project Ga0255752, IMG submission 179952) | Coastal salt marsh microbial communities from the Groves Creek Marsh, Skidaway Island, Georgia - 011512CT metaG (version 2) | ecosystem: Environmental > Aquatic > Marine > Intertidal zone >...
ACAGCGACGTGAATATCTTATCAATGATGGTTTGCTCGTTGATCCCTTCGGAGATTTCTAGCTAACTTAAATCTCTTGCTTGGATTTTCATCCGAATAAAATCGCTATGAGAGACATAAATTAGCTCACTAACTTGCCTAATGACGCTGTCTTCATATCTATCTATCTCACCATCGGCAAAAGCGATTCGCCACATATTTTTAATTAGAGACAACTTAGCCTCATCGTTGAATTGGGCGTTGATCTGCGCGGTAAATTCGAAGAGTGATGTAGACTCTTCAGCTTTATTGATTGCTAATTCGTGGAGATCAGCCGCGGCGGCTTCATCTAGGCCAAAAGTCTTGATCAGCACGGCGAGGAGTTCCTGCTCTTCTCGAGCATCGAGATGGTGATCGCTCTTCATTACCTCAATCATTAGAATTGCAGCGATGAGATTTTCCGGCAACGTATTCTGGTTATCGGATGTGACTGATGCATCTACGTAACTCTGAAAGAGTGTTTTCAATTTACTTAACATAGATCCTTGCTTTCCTCTTTAGTCAGTTCGCCGTCTTGCATATGCTTATCAACTAAGTACATAGCTTCTTCCAATACCTCGACACCAGAAGTTGGTTTGTAGGCGTTTTGGCTGAGATGCCTTCGGAAGGCTTTGCCGCCATAGACGCCCTTAAACAGACCCAATAAATGACGCGTAATGTGTTGAAGTGGTACTCCGGCAGCTACTTGTTGCTCGACATAGGGCAGATAGTTAGTGAGTGCTCGACTACGAGTTAGCTCATTCTTCTGCGCACCAAAAAAGCGCTCGTCGACTTCCGCTAGGATGAATGGGTTTTGATAGGCTTCTCGTCCAAGCATCACGCCATCGACGTAGTTCAGATGATCGAGAGCACTCTTCATATCTATTATCCCACCGTTGATAATTATACTCAGATTTTCGAAGCTACTTTTTAGACGATAGACTCGATCGTAGTCTAGCGGAGGGATATCTCGATTCTGCTTCGGGCTCAGACCGGATAGGATTGCCTTCCGGGCATGCACAATAAATAAGTCGCAACCTGCATCAGCAACGATACCGATGAAGTTTTGTAGTGCAGCCTCACTATCTTGATCATCTATCCCAATCCTGCATTTCACAGTGACTGGAATACTGACGCTTTGAAGCATTGAGTCTACACACTCTGCAACGAGTTCGGGTTCCGCCATCAAACAGGCACCAAACGAGCCTGATTGCACTCGTTCGCTTGGGCAGCCCACATTTAGGTTTATCTCACAAAAGCCCGCTTTTTCGCCGAGCTTCGCTGCAAGTTGCAATTGTCTTGGATCAGACCCGCCTAATTGAAGAGCGACTGGGTACTCTTCGGGACTATGTGCAAGCAAATTCTCCCGATCGCCAAACTCAAGTGCAGCGCTTGTCACCATCTCGGTGTAGAGCAGGGCGCGTTTTGTGAGTTCTCGAAGGAAGCGTCTGTCATGACGATCTGTCCAATCCATCATTGGAGCAACGCAAAAGCGATGGGGGTCGACAGAGTTCCAGTCGTTCGTGTGTCTGTCTTCTTGTGGCATGACCAGGGTATTCTCGATTGTAGCCTTGAAGGGCGTTGGCGGTGTATTTAAACAGAGAGGTATTTCATGTCAAGGCAGCGAAGCTCTCGCGTGAGTCTGTACACGCGTTCGAGTATAATTAGAACTCGCCGGTCGTTATCGCGGCCCATATCACTGATTAGAGAAAACGCATGACTCAAGTTCGCACTCGAATCGCACCGTCACCAACCGGTGACCCTCACGTAGGTACTGCCTATATCGCCCTATTCAACAGGTGTTTTGCGCGTCAACACGGCGGTAAATTCATACTCAGGATCGAAGATACCGATCAGGTGCGATCTACAGCACAATCCGAGCATGACATTCTAAATTCGCTGCAATGGCTAGGTCTGGATTGGGACGAAGGGCCGGGTGTTGGTGGAGACTTTGGCCCGTATCGGCAGAGTGAGCGCAGTGCTATTTACGCTGAGCATATTGCCACGCTTTTGGAGTCGGGCAACGCCTTTCATTGTTTTTGCTCTGCAGAGCGTTTAGATGAGGTGCGAAAGGCACAAATGGCCGCAAAACAACAGCCTGGTTACGATGGGCATTGTGCGCACCTGTCACAAGCCGAGGTAGAATTAAAGCTCGCCGCTAACGAAGACTATGTTATTCGGATGCGTGTTCCTGAGTCGGGCAACTGCGAATTCCATGACATGCTACGCGGTGAAGTATCGATTGCATGGTCGCAAATCGATATGCAAGTACTCATGAAATCAGATGGCCTGCCAACCTACCATTTTGCGAATGTGGTAGATGACCATCTAATGGAGATTAGTCATGTAGTGCGCGGTGAGGAATGGATTAACTCTGTTCCGAAACACGTTCTGCTTTACCAATATTTCAATTGGACGCCACCTGTATTCTGTCATATGCCATTACTGCGCAATCCCGACAAGAGCAAATTGAGCAAAAGAAAGAACCCCACATCGATAAACTATTATCGCGATATGGGTTATTTGCCAGAGGCGCTAATCAATTATCTAGGAATGATGGGCTGGACCATGCCGAACGGGCAAGAGGTATTTTCGCTCTCAGAAATGGAGGATGCATTCGACATCGGTAGGGTGAGCCTCGGAGGACCGGTTTTTGATACTGAAAAGCTCGACTGGCTCAATGGGAAATATCTGCGGGAGATGGGCAGTGATAAAGACTTTGAAGAGCGCTTTCTAGCCTGGGCGCAGGATTCCGGGCGCCTCTCTCCGATCATTCCATTATTGAGGCAGCGCGTAGAAAAATTCAGCGATGTCGCGCCGCTTATTAGTTACTTTTTCAGTGGCCCAGTTTCTATAACTCCAGATTCTTTCGCTCATTGCAAACTGGAGCCAGTTGACGCATGCAAAGCATTGCAGTTTGCGCTTTGGAAGCTTGAATCTGTCAGCGTTTGGAGCCGCGACGAAGTGGAATCGACACTTATGGAACTCTCTCAGGCTCTCGATATCAAGGTGCGCGATTTTCTAGCGCCACTTTTCGTCGCGATTAGCGGTCAGCCAGTTTCACTCTCTGTTATTGATTCGATTGCCGTTATCGGACTCGATATCTCGCGATCACGACTTCGCGCCGCAATTGAAGTGTTAGGTGGGATATCAAAAAAACAGGCGAAAAATTTAGAAAAAGAGTTTGCTCAATTAGGCTGATAGTAGTACTCGTTTGTCGGCGCACGTTATCGAGTGTATTTGAAGTCTCGAGACCGAGAGAACGGGTTAATGGCGATTGACACACTGGGTCGATCTGCATAGAATGCCCGCTCCTCAAATCCATCACTGGATTTATCTCGGGGCCTTAGCTCAGCTGGGAGAGCGCAACACTGGCAGTGTTGAGGTCAGCGGTTCGATCCCGCTAGGCTCCACCAAATCATTTTTTCGCGCAGTACTTCTGAGTTTGCCCCCATCTAAATAGCGTGTTCAGTTTTTATCTCTGTCGGCTAAAGTTGGCATACAGTAGCATTGCGAAATCCCTTGTCCCCACACCAGACTTCGGCGTGGGGCAAGGTGGAAATTGTTAGATATCGCGCGGCGTGTGTCCCTTATAAAGCTGCCGGGGCCTGCCGATCTTATAGGGATGACTAAGCATTTCATCCCAGTGAGCAATCCATCCTGGCGTGCGCCCAGTGGCGAAAATCACAGTGAATAAGCTCGTTGGTATGCCTATTGCCTTGAGAATTATGCCCGAGTAGAAATCAACGTTAGGATAGAGTTTCTTACTAATGAAATACTCATCTTCTAACGCGATTTTTTCTAACTTGCGCGCAATACGGAAGAGTGGGTCGTCTTCGACACCGAGTTCATCAAGTACCTCGTCACATATCTTGCGCATAACAGTCGCGCGTGGGTCGAAGTTTTTATAAACCCGATGCCCGAATCCCATCAGCCTGAACGGATCGTTCTTGTCTTTAGCCTTAGCAATGTATTCTTCGATTTTCGATTCATCGCCGATTTCATAAAGCATTTCGAGGACGGCCTCGTTAGCGCCGCCGTGAGAGGGGCCCCAAAGAGCCGCAATGCCAGATGCGATGCAGGCATAGGGATTGGCGCCGCTTGAACCCGCAAGACGTACCGTAGATGTCGATGCATTTTGCTCATGGTCAGCGTGAAGCAGGAAAATAGTGTCCATAGCCTTAGCGAGTGTCGGGCTTACGTTTGGCGCCTCGCAGGGCGTGCCGAACATCATATGCAAGAAGTTCTCTGCGAAGCCCATGCTATTTTGAGGATACATAAACGGCTGTCCAACGCTGTGCTTGTAGCACATTGCGGCAAGGGTAGGCATCTTCGCGATCAGTCGATGTGCAGCGAGTTTTCGGTGAGTCGGATCATCGATGTCCAGATCATCATGGTAGAAAGCGGAGAGCGCGCCGACCACACCAACTAGCATTGCCATCGGGTGCGCGTTTTTAGGAAACCCTTTGAAGAATTGATGAATGTGTTCGTCTACCATTGTGTGGTAGCGGATCGTATTTTCAAACGTTGCCTTTTGCTCTGGAGTTGGTAATTCACCGTTTAGAAGTAAGAAGCAGGTTTCTAAAAATGTGGCTTTTTCCGCTAGTTGTTCTATCGGGTATCCCCGGTGTAGTAGCACCCCCTTGCCGCCGTCGATAAAAGTTATTTCAGATTCGCAAGACGCCGTCGAGACAAAACCGGGATCATAAGTAAAAACGCCTTCGCTAACTAATCCGCGCACGTCGAGTACATCAGGCCCTGTAGTTCCTTCGTAGATTGGTAGCTCGATGACCTTGTCGATTCCGTCGATCTGCAGCTTCGCGGTTTTTGCGCTCATGGCATACTCCTGATGAGGTTGTTTTCTTCTGGAAAAACAATGGCTTATTAGAGAGTTTTCGCCATTGATCTGAAATTTTTGGGTGTCGCTACGCACAGGCGCAGGGAGCGCCATACTAGGGAATTAGTCCTTGTTTTGTCAAATATTTAGCGGTTACAGAACTGTCACTTCCTGCCGATCTATTGAACGCTATTTGCGGCGCGCACTGACCTCTGAGGTAAACGATTGCACGGGTTAAAGCGTAATAAAGATACACAAAAAGTGAGGGTTGATTGCAGAACGACAATATATTGTCGGTATTGCATCGAGAGAGCCAAGTTTTATTGTATTGGCGGGCGCTCGCTAATATACTTCCTGCCGCTTGTAACGTTGAAATTGTTAATTAATTCAATCAGTTTGATCGGAGTGGCACTCATCTTAACGTCTGTTGTACGTAACTGACGACAGGTGAGCGCGAAAAGGCGGCATTTCACCCCATCAAAAGAAATTCGAAAGGTTAAACGTGAAAGATACCAGACCAGTAAATATCGATCTCACCACTATCCGATTCCCATTAACAGCGATTCTCTCCATCACGCATCGAATAACGGGTGTGATTATTTTTGTCGGTGTTGCGATTCTACTTTACCTACTCAGCTTATCGCTAGAATCAGAAGCAGGGTTCGTTAAAGCCCAGCAATTGGTTGGCTCCCCAATAGGTAAATTTGTGCTTTGGGGAATCGTCTCCGGACTGCTTTATCACCTCGTTGCTGGCACAAAGCACTTAATCATGGATTGGGGGATTGGTGAAACGCTCGCTGGCGCAGCCATTGGAAGCCGAATCACACTTATTCTTTCAACATTACTCATCGTCATTGCTGGAGTCTGGATATGGTAACTAGTGCGACAAATTTCAGCCGAACAGGCCTTTCGGACTGGTTGGTTCAACGGGTGAGCGCGATCGTTCTCTTAGCTTATTCGCTTTTCATCTTCGGTATTTTTGTACTCTATCCGGAACTTAGTTTTGAGCAGTGGTCCGGAATTTTTTCTAATAATGCCGTTCGCCTCTTCAGCATGATGTCAGTGCTTGCGCTTTGCGGGCATGCGTGGATTGGAATGTGGACCATCGCAACAGATTATCTAACCAGCTTACAGCTGGGGAGTGCAGCGACGTTTGTTCGCCTGATCTTTCAGCTCGGTTGTGCATTATTGATAACGGTTTACCTCCTTTGGGGTATTCAGATTTTTTGGGGAAGCTAGATGAGCGCATTACGAACAATTTCATTTGATGCAGTAATCGTAGGTGGCGGCGGTGCGGGCATGCGCGCGGCGTTGCAGTTGGCTCAGTCGGGTTATAAAACGGCGGTCATTTCCAAGGTTTTCCCAACGCGATCTCACACCGTGTCGGCGCAGGGAGGAATCACCTGTGCAATTGCAAGCGACGATCCTAATGACGATTGGCGCTGGCATATGTATGACACTGTCAAGGGTTCTGACTATATCGGTGACCAAGACGCGATTGAGTATATGTGCAGCGAAGGCCCTCAAACTGTGTTTGAACTCGAGCATATGGGGCTTCCTTTCTCCCGCACAGAGAGCGGGCGAATTTATCAGCGGCCTTTTGGCGGACAGTCGAAAGACTACGGTAATGGCGGCCAAGCTGCCCGTACCTGTGCAGCTGCTGATAGAACAGGACACGCGCTGTTACACACGCTTTATCAAGGAAATATTAAAAATAATACGGTTTTTCTAAACGAATGGTACGCAACCGACCTTATAAAGAATCAGGACGGAGCAGTAGTAGGTGTAATCGCGATATGCATCGAAACAGGTGAAACTGTAGTGATCCAGTCTAAGGCGACTGTTTTTGCCACAGGTGGAGCAGGACGTATCTATGCGTCAACTACAAACGCCTTGATTAACACGGGCGACGGCGTTGGCATGGCATTGCGCGCAGGCTTCCCAGTTCAGGATATGGAGATGTGGCAGTTCCATCCAACGGGCATCTATGGTGCAGGAACGCTGGTAACTGAGGGTTGTCGCGGAGAGGGTGGCTATCTCATCAATAAGGATGGCGAGCGTTTTATGGAGCGCTACGCACCCAATGCCAAAGACCTAGCAGGTCGCGATGTAGTAGCTCGTTCCATGGTCTTGGAGATCTTGGAGGGTCGCGGATGTGGTCCGAAGGGCGATCATGTCATGCTCAAGCTCGACCACCTCGGTGAGGATGTGCTAAACGCAAAACTTCCAGGAATCTTGGAGCTTTCGCGCACTTTCGCACACGTTGACCCGGTAAAAGAGCCCATTCCGGTTGTACCAACCTGTCACTACATGATGGGCGGGATACCGACGAATGTTAACGGTCAAGCCATTATGCAAGATGGCAGTGGTGCCGATGTGATAATCCCAGGCTTGTTTGCGGTAGGCGAGGCTGCCTGTGTGTCTGTGCACGGTGCCAATCGGCTTGGTGGTAACAGTCTTCTCGACCTCGTTGTTTTTGGCCGAGCGGCTGGTAAACATATTGAGCAGGAGCTCGCTTCGGGCATTGAACAGCGCGTTGCAAGCGAGTCAGACATAGAGGCAGCAATGTCTCGATTGAATCGCCTCAATGAAACTAGTTCGGGTGAAAGTGTTGCCGAGCTTCGCGCTGAGCTCCAAGGGATAATGCAGAATTATTTCGGTGTGTTCCGCAAAGGGGAGTTCATGCAGGACGGCATTAAAAAGCTCGAAGTGCTTCGCGAGCGAATTAAAAATGTGCATCTAGTAGATAAGAGCAACGCATTCAATACTGCTCGCATTGAAGCTCTAGAACTAGAGAATCTATTTGAAGTGGCTGAAGCCACTGCGATCTCTGCTGAGGCTCGAGACGAGAGCCGAGGAGCGCACGCGCGTGATGATTTCCGCGAGCGTGACGACGAAAATTGGCTGTGTCACTCGATGTATTTCCCAGAGGACAAGCGAGTTGGTAAGCGTGCCGTAAACTTCAAGCCGAAGACGGTTGATACCTTCGAGCCTAAGATAAGAACTTATTAGTCAAGGAATTCGAACTTTGCCTAAACTTCGGTGTAGGCAACAATGTTTAACGCAGTAACCATACAATTACCAAACTATGTTTGAAGCAAGGTGAATCGTGTTAGTTAGCATTTATCGTTACAACCCAGAAACAGACCTTAAACCAGCAATGGTTGATATCGAAGTTGACGTTCCCACCGATCGCGACCTTATGGTTCTTGATGTCCTTAATCTAGCGAAAGAGAAAGACACGACGATCGCTTATCGCAGGTCCTGCCGCGAGGGCGTTTGCGGCTCAGATGGTATGAACATTAACGGCACCAACGGGTTAGCCTGCATAACACCGTTGTCTTCTGTTGTTAAGCCCGGCAAAAAGCTTGTTCTACGACCGCTTCCGGGTCTGCCAGTTGTCCGTGACTTAGTAGTCGACATGTCTATTTTTTATAAGCAGTTCGAAAAGGTTAAGCCTTACCTAATGAACAGTGAGCCAGTGCCTAACATTGAGCGCCTGCAGAGTCCGGAAGATCGTGCAAAACTCGACGGCCTCTACGAGTGCATTCTCTGCGCCTGCTGTACCACGAGTTGCCCTTCATTCTGGTGGAACCCTGACAAATTTATCGGGCCCGCAGGGTTGCTGCAGGCATACCGCTTTCTTGCCGACAGTCGCGATACTGCGGCATCTGAGCGTTTGGCCGGACTCGAAGATCCATTCAGCGTTTTCAGGTGCAGAGGCATCATGAATTGCGTTGCAGTTTGTCCGAAAGGGTTGAACCCGACGCGCGCTATCGGTCATATACGTTCGATGCTAATCGAGCAGAGCGCGTAAGCTAGTCCAAGTTGGCGAGGCTATGACACTCGCTGTTTGTCAAAAAGGATGACAACCAATGGAAGGATTTGAGGATAAGTCGGCGAGCCCAATGCAGCAACTTTGGGAAAGCGGACACTTATCTGGCGCTAATGCCGAATATGTTGAAGCACTTTATGAGTCTTTTCTCGAAGACCCCTCAAACGTTCCTGAGCAGTGGTCAAGCTTTTTCGCTTCATTGGCTGCGGGCGCTTCCAATGGTAGCGGCGATGTCTCGCATGCGCGCATTCAGCAGGATTTCAAAACGCTTGGAAAGCGAAGCCGCTATACGCCGCTACTCAACAACGACGCTATCGTTAACTCGGAACACGAGAGCAAGCAAGTTCAGGTAATGCACCTGATCAGCTCTTACCGAGTTAGAGGGCATCAAAAAGCAGCGCTAGATCCACTCGGCCTAATGTACCGAGAGAGGGTTGCAGATTTGGAACTTGAGTTCCATGGTCTAGGGCCTCTCGACGGGTCAACGGTTTTTCAGACGGGTTCACTGTTTATTAGCAAAGACAAAGCACCTTTAGGTGAAATAGTCGAAAACCTAGAGCGAATTTACTGTAGCTCGGTCGGCTATGAGTTCATGCACATCGTAAACCTCGAAGAGAAGCAATGGATTCAGCAGCGCATCGAGAGTAACGACGGTATTCCGAATTTCGGTGCCGATGTTAAAACGCATCTTCTCGAGCGACTTACCGCTGCGGAGGGACTGGAGAAACATCTTGACTCTAAGTATCCAGGCACCAAGCGTTTCGGCTTAGAAGGGGGCGAAAGTTTAATTCCTTCGTTAGATGAACTGGTCCAGCGAGCTGGCAGTGCGGGGACGAAAGAAATCGTACTAGGCATGGCCCATCGCGGTCGACTGAATGTGCTCGTTAATCTTCTTGGCAAAAACCCAGCGGATCTATTCGATGAATTTGAGGGTCGCGCGGTCTATAAGAGCTCTGGAGATGTTAAGTACCACCAAGGTTTCTCATCAAACATTATGACCGCAGGTGGTGAGCTGCATATGGCGTTGGCATTTAACCCATCGCATCTTGAGATCGTTGCCCCGGTGGTCGAAGGATCCGTTCGAGCACGCCAGGTTCGCCGCGGCGACACTGATGGATCAAAGGTTCTGCCGATCATTATTCATGGCGATGCAGCCTTCGCAGGCCAAGGCGTTGTGATGGAAACATTCCAGATGTCGCAGACCCGGGCTTACAGAACGGGTGGCACCGTCCATATAATTGTGAACAATCAAGTCGGCTTTACAACCAGCCGACAGGATGATGCTCGATCAACCGAGTACTGCACCGATGTTGCGCGCATGGTTCAGGCGCCAATTTTTCATGTCAACGCCGACGATCCTGAGGCGGTGCTGTTCGTCACTCAGCTCGCGCTAGATTTCCGAAATAAATTTAGAAAAGACGTCGTTATCGATTTAATTTGCTATCGTCGACGCGGCCACAATGAAACAGATGAACCGTCTGCAACCCAGCCTGCGATGTATTCCGTCATTAAAAGCCATAAATCGACTCGATTACTGTACGCAGAGCGCTTAGCGAGCGAAGGTGTAATCACAAAAGAAGAAGCCGATTTACTCAACAGTACTTATCGCGACGCGCTCGATAACGGCGAGCACGTAGTTAAGAGTTTGGTAAAAGAGCCATCAATCGAACTATTTGTGGACTGGAGCCCGTACATTGGGCATAAGTGGAGTTCGTTTTATAACACATCGATTCCCCTCGCAAACCTAAAGGGACTGGCCAAAAAGCTTTCAGAGTATCCGGAGTCATTTAACCTTCAACGTCAGGTTGGCAAGGTGATGGATGACCGCAAGAAAATGGCTGATGGCACATTGCCGGTCGACTGGGGTATGGCGGAAAGTTTAGCGTACGCGAGCATCCTAACTAGTGGCAACATGGTCAGAATTACTGGTCAAGATGTAGGGCGTGGCACCTTCTCGCATAGGCATGCTGTACTGCATGATCAAAAGACAGGCGAGTCACACGTGCCCCTTCAGCACATCTCAGCTGATCAAAGCCTTTTCCGCATTTATGACTCTCTTCTGTCAGAGGTCGCGGTCTTAGCGTTCGAGTACGGCTTCGCCACCACTACGCCAAACGCATTAGTTGTTTGGGAAGCGCAGTTCGGCGACTTCGCAAACTCCGCTCAGGTAGTCATCGATCAGTTCATCACAAGTGGCGAGCACAAGTGGCAGCGGCTCTGCGGCCTAACTATGCTGCTCCCGCACGGGTATGAAGGACAAGGTCCAGAGCACTCTTCAGCACGACTTGAGCGATTTTTACAGCTTTGCGCGGAACACAATATTCAGGTCTGTTTGCCAACGACGTCGGCGCAGGTCTTTCATATGCTTCGCAAGCAAGTGCTCTGTCCGATGCGTAAGCCTCTGGTAGTTATGTCTCCGAAGAGTCTGCTTCGCCATAAGGAAACGGTTTCGACTCTCGAGGAGATGGCTGAAGGAAGTTTCCAAGTCGTGATCGACGAAATTGACGAAGCGATCGTCCCCGAGAAGGTTCGAAAGGTGATCGTCTGTGCCGGTAAGGTTTACTACGATCTGCTTGCCGAACGACGCAAGCGGGAAATCACCGACATTGCGATCATACGTTTGGAGCAGCTCTATCCTTTCCCTGCCAAAGAATACGAAGCCTGCCTGCTACGTTATCCGAACGTCGAAAAAATCACTTGGAGCCAGGAAGAGCCGAAGAATCAAGGCGCATGGTATTCGAGTCAACACCACTTCCAAAGGCCGATTAAAAAGCACTTCCCAAACATTGTGCTTGGCTATGCTGGTCGTGAAGCATCTGCTGCTGCCGCGGCAGGATACCCGGCTTTACATATCGCTCAATTAGAGAAATTCCTCGACGAGGCGATGAAGTAACTGATTTTGATACCAAGTGGAAGATACCAGTAAGGCATGTAGGACAATTGCAAACTTGTGCTAACACACAGAAAAGATAAGAACTAAAAAGTTAGATTATCAAGCCGCTAAGCGGCCGTTCTTCAAAAGGACTAGACATGACTATTGAGATTAAAGCGCCAACACTTCCAGAGTCGGTTCCCGATGGCACTATTGCGACTTGGTACAAGCAAGTTGGCGACAGTGTTTCGCGCGACGAGCTTTTGGTTGATATCGAAACCGACAAAGTCGTCATCGAAGTGGTTTCTCCGACAGACGGTGTTCTCCAAGAAATTCTTAAAAACACTGGGGACACAATCGTCAGTAATCAGGCGATTGGGACAGTGGTTGCTGGCGAAGCCACCGCGGCTGCGTCAGCGCCATCAGAAACGGCAGACCCCGTCGCCGCACCTGAACCTGCCGCAGTCGCGGCCTCCGCGCCTGTCAGCCCAGCGGCAAAGAAGATGATCGCTGAAAATAATGTCGACGCTTCGTCTATCGCTGGTACGGGTAAGGCGGGACGCATTACAAAAGAGGACGTAGCATCGGCGCTAAATGCACCCGCTGCGTCACCGATCGCCTCGTCTGACGGGCGCCTCGAAGAGCGCGTCCCTATGAGTCGTCTGCGAGCCAAAGTAGCAGAGCGGCTGCTTCACGCGAGTCAATCTACCGCCATGCTCACAACCTTTAACGAGGTTAACATGGCGCCGGTAATGGAGATTCGCAATCGGTATAAGCAAGAGTTCGAAAAAGCGCACGAGGGTGTTCGTCTTGGGTTTATGTCGTTCTTTGTGCGCGCCTGCACAGAAGCTCTCAAGCGCTATCCTGCAGTCAACGCGTCACTCGACGGCGCTGATATTGTCTACCATGGCTATCAGGATATCGGTGTGGCAGTTTCCTCACCGCGAGGCTTAGTTGTTCCTGTACTGCGTAACTCTGACACGATGAGCCTTGCGCATATCGAAAAGGGTATACGAGACTTTGGTGAAAAGGCTCGTGATGGCAAGCTCGCGATAGAAGATATGACAGGTGGCACATTTACGATTTCTAACGGCGGTGTTTTCGGTTCGCTATTGTCCACTCCGATTCTTAACCCACCTCAGACAGCAATACTTGGCATGCACAAAATCCAAGAGCGACCGATGGCAGTGGACGGTCAAGTTGTTGTCTTGCCGATGATGTACTTAGCTTTATCCTACGATCACCGCATGATCGATGGCAAGGAAGCTGTTCAGTTCTTGGTCACAGTTAAGGATTTGCTCGAAGATCCAACACGCTTGTTGCTCGAGATCTAAGTCACATAATTTAGGATAACGACATGGCTAGCTCATATGACGTAGTAGTAATTGGATCAGGCCCCGCCGGGTACGTTGCGGCAATTCGTGCCGCCCAACTTGGTTTTTCAACCGCCTGTGTTGAGAAATGGTTAAATAAGGAAGGCAAAACTGTCTTCGGCGGTACTTGTTTGAATGTGGGTTGTATCCCTTCGAAAGCACTCCTGGATTCGTCCCATAAATTTATGGAAGCTCGTGACCACTTCGACTTGCATGGCATCACAATTGACAAGGTGGGCGTTGACGTCCCAGCGATGATCGAGCGTAAAGACAAGGTTGTTGCTCAGCTGACCGGAGGGGTAAGTGGGCTCTTCGCGGGCAACAAAGTAACAGGTATCGGTGGGGTCGCTAAAGTGATCGGCCCAAACAGTGTTGAGGTAACCGGGCATGATGGCGAGGTCAGTACCCTCGAGGCGAAGAATATTATCATTGCTGCCGGCTCGGTTCCGATAGAGATACCTCCCACACCGGTTGATCAAGAGACGATTGTTGATTCGACTGGTGCGTTGGAGTTCTCCGCTGTACCTAAGCGTCTGGGGGTAATCGGCGCTGGGGTCATCGGTTTAGAGCTAGGCAGTGTTTGGGCGCGCTTAGGCTCAGAGGTAACCGTTCTTGAAGCGATGGATACTTTCTTGCCAGCAACCGACAGGCAGATAGCTAAGGAATCGCAGAAGCTTTTCACTAAGCAAGGTTTGGACATCAAGCTGGGCGCTCGGGTTACGGGTAGCAAGATTGCAGGCAAAGGTGCTAAGAAGACGGTGACCGTCGAATACACCGACGCGGAAGGGGATAAGACGCAGACATTCGACAAACTCATTGTGGCAGTTGGACGCCGACCATTTACGCAAAACATCGTAGATGACTCTGTTGGCTTAGAGCTCGACGAACGCGGTTTCGTCAAAGTTAACGAGCAATGTGCGACATCCATCCCTAGCATATTCGCAGTGGGTGATGCGGTGAGAGGGCCGATGCTGGCTCACAAAGGCAGCGAGGAAGGCGTTATGGTTGTAGAGCGTCTTGCTGGCAAGCAAACTCAAGTTAATTACGCGCTAGTACCTTCAGTTATCTATACTCACCCAGAAATAGCGTGGGTAGGAAAAAACGAGGAGGAACTTAAAGCTGAAGGCGTGGAGTATAACGTGGGTGTATTCCCGTTTGTCGCGAGTGGGCGCGCGCTTGCCGCAAACGACTCCGACGGAATGGTCAAGCTTATTGCCGACAAAAACACCGACAGAATCCTTGGTTGCCATATCATCGGAGCTAGCGCCGCAGACCTGTTGCAGCAAATTGTTATCGCAATGGAGTTTAGCGCGAGCGCTGAAGATATTGGGCTTACCATGTTCTCACATCCCGCACTGTCAGAGGCAGTTCATGAGGCTGCACTCGCTGCCAATGGTCATGCTATTCATATCGGCAACCGAAAGCGCCGCTAGGCTAGGAAATCAGTTCACTTTAGAAAACGGAGTTTAGATGAATCTTCACGAATACCAGGCCAAGCAGTTGTTTGCTGAATACGGCCTTCCAGTATCAACCGGCATCGCTGTCGACAATGGTCCCGACGCCAAAGCTGCTGCCGAGAAAATTGGCGGTGACAAATGGGTTGTTAAAGCGCAAGTGCACGCCGGAGGCCGAGGTAAAGCGGGCGGCGTTCGTTTGGTTGATTCGCCTGCAGAAGCGCAGTCGTTCGCCGAGGAGTGGCTAGGCAAAAATCTCGTCACCTATCAAACAGATGCAAACGGTCAGCCGGTAAGTAAAATTCTTGTTGAGTCTTGTACTGACATCGCCCAGGAACTTTACCTTGGTGCAGTCGTCGATCGTGCAACACGCCGCATTGTCTTTATGGCATCAACCGAGGGCGGAGTTGAAATCGAGAAGGTGGCCGAAGAGACGCCAGAAAAAATACTTAAGGCCATCATAGATCCCATGACTGGTGCGCAGCCATTCCAGGGGCGCGATTTAGCCTTTAGGCTGGGCCTGAACAGTGATCAGGTAAAGCAGTTCACTAAACTGTTTCTCGGCCTTGCAAAATTGTTCGAAGACTTCGACTTAGCGCTGCTAGAAATTAATCCGTTGGTTATTACCGACCAAGGTAACCTTCATTGTCTAGATGGCAAGATTAACATCGACAGCAATGCAATGTATCGCCAGCCAAAACTCAAAGAGATGCACGATCCCACTCAAGAAGATGCCCGTGAAGCTCATGCAGCGGAATGGGAGCTTAACTATGTCGCGCTCGACGGTAATATTGGCTGCATGGTGAACGGTGCTGGTCTAGCAATGGGAACCATGGACATCGTTCAGCTTCATGGCGGTAGTCCAGCGAATTTTCTCGATGTCGGTGGGGGAGCGACGAAAGAGCGCGTGACAGAGGCATTTAAGATCATTCTCTCTGACACCAATGTTAAGGCGGTGTTGGTGAATATCTTTGGCGGTATTGTGCGCTGCGATCTCATAGCGGAAGGAATCATCGGCGCAGTACACGAGGTCGGTGTTGAAGTCCCTGTAGTCGTCCGGCTCGAAGGGAATAATGCTGAGCTTGGTCGTCAAGTACTCAGCGATAGTGGATTAAATATTATTGCGGCCACGAGTCTAACCGACGCTGCCGAAAAAGTCGTAGCAGCTGCGGGAGGTGCGCAATGAGCATTTTGATCGACAAAAATACAAAAGTAATCTGCCAAGGCTTTACCGGTGCTCAGGGCACTTTTCACTCGGAGCAGGCGATCGAGTACGGAACACAGATGGTCGGCGGAGTAACGCCTGGCAAAGGAGGGCAGACGCATTTAGGGCTGCCTGTTTTTAATACCGTCGCAGAGGCCTACGCAGCAACTCAAGCTGATGCCACAGTTATTTACGTACCGGCGCCTTTTTGCAAAGATTCGATACTCGAGGCTGCCGAGTCCGGTATCAAGCTGATAGTTTGTATTACTGAAGGAATCCCTACGCTCGACATGTTGGTGGCTAAAGAGCGCTGCGATCAACTAGGCGTTAGACTGATTGGTCCAAATTGCCCAGGAGTAATAACTCCAGGTGAATGTAAAATAGGCATTATGCCGGGTCACATCCACCTACCGGGCAAGGTCGGTATTGTGTCTCGTTCCGGCACATTAACTTACGAAGCGGTAAAACAAACAACCGATTACGGTTTCGGCCAATCCTCCTGTGTCGGTATCGGTGGTGATCCTATTCCAGGGTCAAATTTCATCGATATTCTCGCCATGTTCCAAGCCGACCCGAAGACAGAAGCGATCGTGATGATCGGTGAAATCGGCGGTACCGCGGAAGAAGAGGCCGCAGCTTACATTAAAGCAAATGTAACCAAGCCCGTGGTTGCCTATATCGCCGGCGTTACAGCTCCCCCAGGCAAGCGTATGGGTCATGCCGGAGCAATTATCTCAGGAGGTAAAGGCACTGCCGACGACAAGTTTGCGGCCTTACAAGATGCAGGTGTTAAAACCGTCAGAAGCTTAGCGGAAATCGGTAACGGACTAAAAGAATTGACTGGTTGGTAAGCGAATAAGGTTTTTGGGTTCTAAGACTCACTTACAACACTCACTAAAAAAAGGAGCTTCGGCTCCTTTTTTCATGCGAGCAAACTCGCTAACAAGTCCTAAATGTGTGACCTAAAAAGGTGCCAAAATCAATCGATTATTCCTGCACTTTTTGTCGAGCAAAAGGTTCTAATACGATTCTGTAGTGTGTTAGTCTTTACGCGAAATTCGGCGCAGAGCACCGAATTTCGGGGACTCTGTAATGTTCCTTACTACTATTCCTAGCAAGGTTACTTTGCGACTCACTTTAGTATCAAAGTGAGTAATTTGGTAACCATGGGAGAGTTGGAAGGCATTGCAAGGCAAATCTTGAAACTTTTAAGTTACCGAAGAGATAACGATGGGTTTCGAGATTTGGTTGAATCTGATACTTTTTCAATCGTCGGCCGCAATCTGTGGTCGCGTTTGTAGAAAGGTATGAGTTTAATTTTAGAGGGGTCGTCGAGCTGCTCGCACCGTAGGGTGAGCAACTTTAATTACCAGCTAAGCCCTACGGCTTGGCGATTCACAAGAAATCGAGTTAACAATAAATAGGATGGCACATGAAAAACCGTCGAATTACTAACCTGGGTGTGACTGCTTTTGCAGTGTTAGCGACCTGCGTAGTGAGTATTACTCAAGCGGCAGAGATCGCGGCTGAGAACAGCGCCCCAGTAGAAACGATTCTGATCGACAGCAGCATTCTCGACAGAGCAATGGACGTGATTGGTAGCAAGAACAGGGATTCAGCCGCCGCTCAAGTCGAGATCAGCAGACTAGCAAACGCAGCCAGCTCGTCTTACGAGGAGTTCAAGCGTGAGAACGATAACCTCGAAGCGCTACTGGTATTGAACGCCGGCTTCCGTAAGTCGATTTCTATCCAAGAACAGAATATTGCGTCACTCGATCAGTCGATTGCTAACGTTGAAATCGTTACACGCGAAATTCCACTCTTGATGAACAAAATGCTTTCTAGCATCGAGCAATTCATCGCTCTGGATTACCCATTCCATGTTGAAGAGCGAGCGAACCGAATCGCGTTCGCACGCGCAGCCATCGATAATCCTGATGTGTCAATCGCCGAAAAATTCCGCCAGGTTCTCGTAATGTATCAAACAGAGAACAGCTATGGCCGTACGACTGAAACTTACCCAGATACTATCGTAATCAACGGTGCAGAGCGCGATGTTAATATTGCTCGCATCGGTCGCGTAGCTCTGATGTATCAAACCACCGACAGGCAAGTGACCGGTGCTTGGGATAACAACGCGCGCGAGTGGGTAGAGTTACCAGCTGGTGACTACCGCACCGCCATTCAATCAGCTATCCGCGTCGCATCTCAGCTTGATGCGCCACGAATTATCGAATTGCCAGTTCTAGCACCGGAGACTGCACAGTGAAAATGACATCTAAACTATTAAATTTTTCTCTATCTGCCTTACTCCTGGCAGCTTCTAGTTCAGCTGGCGCGCAAGAAGCAGCATCGCTCTCAGGTCTGTTGAACCTGGTAGAAAGCGACAAAGTGTCTGAATCAGCTGAATACCGTGAACGTCTGCAAGAATTCGAGCAGAACGCCGCGCGTCAAGCTCAGATTCTTGAGACAACAAAAGAGCGCATCGCAGAGCAGGAGCGCATACAGGCGCAATTGAGCGATCAGTTCGAAGCGAATGAAATTACTATTAGCGATAAGCGAGAGATACTCCGCGATCGCCGAGGCGATCTGAACGAACTGTTCGGCACTCTGCAAGGGGTTGCAGGTGACTTCCTTAGCAACTTCGAAAACTCGCTTATTAGTGCCCAGTACACTGGTCGCAGCGAGTATATCGAGGGCTTCATTGCGAAAGCCGGCAGCACAATCGAGCAGCTAGACATTAGTGAAATCGAGCGTTTCTGGTATTTCATGCAGCAGGAAATGACTGAATCCGCTCGCGTTGTTACATACCAGGGTGAAGTTGCTCTGCCTACAGGCGAGACAGCCACTCGTTCGATTACGCGCATAGGCTCTTTTAACTCAATCTCAGACGGCGAATACCTGAGCTACTCGGGTGATATTGGCCATCTTCAGGTCCTACCCAAGCAACCGGATGCCGGCATTCTTTCCATGGCCAGTAATCTAGAAAACGCCACTTCAGGTTTCACAAAGGTTGGGATAGATCCAACTGGTGGTGTGGGCGGTCAGGTGATGGCTAACCTCGTCAACTTCCCTTCGGTTGAAGAGCAGGTTCGCAACAACTCTGGAACTATCGGCTTTATCATTATCGGCGTCGGTGTAATCGGTATCATCCTTGGATTCTACCGCCTGTTGATGCTCGAATTGACGTCCGCAAAAGTACGTAGCCAGCTAAAGAGCAACACGCCTACTAAGAATAATCCTCTTGGTCGTGTCCTCATGGTCGCAGATAACAACCCGAACGCTGATACGGAAACACTTGAGCTCAAGCTCGGTGAAGCTATTCTGCAAGAAACCCCTGCGCTTGAAAGCTTGCTCACATTGATCAAGATGATTGCGACGATCGCTCCGCTCGGCGGTCTCCTAGGAACGGTAACTGGTATGATTCAGGTGTTCCAACAGATCACGGTCTACGGGGCAGGCGATCCGACTATTATGGCCGGAGGTATCTCGCAAGCACTGATGACTACGGTACTAGGTATTGTTGTCGCGATTCCTACAATCTTTATGCACACAGTTGTTAAGAGTCGTGCGGATAACATCATTCACATTCTGGAAGAGCAAGCGACAGGAATGATCGCTCAGAAAGCAGAGCAGCAAGCAGCTGCTCGCTAATTCGACGCCGGAAGGGGAAATAGTATGTATTTCGCATTTCTAGACATAATCGATGCGGTAAATGGCTTCATGCTTAGAGGCGGACCAGTGCTATGGATCATAGCCTGGCTACTTCTGGTGAAGTGGTCACTCGTGTTTGAACGTGTCTGGTACCTCAACACGACACACAAAGCTAACGTCAAGGCGACGTTAGCGGCGTGGAATGCGCGCAGCGACACCAAGTCGTGGAGCGCGCATCAAATTCGCACGATGATGATCTCGAAAATCTCGCTTGACGTGCGTAACACCTTGCCCATTATCGAAGTGCTTGTCACGATCTGTCCTCTATTGGGGCTCATCGGGACAGTTACAGGCATGATCGAAGTGTTTTTCGTAATGGCGGTAACGGGCGGCGGCGATGCTAAATCGATGGCCGGCGGGGTATCTAAGGCAACGATTCCAACAATGGCTGGGATGGTTGGTGCGATCTCTGGGATTTTTGCTTCAAACTACTTAAAGGCAAAAGTGGACAGGGACATCGAGCTCTTAGAAGACCACCTGCCGCTGAGCAACTAGTTAGGCTAGGCGGCTTGGATAAGAGCCTCCCTACAATGTTAACTTCGTCTGATTGACGAGAGGTGACACTAGGGTGGCTCTCTTAAAACATGCACCAATGCTCTTTATAGAGTTACACAGGGCTAAAGAACAATGAAACAAGGCTTAAGCAAGCGAAAGGATGACGAAGAAGCGGGCGAGATCGATCTCACCCCAATGCTCGACGTTGTCTTCATTTTGCTCATTTTCTTCATCGTAACCTCAGTTTTCGTGACTGAGGCGGGTATAGATGTGAGCAAGCCAGAGGCCTCGACGGTTGAAGATACATCGGGTGATATGATCCTGATCGCTGTTGGTCCGCAAGGCGATATCTGGATCGATGGCGACCAGATTGACCCCCGCTTTATTCGTGCGCGATTCGAGCTGAGACTAGCCGATGCACCAAATTCAGCAGTGATCATTCAGGGTGACGAGAGTGCAAACAATGAGCAAATCATGCTTATTCTTAAGGCAGCTCGTGAAGCCAATATTAACGACGTTTCAATCTCAGCGGAGGCTTAGACTATGATTATAGTTAGATGGGCAGCATCCATGGTGATGGCCGCGTTGATAACGCTGGGGCTTTTCTACTTCATGCAAGCGCTCATAGCGACTGGCGAAGGATTAGATGAGCCGCTTACCGTGGTCAAAATCGTCGACTCAACAATGCCGGAAATCGAGCTCGAGGTTATCGAAGAAATCGACAAGCCCGAACTAATCGAAGAAGTCACTGAAGTAGTCGAAGAAGTTGAGCGTCAGGTAACCATTTCTGACGGACCAGATCTTAATATTGACCGTTCACAAGTTCAGATCGACACGGGTCTCGAGCTTAGTAATGCATCGATCTCAGCGACCGATGGAGACTATCTGCCGCTTGTTGCTATTGCGCCCCAATACCCAACCAGAGCAGCACAACGAGGCATTCAAGGCTGGTGTCTCGTGAGCTTCACAGTTGACGGTTTGGGTAACGTCGTAGAGGAATCGATTGTGGTTGTTGACGCAGAGCCACCGAATATTTTCGATCGCTCGTCTGAACGCGCTGCCGCGCGCTTTAAGTTTCAGCCACGAGTCGTTGATGGCCAGGGCGTAGAGGTTGCGGGCGTGCAGTATCTGTTCCGCTACGAGCTAGAGGATTAATCATGTTGACACTACTTACTTTCAAACGTGCGTTAGTTGCTCTCTTCGTCATCGCCCCACTCAGCTTCGCGACATTCGCTGCTGAAGAAGAGGATGGTCCACGCAAGCCGCCTGAAGCACGTACGTCAGGCACGCTGGGCCCGCAGGTCATGCGCGCTATCACCGAAATCCAGGAGATGATGTCGCCTGAGGACGAGGAGGATGAACCAGATCTTGAAGGCGCTAAGCTCGCTCTTGACGAACTCTATGAGCGTCGTTATGAGCGGATGAATGATTTCGAGAAATCTACCGTTCTCAACTTCTACACTAACTACTACCTAACGACCGAAAACTACGTCGAGGCGGTAAAGATATTCGAAGAACTTCTAACAATCGAGACTTTGCGCGCAGATACGCGCCTTAGAACGCTTCGATCACTGGGTCAGCTCTATGCCGCAGAGGAGAACTGGCAGAACTCAATTCGCTATTATGAAGAGTGGCGAGATCTGTCAGAGGTGGAGGACAGCGTCGTGTTCCGTGGTCTGTCCTATGCCCACTATCAGCTAGAGGAATACGTGCCAGCACGTGACTTCTGGCTAAGCTACTTGGATATGAAGTTTAACGACCGCGAGCCGGTAGAGCGTGATGATTACGCTTATCTGAATGGGCTGTATTTCACCCTAGAGGACTTCGAGAGTGCTTTGGATCTTACCAAGACCATGATTGTTAAGTTTGATAACAAGACAGACTGGCAGAACCTAAGCGCGATTTACGCAACTCTTGAAAACGATGAGCGGCGAGTTGAATCGCTTAACCTTTACTATCTTAAGGGGCTGCTGGACGATGAGACGCGTTTCCTGAACTTGGGACAGTCGCTTGCTGGAATCGAGGTGCCCTATAGCGGCGCAAAGATCATCCAAGAAGGACTGGAAAGCGAGGTTATCGAAACGAACGTGGATAACATGATCACGTTTACGCAAATGCTGCTTATCGCGAACGAACTCGACAAAGCCGTTATTCCAGCTACACAAGCCGCGGAACTCGATGAAACGGGTAATGCGTATGATACGCTGGGCTATTTGCATTATGTAATGAATAATTACGAGGAATCAGCAGAAGCATTTAGGGCAGCGATCGAGAAGGGCGACCTTAAGGACGATTCCGATACGTACTTGTTCTTAGCGCGTGCCCTTCTAGAGTTGCAGCTTTTTGATGAAGCGAAAGACGCAGCATTAAAAGCCTCGGAGGCTGGGGATGAGCGTTCGACTAAGTCGGCACAGGACTTCCTAAAGCTAATCGAGAGCCGTCGAGGATACTATTCCATCATCGCTCAACGTAAAGCAGACGCAATTGACTTCTACCAAGGCTACCCACCACTGCAATAGGTGTTAGCCAAATAGATCAAGTGGTCAGGCGGAAGCCTAGAGCTTGAAAATATAAGTACTGCCCCCATAAAAAGCCCGAACCTTAAGAGTTCGGGCTTTTTTTTGCCTAACTGGCAAGGACTCTAACTTTAACGTTTTCTAAAAGATAGACCGAGGTAGCACCATGCCCAAGACATCGCGACAGCCCCAAGCAGAAACCCGGGGCTTTGAAACTGAAGCCAAACAACTGCTTCATCTGATGATCCATTCTCTTTACAGCAACAAAGAGATCTTCCTTAGAGAACTCATCTCGAACGCCTCTGATGCAGTGGATAAACTCCGGTTCGAGGCACTGTCAAATCCTGAGCTCCTCGGCGCAAACACACAGCCCAGCGTCACCATCGATTTTGATGCAGATGCAAAAACCATAACCCTCTCCGATACAGGCATTGGTATGAGTCGTGATGAGGTGATTACTAATCTCGGCACAATAGCGAAGTCTGGCACCGCTGCTTTTCTGCAAGGCTTGACGGGTGATCAGAAAAAGGATTCGCAGTTAATCGGCCAGTTCGGTGTAGGTTTTTATTCTGCGTTTATTGTCGCCGACACCGTTGAAGTCCTTACGCGTAGGGCTGGCACAGAAGCGCAGGAGGCGACCCTCTGGCGCTCGAACGGTGAAGCAGACTACACAATAGAGAGCGCCGAAAAAGCGGAAGCAGGCACTGTTATCACGTTGCATCTCAAAACAGATGAAGCCGATTTTGCTGACGGATATCGAATTAGATCAATAGTAAAGAAATACGCAGACCATCTATCGATTCCAGTATTGATGGAAAAAGAGGATTCATCCTCGGAGACTGCTCAAGAAGTGGATAGCGCGTCGGAGAAAGAGTCAGAAGACAAATCTGATGCAGCGACCGAGGGTAACGTCGAGAACAAGAAACCTGAAAAAGTCTATGAGGCCATCAATGCCGCGCAGGCATTGTGGACGCGGTCACGCAAAGACGTTAAGGACGATGAATACAAAGAATTTTATAAACTCATCACACATGATTACCAGAATCCATTGAACTGGAGCCATAACCGCGTCGAAGGCAAACTCGAATATACAAGCTTACTTTATATTCCCAGTCAGGCACCCTACGACCTATGGAATCGGGATGCAGCACGCGGCCTTAAGCTCTATGTTCAGCGAGTCTTCATCATGGATGAAGCGGAACAATTTCTTCCATTGTATCTGCGATTCATTAAAGGGGTGGTCGATTCCAATGACATCTCTTTAAATGTGTCTCGGGAAATACTTCAGCAGGACCCTGTGGTCGATTCCATGCGCTCCGCACTGACAAAGCGTGCGCTAGACATGCTAGAAAAATTGAAGAAGAGCAATCCGGACGACTACGCCCAGTTTTGGAAAGAGTTCGGCTTGGTTCTAAAAGAAGGGCCTGCCGAGGATTTCGCGAATAAAGAACGTATTGCGAAACTGCTCCTTTTCAATAGCACTCACTCTGCGGAGGATTCTCAGGACCAAAGTTTGGAAGACTATGTAGGCCGAATGAAGGACGGGCAAGATAAAATATATTTCTTGGTCGCGGAGTCGGCGAAAGCCGCTCGCTGTAGCCCACATCTCGAAATCTTCCGCAAAAAAGGCATCGAGGTGCTTCTACTTAGCGACAGAATAGACGAATGGTTGATTAGCCACCTGCGAAATTTTGACGGTAAGCAATTACAAGACATTTCTCGTGGTGAACTAGACCTCGGTAAGCTAGATGACGAGGCTGATAAGAAAGAGCAAGAAGAGATCGAGAAAAAACTCGAAGGACTTATCTCGAGAGTCTCAGCTGTTCTTGATGGCAAGGTGAAGTCAGTAAGACTCAGTCATAGACTTACCGACTCACCAGCCTGTCTCGCTGTGGACGACTATGACATGGGGCTTCAGATGCGGAAGATTATGGAGGCATCGGGCCAAGAGGTTCCCGAGGTTAAACCAATCTTTGAGTTGAACCCTGATCATTCACTCGTTACTAAAATGGATTCTGAGCAGGACGAAGAGCGCTTTGCTGATATTGCACAGATACTCTTTGCACAGGCAACGCTCGCTGAGGGATCTCAACTTGACAACCCGGCTGAATTCTCCGCGCGCTTGAACAAGCTTTTGCTTTCGCTTGGCTAGTGTCTACAGAGACGTCGATAGCTTCTCTCCTTCGTCACTCGAACGCGGGAGCAGGGGCATCGACGCTACTGCACTACATTCGCTCGAGAGTCTCAATCCCGAGGAGATTCAATCCTTGTTTCAATGCTTCGGACGCCAAAACACAAAGACTTAGTCGCTGCGAACGAGTCATCTCATCGGCACTCTGGATGGGACAGGCCTCATAAAAACGCATAAACGTGCCCGCTAATTCGTAAAGGTAGGTACATAATGTGTTAGGGAAACAGTCTTGCGCGACAGCCTCAATTGTTTCGGCTAATTGCAGCGACTTAAGAAGAAGCGCCATCTCCTCGGGCGCCATTGAGGCGCCTGCAGGAATTAGACTTTTTTGCTGTGTGTTGTGACCTTGCTTTGCGAGAAGCGATGCTATCCTCGCATAGGCGTACATGAGATAGGGCGCAGTATTACCCTCAAAGCTTAGCATCGAGGACCAATCAAACAGATAGTCACTGGTACGATTTTTCGATAAGTCCGCGTACTTTACTGCGGCGATACCAACCTTCTGGGCAATTTGTTGCCGCTGGGCCTCTTCGATATCTGGATTTTTTGAGCTTACTAGATCATAGGCACGAGAAATCGCTTCATCGAGTAGGTTGACGAGCTTTACCACGTCCCCTGAGCGAGTCTTGAATGGCTTGCCGTCGCTTCCCATCATTGTACCGTAGGAAATGTGTTCTAGGCTGATTCTAGAGTCGCTGAAGCCCGCCGCAGCGGCGACAGCGAAAACCTGCTGAAAATGTAACGACTGGCGGGCATCGACGACATAGAGGGAACGATCTGCGTTTAGTACGTGGCAGCGGTAGTCGACGGCGGCCAAGTCGGTCGTCGCATAGAGATACCCCCCATCGGTTTTCTGAATGATCACGGGTAGCGGATCGCCGTCTTTACCCGCAAACTCGTCGAGAAATACGCACCGCGCGCCGTCAGACTCTTGCAGCAGTCCTGCAGCATCTAAACGCGCCACAACACCCGCGAGTTGCGGATTGTAAAAACTCTCGGCTTTGAGATCGTCCATGGTTAAGGTCACGTTGAGCTTATCGTAGACAGCCTGGCAATGCGCGAGCGATGTGTCGATGAACGATCGCCAAGCCTCTAAGTACTCCGGATCGCCACTCTGAAGCTTCACAACGCTTTCGCGGGCGCGAGTCGCGAACTCGCTGTCCTCATCGAAGCGTTGTTTCGCGGCTCGATAGAACCCTTCAAGGTCGGCGAGCGCGAGGTCTGCCTCGGCAGAGGACTCGCGCATAAACGTAATCAACATGCCGAACTGCGTGCCCCAGTCACCAACATGATTCTGGCGGATAACCCGATGCCCCTGTCTCTCGAGGACGCGTGCGATGCTATCACCAATGATGGTGCCCCTAAGATGTCCCACGTGCATCTCTTTCGCCAGATTTGGCGAAGAGTAATCGACGACAATAGTCTGCGGAGACTCAGTGGCCGGTATTAGTGACGATGGAGTTTCCAAAAAGATGTTTGCGCGTGTGCGCAGCGCCTCGACAGAGAGGTGTATGTTTATGAAGCCGGGGCCTGCGAGTTCATAGCGCGCTACTAGCGGGCATTTGGCAGACTCTAAACGCGTTAGCAGTTCGGCGCCGAGTTCGCGCGGATTGCGTCCTAGTCTTTTGGCTAGCGCCATAATGCCATTGGCCTGATAGTCACCAAATTCAGGTTTGGAGGCGGTAATGACATTGGGGTTGACGTCATCGAGGCCGGTGAGGGCCTCTAGTTCTGCGACGAAGAGGTCAGTGAGCGTGCGTTTGATTGTATGCATTAGTATCGCTTATTTCTGGATGGAGAGAGCGCGACGTCCGTCCCGCGGAGTCGCATGCAAACCTCATAAGCATTGAGGAGGTTATATACGCGTAATTGTACAACAAACTACGCCTCTATTTCGTGTAAACTGTGGTTCCTGATGGGGTAAGAACACGCTGTTATGACACAATTCCTAGGCGATTCAGCAGATGACAATCGGGTGGATACGCGCCACTCGGGTGCTGCCGTGCGCGATTCAGGCGAGCGCGGCGCATCCAGCGGAGGCAGCGGTGTACAGCACGTAAAAGTAGGCGCAGCGCATACCGGTCAACGCGTGGACAACTTTCTAATGCGCGAACTTAAAGGGGTGCCGCGCACCCATGTTTATCGGATCATTAGACGCGGCGATGTAAGAATTAACAAGAAGCGCTGCAAACCCGATCGTAAGCTTATGCTTGGTGACGAAGTCAGAGTGCCGCCTTATACTGGTGCCAACGTGCAGGAACCAGGAGAACTTTCTTCGACTCTGAAGGCGCGGCTAATAGACCTCGTGCTGTTAGAAACCGAGGACTATCTCGTCATCGACAAGCCAAGTGGCATGGCAGTACACGGGGGCACTGGTATCAGACTCGGCCTCATCGAAGCCGTTAGACAAGTGTCAGCGCAATGGGCGCAAGCCGAGCTGGCACACAGGCTGGATCGTGAGACCTCTGGTTGCTTACTGATAGCAAAAAACTCTCTGTTTCTGAAAGAAGCGCAGGACCAGTTTAGGGCGAAAACTGTACACAAAGAATATCTTGCTTTGGTACACGGTTCTTGGCCTGATTCTGTGTCGATGGTTAACGCCAGTTTGCTCAAAGATAGCGTTAGTGAAGCTGATCGCATAGTACGAGTGTCTGATAGCGGAAAACCTGCGCTCACACGGTTCACCGTCAAGCAGCGATTCGCTGACGCCACCTTGATGCGCGCTGAACCCGAAACAGGTCGGACTCACCAAATCAGAGTGCATTGTCAGCATACTGGGCACCCCATAGTGGGCGATGATAAGTACACCGCTCGAGAAATGGCCCCATCACTCAGCAGAGTTTCTAGTCTTTGTTTACATGCGGAAAAACTCACATTCAGTGATCCCAAGAAGGGTACTCGTATTGAGGTATCTGCACCTCTCGATAAGCACTTCTCGCGACTTCTCGATTCACTCTAAAATCGTGATGTTTTACAACTAGATAGTCCCTATGACACATACTAATTTCGACAGGAATCCTTTGACAGCGGGCCCCGAGACGCCTATTATTGCGCGCCTATGAATGACAGCGCGCTTTTTGAACCATTTCCTCACTACGTTGATGCCCGTAAAGTGTTCTCGCAGAAAGGAAAATTTGCAGGCCACCTGTCAAATGAGAAATTTGATCGCCTCCGAGACTTGTTAGTGGAGGGTCACTTTTCGGTCTATGCTGAGCTGCACTTCTCGATTGGCGAACGTGGCCGCAGGATGATCGAAGGATCAGTAGACGCACAGTTAGCCGTTGCCTGCCAGCGTTGTCTAAAACCTTTAGAATTAACGCTTGCGGACGATATAAGGCTCGCATTGGTTCAGGATGAAGAGGCCGCGGCAAAGCTTGACGGCGAAATAGAGCCTTGGATCGACGCAGAGTACAGACTAGATCCTGCCAACATAGTGGAAGAGCAGCTCCTCTTGGCGATGCCTTTAGCGGCCTATCATGACGAGAGTGAGTGCCAGATTGAGCTTTCGAGCTCAAATGCAACCGGGGCGCTTAGTGCAGAGCGAGAGCCAAGCCCCTTTGCCATATTGAAAGAATTAACGAAGTAGTCGCACTGCGTCTATCAAGCCAAGCGCATACAGAATTTTACTAGGAGAAAGACATGGCAGTTCAAAAGAGCAAAGTAACGCGTTCACGCAGAGACAAGCGTCGTTCACACGATGCGCTCACGGGTCCAACGCTGTCTACTGATAAAACAACCGGCGAAGTGCATCGTCGCCATCACATCACTGCTGATGGTTTCTACAAAGGCAAGAAAGTACTGGATCTCGGCACAGAGTAGCCTTGAATTCGAGTAAGTGCATAGCGGTTGACGCTATGGGAGGAGAGGGCGGTCCCGCCACTACGGTAGCCGCCACTCTGCTCGCTCTTCAGCAGAATCCGCTGCTGTCAGTGATTTTAGTCGGAGACGAGCGTGAAATCCGTGCCTCGGATCCAGCCCTCGAGGCCTTTTCTGGTCGCTACGATATCGTTCATACCCCTAACACCTTTCTGGACACTGAAAAGCCTAGCACTATTCTGCGCTCGGGCCACGAAACCTCTCTCTATCGCTGTGTAGAAATTCATCAGCTAGGCCAGGCATCTGCTGTAGTCAGTGCAGGAAACACTGGTGCGCTGCTTCTACTTGGGCGGCATCTTCTGAAGAATGTAGCCGGTGTCGAACTTCCTGCCATTGTAGCCACACTGCCGAATATTCGCAGCCAAGCGTTGTTGCTCGATGTGGGGGCCAATCTCGCCTGTTCGCCGCGACAGCTCGAACAGTTTGCTATAATGGGTGCAGTGCTTGCGCGGAAGCAGTTTGGCGTTGTGCCGAGGGTCGCGTTGCTCAATGTTGGCGCGGAAGACTACAAGGGCACGACCATTATCCAAGACTCTGCGAAACTGCTTGAAGCTCAAAACCTGATCAATTTTACAGGCTTCGTCGAGGCAAACTCGGTATTTGAGGGGCAGGCTGAGGTCATAGTTTGTGACGGATTTGTTGGCAACGTCATGATTAAGGCTAGTGCAGGCGCCGTTAATGCCTTCATAAGTCAGCTGGCTGGGAGTTTTGCATCAACCGAGGAGTCGGATGTCCGAGAGGTTTACACGCGCCTCAATCCACAGCGATTTAACGGCGCAACCCTCTTGGGTTTGCAGGGTAATTTAGTCAAAAGCCATGGAAATGCCGACGTTTTCGGCTTTAGTTGCGCCATACAGCAAGCTTACAACGAGCAGCGAGATGAAATTCCCTCACTTATTGAGGAAGCCATAGCCCACGTCGCCTAGATAAGTCGACAGAGAATAAGGAGAATTTGTGATGAGTACTTTTGGCTTCGTTTTTCCCGGACAAGGATCTCAAAAACTAGGCATGCTCGGTGACTTGGCAGAAATTCACCCCAGCATAAAGGCGACTTTCGACTTAGCCTCCGAAGTGCTTCAACGCGACGCCTGGGAGATAGCACAAATCGACGCCGAAAACCTTCTTGATCGCACCGATATTACTCAGCCGTTGCTGCTCGCCGCGTCGGTTGCCATTTGGCGAGCCTGGCAAGAGGCTGGGGGAAAAGCGCCATCGATTCTGGCGGGGCATAGCTTGGGAGAATATTCGGCTTTGGTGTGCGCCGAGGTCATAACGCTTAAAGACGCGCTTAGGCTGGTCAACCGGCGCGGGCTCTATATGCAAAACGCTGTACCGCCCGGCACTGGCAAGATGGCAGCAATCGTCGGACTGGACGATGAGGCTATCCTTGCCGCCTGCAAGGAAGCTGCGCAGGGCGAGATAGTCTCACCCGCTAATTTTAACTCACAGGGACAGACAGTCATCGCAGGGCACACAGCTGCCGTCGAGCGCGCCATGGTGGCTTGTAAGGAGGCTGGGGCCAAGAGGACTCTGCCGTTGAACGTGAGCGTTCCCTCGCATTGCGAGTTAATGAGACCTGCGGCAGAGGAGCTTGCTTTAGATCTTGAGGCAATCACTTTTTCGACGCCTAAAATCGCCGTTGTGCAAAATTCAACCGCAGAAATTGTTTCGGATCCACTACAAATTAAAACAAATTTAATTAGTCAGCTATACCTGCCGGTACAATGGGTTGATTCTGTTCGAATAATGGCTAGCAACGGTGTGCAGAAAGTGGTCGAGTGCGGACCAGGTAAGGTGCTTTGCGGCCTAATTAAGCGTATCGATAAGGACCTAGTTTGTATGGGCTCAGAAGAACCGCTTGATTTTGATACAGCGATCACCCAATTCCAGCAAAAAGCGGTCTAGCAAATCAGCGACCTTATGCGAATACTTTAAGGACAATATAAAATGACGGATACTAAAAAAACAGCACTCGTTACAGGCGCTAGCCGTGGTATAGGCAGGGCGATAGCATTGGAACTCGCGCGAGCCGGTTTCTTCGTTATAGGAACCGCTACTACCGATAAGGGTGCCTCCGCGATTTCCGAGTATTTAGCGGCAGAGGGCTTAGAAGGTAAGGGGTTTTCGGCCGACGTATCAAACGACGATTCTGTAGCTGCGCTCTTCGAGGCGATAGTCTCTGATCATGATGCCCCCTCCGTCATCGTAAATAATGCAGGTATAACTGCTGACAACCTGTTGATGCGAATGAAAGGGGATGAGTGGGGCGCCGTGATAGACACTAACCTCGGCTCGATGTTCCGGGTCTGCAAGGTCGGTGTCAAAGCGATGACTAAGGCTCGCTGGGGCAGAATAATTAATATCAGCTCAGTAGTAGGCGCAAGTGGCAATGCAGGTCAAACAAACTATGCGGCATCAAAAGCCGGTGTCGAGGGGTTCACTCGCGCACTCGCGAAAGAACTGGGTTCTCGTGGAATAACAGTTAATGCAGTAGCCCCGGGCTTTATTGAAACAGATATGACTAACGCATTACCGGAAACTCAGGCTGCCGCACTGATCGCGCAGATTCCATTAGCAAGACTGGGACAGCCAGAAGAGATCGCCAGTGTCGTCGGCTTTCTTGCATCAGAAAAAGGCGCTTACATTACCGGAGAAACACTGCAAGTTAACGGCGGAATGTACATGAATTAGGCTGCTTTACACACTAATCGACGCGCCTACGCTCTCTCTAACTTCATGAGTTTATTAATAGATTTTTCAGTGGCGCGTAAAATCAAATTTAGGCATTACATCGACTCAAAATAGGGGTAAACTTGCACTCCGATTTAGAAGGTTAGCCCAATGCTTAGCAGGGCAACCCTAATAAAGGCGATGTTCGGAGGCTTTACCTAGGGCGCAATAGCTGGGTAATTCCCGAAGTACGCTTCACCGTAATCGCCACTAAGAAATTGCATGGGATAATCCCGTCAAGGCAATCAGAAACCGTACAAGAGACAGTTTTAGGAGCTAATACTAAATATGAGTAGCATCGAAGAGCGTGTAAAAAAGATCGTCTGCGAACAGCTAGGCGTTAAAGAAGACGAAGTTAAAGCAACGGCATCTTTTGTAGATGATCTAGGTGCAGATTCTCTAGACACTGTCGAACTGGTAATGGCTCTTGAAGAAGAGTTCGAGACTGAAATTCCGGATGAGGAAGCTGAGAAAATCACTACTGTCCAATTGGCCGTCGATTACATCAACGCCAACCTCTAAGTTTCGCATAAGCGACTTGGTGTTCACGAAGCTACTCCGGAGAGATCTTGAGTAGCTTTTGTGTTTCTGATGTTACTACTTTGGGAGCCAATCGATGAGTAAAAGACGTGTTGTGGTTACAGGGCTTGGGCTAGTGAGCCCAGTCGGAAACGATGTGGAGTCCTCGTGGGAAGCAATGAAATCCGGCAAAAGTGGGATTTCAACTCTGACGCAAATTGACACGAGCGACTTTACTACCCATTTTGGCGGTTCAATAAAAGACTTCGACTGCGATCGTTATATTCCAAGTAAGGATGCGCGGCGCATGGATGTTTTTATGCACTACGGCATCGCTGCGGGCGTGCAGGCTTTCGATGACTCGGGGTTGGATGAAGCTGATTTTAATCCCGAACGTTTCGGCGTTGCTGTTGGTTCTGGAATCGGCGGTATTAATATGATCGAGGCGACTGCATTATTAATTAATTCGTCAGGCCCTCGCAAAGTCTCGCCGTTTTTCGTTCCCGGCTCAATTGCAAACATGATTTCTGGCAACCTGTCGATCCGCTTCAACCTGCAAGGTCCGAATATAGCAGTCACGACGGCATGTACAACCGGGACTCATAACATTGGTCTTGCCGCCAATATGATACAAAACAATCAGGCCGACATTATGCTTGCAGGCGGCTCTGAGATGGCCACGTCACCTACGGGGCTTGCTGGGTTCTGCGCTGCCCGCGCGCTCTCGACACGCAACGACGAGCCAGCAAGCGCGAGCAGACCCTGGGATAAAGACCGTGACGGCTTCGTGCTCAGTGACGGTGCGGGAGCTATCGTGCTGGAGGAGCTCGAGCATGCAAAAGCGAGAGGGGCGACGATTTACGCCGAGCTAGTCGGATTCGGAATGAGCGGAGACGCATTCCACATGACATCGCCACCTGAGGGAGGCCGTGGCGCCGCATTATGCATGCGCAACGCATTGCTCAGCGCAGAGCTCGACGCAAGCCAGATTGATTACGTCAACGCGCATGGAACCTCGACGCTCGCCGGTGACATCGCCGAAACACAGGCGATAAAAAGCGTCTTCGGGGCGCATGCGGCGTCTCTCGCAGTGAGTTCGACCAAATCCATGATCGGCCATCTGCTTGGAGCATCAGGCGCAGCAGAGGCTATCGTTACGATACTCTCGATCAAGAACCAAATTCTTACTCCAACAATTAATTTAGAGACACCCGATGAGGGCTGTGATTTGGATTATGTTCCACACACCGCCCGCGATGCGACACTTAAGTATGCGCTAAGTAACTCTTTTGGCTTCGGTGGCACTAACGGCAGCCTCATCTTTGCACAGTACACGTGAGGCTCAGCTAATTGCGCTCGCATTGGCGACAGCTGGCGATTGCAGCATTATTAGGCTTTGTGCTTAGTAGTGCCTCTTTCGCCTATTTTCTGTCGCCGCCCTCTGATTTTCCCTCTACGCAAAATGAGCCGCTTCTGCTCGAGATAGCGCAGGGAAGCTCCTTTAAATCTGTAGCAGCCGCCCTTAAAAACAACGGTGTGATCCGTTCGGCACTCGCCTTCGAGATATTAGCGTTGCTTAAGGGTGATCGATCGCATTTAAAAAGTGGCGAGTACGAGTTTCCGCGTCAAACCCCTGCAACAGTAGTCTTGGCCAATCTCGTTGCTGGCAAGGTAAAGACCTATCAGGTTACGCTAGTTGAGGGGTGGACGCTCCGTCAATGCCTACAAGCCCTGGCAATGAGTCCAGGACTGATGCCAACTTTGAGCGATGTCGATGATCCTGCGCTTCTCACGTTAGTCCAAAACGGCGCAGGCAGTGCCGAGGGGCTATTTGACGCCAATACCTTTCGGTATACGCGTGGCGATACCGACTTGGCGATACTTGAGAGGGCGCACAGCCAGCTTTCCGATAAGTTAGCCTCCTACTGGGAACGAAGAGCACAAGGGTTGCCTTTGAATACACCCTATGAGGCCCTAATACTTGCCTCTATCGTCGAAAAAGAAACCGGGCTCGCTGCAGAGCGCGCTAGGATCGCTGGCGTATTTTATAACCGAATTAATTCCGGCATGAGGTTACAATCAGATCCGACGACCATATATGGACTAGGTGACCGCTATACTGGAACCCTAACCAGAGAACAGCTGCGAGAGGAAACACCGTACAACACCTATCGAATTGATGGGCTTCCTCCTACGCCTATCTCATTGGTCAGTGATTTGGCGCTCAAAGCGGTACTAAATCCGGAGTTGCACGACTACTATTACTTTGTTTCGAACTCGAACGGCGGTCATGTATTTTCAAGAACACTTGAAGAGCACAATGCGGCCGTGGCAAGTTTCCGTTCGGCGCTTGGTGACTCTCAAACGGACTCGCTACCAGAACCTATACCAGAATCTCGAAGTGATTCTGCGGTGCAGGTAAATACAATTGATGAGGACAACAGTGAAAGGTAAATTTATCACCATTGAAGGCGTCGAGGGCGTAGGCAAGAGCACTAATATCGCTAATATCGAAGCATTTCTGACCGCGCATGGCATAGACTTCATCCGGACACGCGAACCTGGCGGTACTGTAATTGCGGAAAAAATACGCGAGCTATTGCTCGACCCTGACATTGAATCAATGGGCGAATTGACCGAACTCCTCCTTGTCTTTGCGGCACGAGCCGAACATCTCGAGAAGGTAATAAAACCCGCGCTAAGCAGGGGAGTTTGGGTGCTTTGCGACCGTTTCACCGATGCCACTTTTGCTTACCAAGGCGGGGGACGCGGACTGTCGTTAACCTCTATCGAGGTTTTGCAGCAACTCGTTCAAGGAGAGCTTCGTCCAGACCTCACGGTCATATTAGACCTCGATCCCAAAGTGGGACTCGCACGCGCTCGCGAAAGAGGTGAGCTCGATCGATTCGAAAATGAGGCACAGGCTTTCTTTTCGAAGGTGAGGGCGGCCTATCTATCGATCGCGGCGTCCAACCCTGAACGCTGCCTGGTCATCGATGCAGGGCAGTCCCTCGAGCAAGTGAAACAAACACTCGAAATGAATCTCTTAAGTAAACTCACTTATCTGGGGATTTCTGGTGAATAACGTCGTCGCCTGGGAGTATCCTTGGCTACAGGATTTGCTCGAATCGTTTCAGCGTAGCTACAAAAGCAGTGCACTTGCACATGCATATATTTTGGGCGGCTCAAGGGGGCTAGGTAAAAAACAGATCGCGCTTGAATTTGCCTCGTTTCTAACCTGCGAGAGACCAAGTACAAAAGGTCCCTGCGGTGAATGCAAAAGCTGTCAGTTAAACGTCAACGCGAACCACCCTGATGTACTTTACCTAGCTCCAAATGAGCCAGGCAAAGCACTCACTGTGGATCAAATCCGGAGACTGAGTGACTATGTTCACGTTTCAAGTCATGCTGGCGGAGCTAGAGTGGCCGTGCTTGCCGAGGCGGATAGAATGAATAGCAGTGCGTCAAACGCATTGTTGAAAACGCTCGAAGAGCCCCATGAGTCGACCTATCTTTTTCTCGTTACTGACTCGTTAGGCCTGCTTAGCCCAACGATACGTTCTCGTTGTCAGCGCATAACGCTCCCAACCCCCTCACAAGCAGTGAGTCTCGAATGGATGCGAGCACTCAAGGTGAGCAATTTTGATGAGCAGCTTGCAATTAGTTGTCTAAAAGCCTCAGGTGGCAGCCCTCTGTTGGCGATGGAAATGCTTTTAGATGAAAGCTTACCATCTCGGCAAGCGTTAGAGCATGAGTTCATCGCCTGCTTAACGGGCATTTCGTCGCCCGATAACCTCTTAGCGGCTCTATTAAAAACAGAACCCATCACAGCCATCGAGCATATCCTGAGCACGACTGCACACTGCTCAAAGCTTATGCTCGTAACCGCGTCGGAGTCGCACGACAGCAGTAACGATACAGGCCTACTAGGCGGACTTGCCCCAAGCGCTGCCTGGGATCGATTTCTGGAACAAGTAAAAACAAGCGATGGGGACTATAACGCGAGAAGGAGAGCGCTTTTTGGAAACAGGTTGGTGCGTCTTTACGACGAAATCGAGAAATCGCGTCGACAGCTTCAATCGTCATCCAACCCGAACAGCAAGCTTCTTTTAGGGTCACTTTGTTGGCTGACTAGTCGAGCACTCAAGTAATTTCGGCGAGCAAGGATTCTACGCGACCAGCTATGGCTAGGCTCGAAGTTAGCCCGGGGGAATCGATTCCAAACAAATTGATTAAATGGGGTAAACCTGCCTCATCTTCGTTTCGAATGACAAAGTCGGAAGGTGTTCCTTCTGTTTTTAACTTCGTTCGTATACCGGCATAGCCGGGCTTTAACTTAAATGGATCGAGAGTCGGAAAATACTGCTGCACAGACCGAGCGAAAACAACCGCCTTAGTTGGGTCTACAGAATAATCAATGTGCTCATACCACTCAGCATCTGGTCCAAATCTTAGCGCGCCGCTCAAATCTATCGTGGCATGAATCCCGAGCGCGTCTTTCTCACTGTCTGGCAGTGGATAAATGAGGTGCGTGAATGGATTTCTACCCGTGTAATCGAAATAACTGCCTTTGCTAAAAAGCTGTTCTGGGAGTGCATGGCTCCACTGTAGTCTCGAATCGGCGATTTCGAGTTCGTCAAAAACCATAGCGGCCAAGTTCAGTGCGCCTAGACCTGCGCAATTGATTAGAATCTTAGTTCTCAGCGCGTAAGGCTGTCTCAAACGACCATCGTCGATAATAGTAGACAAGCGAAAGCCCTGATCCTCTAGCTTGATCGATTCAACACTAGTAGAACGAGAAAAAATGACGCCCTGTTGTTCTGCATTTGTAAGTAGGCTTTGCATATACGAATGGCTATTGACAATACCTGTCGAGGGAGAGAAGAGGGCAGAACTCGCCGCTAATGCTGGCTCTATTCGTTTAAGCAACGCATGATCAATCGTCGTGAGATTGTTCACACCGTTTTCTATTGCTTTTTTCTCGAGCGCCTCAAGCGTCGATTCTTGGCCAGACTGGGCGACTATGAGCTTACCTATCCTTGCATGCGGAATCTCGAAGCGTAGGCAGTAGTCGTACAACAACTCCCGTCCCTTTAAACAAAGTTCCGCTTTTAAACTCTCGGTGGCGTAATAAATACCTGCATGGATGACTTCACTATTACGGCTGCTCGTCTGCATTCCAAAGTTTTTTTCACGCTCGAGGATAACTATATTTTTATTTGCATACGCAGGATTCCTCGAAAGCTGATAGGCGACTGCCAGCCCTATGACACCGCCGCCAACAATGACAATATCAAACTGATCCACCTTAGCTGTTCCCACTTACAGCGCCTTCTATCACTCTAAACGTAAGATTTATGCGAACTCCCACTGCAACCTTAGTCTTGGCGATCTGATGCACCCAATTTTCTTGAACGCCTGGTTCCATAATAAGTAAGCTGCCGCTACGCAAGTTCATCACAACTCTTTCGCTGAGTTCGGTATCTCGTAGCCCTAGTGACGGTTTGCGCTTCAATTGAAATCGACGCGTAGCTCCTAAACTTAATGACGCTATTCGCGGCGAGGGGCCTAACTCTGGCTCGTCGTCGGCGTGCCAGGACACACTGTCTTCGCCCGATCGGTATTTGTTGATCAGCACGCAGTTAAAGTCGGTGCCGGAAACTTTGTTAACAAAATCGCGAATACTAGCCATCTCCTGCGTCCAAGGCACAGGTTGGAGAGAAATATTAGAATAGGCATAACGACAATGTTCGTCGCCCATCCAACACTGAAGTCGAGGGACAGGAATTGTTCGGCCCGCGATGCGGATTTCATCCTGTCGCCATGGAGTCGTTAAATCGATCGCGTCGAAAACCTTTAAAGATAACGACGCGTCGAATGCGTGCGGATATTCGATAATCAGATCTTTCCCCAAAGCGTGAATAACGCTTGCTGGCGTGGATGAGATCTCGCGCACTAGCTCTGACAATACAAGGGTGTCAGCTTCCGAGCTGCTTGGCCCATCAAATAAATCATTCTGCATTAGGTGATCGCATCCTTATTCGCGCCTCAATTGTGCATCGATTATGAATAATCGAGTGTAAATTGTTTACGTTTATCTTAAATGGCTTGAAGAATGCGGCAAATACACTTTACAATACTAATTCCGGTAATAAAGATTACCGGAATTAGTGGGGTAGGCACTAGCAGCTGTTCTCTAACCTGCCTTCATAATGCACTTACGCGGGGTTTCTTGTGTAACCCTTTAGAAAGCAACCCAGAACACGATACCTATTAGGTCCTATAGCAGTTTAGCTAAGGATCCAACCCACTCACATGACACAGACTATGGCAACAGCACCTCCATGCCCTCCCGCTTTTTTCGATACGCTCGAAGCTATGGAGAACCCGTTTAAGAACAGAGTTGTCTCTGTAAGCCATCTGTACGCTGATTCTCCAGAAAACGCTGTAGAAGATTACCAGTATGCCAGCGAGTTTATTTACAGCTATCGAGGTAGCCCTGACACATTCAACACCTACAGACGCGAAATTGAACATTTTTTGCACTGGTGCTGGGTGGTTAAACGACGATCGATAACAGCCATCGAACGAAGTGATATTGAGGAGTTTATAGACTTCTCTCGTTCCCCTCCCGCCACATGGATCTCCGCAAGCAATGAATCACGGTTCATCATGGAGTCAGGCGTGCGAAAGGCAAACCCGAATTGGCGTCCTTATACCAGTTCGACGGTGAGTAATGGAGGCGAGTATGCCCTCTCCCAGTCCTCACTGCAGTCTTTACTTGGTGTATTAAGTAGTTTCTTTAACTATCTGATACAAGAGGAATATATTAAATCTAACCCAGTCGCACAGCTGCGACAGAAAAGCAAATTCATACGTAAACACCAAGGCTCAAGCAAAATAAGACGCCTCTCTCCTTTACAATGGGACTACACGATCAGTTGCGCTGAAAAAATGGCTGCCGAAGATCCCGTAGTGCACGAACGTTCGCTTTTCATCATGCAGGCGCTTTTTGCCATGTATTTGCGTATTTCCGAACTGGTCGTTACTCCTCGCTGGGAGCCTCAGATGGGGCATTTCCAGCCCGATACCGACGGTAACTGGTGGTTTCTGACTGTTGGCAAAGGGAATAAAGAGCGAGAGGTCTCTGTTAGCGATGCCATGCTCGAGGCTCTAAAGCGCTACAGAATATCTCGGGGCCTCTCAGCGCTTCCCTCCACGGGCGATTCGACCCCGCTAATCCATAAAACCCGCGGCAAAGGTGGAATAAGCAGCACAAGACAGATTAGAGCGATCGTACAGCGGTGCTTCGATAGCGCGGCGGCGGCAATGCGCCGTGATGGCTTTGTTGACGACGCCGAGCGACTTGCCGATGCCACAGTACACTGGCTTAGGCACACGGGGATATCAGAGGATGTAAAGCACCGCCCCCGCGAACATGTGCGCGACGATGCCGGCCATGGATCGAGTGCGATTACTGATCGATATATTGACGTCGAGAGAGCCGAGAGACACGCGTCAGCTCGCTCCAAAGCGATCAAGTAATGCTCAGCTATCACACTAAAACATCACTCTTGCCAATTCTGTCCGGAAAAAGGCAACACTCACTGCTCTCTTCTAAATTCCTTCAATTTCCTCTAGTCTTGAGATTCAGGTTCTAGGTAACCATATTCTCGGTATTGAGCCACAGACCTGGCAGAAGCGTATCCACCTATGGGCGCGTTACGCGACACCTAGGGAGGCAGTTGACACCAACTTCTAGACAGTGCGCAAGGTCTTAAAACGACGTAGCGGTGCAACTAACAGCTAGCGACTCAGTAGATATTCAGAAAAATTGGAGAATCATGACTAATTTCTCACGAACACTTTTAGCGCTCGGTTTTGGTGTCATCGGGTTCGCACAGGTTGCGACGTCCGAAGTCTCAGAACCCAACTCACCACTCGATGCTGAGTCGCTCTTTAGCGCACTCGTGAGTGAGCCAGTTTATGGCGAGACTGCAATCGAACTGCTCGAACAACTCGAAACCAAACACTACGCCTCGATCGAGATCGACGATAATTTTTCATCATTGCTATTTGACAAGTATCTAGATGCACTCGATGGGTCAAAACTCTATTTTCTCGCCGAAGACGTTCAAAAGATCGCTCGCTATCGCTACACACTCGACAACAGCCTTTCCGCCGGGAATGTAGAGCCCGGATTTGAAATCTATAACCTCTATCACAAGCGAGTTATTGAAAGACTGATTTATGCAATTAATCGAATCGAAAACGCTGTGCCAGAAATGGATTTCACGGTAGACGAATACTTGTTGCTAGACAGAGAAGATGAGCCATTCGCGGCGAACGAAGAGGAACTCAATGAGATATGGCGCAAGCGAATCAAGAACAGTGTTCTAAGCCTTAGACTCACGGGCGATAGCGAAGAAGAAATAGTTGAAAAGCTCAGCAAGCGCTATCGCAATCAGCTCAGCCAAGTATTAAAGACCAATGGTAAAGATGTATTCCAGGCTTACCTTTCAAACGTCGCCGCGACGGTAGATCCTCACACCTCTTATTTCTCTCCGAGGGATTCTGAAAACTTCAACATGGGGCTTTCACTCTCGTTACAGGGTATAGGCGCTCAGCTCACTACAGAAGACGAATACACCAAAGTCGTTGAGCTTATTAAGGGTGGCCCAGCAGAGCGTGCTAATGAACTGCAGGAAGGCGACAGAATCATAGGAATCGGTCAGGGCGTAGACGGCGAAATTCAGGATGTCGTGGGAATGCGTCTGGATGATGTCGTTGCTCAAATCCGGGGAGAAAAAGACACTGTAGTTCGGCTGACCGTCATTCCCGTCGATGCGGTCTCTGAGAGCAGCGCGAGGACCATCAGTATCACTCGAGATACGGTAAAACTCGAGGATCAGTCAGCGAAGAAAGAGGTAATAGAACTAAGTTATGCCGATCAGGATTACAAGATTGGGGTTATCAGACTTCCTACTTTCTACTTCGATTTTGAAGCCGCAGCGCGCGGCGACGAGGACTTTAAAAGCTCGACTAGAGACGTACGTAAACTGCTAGAAGAGTTGAAAGAAGAGTCTGTCGACGCCGTGGTCGTCGATCTTCGCAACGATGGCGGCGGCAGTTTGAGCGAAGCAAATCAACTTGTTGGCCTTTTCATCGATACCGGTCCTACCGTGCAGATCCGCTATTCTGGTCTACGCAATGGCTTTACTCGCTCGTTCGGCGATAGCGACCCGGGGGTCGTCTACGATGGACCGCTTGCTGTTCTCGTCAATCGTACAAGCGCCTCGGCGTCGGAAATTTTCGCTGGCGCAATACAAGACTATCAGCGAGGAATAGTGCTTGGCGGGCAGACTTTTGGCAAAGGCACGGTACAGGAAATAATTCCCATGTCCTTCGGCCAAGTAAAACTCACTCGATCCAAGTTTTACCGGATTTCAGGAGAAAGCACACAGCACCGCGGTGTGCTTCCCGACATCACCTTCCCTGATTTCTATGACGCCTATGATGACATCGGTGAGAGTAGTTTGGACGGCGCCCTGCCTTGGGATACGGTAAGACCTGTAGAATTTAGAACCTACTTCCCTGTTCAAGCCTTCTTGCCAAAGCTGCGTGAACTCCACGAGGCGCGGGCTGCCGAATCTCCCGACTTTCAATACATGATCGATCAAATTGAAAGAACAAGGCAGTTGCGCGAACGCGAAATGCTTCCGCTCAACGAAGAAGTCGTCAAAGCAGATCGCGAGCAAACCCGTCGGATAGAATTTGAAGCCGAAAACCTTAGGCGTAAATTAAAAGGTTTAGAACTAAAAGAATGGGTTGAGGAAGACGATCTTTATAGAGATGAGGTCGCTAACGCAGACGATTCAGATTCTTCATCTGCTGAAGAATCAGTGGAGAGCACAGAAATTGCGATAGAAGAAGCCTTAGAGGCGAGCGCGTCTTCAACCCCTGTTGCAGAAGCTGACGTCGATGAGGACGCCGAGGAGCCAGAGGAAACCGACCCCCTCCTCCTTGAAAGTGGCCGGATCCTAGCAGACTTTATCAACCTGAGCGGTGGGGATCTAAGCGCGAGATACTAGACTCAAACACAAATAAGAAACGTTGGGGAATCGCCCCCTTCACATTATTTTGTTATGGGGGGTAAAAGGGTCGAACGAGTAATCAGACTAGTAATTCTGCCTCAGGGAAAGAGTTAGAGGCAGCCGAAGGGAACGTTGACTATCAGGTCAGACTCGCGCTAAAGCTAACGTAGATGCGGTAAAAATGAGTCTGAACTAGAAAAAGTGGCGGAGGAGGAGAGATTCGAACTCTCGGAAGGCTTTCACCTTCGCTGGTTTTCAAGACCAGTGCATTCAACCACTCTGCCACCCCTCCGCAGCACGGCGCAAATACTACTACAAAATGACACGCAGTCAAATAGCGAATCGTGGCAATAGCGTCTTTTCTGCTTGAAACTCTGCTACACTGACTCTATAAACATAAGCAAGGATGTCGATATTCAGGTAAGACTGCACTGTCGTAATCCTCGTACTTTCTTTAAGAATGTCCACAAAGCACCAACTACAGGAATACCACTATGAATGAACTTAATCTAAACGTAAGCCGAGCCGACCAGCAGGCCGCCTCGGTAAACAAAGTCGTTCGTAATACCTATACCCTACTTTCTATGACGCTTTTCTTTAGCGCCCTATGTGCTGTCGCCACTATGGCATTGGGGTTTGGTCAAGGCGCTGGTCTACTCATGATCATCGGCGGCTTTGTCATGTCATTTGTCGTGAGAGCAACCGCGGAATCGAGCAAAGGCATCCTGGCAGTCTTTGTTTTTGCGGGCCTCATGGGCGGCGGACTTGGCCCCACGTTGTCAGCCTATCTCGCAGTCTATTCAAACGGCGCCGCAATAATTGCGCAAGCGCTTGGCGGTACGGGTCTGATTTTCTTGTCTTTGTCAGGTTATGCCTTAACCACGGGCAGAAATTTTAATTTCCTGGGTGGATTCCTCGCCACCGGCATGATGGTCATGCTTGTTGCGATGATAGCCAATATTTTCTTGCAAATTCCTGCTATGAGCTTGGCAATATCGGGCGCGGTGATCATGCTGATGTCTGGGTTCATCCTGTACGACACAAGTCGCATTGTGAACGGAGGCGAACGAAACTACATCATGGCGACGATCAGTCTCTATCTCAGTATTTTCAACTTATTCATTCACCTACTCAATCTTATAGCCGCACTTACAGGCCGCGAATAGCGAGCGCTGCTAGCTCAAATTAATCTGGGACCCTCCCCGGGTCCCAGATTATTCCCCCTAAGCAATCGATTGTTAGCGTCTATTTCCCTAGTCGCTCATCAACGGCTACACTCTACGCCATGACTTTCCTTGCTAACACTCCTAAAGCCTCGGGCGCACTGCGCTATACGCTGCTTATCAACGCTGCGCCGCAATCAAGCCAAGGGGCTAAAACGGCGCTGCGGTTCGCTGAGTCACTTTTGCAGATGGGCCATAACATCGAACGACTCTTTTTCTATGGCGACGGCGTACTGAACGCATCGAGTCTCTCTGTAATGCCGCAGGACGAAATAAATATTCCAGCCGCGTGGCATGCGTTGATTGAAGCAAACGGTTTATCTTCTGTTGTCTGTGTGTCATCGGCAATACGCCGCGGTATTGTCGATACTGCGGAAGCACAGCGACACGAACTTTACGCGGCTAGCTGCTACACGAGCAGTGAGATTGGCGGTCTCGGGCAGTTAATCGAAGCCCTGAGCAACTCCGATAGGATGCTAAGTTTTGGATAACAACATACCAAACAAGCAGACGATAAGCCTTATCGCCAGACGCGCGCCTTATGGCAGCGATGGCGCAAGGCAAACTTTAGATATCGCCTTCGCCGCAGCGGTATTCGAACAACCGCTTAACTACATTTTTATCGGAGACGGGGTATTTCAGCTAGTCGCAGGACAAAACTCTGTGGAGATTTCTAGTAAACCCCAGGGCGCGGCACTTGAAACACTCGAACTCTACGGAATAAATGAGGTCTTTGTGCATTCAGAGTCTCTACTCAACCGAGGACTCACTGAGAGCCAGCTCGTCTGCAGAGCGAATTTAATCGAAGATTGCGCGCTCAAGCAGTTGATAGCCGAGTCCACGTATGTCATCAATTTATAGACTGTAAGCGCATGAACTGGCAAGGATGATCATGAGTAGTCTTCACATTATTGCGAAAGCCCCCTCGTCGGTGAGCATTGCGGAGCTGAATGCGCTCATAAACGATGAAGATGTGCTTATTTTTATCGAGGACGGTGTCTATTTTGCGCGCACCGAATTCTCACCTGCAGCTTCATTTGCCCAAAAACTCAGACAGCTTGAATGCTACTTTTTGGAAGAAGATCTCGCTGCCCGCGGTATCGATTTACTCGAGGGCATGCAGACCGTAGACACGCGTGGGTTTGTCGAGCTTAGCGCTCGACTGCCGCGGAGTGTAAGTTGGTATTAAGCATGACTAGTCCCACAGCCAAAGATGCCTCGCACGCTAAGTATCCAGGGCGAAACCTCAGTCTTGACGCGGAGGGGTTTCTCAAACACCTTTCCGACTGGGATGAGTCAGTAGCCGTGTATCTCGCCGAGAATGAAAATATTAAACTCGAAGAGGCACAATGGGAGGTGATATATCTCCTTCGCGCGTTCTATCAATCCCACCAAATTGCACCAGCTAACCGCGCTCTCGTAAGTCTCGTTAGGAGAGAGTTCGGCGCTGACAAAGGACAAAGCCGGTATTTAATGGGCTTATTTGGTGGTAGTCCTGCTAAAACTGCCGCAAAGGTTGCGGGGCTACCCAGACCTGAGAATTGTCTCTAAATCCTAGACAGCGCCAAACCAATCAAGCTTTTCGCGTAATGACACCACACGACCGACAATAATCAGCGTCGGGGGTTTAATTTCGTCAACAAGAATTTGCTCACGGATCGAAACAAGGTTGGCAACGCTGACCTTTTGCTTCCGGGTAGTCCCCTGCTCGATGACAGCAACTGGCATAAATGGATCCATTCCGTGGGCAAGTAGTTCATCACAGATTATTTGAAGACCACTGAGCCCCATGTAGAACGCAAGCGTTTGCTGTTCGCCTGCGAGCATGGCCCAATCCAGTGGCACGCCTCCCTCTCTAATATGCCCTGTCAGAAAGCGCACAGACTGCGAGTAGTCCCTGTGCGTCAAGGGAATCCCCGCATAGGTTGCACAACCGGAGGCTGCGGTAATTCCAGGCACAACCTGAAAATCAATTCCCGCTGCCGCGAGAGACTCAATCTCTTCACCACCTCGGCCAAAGATAAAAGGATCGCCGCCTTTTAGCCGCAAAACTTTTTTACCCTCACGTGCCAAGCGTACAAGCATTTCGTTAATCGATTCTTGAGGAACCGAATGATCTGATTTTTGCTTGCCGACGAAAATTTTATCCGCATCGGGTCTTAATTTTAACAAGATAGATTCGCTTACTAATCTATCAAACAGCACCACATCTGCTTTGTGCATAAGCCTGAGGGCTTTAAGCGTTAAAAGCTCCGGATCACCCGGTCCTGCTCCCACGAGATACACCTCTCCTCGCGCGGCAGATGCCCTCTCTGCTTCGTCCAGTATCCGCTTTCTTGCCTCATCCTCTTTGCCCGCATAAACGAGCTCTGGAATGTCACCTTCGAGTATTTTCTCCCAGAATCGAGTCCGGTCCTCAAAGCCGCGAATTTTCCCCCTGATTGCATCTCGTAATTGCCGGAGAAGCAAAGCAAGCCTATCGACGCGCGCAGGCAAAAGCGTTTCGATAAGCCGCTTAATAGATCTGGCAAGTATTGGCGAGGCGCCTCCGCTCGAAATAGCAACGAGAATCGGACTGCGATCAACGATTGCCGGTACGATGAAGGTGCAAAGAGCCGGCTGATCGACGACGTTAACTGGAATTGATAGCGCCTTTGCAGCATCACTCACTGCCTTGTTCACATTGAGGGAATCGGTTGCCGCAATGACGAGCGTTGCCGAAGCGAGGCAGCAAGGTTGAAACTCAGTCGGGCAAACAAGCGCCCCTTCGCGCTTGCACAAAGACGCCATCTCGTCATCTAGCTTGGGAGCGACTACGTGAAGTTTCGCCCCGGCTCGTGCCAAAAGCGTTGCTTTACGCAAAGCAACTTCCCCGCCTCCCACAACTACGCAGCGTTTACCCTTAACATCGAGAAACAGCGGCAGTCGCTCCACTAAACAAGACTCTCGACGCCCGGTAGATAAGTTTCAAGCACCTTAGGAATTCTAATACTGCCGTCTTCTTGCTGATAGTTTTCCATCACAGCAACAAGCGTTCGCCCTACCGCCAACCCAGAGCCATTTATCGTATGCACCAACTCAGGTTTACCGGTAGCAGGGTTGCGCCAACGCGCCTGTAACCGACGCGCTTGGAAGTCGGTAAATGATGAACAGGAAGAGATTTCTCGATAAGTATTTTGCGAAGGTAACCAGACTTCTAAATCATAGGTTTTCGATGCTGAAAATCCTAGATCACCACCACAGAGCGCTACTTTTCTATAGGGAAGCTCTAACGCCTGCAGAATTCCCTCTGCATGCCCCGTTAAGGCCTCTAAAGCGGCATCCGACTGAGAGGGTTCGACGATCTGAACTAACTCCACTTTTTCGAACTGATGCTGACGAATCATGCCTTTGGTATCACGCCCATAGCTGCCCGCCTCTGATCGGAAACAGGGTGTGTGACAGGCAAGCTTGAGAGGTAGCTGCGACGCGTCGAGTATAGTGTCGCGCACGATATTCGTGACAGGGACCTCGGCGGTAGGTATTAGATAATATTCTTGGTCTGCACGGAGCTTAAATAGGTCTGCTTCAAATTTAGGTAACTGCCCAGTGCCCTGCAACGATTCGGCATTCACGATAAAAGGGACATTTACCTCTGTATACCCGTTATTCAAGGTGTGCTGATCTAGCATAAATTGGGCGAGGGCTCGGTGCAGACGTGCGGTGCGCCCCCGCATAACAACAAACCGCGAACCCGTTAGTTTCGCCGCGGTTTCAAAATCTAACCCTTCATCTAAGGCTTCGCCGAGATCGGCATGATCGCGAATCTCAAAATCAAATACGCGAGGAGTGCCCCATTTGCTGATCTCAAGATTGGCACTCTCGTCCAGTCCCTCAGGAACAGAGACATCTGGCACGTTGGGAATGCCCATCGCGTAGGCAGCGTATTCTTCTTGCAGTGTTGAAAGCGCCGTTTTCTTGGCTTCTAGCTCTGCATTAATGGTTTCCATAGAGGCGAGAATCTCTGTCGCGTCTTCGCCTTTGGCCTTCGCCTGTCCAATTAATTTAGAACGTATTTTACGCTCATTCTGCAAAGACTCAGTCTCGAGCTGCAGGGTCTTGCGCTTCGAGTCGACAGACTCCAAAAGCTGCACATCCAATACAAATTTTTTCTTTGTGAGCTGCGTAGCCAACTCCTCGATTTCGGAGCGGAGGCGCTTTGGATCTAACATCGTGTTTTCCTATAGGGAAAGAAAAAGTCGTTCAGCTACGCGAAAACCTTCGCTAACTGCATACCGGCGAAAGCCGCGCCAAGACAGAGTGTTACACTGCCGGCTGCGTACGCCATAGCGATATTGTAATTGCCCTGTTGCAGTAACAGAAGCGTCTCTAGGGAGAATGCGGAAAATGTCGTAAATGAACCAAGAAATCCGACAACCAGAAGAAGTCGCCAAAACTCTCCTTCGATGACACGGTCGCCGATCAATACTGCCGCGATACCGATGCAAAACGAACCCACGACATTTACCCCAAAGGTCGCCCAAGGCAGGCGATTATCGACGAGAGTGACTGCGATAAGCACGAAAGAATAGCGAGACAACGCACCCAGCGCCCCTCCGATTGCGACTGCGAAGAAAGCATTCATAACCTAAAATTCATCTGGTAAAAATATTGCCCAGGCATGCTGTGAAAAGACAGTGGGGTAAAATTAACCCAGCTACTGAACATAGCTGTTCTCGATCACTTCGATGCCTTCTGGTATTTCAAACTGGAAAACCTCGTCCTCAATCTGCGGATTAAGCACTACATTGACAAAGCGCCACACAGTGCGCTGTCCGTTTCGCGCCTCGACAACAATGCTATCCAGTCGTGATGAGGTGAAACTCAAACTAACCCTGCGATTGATGTTTGTGCTAACACGAGGTGTTAGGACAAATTCACTAACCTCGCGCGAATCACTTGCCAGTGACGCTATTTCATACTCCGCGGAAAGACCGCCGGTGTCACCGCTTAGCAGCTGTGCCGCGAGCTCTGATTCCTCCTTATTCCAAGGTTCGATAACCACCTGCTCTAGATCAGGCTGATAACTCCATAGCCAAACGCCGTTAGTCACAAGCAGTTCGGCGTAGGGCTCCACTGTCTCCCAATAAAAACCGTCTGGACGTTTTAATAGCATCCGAATCAATGATTCTTCGAGAATTCCACCATCAGCCTCAATGATGAGTTGCTCAACATCAGCGCTTAACGACACCATGCCCGCAAGGTTCGCATTAAGCGACTCAATCGCTGTTTGCTGCGCGCCCTGAGCAACAGTCAGCCACACAAATAACAGCGGAAGCGACAGCGCGTGAACTACGCCGAGTCTGAATGGGCACTTTAAAGACATTCGCTATGCAACCTTAGTTTCTTGGTGGCGGAGGCGCTAAAACCTCACGCTGACCATTACTTCCCATTGACGACACAACCCCTGCGGCCTCCATTGTCTCGATCATACGGGCTGCTCGATTGTAGCCTATTCGAAGTTTGCGCTGGACGGACGAAATAGATGCCTTACGGGTTTCAGTAACAAACGCGACCGCCTCATCGTAAAGCGAATCATCCTCTTCGGAAGAGTCTCCACCACCTCCGCCCATCGCTCCCATATCAAGATCGTCGCTACCAGCGGTTATCGAATCTATGTAAACCGGCTTTGCACGCGACTTCCAGTCTGCTACTACTCTGTGCACTTCATCGTCGCTAACAAAGGCGCCGTGAACTCGGGTGGGCACACCTCCACCTGGCGGGAGGAACAACATATCACCGTGCCCCAATAACTGCTCCGCCCCGCCTTCTCCTAAGATCGTTCGCGAATCGACCTTAGACTGCACCATAAACGATAAGCGAGTGGGTATATTGGCCTTGATTAAACCGGTAAGCACATCGACCGAGGGCCGCTGCGTCGCAAGCACGAGGTGGATACCTGCAGCACGTGCTTTTTGCGCGATACGAGCGATAAGCTCTTCAACTTTTTTGCCAACTACCATCATCATATCGGCGAGTTCGTCGACTATCACCACAATACTCGGAAGCGCCTCAAGTTCGCTCGCCGACTGCTCTTCATCAAGCAACATCGGATCGTGTCGCCAGAGCGGATCGAGTATGGGTGTTCCCGCCTTTTTCGCATCGAGCACCTTTTTGTTATAGCCAGCGAGATTGCGAACGCCCAGTGCAGACATCAGTTTATAGCGGCGCTCCATTTCTGCTACACACCAGCGCAGTCCGTTGGCCGCATCCTTCATGTCTGTAATAACCGGCGTGAGGAGATGCGGTATCCCGTCGTAAACAGAAAGTTCGAGCATTTTGGGGTCGATCATAATCACGCGAACCTGATCTGGCGCCGACTTAAAGAGCAGGCTTAAAATCATGGCGTTAATACCCACTGATTTACCAGAGCCTGTAGTGCCCGCAACCAGAAGATGAGGCATCTTTGCGAGATCCACGATAACCGGTTTGCCGCCGATGTCATGACCAAGAGCCATACTCAAAGGCGAGCTCGCTTTGTCAAACTCTGGCGTCGATAACACCTGGCTAAGCTGAATGATTTCGCGCTTTTCGTTGGGGATCTCGATACCGATTACAGTCTTACCCGGAATTACTTCTACAACTCTCACAGAAACGATGGCGAGCGATCTTGCAAGGTCTTTGACAAGATTACTGATTCGACTGACCTTTATCCCTGGTGCGGGCTGTACTTCGAAGCGAGTAATTACAGGGCCTGGATTCACCGCAGTGACCTCGATATCGATACCGAAGTCTTTAAGCTTGCTTTCGAGCAATCGTGACATTAATTCCAAAGATTCTTTCGAAAATCCCGACTCGTTTGTTTCTTGCCACGCGTCGAGCAAGCCTATTTGAGGCAGCTCACCAGCGCCGATGTCTGCGAACAAGGACCCCTGCCTCTCTTGCTCCACCCGCTTACTGCGCTCTATGGGCTTTGGTGGGTCGATCTTGATTGTTGGAGGCACTCGCTTCTTCTGTTTTTCGACGTGAATATCAATTGCTTTTTTGCGAACTGTTAACCGCTCTTTGGCCTCGGCAGATTGTTTACGCGCCCTAGCCCAAGCAGATAACTTCTCGGTTGAGAGGTTGCAAGCGGTTAGCGTCCACTCACCGAGCCGATCTATGACGCCCAGCCAAGAAATTTCGACAGTGACTGTAAGACCAAAAAGAAACAAGGCAAAAAGCAATAGCGTAGCCCCGAGATTAGCAAGCACCGGTACGGTTAGGTCGAGCACAAGCGTCCCTAAGATCCCTCCCGCCGAGGGCAGTGTTGTAGACGCCTCCACATGCAGAGCAGCGAGACCGCAGGCAGAAAGCAGCACTAGTCCGAAACCGCCAAACCTGAGCGCAACCAATGGCCAGACTATGGGCAGGTTCTGAGCGGCCGCTGGACCTCGAAGCGCAAGAGCAACTTTGTAGAGGAGGAAAAGTGGAAGCGTATAGGCAAGCAGTCCGAGCACCTGTAGTAGCACATCCGATACCCATGCCCCCGACGTCCCTACGGCATTAGCAATTTCTGCGTCCTCGCCAACCCCAGTTGTCCAACTAGGGTCGCTAGGTGAATGACTGAGCAAGGCTATAAGGAGAAACATTGCTGCTAACGAGTAAGCAATGAGCAGCCCTTCTCGTATTACTCGCGCTAACAGGCTCGCAACGGCAGGATGCGCGGTTGATTGCAATTCGGATTTACTTGAAGTCTTCAAAACTTTTAGGATTCTATTTTATTTGTTTTCAATAATTTATAGAGAAATTCTAATTCAAATTGTAGCTTAATTAGCTGATCTAGACTAGACAATACGCACGGCCTGTAAGGTTTAACGGTTACCTCGCTGCAAAATTGAGTAGAATATGCGCTCTTAACTCACCCTGATTTAAATATATCCACAAGGCACTCTCATGACAGACGCTATTCACCACGAGCTTATCATTCTTGGCTCCGGCCCCGCCGGATACACCGCTGCAATCTATGCGGCTCGCGCTAACCTTAAACCCGTCGTAATTACAGGCATGGTTCAAGGCGGACAGCTCACCACAACGACAGACGTCGATAACTGGCCAGGTGACGTCGAAGGACTGCAGGGGCCTGCGCTCATGGCCCGAATGCTTGAACATGCCGAGCGTTTCGATACAGAGGTGGTCTTCGATCACATCAACGAGGTCGACCTGAGCAAACGCCCCTTTACACTCATAGGCGACGCTTCCAAATACACCTGCTCAGCACTAATTATCGCAACGGGCGCCTCGGCACAGTATTTAGGTCTCCCCTCAGAAGAAGCCTTCATGGGGAAAGGGGTTAGTGCGTGTGCAACTTGTGATGGATTCTTTTATCGAGACAAACCGGTGGCAGTAATTGGCGGCGGCAATACGGCAGTCGAAGAAGCCCTATACCTTGCTAACATTTGCTCTCATGTAACCCTCGTTCATCGACGCGACACGCTGCGCGCAGAAAAAATCTTGCAGCAAAAGCTATTCGATCGGGAAGCGGAAGGCAAAATTACTATCGCGTGGAATTCAACCCTCGATGAGGTGCTAGGCGACGACAGTGGCGTGACCGGCGTACGCCTTCGCGCGACAGAGGGCGGTGAGACACGCGAACTCGAGGTGGACGGCGTTTTCATCGCTATAGGCCATATCCCTAACTCGGAAATATTTGCTGGCCAACTCGAAATGCGCAACGGCTATGTCGTCGTCAAAACCGGTATTACCGGCAATGCAACAGAGACGAGCGTACCAGGCGTATTTGCTGCTGGCGATATTGCCGATCAGGTCTACCGGCAAGCAGTTACGAGCGCTGGATTTGGCTGCATGGCAGCACTAGACGCTGAACGTTTTCTCGATAAATAAATGAAACAATTGCCCTGGCTTGAAGACACGGGTGGCATATTTCCGCCGGCCTCTGAGGCCTTCGACGAACCAAACGGATTACTCTGTGCTGGCGGCCAGCTCGAACCGGAGGTTCTTTTAAGCGCATACAGTCAGGGGATATTTCCTTGGTTTGACGACGATCAACCGATTCTTTGGTGGTCACCGGATCCAAGAATGATTATCGAAATCGATTCTTTTAAAGCGTCAAAAAGTGTACGCAAGCTAATCAGACGTGGCGGATTTAGTTTCAGCCTAGACACAGCCTTTGAACAAGTTATTTCAGGCTGCGCGGCCCCGCGAAGCGATGATAACGGTACTTGGATAACCCATGAGATGCAGCGTGCTTATCTGCGGCTACATCATCTCGGATTTGCTCACTCGGTTGAGGTTTGGCAAGAGAGCGAGCTGGTTGGGGGGCTCTATGGAGTGGCGATTGGCTCGCAGTTTTTCGGAGAATCCATGTTCTCGAAGACGAGTAACGCATCAAAAGCCGCCCTCACGATTCTTGTGGAGCAGCTGAGTCGATGGGGTTTTGCGCTAATCGATTGTCAAGTCGCCAATCCACATCTGGAATCATTAGGTGCAATAGAGATACAGCGTAGTGACTTTTTAGCCCGTATCGCTGTGACATGCTCTACGGGCCGGCAGCAGACTCATTGGAATCTCGATCCGGACCTCACTCACTCTAGAGGCAATGGTGACCCGCTGTCTCAAGAGGTGGCGCTATGAGTGATGAAGAAAAGACACACGATACTCGTAAGTCATTGCGTTTATTTCGGACAGTTCCCCATCCGTGCAGCTATCTTCCAAATCACGAAGCATCCACGGTATTCGTCGACCCCGATATCATCCCTGCAATCGATCTACTGAGTGAATTGAGCGAATTGGGCTTTAGACGTAGTGGGCCACACATTTACCGACCCGACTGTGAAAACTGCAGTGCCTGTATTTCGGTGCGAATACCCACAGCCACTTTCAAGCCTTCACGTCGCTTTAGGCGAGTCCTCTCCCGCAATAAGGATGTAGTAGTCACCACGACGCCGTCTCTCGTAGGTAATAACGAGGCTGTGGCGCTTTACGAAAAATATGTCAACACGCGCCATCAGGATGGTGACATGTATCCGGCTTCGCGCGAGCAGTTCGATTCATTTATTTTAAGTCAGAGCGATTCGACGCAGTTTTTCTTATTTTCCGTTGACGATAGACTTGTCGCGGTTACTGTGTGCGACGAGCTTCAACAAGGACTTTCAGCGGTCTATACGTTCTTCGATCCATTAGAGTCAAAAAGATCACTGGGATCATTTGCGATATTGTCTCTAGTAAAAGTCGCCCAGGAAAGACAGTTGCCCTACGTGTTCCTGGGGTATTGGGTAAAGGACTGCCGCAAAATGGCATATAAACTTGACTACCGCCCTCTCGAATTACTCCAAGACAGGCGTTGGATCTGCATTAACTGATTGACGCAAAAACGGCAGCGCTAGCGTTCATGATTGAAATCGGGCACAATGCGCCGCTGATTAAGTACAGAGGTTTGCCAATGGCAAAAGAAGATCAAATCGAAATGGAAGGCGAGGTCGTCGACACCCTTCCCAACACCATGTTTCGCGTTAAGCTAGAAAATGGTCATATCGTCACTGCCCATATCTCTGGGAAGATGCGTAAAAACTATATTCGTATCCTCACGGGTGATCAGGTGAGAGTCGAACTCACCCCCTACGACTTAACTAAAGGTCGTATAACCTACCGCGCTCGCTAATCTGCCTGGCGGCGCTCAGATCGGGCGCCAACCGCAGCCCTCCTCCCCCACTACCTCTAATGCTGGCTAAGGCACGAGGGAGAATGGCATTAAGTTTTGGCCAGCGTGCCCTTAGCAGACAGCCGTTTACTTGACGGTGACGACTCTCTTGCGTGCGCTTTGATAACAATGTCACCCTCAGACGCACTCACAATAACTTTGCCACCATTCACGAGTTTTCCAAAGAGGATGTCTTCGGCAATACCTTTCTTTAATTTGTCCTGAATAAGCCTTGCCATGGGTCGAGCCCCCATAGATTCGCTGTAGCCATGGGTAACAAACCACTCCACAGCGCTATCCTCTAACTGTAGCTGCACATTTTTTTGATCGAGTTGGACCTGAAGCTCGACGATAAATTTATCAACAACAGTTCTAATTGTCTCAACAGTGAGGGCACCGAATTGAATTATGCTATCAAGGCGATTGCGGAACTCCGGGCTGAAGATTTTTTTGATCATCTCCATGCCATCGCTCGAATGATCCTGTTCGGTGAAACCAATCGAGGCGCGAGATATTTCCTGCGCACCTGCATTCGTGGTCATGATAAGAATGACGTTGCGGAAATCTGCATGCCTACCGTTATTATCCGTCAGCGTACCATGGTCCATCACCTGCAAGAGCAAATTGAACACATCAGGATGAGCCTTCTCTATTTCGTCTAACAGCACTACACAGTGAGGGTTTTTGCTTACCGCTTCGGTTAATAGACCGCCCTGATCAAAGCCAACATAACCCGGGGGCGCCCCGATGAGCCTTGAGACGGTATGGCGCTCCATGTACTCGGACATATCGAAACGCAGCAGCTCAATTCCCATAATTTTCGCTAACTGTTTGCTAACCTCAGTTTTTCCGACGCCGGTTGGCCCCGCGAATAAAAATGATCCAATAGGTTTACCTTCTGCGCCGAGGCCCGCCCTCGAAAGTTTAATAGCAGTAGATAGCGCGGTAATAGCAGGGTCTTGACCAAATACCACCATCTTGAGATTGCCTTCGAGCGTGCGCAAGGCTTCCATGTCTGTCGTTGACACTTGCTTTGGTGGGATTTTAGCGATAGCTGCAACTACCCGCTCCATATCAACGGGCTGCAAAAGCTTTTTGCGTTTGCTTGGCGGCTGCAAACGCTGATAGGCGCCCGCCTCATCGATAACATCGATAGCCTTGTCGGGCATGAACCGGTCGTTAATGTATTTGCTCGCAAGCTCGGAGGCAGCCAGCAGGGACTTGTCGGAGTAGCGCAACTCATGATGCTGTTCGAAGCGCGACTTGAGTCCCTTCAAAATTTTGTAGGTCGTATCGACATCAGGCTCGTCGACATCAACTTTTTGGAAGCGACGCGATAAGGCTCGGTCTTTTTCAAAGATACCGCGATACTCTTGATAGGTCGTAGACCCGACGCAGCGCATCTTACCGCTTGTCAACGCAGGCTTAAGTAGATTGGACGCATCCATAACGCCGCCCGATGCCGCGCCGGCACCGATAATCATATGAATTTCGTCGATAAATAAGACAGCATTATCATCGCGGGTTAATTCATTGAGTAGTGCTTTAAAACGTTTCTCGAAATCGCCGCGATATTTCGTACCTGCGAGTAACGCACCTAGATCGAGTGAATAAATAACGCTATCGGCGAGCACATCGGGCACCTCACCGTCGACGATCAGTTTCGCAAGACCCTCGGCAACCGCTGTTTTGCCCACACCTGATTCGCCCACTAATAGCGGGTTATTTTTACGCCTGCGCGAAAGTACCTGGACGACTCGAGTCACCTCCTCTTCGCGTCCAATTAACGGGTCAATACGCCCGGCCTCGGCTTCCGCATTGAGGTTAGTCGCATAGCTAGCGAGTGCACTTTTAGCGCCCTCTGCTGCATTTGACCCTTCACTGGAAGTGAGAGGCGTTTCTGACTCCGATTCCTCACCGTGCTTAGAGATACCATGAGTAATAAAGTTAACGACGTTTATACGGCTAATGTCCTGTTGCTCAAGAACAAAGACTGCGTGGCTTTCCTGCTCGCTGAATATGGCAACTAAAACGTTCGCCCCACCAACCTCTCTCTTTCCAGAAGACTGCACGTGGAATACAGCTCGTTGTAAAACTCGCTGAAATCCCAGAGTCGGTTGCGTCTCGCGCTCGTCGTCCCCCTCGGGTAGCAGTGGCATATTAGCGTCGATATAGTCGGTCAGTTCTTTGGCCATTTTTTCAAAATCACAATCACAGGCAACCAATACCTCTCTCGCCGCTTCGTTATCGAGAAGCGCGAGCAGGAGATGCTCTACCGTCATAAATTCATGACGCTTTGAACGAGCAGTGTGAAAGGCCAAGTTGAGCGTTGATTCAAGATCTTTGCTTAGCATTCGTTTATCCGATTTGGTTTTGTCTGTTAATCGATCGCTTTATTACGCGCTATGCTAACGCGCGTTGATGTCATTATCACGCTAGGGGGTATATCCCTAGACTTCGTCTTCCTCTACCGCGCACAGAAGCGGCTGTTCACATTCCGCCGAATAACTGTTAACAAGCTCGGCTTTGGTCTCAGCCACATCTTTGCTATAGACGCCACAAACGCCTTTCCCTTCTGTGTGTACCTTGAGCATTACTCGAGTCGCGGTCTCCGGGTTCATTCCGAAGAATGCACGCAACACTTCTACAACGAACTCCATGGGGGTGTAATCATCATTTAACAAGACCACTTTATACATGGGCGGCCGTTTCAATGCTGGTTTATCATTTGCGACGGCAAGTCCCGAATCGCCATCATCACTTTCTTCACCGTGAGTAGAGAGCCGCTCGGCGCGTTTAAATTCGTACTGCTCGTCCATGCTTAAAACCTCGTTTGCTTTCTTCACTCTTAACGCTGAACCTCCAGTTTGGGATGTAAAGTTCAGAGTGTATCACTGACAATAATTTTACTCTCCTGGGCCCCTAGACACTAATTGAGATCTCGAACAGCGTCATAAGTTGGGTGATAGAAAAAAAATAACTCAATGGAAAAACCCTGTTGAATTTTTGATTGATTCAAGGGAATATGTCACTAAGTCACACTAAGTGACAAAAAATAACAATAAATAATAAGAAATATGGAGTGAGAATAATGAGCAACGGCCAGGTAAAGTGGTTCAACAATGCCAAGGGGTTTGGCTTTATTCTTCCAGAGGACGGCGGTGCAGATTTGTTCGCCCATTACTCATCCATTGGCATGGAAGGGTATAAGACGCTCAAAGCTGGCCAAAATGTCACTTTCGACTTAGTCCATGGTCCTAAAGGCCCACACGCAGCCAATATTATGCTGGCGGAGGGCGAAGCTCTCGCAGACGAGTCTGCCGATTCTAAAAGCGATAGTGATGCATCAATCCCAGCGTCATAACGAGGGGACACAAACGGCTGACGTCATTCCGTTCTGCGGCCCATGGGTTTTACTGTGAATAAACCAGCCATAGTATGATTGGGAGTAATCTGGAGCTTCTGCGAGTAACTAGATACGACTAAAAAGAACCGAGAGTGAAAAGGAAGAAGAGTGGCAAGCATAATCCTTCTCAACAAACCCTTCGGAATCCTGTCTCAATTTAGTGGCGACGACCCATCCTCAACCCTTACTCCGCTGGTAACTAAGCCCAAGTTCTATCCAGCAGGTCGATTAGATAAAGACAGCGAAGGTCTTTTGCTTCTGACCGATGATGGCAAGCTTCAGCATCAAATTAGCGACCCTCGCTTCGATAAAGAAAAAACCTATTGGGCTCAGGTCGAGGGCGAGATCAGCGAGGTGGCACTGCGAGCCTTGCGCAGTGGCCTCACTTTAAAAGACGGACCCACCAAGCCCGCTAAAGCACGACGGCTACTAGAGCCTGACCTGTGGTCGCGACACCCCCCGATTAGAGAGCGAAAAGCGATACCGACGAGTTGGTTAGAACTCATTATTAGCGAGGGGAGAAACCGCCAAGTCAGGCGGATGACCGCCGCTGTTGGATATCCAACGCTCAGGCTTATCCGCATGAGGATTGGAGAATGGGAGCTCGGGACGCTCCAGCCCGGCGAAAGCAAGCTGATTTCCCTTTAGCAGCTTTTATTGCAGGCTTCAGTTTCAAGGCTTAAAAGCTTTCGGTTTTCGGTGTTTGCCATCGAGCTATCGCAGACGCGTCCGACTCTCGACTATCCACCCAGCTCTCGCCTTCACTCGTTGTTTGCTTCTTCCAAAAGGGGGCTCGTGATTTTAAATAATCCATCATAAATTGTGCAGCCTCGAACGCTGCATGACGATGCGCGCTTGCGGCGGCAACAAGGACAATTTGCTCTTGAGTCGTCATAGTGCCTACACGATGGACGATTCGAGTAGCAAGCAGTGGCCAGCGATTCCTTGCTTGCGCCTCGATTTCCGCAAGTGCTTTTTCAGTCATGCCCGGATAATGCTCAAGCATGAGACACGACACCGTATGGGTGTCGTCGGATTGGTGAAATTCGCGAACAAGTCCAGTAAACGTCACTATGGCGCCTGCATCCCCCGCCTCGCGCCTGACTTCGTCAACTTCCTGTTGCAGTGAAAAATCTTCTTCTTGTACGCGAACGCTCATAGCTAGCCGCCCGTCATCGGAGGGAAGAGCGCAACTTCATCGTCAGCGCTCAAACCTGTGGCGCTGCTGACAACGCTCTGATTGACTGCGACAAGAAGTCTGTCGAAAAGCGCTTGATCGAGCATAGAAAGCGGCCCAGCTCTCAAGGCGCTCAGAAGCACTTTCGTATCAGCATTGTCAGGCAACTCAATCAGGTCACTAGACTCTCCCCGCGCCTCACGGACACTCGCAAAATACTGAACCGTAATTAGCATCGTTAATATGCTCCGCGAACATAGTGACCACTGCGGCCGCCCTGTTTCTCAAGAAGCTTTATCTCGCCAATGACCATGTCTTTATCGACCGCTTTGCACATATCGTATATCGTCAAGCAGGCGACGGACACGGCGGTGAGTGCCTCCATCTCGATACCCGTCTGGCCTTGCACCTTGCATGTGGCGCTCACATGCACGGCCGCGGACTCAACGGTCACTTCGAGGGAGACAGAGGTGAGCATTAGCGGGTGGCAAAGTGGGATAAGCTGCGAGCATTGCTTAGCGCCTTGAATACCGGCAATACGAGCGATAGCCACAACATCACCCTTCTTATGCCCACCGTCGCTTATTAATCGAGCGGTGGCTTCAGACATAGTAATACGCCCTTCGGCGACTGCGATACGCTGCGTGCTGTCTTTGTCCCCGACATCGACCATGCGCGCATTCCCTTGCGCATCCAAATGCGTTAACGGTTGCTCAGAACTCAAAATGCGTGTTTCCTTTTAGTTAACTCAGTAGTAACAATAGCGCGATAATAGCGAGGTTTAACCCTATTAGCCAAGACGCGCTTACGTAGCGCCCACCGATGAGAATAAGACTTTGACACAGGAAAACGAACGAAAATCGGCGATCTTTACTCGCCAATCCACGGAACTACCTCACTTAACCGTCGCCGTAGTCGTTGAGCATGAAGGGAAGTTTCTCGTCGTTGAAGAAGAAGACAATGGTGAGATCGTTTATAATCAACCCGCCGGACATGTTGAAAGCGACGAAACCGTCACTGAGGCAGCGCTAAGGGAGGCGCTCGAAGAGACAGGCTGGGAGGTGAACCTCGACAGCCTCGTCGGCATTTACCACCACACCGCCCAGAGTAATGGTGTGAGATATGTAAGAGTGTGCTTTGCCGCCAGTGCAGTATGCCTGACTGACTCTTCGCTAGATCCCGATATTCGAGGAACGCATTGGTTTACGCTGGATGAACTTAGTCAACTTACCCTTCGCAGCCCTCTGGTTCTGAAGGTGCTCGAAGACTACCTGGCAGGCGCCAGGTACCCATTAACACTGATACAGCCCTAAACCGAGACACCAGTGAGAAAAATCCGTGCCATCACGCAACAAGCCTTTCCCAGTGAACAATAACGCTGACCCAGCTACCGAACAGACAGTCATCGTAGGCATGTCTGGCGGTGTTGACTCGTCCGTCGCCGCATATCTACTGATCGAAGCCGGTTATCGAGTCGAAGGGCTATTCATGAAAAACTGGGACGAAGATGACGGCACAGAATACTGCACGGCGAAAGAAGACTTAGCAGATGCCCAGTCGGTGTGCGACAAGCTAGGCATCACTCTGCACACTGCAAATTTTGCTGCCGAATACTGGGACAACGTGTTTGAGCACTTTCTACTCGAATACAAAGCTGGCCGTACCCCAAACCCAGACGTACTTTGTAATCGAGAGATTAAATTCAAAGCGTTCTTAGATTATGCAACCGATCTCGGTGCCGACAAAATTGCGACCGGGCATTATGTCCGCTCAGTCGAAAGAGCAGATACCACACACCTTCTTAAAGGCCTAGATGGTAATAAGGATCAGAGTTATTTTCTTTGTGAGGTAAGCGGTGAGAGCCTCGCACAATCCCTCTTCCCGGTGGGCGAACTTGAAAAAAGCGAAGTGCGCTCGTTAGCCCAAAAGCTAGGCCTAAGCACCCATGACAAAAAAGACAGCACGGGTATCTGTTTTATTGGTGAGCGTAAGTTCAAAGATTTTCTCGAGCAATATCTCCCCGCGCAGCCTGGCCTAATCCAGACCGAGAACGGTGTCACTATAGGCGAACATGCAGGACTTATGTACTACACCATCGGTCAGCGACAGGGCCTGCATATTGGCGGGCTTGCGGATTTTGACGAAGCCCCATGGTTCGTTGCCGGTAAAGATCTCGAGAACAATATTCTCATCGCTGTGCAGGGAGTAGATAACCCCCTGCTCTTCGCGCGATCACTCCGCACTGGCGTTGTGAATTGGATAAACGATGAATCGCCTACTTTCCCCTTTCGCTGTCACGTTAAAATTCGTTACCGTCAGGAAGATCAAGCCTGCACACTCAACACCGACGGCGGCGGCTTGTTAGTGGACTTTGACGAGCCACAGCGTGCCATCACCCCCGGACAGCATTTAGTCATTTACCAAGGCGAACGATGCCTCGGGGGTGCGGTAATCGAAGGCGCGTTGTGAGAACCATTTACCTCAGTTCTTATCTACCTGCTCAAACCAACTTTAAACGACGCCGAAACAGCAAAACTCCTTAGAGGAAATGTCATGAACACCGATTCTGGCAGCGACCATAGCCCCACCCTCAGCAACTGGGAATACCGCGTTTTGGCCGTCGGTTTTACTCTTCAATGCGCGCAACAGATCGACAAACTTGCACGAGAAGGCTCAACAGACCAAGCAACTGTTGCTGCGCTGCAGGAGCCGCTTTTCGTCCTCAATCCAAAAAGCTACTCCTCTGTCTTCCCAAAACCAAATCTGCTGGTTCCGGGCCTCACACTCATCGAATCATTTTCTCGCGGCGGCTCCCTTAGAAGCATACAGATGATTGTCCAGTATGCTATTGGCATGCTCAGACTGGCAGACGGCGTTTTGGCGAACCCACAGCTCGCAAGCCAAATACGACATGGCATCGAAGCCATCGATAGGAACGCACCGGCGATCGCTAACGACACAGACATCTCTGAACAGACTCGAGCGATAGCTACGATCTACAAAGCCACATTGAGCAAATTCCCGCGCCCAATCCAGATACAAGGCTCGGCCGCGATGCTTAGCAATGAAGACAACGCCGCGACGATTAGATCCCTTTTGCTCGCGGGTGTTCGCGCCGCACTCTTTTGGCGCCAGTTAGGAGGTCGACGCTGGCAGCTTTTTCTCTACCGTAAGCGCCTTGCGACTACTGCAGCCGAACTTAAGAAACACGTAATTAGGCAGCTGCATTAGCTCACCAAAATTTCTCTTAGCGACTCACATTTAAGTTCTAAGACCAAAATGGAATATGACGGCCCATACTGCGATAATGCAGCCCTTAGCGGCTCTTAACGAGAATGCGCCCTCTCTACACAAAGGAACACTCAGAAATGACAAATCAGGTTTCTAATCAGCTAACCGCCGTCTCGCCACTCGATGGTCGCTACGCCTCAAAATGTGATTCGTTATCGCCTTTTTTCAGCGAATATGGACTGATGAAATATCGAGTGCTCGTTGAAATTCGATGGCTGCAGGCGCTAGCCGCCCATCCACAAATTACAGAGCTGGCCTCTCTGAGTGACTCAGCAGGCGCCTATTTAGATTGTGTAGCAAGCGACTTCTCGCTCGATGATGCCGCACGCGTCAAAGAAATAGAATCGACGACAAACCATGATGTAAAGGCTATTGAGTATTTCATCAAAGAGAAGCTTGCGAGCAACTCGGAACTCACTGAGCACTCCGAATTCGTCCACTTCGCCTGCACCTCGGAAGACATCAACAATCTCGCTTACGCATTGATGCTCAAAGCCGGACGTGACGAAGTAGTCTTGCCCGAAATGCGTATTCTCGCTTCCAAAGTCCGCGAGATCGCATTAAGCAATGCCGAACAGCCACTCCTCTCTCGCACCCACGGTCAACCAGCCTCACCCACAACACTCGGTAAAGAGTTTGCGAATGTTTATCGCAGGATGCAGCGCCAGATCAAGTCGTTAGAGGAAACTGAGATTCTCGGTAAGATTAACGGTGCCGTAGGAAATTATAACGCCCACATTTCTGCCTATCCTTCAGTAGATTGGCAAGGCTTCGCCGAGCAGTTTGTCACAAGTTTAGGCCTGACTTGGAATCCTTACACAACACAGATAGAACCTCACGATTACGTCGCCGAGGTTTTTGCCGCCAGCGCCCGTTTCAACACCATACTAATCGATCTTAACCGCGACATTTGGTCCTATATCTCGATTGGCTATTTCAAGCAGCGCACTATCGCTGGTGAGATTGGATCGTCCACGATGCCGCACAAAGTAAACCCGATCGATTTTGAAAACTCGGAAGGCAATCTTGGTTTAGCAAACGCAATGCTCAATCATCTAGCTGAAAAACTACCTATTTCACGCTGGCAGCGTGACCTAACAGATTCCACAGTGCTGAGGAACATGGGCGTAGGGCTAGCTTACAGCATGATCGCTTATAGCTCGGCAATAAAAGGCTTAAACAAACTTGAAGTAAATGCTACCGCTATCGATGCTGACATCAACGCTTGTTGGGAAATTCTTGCCGAACCTATCCAAACTGTCATGCGCCGCTATCGAATCGAGCAACCCTACGAAAAGCTAAAGGAACTAACGCGAGGCAAGCAAATCAATCAAGAGTCGATACAAGCGTTTATCGAGACCCTCGAGATGCCAAGACAAGCGAAGGACGAACTTCTTGCCTTAACCCCCCGAACTTACCTGGGTAACGCAGCAATACAGGCGAAAAACGCTTGAGCATAAACAGCCTCTCAGCCGACTTTAATCGCCGAGAATTCTTGGAGCGATACTGGCAGAAGGAACCGCTACTGATTCGTCAGCTTGTTCCGCAATTAGTGGATCCGCTGACCCCCGAGGAGTTAGCGGGATGCGCCTGCGAGGAGCTTGTTGAGAGCCGTGTCATTACCGAATTCGAGACTGAAAACTACGCGTTAAGAAATGGTCCCTTCGAAGAAAACGACTTTACAAGTCTCCCCTCTACTCGCTGGACACTCCTCGTTCAAGCCATGGATCAATGGTTTGATGAAGTCGCGGACCTCAGGAAACAATTCGACTTTATTCCTAGTTGGCGTGTTGACGATGTGATGATCTCCTTCGCCTGCAAGAACGGCGGCGTTGGCCCTCACTTCGATAACTATGACGTATTTCTATTGCAGGGCCAGGGGCAGCGCAAATGGCGGCTTGGACAGCGTTGCGATGACGCAACGCCTCTGCGCAAGTCAACCGAGTTGCGTTTACTGGAATCATTTGAAACTACCGAGGAGTTTATTCTTAATCCGGGCGATGCTCTCTATGTCCCACCTCGAATTGCTCACTGGGGAATATCACTAGACGACAGTCTCTGCTACTCCATTGGTTTCCGTGCTCCTTCGCACAGCGAGATGATAGAAGGGTTTAGCGATTTTCTAATTCAGCGCTCGGCGAGCAGTGAGCGCTTTGAAGACCCAATCACATCACCACCCGAAGACCCAGCAAAGATACCAACATCATCTCTAACCGCTAGCTTTCACGCGCTCCGGGCCAAGCTCGATAATGAACCGTTATTTCGACAGTGGTTCGGCTGCCATGTCACTCAGCCCAAATACCCAGAGCTCATCGCGCGCATAGACCGAAGTTCAGAGAAGCGGGTCGATAAAATACTAAAACTCGCAGAAAACATTCGCCAAAATCCTTCATCGCGATTCGCCTATATGGTCAACGAAGATAGCGCAACCGACTCAGTGCACAATTCAATAAATCGACTAGACATTACCAGAAAGCATTCAGAAACCGCTCAAAGTATCACTCTATTTGTGGACGGGAACGCTGCAGTTTTCGACTTAAAGAATCTATCTATGATCAGTCGTCTTTGCGAGCCGAAGCCTCTGGAGAGGCGCGAGCTTGAATCTATGCTCGCGCACAAACCTATAAGAGAGTTACTCAAACAACTTATAGTCCAGGGTAGCCTGATACTTGAGTAGGACCTGAGCGAGCATTGGGAGCCTGGCTCGAGCCCATCCTTGTAAAACGAGCCCTAGAGCGGAGAAATATCCCTCACACTCGCCTTGCAGAATTCCTGCCGTAGATCGGCGTAATCGGTAACGGCTGGATATTGCGGAAACTCCTCAATAACTCTGTCAGGCGCTCGAAATAAGATTCCAGCGTCCGCCTCTTCGAGCATACTCACGTCATTATAGGAATCACCGGAGGCAATCACTCGGAAGTTGAGGCCATGCAATGCTTTAACAGACGCTCTCTTAGGATCGGGTTGCCGCAATTTATAATCAACTATCTTGCCACGGTCATCGCATATCAGCTTGTGACAAAACAGTGTAGGAAAATCAAGCTGACGCATTAACGGATACGAGAATTCATAAAAAGTATCCGACAAAATGATTAGTTGAAAGTTCGACTTCAACCATTTAACGAATTCTTGCGCACCGGGTAGCGGCTCCATTGTAGCAATAACTTCCTGAATATCTGGAAGACCAAGATCGTGGTCATTGAGTATACGTAGCCTTTGCTGCATTAATTCGTCGTAATCTGGGACCTCGCGCGTAGTGGCGCGCAACTCGTCGATTCCCGTTTTTTCAGCGAAGCCAATCCAAATTTCAGGGACTAGAACTCCCTCTAAATCTAGGCATGCTATTTCCATCTTATTTCTCTCTGCATTGTGACGCTGGCATTTTACCGTCGTCGAAGTTCCTCTGACGAGAACGATGCGTGGAGTGCATCAGCTCTTTATTATTACGAATTGCAATCTAGCAGATATGCGGTAGTCCGAATAGCGGACTTTACCCTTCGTTGCATTTACCGGAAAATGACTTATTTGGGTGGGCAGTATTATAAAGTTAAGCGCCCATATTTTTTATGCCCACTCATTTCACGAGGTTAGACTGCATCATGAACGCACAAGACATAGAAGCACTCAACGAGACACTGCAGCAACTAAGCCCACGCGAAATTCTGGCAACGCTTTTACCATCGCTCGGTCGCACTGCTCTTTCGTTCAGCGGCGCCGAAGACGTAGTACTTATCGATCACTTTGTGAAGGCAAAAAAACTCGCCGAGCAAAGCGGCGCTGACAGCGGCATAAGCCTCTACCCTTTCACGTTAGATACAGGAAGATTGCCCGATGCCACGTATCGATTCCTTGAGCGTGTCCGCAACCACTACTCGCTCGAGCTCGATGTTTTGATGCCAAGTGCAGAAGCGGTCAATTCACTCGTGCGCGAGAAAGGATTGTTTAGCTTCTATAAGGACGGCCACAAAGAGTGTTGCGAGATACGAAAAGTCGCACCGTTACGTTCGCACTTAGCGAATTTCGATGCGTGGATAACTGGTCAACGTCGCGACCAAAGCCCCACCCGCATGGAGGTCCCATTTATCGAGATCGATACTACTTTTTCAACTCCCGAGCGGCAGCTAATCAAAGTAAATCCCCTAGCAAAAACGAGCTCCGCCGAAGTTTGGCAGCTCATTCGCATGCTCGATATTCCCTATAACGAATTACATGACCAGGGGTTTTTAAGCCTAGGGTGCGAACCCTGCACGAGACCGGTCGGGCCGGGCCAACATGAACGCGAAGGGC
>Ga0255752_10000258_pt1 | contig 64732 bp, 50 predicted proteins | sample 011ome_25_FD_179952 | JGI IMG/M metagenome (GOLD analysis project Ga0255752, IMG submission 179952) | Coastal salt marsh microbial communities from the Groves Creek Marsh, Skidaway Island, Georgia - 011512CT metaG (version 2) | ecosystem: Environmental > Aquatic > Marine > Intertidal zone >...
AAGCCAGGTGCAGCTGCCGACGGGCTTGAAGGACGTTCGGGCTAACAAGCCGGCCTTCAAAAAATCCTACAAAAAAACCGACAAAAAGTCCTACAAAAAAACCGACAAAAAGTCCTACAAAAAGCCTACAGCCAGCACCCGCGCCAAAGCACCCACCGCGTAACCATTGCCATCCTTGGCTGCGATTGGGCATACTTTGACCTCTGCGAGCCAGGCTGACAGAACCCAGTCTGTAGAACTCGATCTGCAACCAGAGCGCACAACATGTCTGAGCCTGATACTGACACACAACCTCAAGCGCCTGACGCCACGCCACCAGACTACCTGAGCGGCAACAAAACGGCTTGGCAGGAAAAGGCCGCAGACTATATTGATGCCGCGGAAGCCGCTTGGGACTCCGACCAACCTTACTGGGGCGTCTTCGGTATCCCTGATACCCACACCCACCTGTTACCCGAGGACATGTCGGGCCTGCATTGTATTGAGCTGGGGTGCGGTACCGCTTATGTCTCTGCCTGGATGCGACGTCGAGGCGCGACGGTGGTCGCCCTGGATCCGACGCCGAATCAACTGACCACCGCTCGGCGCTTGCAACAGCAGCATGGACTGGATATTGAGATCATCGAGGGCTTCGCGGAATCTGTTCCCTTGCCGAATGCCAGTTTCGATTTCGCTATTTCCGAATACGGCGCCGCACTCTGGTCAGACCCTTATCTCTGGATTCCCGAGGCGGCACGACTCCTCAAGCCCGGCGGTCAATTAGTGCTCTTGACCAACTCGGCACTCATGATGATGTGCGCCCCTGACTATGAATCCGAAGGCCCCGTGGGCGAGCAACTACTGCGACCCTACTTCGACATGCACCGGATTCAATGGCCCGACTGTCCAGGCCAAACCGAGTTTCATCTCAATCACGGCGACTGGATCAGCTTGTTCACCGCCAACCAATTGGTGGTCGAGCGGCTGGTTGAATTGCGGGTTCCGCCAGGTGCCGAGACGCGCTACCCCTGGGCTGACAAAGACTGGGGTAACCAGTGGCCCCTGGAAGAAGCTTGGGTGGTACGCAAGGCTGTCGCCTGAACACTAAACCGCCAACTCGCGAAATCCACAACGCTCCATGGCTATTCGCCAACCTCCTTCAAATCTGGCAGTATTCCAACCCAGCACCTCGCGCCTCATCCACAATCCTTGGTCAGCGCGAGCACTCACCGTTTCTTTATAATAGGTCGCCCGCCATGTCAGATATGTCAGAACGCACCCAATCACCCGCCCTTGATCAAGCCCTGGTCAATCCTGTCGTCTGGTCAGATGAACAAGCCATTCACGAGACCCTGACCTGGTTGCGCCAACATGACCCGGTACGCAAAATTTCGCCGGAAGGCTTTGAGCCCTTCTGGTCCATCACCAAGTATGACGATATCAAAGCTATCGAAGCTAACCGCGCTTTTATCTGTGACCCAAGACCGACTCTGGCACCTATTATGGTCAACGAAGCGATCATGGCCTTGACTGGTCGCAAGCATCTGGTGCGCTCGTTAGTGCAGATGGATGACCCAGATCATCGCGCCTACCGCATGTTGACCCAAGGCTGGTTCATGGGCTCCAACCTGCGCAAACTGCAGAGTCGAATTGATGAGTTGGCGACGCTGTATGTAGATCGCATGCTGGACATGGATGGCGCCTGTGACTTCGTCAAGGATGTTTCCATGTGGTACCCCTTGCGAGTCATTATGTCGGTACTCGGTGTGCCGGAAGAGGATGAGGCCTATATGCTCAAGCTCACCCAGGAATTATTTGGCGCCGCTGACCCCGATGTGCAACGCTCTTTCGAGATTACCGACATCAACAATGTCATTCTTGATTTCGAAAGCTACTTCGCCAAGATCACCGAGGCGAGACGCAAAAACCCAACTGATGATGTTGCCACCGTGATTGCGAACGCGAAGATTAACGGCGAACCCATCCCAGTCAACGACGCTAACGGTTACTACATCATCGTCGCCACGGCCGGTCACGACACGACCAGCGCCTCTACCGCGGGCGGTCTGCTGGCATTACTGCAGAACCCTGACCAGTTTGCTCTACTGCGCTCTGACCCTGAACGATATTTGCCGACATTCATCGACGAAGCCATTCGCTGGGTGACACCGGTACGTCACTTTATGCGTACCGCGACGCAAGACACGGAACTGCGAGGTCAGACTATTAAGGCAGGCGAATCTGTGATTCTGTGGTATCCATCGGCGAATCGCGATGAAGAGATTTTTAACCAGCCCTTTGAATTCAAGGTTGATCGTCATGACGCCAAACAACTGGCGTTCGGCTTTGGTGCCCATGTGTGCTTGGGCCAGCACCTGGCGCGCATGGAAATGACGGCGCTGTTTAAGGAGCTCATCAAACGGGTCAAGCATATTGAGCTGGCCGGCGAGCCACGCTATAGCCAGTCGACCTTTGTCGGCGGCTTGAAGAATCTGCCGATTCGTTTTCAGATGGCCTGAGACACCTGCATAACGCCCGGTATTCAACCACCGGGCATTAGCCTGTGGAGCCGCTAGCGGGTCTAAAAATAGGTACCATTGAAGACCCGACTCGCGAAGCGTTCTCCCATCCGCCGGTAACCCGCAGAATTCGGGTGCAACAGGTCCGGCAGATCAGCCGCATCTGCCGCACCGAACAATTCAAGGCCATCTAGGTAATGCAGGTTTGAGTCGCCCGCTTGATTGCGCTGCAACACCAGCTCAGCCATCAGTTCACGAATCCGTTTTAGGGACAAAGCCCCCTGACGCAACCGCTCATTACCCTCATGGGTGCGAAACTTACCCTCTTGATCTGGCAACGTTGGGCCGGGACTATCTTCGGCACTGGGACAATAGATCGGCGAGACTAAAATAATGGGCGTCTGTTTATGACCTTCCCTAACCGTATCCAAAAAGCCGTGCAACGCTGACGGGAAGACTCGCTCGCGCATGGAATCCATATTCACCAGATTAATGCCCACCTTCAAGCTGATCAACTCCGCCGGCAAGTCACGCATTGCCCGCGCGACAAACTGATCCAGGTGACATTGACCAGCGAAGCCAAAGGACTGCAGATTGACCTGCTGCTGCCCCGCGTAAGCCGCTACCGCAGGCCAGGTGCCAGTGGGCGAGTCAGCTTCCATACAGTGGCTGATGGAACTGCCATAGTGCATCCAGCGCGGCCGCTCGTCGGTCACTGCGCGCATCACGCTATTGGCTGCCAGTTTAATGCTGCGTATTTCCAGAAACGCATTGTGAGGCAGCCAGAGTTCATAGCTGTTCTCACCGCTGGGCAAGTCGTCAAAGCGTATGCTGTAGGCCTCACCTCTGATCAACTCAAACTCGCCAGGCTTGGCAGGATTAAGCTTGATACTATTTCCGGCATCAACCTGGGTCTGGCGAATGGCATCGTGATTCACCATCAAGTCAAAACTCACAGGACGCGGCGCAGATGGTGGCGTAAACATTCGCGTGCTTTGCACCTGCAACTCAATAAACGCCGAGTCTGTGACAAGAGACAGCCTCACCCCGGAGGGCATTCGAACAATCACATCCATCACAGCCGGCACCTGAGGTCGGGTCCATGCCGGTAACCGACGTGGGCTCACGCCCGCTGGCCGCTGGTCAAAGTCGAGCGCACCCGGAAACCGAATGCCGGCACCTAACAAATCAGAATGATGGATCAACATAAAGCTTCCAGCCGAATAAATGGGAATAGGATAAACGGGGTCGGGGTAAAATTTACATATGTAAATTTTACCCCGACCCCATTTAAAAGATCAGACATTTCTATAGTCTGAACGAATCGAAAACAGCGGGTCTTTACTGTCACAGGGCAGGTCCGAGCGGGCCTGCTCAACAGCCGCCATGGAAGATGGTAATTCAAAGGGCAATCGACCTTCTGTGTCCTGGCCTTCAATAATCGCTGTCAGCAGCACATCATCGGCCACGCCCAGGTCCACATAGACGCCATCCAGCTGATCAATGATATCGGTGATAATCGCTGGCCGACTCATCTGCAGCACAGCGATAGTAGGTACCTGACTGGAGAGTGCCTGTAGGCGAAGGGTGTCTTCTGCCTCTGGCTTAAAGTCGATATCACCTTCCTGCTGCCGGCTACCAAAGAAGAAATTGGGATGTAACATCTGATGGGGCGTCGACAATCGAATAATCGCCACATCGGCCTCTGCCAACGGGCAGCTATCCTCGACGGCAGCGTTGATATTTTCCAGATAAATTTTGGCACCGGGCTTAATCAACGAAGGTTTCTTTAAACAAATCAAGGAGCGCCGCTGGGCCTCTCTACCGGCCTTCACCGCATCCTTCGAACCCACGATCGAGACCGCCGCTGCGGCGTCCACCAGCGGATTTTCAAATAAACCTTGCTCAAATTTTGGCAGCAACATGCGATACACCGCTTCATCGACTCGAGACAATTCGATCAAACCCTGATCGATGGCCCGCAACAACGTCGCCACATCCTCCTCGCCACCCAACTGATCGCAGCCAGCATTCACCGCTTTGGCGAACCGTTGTTCTCGGCTCAGCGCTTCGACTCCCCAAGGCATACTAATATCGTCAGGAGTTTGCATTTGAGTGGGATTAAACGTGGCCTCTTTGGCATCCCGAAAAATTGCCCAGTCAGATAGCACAAAACCTTTGAACTGATGCTCGGCGCGTAACAAGCCCTCAATCAACTGGGTGGAAAATCCACCGGCCACCGGCTCCAACAACTCACCGTTTAACGCCAAGTCTTCCAACAAAAGATCTTTCAATATCGTGTAGGTTGGCATCACACCGGCGACCTTAACGTTAAAGGCATCCAGAAACGCTTCGATATGCACACTCAAGGAGGCTTCTGTCAAAAGCGAATAGCGGCCATAGGCATTGTGTCCATCAAAGCCTTCAGGGGCCGCTGGATAGCCCACCCAATGTTTAACGACACAGGATACACTGTCCTTATTCAAGCCGACTGAGCCCGCCTGCATGCCGACCACATAAGCGGCAACCAGCGCCCGAGCCAACTTAGGGTCCTCGCCAAAGGTGCCGGAGATTCTTGGCCAACGGGGTTCTGTGGCAATATCCGCCTGTGGCGACAGCGCCATATGAATACCTACCGCGCGGTATTCGGCACGGGCGATCGCCGCAAATTGTTCTACCAGTTTCGCGCTGCCAACAGCCGCTAGCCCTGTAGTCTCCGGCCACTGGGAAAAACCCATGGCCCTCGAACTCGCCCCGGTGACATGCGCGAAGTGGTGCCGAGGATCCGTGCTGATAGTAACGGGAATCCCAAGTCGAGTTTCAGCCGCGAGTTTCTGTAGGGCATTATTTTGTTCGGCGAAGGTCCGCGGGTCAGCATCCAGACGAGTCAACAGATGATTCACACCATCCTTCACAATCAACTGCCGGTTCGCTGGCAGAAGATATTCGGCACCGATCCCAAGCATGCCATAAGGACCATGCGTCTGAGCCGTGCCATGCATCATCACACCGGCCTTCTCCGCCAATGTCATACGTGCCAACAGGTCCTTAGCACGGATAGCCGCGGGCAGTCGATGATCTTCAAACACGGACAAGACCCCGTCATGATCCAGATCGCGAAATACCAGGCCATCCAGGTTCATTGTTTTCATAGTTCTACGCTCCGAGATTCGGCTTCAATATGCCAGCGAGTCTAGCACGCAACTCACAGACAGTTGTACCAAGGGGAAACCACTGAATCCACTGCGCTCAAAAAACCACTGGCTCGAATCATAGGACGACCGGTGTCGGTCAATCTGAGCTGGCCAACCTTGGGCAGTTAATCTGAGTTGCTCGAGTAATGGCACGGTTTAGATCCTGCCACCACTATTTTTAATGTTTGTCATTATTTTCTAATTGGTATTAAATGGACGCTGCGCAAGTCATTTTTCATTGTTTGAAAGAGGATCAACTGTGGAAGTCAAAAACAGTGTTTACCCTAACGAAGCCCAGATTAGAGGTTTTCTCGAACCCGGTGCTGAGGGTCCGATCTTCATGGTCAATCTACTTAAGTTCAAGGCTCGCGCCGATTATGCGGATGGCAGAGCATCAAGCCTCACTGGAGAGCAAGCCTACGGCCTCTACAGTGATGCCGTATCAATGCTACTCAAGGAGTTTGGTGGCGGCGCCATATTTTCAGGCACCGTCGAACGCCTGATGTTGGGTGAGGTTGAGGAATTGTGGGACAAGGTGGTCATCGCCATGTATCCCTCCCGCCAGGCGATGCTAGAGATGATGCAATCACCAAAAATGCAGGAGATTGGCGCGCATCGTGCAGCCGGACTCGCGGGGCAACTCAACATTGAAACCGTTGATGTTGCGAGTTTGCTGGCCAGTGAAAAAAGCATCACCTAAAACTAAAACGAGACCACGAGACCACGAGAAAAGGATAGAAACCATGGAAATATTGCGCACGCCAGACTCACATTTTGCTGATTTGGCCGACTATCCCTTCGCGCCGCACTACACCGTCATCAAGACAATAGATGGCAGCGATCTGCGGATTCACCATTTGGATGAAGGTCCGAAAGACGGCCCCTTGGTCCTGTGCATGCACGGTCAGCCCGTGTGGAGTTACCTGTATCGCAAAATGATTCCCTATTTGGTAAATGCCGGCATGCGCGTGATCGCGCCTGACCTACCGGGTTACGGCAAGTCGGATAAGCCCGCGCGACTCGAAGACTACAGTTACCAGCATCAGGTAGAGTGGATGGGCCAGTGGCTGATCGCTAACGACTTCAAGGGACTCACATTGTTTGGCCAGGACTGGGGCGGTCTCATTGGTCTGCGACTGGTCGTGAATCACGCTGAACGATTTGATCGCGTGGTCATCGCCAACACGGGCCTGCCCTACAACCCGGAACTGCCTGACGAAGTCGTCAAAGAAGTTGAGGCGTTCCGCGCCAACGCACCCACACCGTCGCTGATGGAGATGCAAACGGCCTTAAGCCAGATGGAAGGTTCAGCTGCCACCAAGTTCGCCTACTGGCAGAAATTTTGTTGGGAAACCCCCGACATGCCTGTCGGCCTCATGATGTCCTTGACCATGGAAAAACGCTCGAATATCGCTAAGGCACTGCTGTTTCTGGCCCATAAGCTGGGTCTCGATGTACTGGCCCAATCGCCGCTGGCAAAAGCCTACAATGCGCCCTTTCCAGCGCCCCGCTATAAAATGGGCGTCCGCGCGATGCCAAGCCATGTACCGACCCTGCCCACAGACCCATCTCTGGAAGAACAGCGCAAAGCCTGGGTGTTTTTTGAGAACTTCCACAAACCGTTCTTGTGTGCCTTTGCGGACAATGACCCAGTCACCAAAGGCCTAGATGCAGAATTTTTGGAGAAGGTACCGGGCACCAAAGGACTACCCCATACGATGATCAAAGATGGTGGTCATTTCGTCCAGGAAAGCAGCCCTCAGCAAGTCAGCCAAGTGATCATCGACCTGATTCGCTCAACCTGAATTGGCTGAAGTACCTGATCAGCTCGACTCAAATCTCCAGGGAGCAACTATGAAAAGACAACTCACTCGTATTGCCGTGACCATCTCGGTGTTGATTGTGGCAGTATTCTGGTTGCTGTTTTTCTCGCCTCGCCCGCCGCTGACCATCAATCCTGACACCCTAGCGGGAGATGGCAGTCTGCTGAATTACTGCGAGCTACCGGTTTTAGACGGCAGTGGCAAACTGGCCGCAGAGATCCCTAAGGGCAACACCCCCGGGTGTGGCTACGCCCACTTTCCACTGCCTATCTTGGCGGACTGCACCGAACCGTTGATCGACGGCGCAGCTGATATTCGCGGCTTGTGGATTGGCGTTGAAGGCAAGATTGGCCACGTAGAACGGATCGAACAGTGTGGCGGGCGCACGGTGATTACCACATCCGGCGTTATTCATGATGCGGGCCCGAACAGTACAGCGCACATCAACACCGACGATACGGAAGGCGGCGTTTTGTTCACTCTTGGCGATACGGCCTATTGCCCTCGCACCTCTGCCAGCATGACCTGGAACGACGGGACATTGAATTTTAACCTGCTAGGCTGGGGCCCTGTTGTCGTGAAGCGTTATTTGCAGGGCGAGCAACTGGTCTGGGAATATGCTGACGGATCAATCACCAGAAAGGACCGAATTTGCCAGCTACCTTCCACAAGTGTGACACCTAAGCCACGCGGCCGAAGAATCCAATTGTTCTCCAACAACACTTAAGCCGTCGTGTCCTGCGACTTTTAACCTGACCTATACGGCTTTCCGGGGTCACCATGAATACCCCTATATCACTGGCCCCTGTCACAGGTAGCAAAAAGGGGCCAAACCTACTTATACTAGGCCGCAATTATTATTGAGGACGAAAAAATGCCTGACGTTGATCAATTTCGCACCGACACTCGTGCCTGGCTCGAAGCAAACTGTCCTGCGAGCATGCGCAGCCCGATGACCGCGGACGAAGTTGTCTGGGGTGGCCGGAATGCAACCTTCAGCAATCCCGATTCGAAACTCTGGCTTGATCGAATGGCAGCCAAAGGCTGGACCGCACCCATGTGGCCAGCCCAATATGGTGGCGGCGGGCTGTCTATGGCAGAAAATGCAGTGCTCGAAAGCGAGTTAAGCCGCATCAAAGCCCGTCCTGCCCTGAACAGTTTTGGTCTGTGGATGCTGGGGCCCGTGTTGCTCGAGTTTGCCAATGAAGAGCAAAAGCTAGAACACCTGCCTAAAATTGTCCGCGGTGAAATTCGTTGGTGTCAGGGCTATTCAGAACCTGGCGCAGGGTCTGATCTTGCGGGCTTGCAAACCAAAGCGGTGCGGGACGGCGACGAATATGTGATCAACGGCCAGAAAGTCTGGACCTCCTATGCCGATCGCTGCGACTGGATTTTCTGCCTGGTGCGAACAGACACTACAGTGAAACACAACGGTATCAGCTTTATTTTATTCGACATGCAGAGCCCTGGCGTAACTGTCAAACCCATTCAGTTAATTTCCGGTGAAAGCCCCTTCTGCGAAACCTTCTTTGACGATGTGCGGGTACCGGCGCGCAACCAGGTGGGTGAACTGAACAAGGGTTGGACCATCGCCAAGCGTCTGCTGCAGCACGAGCGCACCAATATTGGTGACTTTGGCACCGCCCAAAGCCCGCAGACCCCCATGCACGAACAAGCGAAAAAATATTTGGGTGAAGACGCTTTAGGTCGTCTTGATGACTCAGCCATGCGGCGCGAAATCGCCAAATACCAAGTGCGTCAGAAAGCCTATGGCTTGACCTACGCACGGGTTGGGCAGGAATTGAAAGCCGGCCTGGGCGATGGTGCCGCTTCGTCTATCCTCAAGGCTGTGGGTGCAGAACTCAACAAGCACCGCTCTGAGATGATGATCGACATGATGGGCACACAGGGCATTGGCTGGCAAGGTGATGGCTTTGATGATTGGGAAATCATGCAAACACGAGGTTGGCTGCGCTCCAAAGCCAACTCTATTGAAGGCGGCACTACCGAAATCAATAAAAATGTGGTGGCCAAAAATGTATTGGGTCTTCCCACTAAATAATTTGCCTGCCCGCTAAGCACAAAGGACAAAAATATGGCTTTAATATTAAACGAAGAACAAACCTTGCTGAAAGACAGTGCCAAAGACCTGATGACCGCGGCGGCACCGGTCACTCAGTTTCGCGCATTACGTGATGCCAAGGACGAACTGGGCTATTCGAAAGACCTGTGGACCCAGATGGTCGACATGGGCTGGGCTGGCATCTGTATACCCGAAGAATTCGGCGGCCTGGATTTTGGCTTCCATGGTCTGGGTATTGTGTTGGAAGAAACTGGCCGCACTCTGGCCGCCTCACCGCTGGTGGCCTCCATACTGGTCAGCGCATCCGCAGTCGCACTGGGGGGTAACGAAACTCAAAAGAAACAGTTGTTGCCAAAGTTGGCTGAAGGTACTTTATTGATGGCCCTCGCTCTTGATGAAACTGCCCACTTCAGCCCACACAGAATTGCGACCCGCGCAGAATCATCTGCTGGCGGCTACAAGATCAACGGCGCCAAGGCCTTTGTCTTGGACGGTCACATTGCCGACACCTTGATTGTTGCGACGCGCACCAGTGGCAGCACTCACGACAGGCAAGGCATCACCCTGTTCCTGGTGGATCGAGCAGCCGCCGGTGTTGAAGTGACCCGTACCCAAATGGTCGACAACCGCAATGCCGCCAAAATCACCTTTACCGACGTCTCCGTTGATGCATCGGCGATACTCGGCGAACTGGACCGAGGCGCCGATATATTAGACCCCGTATTGGATCGCGCCGCACTGGGCATGGCTGCAGAAATGTTAGGAGCATCACTGGAAGTTTTTGAACGGACACTGGCCTATCTGAAAGAACGCACCCAGTTTGAAACTAAAATTGGTTCATTTCAGTCATTGCAGCATCGAGCCGTCGATATGTATTGCAATCTTGAGCTATCAAAATCGCTCTTGATAGATGCGTTGTCAGCGTTGGATGAAGGCCGCGATGCAGACCTGCCCGCCCTTGCCTCGTCGGCGAAAGCTCAGCTGTGTGAAACCCTGCACCAGATCTCCTCAGAAGGCGTGCAGATGCACGGTGGTATCGGCATGACTGACGAACATGAGATTGGTTTCTTTCTGAAACGCGCTCGAGTTGCCGAAAAAACCTTTGGTGACGCTGGCTACCACTACGATCGACTAGCAACACTGAACGGCTATTAGAAGACCCGGCCCGCTTGTCGTCGAGACAGGTGGGCCGGAAACACCGGTAAAACAAGCCACCTAAGCCACGACGGCATCAAGCTCGCCGCGGCAATCTTGCAACTCAGCCCCACTTTTTATTAGCGCGAGCTAGCCCTTACCACAGGGCTTTGTTATCAGCGCGGCGATTGCCCGTAAACCAACCCAAGTCCCTGGGACTTGGACCCTAACAGGGTTAGCACGGTATTCGACGCGATCTCGACCACTGCGGAATCCAGCGACCGAAACCAGTTTTCCTGATTGGAAATAAATAGGTCAGGGTATAGTCACCAAGACAGCGCGCCACATTCATGCCTTGAGCCCTAGCGGACCAAGGTGTCGGCATTGCCGCTGTGGTCATGGGTTTTAGCCTCTTAACAGGCCTAAATCACCTTCCGTGATAGCCTGCAGGTTGTCAATCTGCAGCGCCATATCACGATAGTTTCACAGGGCCCGCAACTGACGCATCGGCACGACAACCTGTTCGGTTTGCCACCATAGAAGTTGACTTTACTTTCCTTGATCTGCGCCAAGCATCAGAGCGCGAGCAAGTGCTTTACTGATCGTGTCAAATTTCGACCCATGCATCAATAACACATTTAATCTGGAGCAATGTAATTATCTGGCTTGATCAAATACTCGTCTTTCAATGATCTTCAGTGTGTTAGTCGAGACACCGTCTGAAGAGCCATTTTTTTATCTCAAGTTTCTTGTTTCAAATTTCTTGTTCCAAATTTCTTGTTCCAAATTTCTTGTTCCAAATAAAGCGTTTCAAAGCGTTTCAAAGCGTCAGGAAAATCCTTAAAGAATAACCGGCTATATCATTGAACTCTGCAGTGCAGTATCTGCAGTAATCGCTAACCAGGGGATGACTATGTCTAATAGATTTAATAAGTCCTTGATGGACGGTGTTCGGCTCGTAACAGGATGTGCAGTGGCGAGTGTCATGTGGGTGACTGGAAGTGCCCATGCCGCCTCGGGGATGATCGAAGAGGTCGTGGTCACTGCCCAGCGCGTCGAGGAAAGCGTCCAGGATGTACCGATTGCCGTGAGTGCGTTCAGCGGTCAGATGATGGAAGACCGGCAGATTATCAGCCCCTCTGATCTACAGTTCGCGACACCTAACGTGTCGTTCACGGCAACTAACTTTGGCGGTTCCAGCTTCAGCATCCGCGGGATCGGCCGTCTTGTTATCGCCGGGTCAGGCGAGAATGGGGTCTCTATTCACCAAAATCAGATCGCTGTGCCCACCAGTCTGACCACTGTCGAGTTTTACGACCTAGAGCGGATTGAGGTGTTGCGAGGCCCCCAGGGCACCTTGTTTGGCCGTAACGCAACTGGCGGCGCCGTCAACATGGTCACGAAAATGCCCGAATATGACGCTGTCAAAGGCTTCATCGATGGCGAATACGGTGACTACTCCAACCAGCGCCTCAAGGGCGCGTTGAACATTCCGATCAGCGATACATTTGCGGTGCGCGTGGCAGGCATGGTCTTGAGCCGCGATGGATATATCGAAAACACGGCCTACGGCCAGCAAGGTAGCTGTGTTACGCCTGGTACCACCTTGGTAGATGCCTACGGTAGTGATCCGGCGAACGCGGCATTGCCGAACAAGGCCAACATCCTCTCGGGCGCCGTTAATCCAGCTGTTCTGTCCCCTTGTACGATTGACAACATCGACGATGACCTTGATGGGCGCGACATCTACACCTTCCGCGTCACGGCCGCATGGGACATTACCGACGAGGCCAAATTCTGGTTCCAGTACTCCAAATTCAACGAAGATGACGACAAGATCAGAATCACCAACCAGATCTGCTCAACGAACGATCTGCCCACCGTCGGTTGCGAACCCGACGCCTTCGGCTTCGACACTCCGCACAACGGGTCCACAACCGGGGGACTGTTCGGCGGCTTGAACGAGGCAGTGCTCCTCGGAACGCCAAGTCCTTATAGCGGCTTTGTCAAAAATGCCACCGGTTTCCGTCAGCAGCACACAGACTTCGAGCCCATGTACAAGTATGACGAAGACCTGTACACGCTCGGATTTTCCTACGATTTCGAGAAACTTCGGTTCGGCATACTGGCCGGCTACTCAAAGCAAGACTATGTCGCCCGCCAAGATTACCTGATGGACGTCGGCAACGTACTCTTCGCGACAACCGCTAACCCAAGTGGTCTCTGGCCTACCTCGGACACGGCCGGTTATTATGCCGGCGCTGACTGGACCAGTGCCACCTGCAACTGGAACGACGGCACGGCGGGCATTTTCGGTGGCTGTGTGCACGACTCGGACCAAACCCGAGTGCAAGCCTTTGACCAGAGTGACAGCAGCAGCGAATACACTACTGTGGAAATGAAAGTCGAATCTGATCTCGACGGCCGATTCAATTTTATAGTGGGGGTCAATTACTCGGAATACGAGGGCTACGGTGATTACTACGTGAACGCCAACACCCTTGACCTTGTCGGGCTTTATGGCGTGCCAAAACTCGGATTTCCGCCGCTATACCCGACGATGTACGCCTCGACCAGTAATCCCAATGGTGATGGCAGTCGTGGCGATTCCTTTGCCTATTTCGGCGAGGTTTACTACGATGTCACTGACAAGGTCAAACTGACAGTCGGCTTGCGGCGCAACGATGATCACAAGGAAGTGAGTGACAGCGGCGTGCTCTACAACGCATTGAATCTTGGCATACCCGACGTGGATTGGCTGCGCTCCTATCTCGTTTATTACGGCTTGCCCGCCTCGGATTTAGACAAGCTTTACTCATCTGCCGAGGACATCACAGCGGCCGAAGCCACCGCTCCTGCGAGCGCCGAACGTCTTGCGATTGCCCAAGCTGTGCCCCTGGTACCTGCTTTTAATGAACAGCGGGTCCTAACCGGCAGCCCCAGCGCGACGGATTTCAAGTCGACAACTGGACGTATCGGTCTCGACTGGCAGATCAACGATGACGTGATGGCCTATGCCTTCTTTACTCGTGGTTACAAGCCTGGCGGATTCAATCCACCGCAGAACGCGACACTTGCGACCGAAACTGTGAAGTACATCTTTGATTCAGAGAAGGTCGATGCCTTCGAGGTCGGCATGAAGAATACGCTGATGGATGGCACGCTGGTGGTCAACGGCGCTGCCTTTACCTACCAGTATGAAGGCCTTCAAACCACGCGGATTCGCAACAATAACTCCATCAACGACAATATCGATGCGAATATTCAAGGTCTTGAGCTTGAGGTCTTCTGGCAGCCAGAGTGGGCACCCGCTGTGTCCATCGATGCGTCTTATGCCTACCTCGATGCCACCGTCGACGGCTCGGTGTCTCTGGACCCTGTGAACCGAACAGCCAACAACCCCGACTACATTACGTTAAAGAATATCGATCCCGGTTCAGCAACCGCCGTGAACTACATCGCAAAAACATCTGATATCACCGACGCAATCGTTCAAGCGGCCTACAATAGCTCCTGTGCAGCGAACAGCGATTTGAACCCAAATGCTGGGACGACCTGCCCTGATGTGTTGCCGGGAACGGTCTACACAGATATTACAGGCGTGGATCATATTCCTACATATATGTCTCGGATCTTCCTGGAGGGTGCCGGGGTTGAAGTTTCAGATGGTCTGAACACGAACCTCGATGGCAACCAGTTACCCAATGCACCCAAAAACAACATTCACTTAGGTGTGGCCTACACGGTACTTGTGGACGCGCTGCAAGGATCCGTAATCTTTCGCTGGGATTACTCCTGGCGCGACGACCAGTATGCTCGTGAGTTCAACACCATCGGTGACAAAATCGACGCTTGGGACCAGCACAATGCCTCAATCATCTATGAAAGTACTGATGGTCACTGGCAAGGTCGTTTGTGGGTCCGCAACGTGCTCAACGACGACAATGTCACCGGCAAGTACCTGACATCGGATACCTCTGGCTTCTACAGAAATTATTTTCTGACTGAGCCAAGGATTTATGGTGCATCACTGCGATACAGCTTCGGCGAGTAACCGACAATAGCAGTGCTAAAGACCCGCGGCGATCCGCGGGTTTTTTTTGCACTGCATTTCCCTCGTCAGAACGCTTCAGAAATACCATCGATAACACCATTGATCGCAGCCCCCCAGCAAACATCTGGATCGCTTTCATCAAGCCGTCTGGATCTTCGGACTTAAACCAGGCTACCGCCCGACTCATCACACCTTGCGCTGTCACTCAAGGCGCTCACTCGCACAGTTGCCGACAGACAGTTTACTTTTTGAACCTGCGGCTGTAGTTTGGAGCAGCAACAATGATGTCGATTGCTAACAGCGCCGACATCAAAAAGATCATTTGCAGCGCAGCTGAGGATTGACAATGCCGGGTACAATACATGTCGAAAAAATCGGTCATCACGTCAGCTTACTGACCATTGACAACCCCCCAGCGAATGCCATGGATGCGGCGATGCTGGGCAAACTCCTCGAAGAGTTTCAGGCGATCAACGATGCTTCCAGCGCGCGCGCAATCATCCTCACGGGGTCAGGCAATTCCTTCTGCGCCGGCGCTGACCTGAAGGCCAAAGGCGGTGAAGCGCTCTCAGCCTTTGGTCGCCTGCTGACGGCAGTTGAGTCTTCGCCGGTCCCCGTTATTGCCGCCATCAACGGCTGGTGCATCGGCGGCGGCTTTGAGCTGGCACTGTGTTGCGATATACGCATTGCCTCGGCTGACGCTCGATTTGTCTGCGCCGGCGTGAACATGGGATTAATGGCTTCAGCCTATCGACTGCCACGCCTCATCGGTGTTGCTCGAGCCAAGGCCATGTTGCTAACTGGCTCAGCCTTTGATGCGCTGGCAGTAGAACGCTTCGGCGTGACCACCCAGACCGAGCCACCGGCAGCATTACTAATAGCCGCAAAAAACTTGGCGACGCGTATCGCGTCTCGTGCACCACTATCGGTAGAAGCCACCAAACGGGTAGCCTCTCGCGCTATGGATTTGGATCCGACAGCCATGCGTGAACTGGAAAAACAAGAACTGCCTAGCCTGCGCAACAGCAATGACCACCAAGAAGCCGTCAAGGCGTTTCGTGAAAAGCGCGAGCCAATATTCACACGCTCCTAGACTAGCCGTTAGTCGAGCGCTCAGGTCCCCATGCTGGCTAGCGGGAAATGCCTGAACACACAGTTTGACTCATTGCGCAAAACTTGGCGGTCAGTCCTTTGCTGCACCCCGCCACAACTGCTGCTGGGCCAGCAGAATGATGAGAACAATACCCAAGGTGGCCAAGGACAGTATCGGGAATAAAACCGGCAGGGTCAGCCACTGGGCCAGAATGGCAACAGGCATGGTCATCAGTTGGGCAAAGGCCATATTGAGTTGAAAGATACTCATCAATCGACCCCGTATATCATTTGGCGCCAGCTGTTGAATCAAGATAGTCGCCGAGACCATGGTAATGGTCATACCTGCACCCAGGCCAATGTTACCGATGATGGCGTTCATGACCGTCTGATCAAAAACAAACACCACAAAAGACAAAGAAAACAAAATCGCACCGAAGGCCATCAGCGCGCCGCGATTAGGATAGGAAGCCAACTGGGTCATGGCCACGGCACCCAGGAACGATCCGAAGCCCCAGAACATGACAATAAAGCCCATATTAGGAATAGCGACACCCACCACCGTTGTCACCCAAGTAGGCCCCAGACTGGCAGTGGCGGGATATCCCAGGCTCATCATCATCACCAGTAATAGAATGACCCAGAGAATCACTGGATGGTTGCGGGCATAGCGCAACCCGACGGCAACGTCCCTGGCAACCTCACTAAAGCCATAGCGCTTATCGGCCGATGAGTCTGCTACTGGTGTCGCTCGATAACTCATCATCGCCATGCAGATAATCGCAATGATATGCCCACAAACGCTGAACAAGTAGGCGCCACTGTAACCGAAGGCATCGATGATCAAGCCTGTAAACATCATGGCAATGGGCATCGCTATCTGGCCGGCAACCTGGTTTAAAGAGATGCCACCTGGCGTCAGGGTCGGGCCGAGGATATCGGGCACAATCGCCAGCCGCGTGGGTCCATCAATGGCCTGCAGACCCGCGGTGATGAAGGTCAACCCAAAAAACAGGATAAAACCTGCCATACCACCATCCGACAGGGACATCATGGCGGCAATCCCCATCGTACCTAAGACCTGCAGCGACTGGATGAGAATCAATAACTTGCGTCGATCGTAACGATCCGCCAATGCACCGCCATAAAGCCCGAAGGTCAGTGAGCCAAGGCCGCGACTGGTAGCAATCAAGGCCACCATGATCAGCCAGATATCCCGAGGGGCAAAATGCTGAACCCAAAGGATCTGGGTAATGAATTGCAGGGGCATGAGCATCTGGCCGATGGCGAAGCCCGCCAGCAGATAACGAAAATCGCGAATTTTTAAGGGTGCCAGCGCACCAGACTTGGTCATGTCATTATTTCCGCAGATGGTCATCGATAAATAGCGCAGGAACAACCGCGCGCCAGCCACCATACCACTCAAATCAGTCGTGAGTTTATTTAATTCGTTTTTAGTAAATTCGCCTGTTCTAGCGTATGGTCAACTAAACATTCCTGCTAAACATGCCTTCTAAACAGCGAGGTCAATCCATGGTCGAGGGCGGCTGCTTCTGCAAGCGAATTCGCTACATTATCGCCGACGGCGTCTATCCTTCGGTAATCTGCCACTGCACGATGTGCCGACATATTCATGCGGCACCCCATGTCACTTGGCTGGTGGTACCTGTCGCCCAGTTCGAGTATGTTGCCGGCACCCCAACTGCACTCGCATCGTCTACTGACGGCACGCGATATTTCTGCTCTTCCTGCGGTACCCACGTAGCCTGCAGCAACACTGGCCACACCGATATCATCGACGTTGCCATTGGCAGTCTGGACAAGCCCGAGGCGTTCCCGCCGACGTTGAGCATCTACGTGGACACTCAACTACCCACTCATCCCACCCTCGAAATCAAGCCTTAGAACAACTATCACTGATCAGACAAAGCCCTATTGGAGCAGGCCGCAGGGGCCTATCTACGGCCTGATCTCATAGAAAGCATTAAAGATATCGCCCTCGAAGGGAATCCGCCGAAAACGACTGAAGCCTGCTGCCGCCGTCATTTCACGGGCTTTGCTCTCTGGAAAGCCCAGAGTACCCAGGCCCGCGCCACCGGGTACTGACAGCCCCGACGACATGCACACCATCACCGAAAACGAATAAGCGATGGTGGCCATGGGGTTCTCCTTTAAATTCTCAGCGAAGGACGATTTACCCTGAATGTCAGCACATAACCAGGTGCCATCCGGCTTCAGCGACGCCTTGATGGCTTCGATCAACACCTGTGGATGCGTTGAGTCATGAACGACATCGAACGTCGTGATCAGATCGAAGCTGCCATCCTCGGGCAAGGGCTGATCGATGGGATTGTGCAGCTGGACATTTTTCACGCCTGCCTCGCGAATATTATTCCTGGCACGGCCGAGGGCATTCATAGAAATGTCATAGCCGATAAACTGGCTGTGCGGATATGCCTTGGCCATCTCGATCATGGCCACACCGGCACCACAGCCAACATCCGCCACCAAAGCACCTGCTGTCAGCTTGGCCACCGCACCTTCGGTACTGGGCAGTAAATCAGGCACCAGATGCAGCTGTTGAAACTTGCGACTCATCCGCTCAATGCCACAAGCACAAGCCTCGCCTTTGTCATCGAAGCTTTGACCGAGGCCGGTGCGAAAACATTCAGGCAAATGCTCGAGGGTGTCATACATGGCAACCACAGAATGAATCATGCCACCCAGATAAGCCGGATGTTCAGGATCGGCCAACACAGCCTTGGCCTCCGGCGACATTGAAAACTCGGTTGCGGCTTCATCAAAGGTAATCTGGCCAATACAGACCTGCTGATACAACCACTCCCTGACCCAGCGCTCTGACAATTGGGTTTTATCGGCCAGTTGCTGGCTCGTGGCCGGACCGATGGCCGCAAGCCCCTTATAAAGCCCCAACTGTTCACCAACAAAGGTCAAGGCGACATTCATACCGGCAGTCACACTGCCGCTGACCTTGCCGGCAAAGGCTTGTAAGGCCTTGGGATCTCGGACTTCCGGGTTGCTTTGGACTGACATGGCTGACTCCTCGTGGGTAGAAAAACGTAGTATTTGACAGTATACAAATCAATGGAAACAAACCTGTGCCGCAGCACCGATCTTTTGTCCACGACTCGATACAGATGCCACACGGGGCCTCGACTCACAACTCAGCGCCCAGTCACTGGACGAGAAACACTGGACCAGAAACCCCTCAGGTCCTCGGACAGCCCGTCGCGCAGAGTAGATCATCAGTCCAGATCAGGTAAAATACAAGAAACCTTAAAATCAGGAATGCCTGTGAACCGATTATTCAGCGTGATTTTTGTCTTTGCCTTGATCCAGGGTTGCTCTCAAGAGCAATCCGCTGATCCACAGACTGAACTGGCGCACGACCAAGCACCGGCCGTCGCCGAGCAAACCGCAGTGGGATCAAGCGAGACAGACAGGCAAGCTGACAAGGCACCGGACTGGCGTCAGCATCTAACCCAACCAGAGATGATGACCTTCGACGCCAACACCAATTACTATTGGGACTTGACCACTAACGTGGGGGAGATGCGATTTCGCCTGTTCCATGCAACCGCACCCATGCATACCACCAGCACGATCTTTCTCACTGAGCAGGGTTTCTATGACAACCTGATTTTCCATCGGGTCATTCCTGGTTTTATGGCCCAAGGTGGTGACCCGACGGGCACCGGCAGAGGCGACCCAGGCTACAAATATGCCGGTGAATTTGCCGGTAATCTGTCCCACGACAAACCAGGATTGTTGAGTATGGCCAACGCCGGTCCCGACACTGATGGCAGCCAGTTCTTTATCACCTTTGTCGCCACGCCATTTCTCGATGGTAAACACACCCTATTCGGCGAGTTAGTCAGCGGCATGGAGACTCTGAAGGCACTTGAGGCGCGGGGCAGCCGCAGCGGCAAGACCAGCGAAACCCTGACAATCATCAAAGCCACAATTCATCAGGAACCAGCGGCGCAATAAGAGGTGAACAACACACTGCGCCCGAGACTACCGGGCGTCGCCTTAACCCGAGATCGCAATATCGGCGAATCGTATATGAGGCATCAGGGCAGACCGTTCCCAGTTCCAGTACTGCTGGTCACCAATCATCGAGATCTTTCCTAGCATGTCATAAAAGTTACCGGCAACGGTGATTCCCCGCACAGCACGCACCCGCTCGCCGTTTTGACACAAGTAGCCTGAAGCGCCAAAGCTGAAGTTTCCTGAGATCGCATTCGCACCTGAGTGCAGCCCGGTCAGGTCCGTCAACAACAGGTATTCACCACCCAGCAGATCCTGAGCCAAATCCTCGCCCTTACCAATCTCCAGCTGATGCAAACCAACACCCATTGTTGATTTAGGGCCGCGGGTAGCATGCCCGGTGGTAACCAAATCAAAGAACGACGCCGTCGCGCTATTGTGAATCAAGGATGCCAAATTACCGTCGACAATCAGTGGCGTCGACTGGGTCGCCGCTCCTTCTGAGTCAAACAAAGCATAACCAAAACCGGCACTATTCAAGGGCTTATCGATAATATTCAAACGCCGATCAGCGATCAATTGACCGACCTTTTCGCGCATGGGGTTCACCCCATCTTTGGCTGACTTGCCGGAAAACATCATGGCAAAGGTGTGGAATAACTGGACCTGGGTTTCTTCGTCAAAGATGACATCATAATGACCACTGGCAACGGGCGTGCCCTCAAGCAGACCCAGACAGTTTTCATGGGTTCGCGTCACGATCTGAGTCAAGTCTAGCTCACCGAACAAGCGCGCAGCCTGACCGACACCATCCATCGCATTTTTATCGCCGTCTTCCACTAACGCATAGGCATAGGCGGCGCACATACGGCTCTTTGAGTAGGCGCTTAAGCCGGCGCTGGAGAAGATATGACGCTCGCCGGTATTATCCTGGACACCATTATAGGGCACATTTTTGACCTTGTTCTTCGCCGCCAGATTGCGTTCCATCGCTAGCGCAAAATCAATTTGTGCATCAATACCAACATCCTCATGGGGACATAAGACCTCGTCGTCGGTGTGCAATACGGCGGCGTTCGCGAGAATCGATTCGTGGGCATCCACCGCTGCGAAACTGGCGTTCAGCAAGGCCTGCTCCACCAGCGACTTGAGCGCCTCCGTATCCGTGGCTTCACTGTATGCGGTACCGACTTTGCCGTCTTTGATGACCCGTAAACCCAGTATCTGACTGGAGCTTACCTTGTATTCTTCCAGCGCTCCCTCTCGGGCTTTCAGAGACAGTGATTGCCCCTGATCGATAATCAAATCACCGCTGGCGCCAGCGGCTTTTACCAGGTCGAGTATCTGATTGGCATTCTGTTGCAGCGCCATCAGGCATTACCTCCGACCAGGATATCATCGACTTTCAGGGTCGCCTGACCCACGGTCGTGGGTATTGAGCCCGACACCGAGCCACAGGTGCCACTGGCCAGTGCAAAATCTTTACCCACCATGGAAATTTCCTTCAGTACCTTCGGGCCCGTGCTAATCAAGGTTGCGGCCTTGATCGGGTAGAGAATCTTGCCGTTCTCAACGTAATAGCCCTCGGTGACCGCAAAGTTGAATTCACCAGTGCCCGGCTGAACGGAACCACCCCCCATATGGGAAGCGTAAATGCCCCGCTCCATGGAGCCGATCATATCGTCTAACTCAGCATTACCGGGCTCGATAAACGTATTGCGCATTCGGGACGCCGGGGCATATTTATAGGATTCTCGTCGACCGGAACCGGTGCGGGCAAAACCCGTTTGCTGGGAACCGATCCGATCCACCAGAAAACTCGTGAGCTTACCGTCCTTAATGAGTTGGGTACGTTGTGAATCCAGACCTTCGTCATCGATATTGATGGAACCCCGCTCCTTGATCATGGTGCCATCATCAACCGCATTCACCACTGGGTTGGCAATCATCTCGCCCATCTTGTCATGGAACACCGACGCTTTCTTGGCCACCGACGTGGTTTCCAACAGATGACCGCAGGCTTCATGAAAGATCACACCACCGAAGCCGTTACCCAGCACCACGGGCATACGCCCGGAAGGACAGGGTTTGGCACTGAGATTAACCAACGCCTGGCGCGCCGCCTCTTTACCCGCGGCCTCGCTGTTCATCCGCTCAACCAACTCCCAACCCATCAGACCACCATCGTTCCAGCTGCCCGTGGACTGCTCCGAGCCGTCAGAGGCAATCGCCACCAAAAATGCTCTTGTGTAGTTTCTAATATCACCAGTGTGCAGGCCTTCACTATTGAATAGCTCGATCTTCTGCTCTACCTGACCACAGGTACCACGGGTCTGCGAGATCATGTTGCTCGCTGCTCTTGCGGCTTTATCCGTTGCCAACAGGAACGCCACTTTGCCGTCGACTTCTGGGTCTGTCGATAATATGCGATTTGCGGCATGCTTGTCTTCGACTCGCCGATAGTCAAAGTTTGTGAATGAGATTCGCGGATCCCGTCGGTCTTTCGCCGCCAGCTCTGAGACAATACGTTTCAGCTCGGCCTCTTCAGCTTTATTGGTATAGCCGTACAACACTTTGGTGCCATAGACTAAGCGCACGCCGACACCAAAATCGATACCAGACTGGACTGATTGAACGTGGCTGCTCAGGGTGCTCACCATATTGGTCTGACTGCGCTCAACAAACAGCTCTGCGAAGTCTGCGCCCAGCGAAATCGCGTGATCAATAACTGATTGTGCCAATGACGTATTGAGCATCAAGTTTCCCTTACCTTAGTGTGAATGACCCTATTGTAGTGAATTGAACCCGGTGTTGGTATCAGCTGGGACAATTAATCCACTGTGTACGAGTATGGGCCTGAGTATGAACATGAGTGTGAACATGAGTATGAACATGACCCGAGATCAGCTGCCGGAGTCGCGGCATTCGCAATCCCAGCTCGATTGCCCTATGCCCGCGATTCGTCCAGCAAACCGTTCAGCAAATCGTTTAGCAAGTAACCCAAAATAGCCCAAGCCCTGGGCAACCCGTCATTGAGTGCGGGGCACTTGAAGGTTGTCGTTCAAGAAACTCAGCACAAGCTCCAGATAAGCCAGGCGATTTTCCACATCATAGAAGCCGTGACCTTCACGTTTGCGCTCGAACCACTGGAAATCTTTACCGCTTTTGCCTAGCGCATCGCGTAAATCTTCCGCCTGGTGGAAGGGTGTTCGCTTATCCTGACGCCCATGGGCAATCAATACTGGCGCCTTCAATTTGCTGACCCCGTTGACTGGTGAGTAACGATAGAGCTCGTCTTGGTCATCACCCAAAGTCTCTTTGAAGAAATCTTCTCCTTGATACCAGCGCGAAGTGTCGCCATCCTTCACGAGCCGGTTCAGATCATAAACACCTGATGCAGCAATGATGCAGCGATACAGATCCGGCGCCAAGATACTGCTTTGCAGCGCAGAATAGGCGCCAAAGCTGGCGCCCATAATACAAACCCGGTCCTCGGCAGCTAAGCCCTGGGCAATAGCCCAGCGGGTACCTGTGATAATGTCCTGCTGCACATTCTGACCCCACTGGCGATTTCCAGCTTCCAAAAAATCGCGACCGTAACCGATCGAGCCCCGATAATTAATCCGTAGCACGCCAAAGCCTCGGGTCGACAACGCCTGCACCTCGCCATCATAACCCCAGTAATCTCGGACTCGCGGTCCCCCGTGAACCAACACCACCATGGGTGATAATGCAGCCTCAGGCATGACATCACTAGCACTGGCGGCGTTCGATGGTGCCGGGGGCGTATAAAATCCAAATACCTGTGTGCCATCGAAGGATTCAAATTGTATGGGTCGTGTTTGAGCTAACGCGTTTGGATCCACAGTTGGACGCTTATGCATCAGAAAGGTGATGGATTCCTGCGCGACATCATAAAGGTAGTAGCTGCCAGCATCCGTGTCCGTACTGGTACTGACCACCCACAAATTGCCGTCGCGACTGCCACTGGTGATCGACACCATGTGGCCCTCGAATATGCCCAATAAGGTTTTGAAAACACTCGCTGCCGCTGACCCACTCTGAAAGATCACATAACTCGGGTAGCCATCGTCAACTCGCAATGCAAAGATTCGATCGCCCTCTTCGTTCGCAGCAGCATCAGAGATGTCGACATTATCGCGAGCATAGATCTTTTCAACACTAGAACCATCGAGTTTGAGTTTATACAGACCCACCTTGTCAGCCGCGACTCGGTCTAGAACAAATACCGAACTGTCTTGCTCAGAAATCGCCAGCGGTCGAAACGACTCATCATAGAGATGATCTGGAAACTCGATCCACCCGGTAGTCTTATCAGGATAGGCGCTCACATGGATCGACCGGTCGTCCTTAACACTGGTCGTCAATCTGATTTGCCCGGCTTGGTCCGTAAAGAATCGGCCTGACCCATAGCGCGTCAATTTAATCGGTTTGTCTTGTTCACCGGTATAAATATTCAACCGTAGCGCAGCAGCCCGTTTGCTCCCATCGCGAGACATCTTCGTGGATGACACCAGAATATGCGTGTCGTCCGCGGGTAACAGATCCACTATCTCCGCCCAGGCATAGGCCGGACCCTTTTGCCTGCGTAATGCCAAGGTCGGACCGCCACCGGCGCGATAGCCATAAATTAGATCGCTGCGCGTACCATCATGATTCATCGCCATCAGTTGGCCATAATAGCTCGGCCGATTTTCGCGGCGCACCTCATTTAACTTGATAACAATGCGGTCATCATTCGCCCAGTAATAACTGCCAAGATCGTCTTTACCGCTGACGCCATAACTGCCAACCAGTGAGGAATCCAGACGATTGAGCGTCACGATTTGATGTTTGCCAGCCTTGAACAATCTCACGGCTAGATATTGACCATTCGGGGAAATCGTCACATTGGTGACTTCCGGGGACTCAATCAGGGCCCGCAGGCTAGCCGCGCTGGCAACCACCGGGCCACTGACGAACAGCAATAGGACAACCCATCGAACTAGTAGATTCTGGCTCACAGTATTCATCCTTGAACAGTGATGAGTAAATAACGATTAGCAATCCATGATTAGCAATCCATGACTAGCAATCCATGATTCGCTAAAACAGGGGGCTCGCCTCGACAACCATCGCGCCCCGCAACTGCTTCACGCTAGCACAAGCCCCTCACCGGCATAAGCGGCAATCTCGTACATGCACCCAAGATCGCACGCCCCACTCCGTGCTAGTCCGAGCTTGCGGGTGCTTGTTCAAGCCAGCTCCGTACCCCTGAGGATTGCAGCCTCCCGCCCCAAGCGGTTACGCGCATTTCATCCCCAAATATCGGTTCAAGCTGTGGTATCGTGCTAATCTCATTCCTGCCAGTAAACCCGCTATGAAGCATCAACACCCTAACGTCATGTGTTCATTCCCAGCCACCCGGGAAAGCCAGGTGACGTTTACTAACTATGCCCGCGCGCCCTTCAATACCTGGAGCTTCTGGAACATGGACTCGGTGGCCCATACGGCGATGTTGCCACGGGGTGGTGAGTTACCAAAGCTGGTGAGTTCAATTGATGCCAATTTGGGCCAACGCAAGATCAAAGATGCTAATGGTCATGAACTGACCCTCGACGGTCTATTAGAAGAACACCATGCAGACGGTTTTCTGATACTGCGTGACAATCAGATTCTGTATGAAAACTACTTCAACGGATTCTCAGAGCACAGTCGCCACATCTGGTTTTCCATGACTAAATCTTTGGTCAGCGTCGCTCTGGGAGTCTTGATGGAGTCCTTCGACATTGACCTGAAGGCTTCGCCCGGACGGTATATTGAAGAACTCAGAGGCTCAGGCTTCGATCGCGCCAGTATTCAGGACGTGCTGAACCACGCCTCGGCCATTGCCTTCAAGGAAAACTATGTGGATCCCGATTCAGAATTCCTGCGCTACTACGCGCCGGCTTTGGGTTTAGCATTCGTGCCCGGCGCTCAAGACGCCCAGCCCGAAACCGCTGATATTTACGGCATTTATGACTTCCTCGAGAAATTCATTCAAGTGGACAGCGCGCAGCAACCGGGCGAACTGTTTGAGTACAACTCGGCTAACGCTGATGTCATTGGCTGGCTAATCGCGCGCCTGTCAGGCATGCCGTTGCAGGAGTTTATTGGCAAACATATCTGGTCTCGTTTAGGGACTTATCATGATGCCGCCATCGTCGTCGACCGGGCTTATATGCCGGTCGCCACCGGCGGCATGACCAGCACTCTGAGAGATGCCGCCTTATTCGGCCAGCTCATTCTCAATCGCGGCCAGGCCAATGGCGAACAGCTGGTACCCGAAAAGTGGATAGATGAAACCCTCAATCTGAATGCAGATGATCAGCAGCGATATGCCAAAAACACCCTATATGGCAACGAACCCTGGCAGTACTACAAGAATATGTGGTGGATTCTCGATCCCGCAAAACAGGAGTACGCGGCAGTCGGTATACATGGTCAGGTTATTTACATCAATGGCTCGACGAATACCGTCGTCGCGCAGTTCTCGAGCCAGCCATCAGCCTCTCAGGTGGGCTCGGTGGAGTTCCGCTCGAAGCTCATGGCCATTCGAGCAATCGCGGGCTGAAGTCAGACCAGCGCCGGCCAACCAGTCCTCGAGACTGACCGAAGTACTGGCAGCTTAAGCCTCAAAAATCGATCGTAGATGGGAGTTCATCAGTTTGCCCGTGGGGTCAAGGGCTCGCCGCACTTCATGAAAGTCCTGCCAATGACGCGGGTAGATCTGCGCTAACGCCGCGGCCGTCATGGTGTGGATCTTGCCCCAGTGAGGCCGACCGCCATATTTCCAGAAGATCTTCTCAATCTCCGCGAATGGCGCCTTATAGTCCAGGTCACCGTATTGATGAATCGAGATAGTACAACCATCTTGACCTTCAAACATCGACAGCCAGATATCGTCCGCCTTCACGTAACGGAACTCGATAGGAAAACTTAAACCCAGCCCCTTGGACTTAATGGTCGCTAATATTTCTCGCGCACAAGTGACGCCCAATTCCGCGGGCACCGTATATTCCATTTCGCGAAACCGCATCAATCGTGGATGGCCAAACACAACATGGGAGGGCCCGGTTCGCACCATATCTGTTGTACCGCTAAACGCTTGACTAAGAACGAAGTCATACAGATCGCTGCCGATGCCAGGAATCCAGGTCGTGGCTTCAAACACACCACGCAATGTATTGGCGCCATCGGGATCGTCTTCGCCCACAGCCACATCACCGGGTTGCCGAATATTGGTGGTAACGGTACTGCACAGTGTGGAGTAAGGCACCAGATAGCATTCAAAATGCCGATTCTCTCGGCACAGCTGCTCCATGTTGTCGAACACGTCCTCGACCTTGGCGATCCCGTTAACCTCGGTCAGCTCGAACGGCGCTTGGTTCTGCAAGGTATATTCGCTGACCACGCCCAGCGCACCCACGTGGGTCAGCGCTGCTTGAAAGATATCCGGATTTTTCTCGGCACTGCAGGTCACCAGATCACCGCCGACAGTCGCTAGCTTAAGCCCAGTGACATAGGCACTCATAGACTGAAAATCCACGCCCGTACCATGCACAGCGTTCGCCAACGCCCCACCTAACGACGGGTAGTCCATATCCGGCATATTCGGCAGGGCCTGATTAACAGGCGCCAACAAGGGCCCCAGGGCGTTAAGACGGGTACCGGCACGCACTGTCGCCTGCAACGTAACGGGATCATGACTGACCAGACCGGTGAGTAGATCCGTGGATATCATACTGTCATCGGTGGTGGTCACGGCACTGAAGGAATGACCGGCACCCACTGGCCGGATCACCCCCTGAGCGACCTTGAGCGCCGAGATCAGTTCATCTTCGTTCGCGGGCGCGTAGCGCCACTGGGGTACACAAGCCTGGTTACCGGCCCAGTTGGTCCAGGGCAAAGGTTGGCCGGGGTTAAAGGGCAGCGGCGCCTGGGGCTCCGATCCACGGCCGCCACAACCGGCGATGGTACCCAAGGTCGCTGTCGCACCTAGGGCCAGAGTACTCTGGATAAATTGCCGACGCTTCATGGTGCCGTCCCCGAGCTGGATTCATCTGCACGCGACACATGGCTAGGCAAGTCTGCAACGAGGCCCACAAGGACCCTTAGATCCTCCTCATTGCAGGCACTGCAGTACCCCAGAGGCGGCATGCCACGAATCCCCAGGACCACATGATTCAGCGTCACTGCCGGATCCTGCAAGCGCACTGCCGTCCAATCCTCAAACCGACCCATTTGCGGTGAGCCTGTAGCCGGATTCGAATGACACTGCAAACAATTGTTGGCCAGTAGTTGTAGCTGACGCGCATTGGGTTCCGCACTGGCGTTAGCGCTCAACAGGCTCAATAGGATGGCTAGCCAGCCGCAGGTCTTCATCCAAACACCCAGAAAGCCGGTACAATTGGCAGCAGCCGGTATAGACCCCCTTATAGGCGGCATCATAGCTCGCGCGCTACTCATAAAAGGCGGGTGCCAGCTGCAGCGAAACTGCCAACGCCTGATCATGTTCAATCCACAGGGTCGCCTGATTAGCTACCAAATAGGCCTCTAACTTAGCCATGGAGGCAAGCGTCGCCTCTCGATTGTGGTTGAATTCGGGCACACTGTGCAGCGTTCGGCTCGCACGGAAATGATATTGGTCGCCTGACAGCACTAGGTGACCGGTGTCGGCGAGCTTCAACGCCAGCGCCTGATGGCCTGGCGTATGGCCAGGCAGCGACAAGATCATGACGCTACCGTCGCCAAATACATCATAATCGCCCTCGAGCTTCGTCGCCGCGCTACCTCTGAGACCCTCGTACAGGCGCGGATCAAACACGGGGTAGTCGCTGGCATGATCGAAAGCCGCCTCATATTCCGTACGTTGGATTAACAGCGTGGATGTGGCAAAGGCATTGGCGGCCCCAGCGTGATCAAAATGCATATGGGACAAACCCAGGTAGTTGATATCTGCCGGCCCGAGACCTAGGGCTGCTAATTGATCCAGCAATGACTGCTCGTAGCGCACGGTGGCACCGGGTTGTAAATCCACCCGACCCTGACCGGCAAACGTCAGGGGCAAGCCCGTATCCCAGATCATATTGCCCTGCGGGTGCTCGATGAGATAGCAAGGCACAAACAAGTCACGCACGGGGGTATCAGCATTGGTGAGCCCAAAACTCGCCACATCCTCCAACCGCAAACTGCCACAATCAAACACGGTCAAACGCAGTCCCTCAGCAGGTGGGCGGGACTGAGCCAGGGCACTGCTCATCATCGATGCCATCATCAAAGCCATCATCAAAGCCATCATCAATCGGATTGCGCGACCCATATCACCTGCCTCTTTAATGCTTATATCATTAATGCCTGACTTAGCAACGCCTGGTATGCTGTCGCTACTAACGCACTGCCAAACAAACGTCCATGGCGACAGTGTACTGAACTCAACGCGGCAGGAACAGCTTCCCAACGAACCCTAACCGCAGCTATTTAAACCCATTTTCCAGCACCTAAACGGGCCCCCTTATGACAGATCAGCCAAGCCCCGAAATGACAACCAACTTGATCACCACTGTGATTTTCGATCTGGGCAATGTCCTACTTGATTGGAACACCGAGCAGGTTCTGGCGGCACTCAAACTACCGAACTCGGATCTGAAGTTGTTACGGGATGAACTGTTTGGGCATCAAGACTGGCTCGACATGGATCACGGCAGCACCGCAGAAACAACTGTGGTGAGTGGGGTCAGTGCCCGAACTGGCCTAGCTATAACTGTCATCGAGGCGGCGTTAGAAGCTGCCAAACAATCCTTGCTGCCCATTCCTGCTAGTGTCGAACTCATGAGGGAAATCCACGATCGCGGTTTTGAATTAATTTGCCTGTCGAATATGTCCAGAGAAACCTATGCGCATATCAAACACCTGGATTTTTTCAAACTATTTGCGGGCATCATCATCTCAGGGCATGAGGGCTGTATGAAACCTGACGAGGCCATTTTTCAACTGGCGCTGCAACGCTTTAACTTGTCGCCCACAGAGACCCTGTTTGTTGACGACAGCTTGCCCAATATTCTACAAGCTCAGCAGCTCGGTATCAGCACATATCACTTCAAACGCACCGATCGCTGCTACGCCGGGATCAGGCAGATCCTGGCGTAGCCACTCAGGGGCTGAATCGCCGACGACTATGCGGCAACCCAACCACTGATTAGTGGACGACTAGCCCTCTCCACCGGTCTCGCCCAGGATATAGCTTTGCAACTCTTCGATGGTCATCTCCTGATCCTGAATAATAAACTTCAACAGGTCAGCCACGGTAATCATGCCTAGGGGAATACCGTCCTCCACCACAGGCAGATGACGGATCTTATTCTGACTCATCAGTGACATGCAGGTGTCTGCGTTGGTGCTCGGGCCCACATAAATCACGTTGCGAGTCATGATGTCAGCAACCAACGTGTCTCTTGACGATTTGTTCTTTAGAATCACCTTGCGGGCATAATCTCGCTCGGAAATAATACCCACCAAACGCGCCCGATCATTCACCACCATCAAAGCGCCGACTTCCTTGCTGGCCATCAGAGCCACTGCTTCATACACTGACTGGGATGCCCGAATGGACCAAACTTCATCGCCTTTAATATCTAACATTTCTCTGGTGGTACTCATCACCACGCCCCTTTTATGTATCGTTAGCTTAATTATTCGAATGACGCCCCTGTCTGCGGCAACCTCACCACTCAGCTCGCTCAAACTGCGCACCTACGCGACACAAAAAACAATGCAACGGACCCTCTAATCATGTCCGTCCCAGAGCACCGTAAAAATGACACAACTCAATAAACCGTAACAGTCGAAGCCGCGCGCTTTAACTTCAATAAATCACCTCAGCGCAAAAATTCTTGATCCCACGCAATCTTTCGCCTGCTAATACCAGCCTACAATTTACCCAAAATTGCATTTTTAAGTGCTTGATATCAAATGATTCATCCTGCACTTTTTTACCCCGGCCGACTCATCGAATCGTAGCGACAAGCAACATCACTAGGACGCACTCAGAACAAAACGCAAATACTGCCCCGCAAGACTCAACAAAGATCAACGAACTGGCGCTACATGTATCAGCGAATGGCAAAGCAATCCTCGACCAGAATGGCCAAGAAGTGGCTCGGTCCACTTCGGGTACCCAGCGACAAAGTATGACCAGCCTCGGCGAAAGCCAGAAGTTACCGGCCTGCACGCGCTGCCGGCAGACTTGCCTGGCCTGTGAAGGCGAGGTCTGTGTGCTGTACATTCGTACTTGCCAGTGGGACTTTGACTGTAAATCTCCGTCATACTGCACACCAAGCGACAAATACGCTTCAGCGGCTGGTAACGGCCACTGCTGCGTATTTTATCGCTTGTCGTGTTACGCTCTGGGCTCGACTGAACGCATAGACAACAGCGCCGCCACAGGCTCGGAGATCCATTCAATGGCGATACAAGAGATTTCTGCAAACGCTCCGCTGAACACCCTACTGACGGCACTCCGGGAAGATGGCGGTCTAATCATCAAAGGACTGTTCGATCCTGCTGTCATCCAGACCATGGACGCGGCCATCACGGCCGCCGCCATTGACTTCCAGGCAGGCGCGGCGACTCAAGGGCTGGGTGAAGATGGTAAGGCGTTTGTAGGCAACAACACCATCCGCTTCTCCAGCCTCGGTAAGATTTCACCCGCCTATTTTCACATGCTCGACAATCCAATCTATGCCGCCCTGGCTGATGCCGTACTACTACCTCATTGTGGCTCCTACTGGGTTAACACAGCCCAAGCCATGCTTATCGGGCCCGGGTCTGCAGCCCAAGTGCTACACCGGGATTGTGGTAATTGGCCCTATGTTTCTGAGACCAATTGGCCTGACTCCCCCGAGGCCACCTTAAGCGCGATGATCGCGCTGCATGATATTACCGATGAACTGGGCGCCACTCGGGTGGTTCCCGGTAGTCACCTCTGGCCTGACTATGAGCAGCAAGCCGACGCCAGTCTTTCCTACCCGGCAGAAATGCAAGCGGGCGATGCTCTGATATATTCTGGCAAACTCATTCACGGCGGCGGCGCTAACCAGACCGCCGATCTTTGGCGGCGCGCCATGCATCTGAGTTTCGTTCTCGGCTGGCTCACGCCAGAAGAATCCAGCCCCATCGATTACACTGATGCCGACCTTGCCCAACAGTCGCCTCGAGTTCAACGACTGCTCGGCCATCGATCTTACGACCCTCGCCCACACCGGGGTGGTGGGCTCTGGCTGCGCCACGTGGACCCCATTTAGCTCGTAGCAGGAACCGTCGCTTGGACGATTTCAGCAACTGTTGCAACAACCCAGTCAAAAACCAAGGTACAATAGCGACGTTTTTCTTGGTCCAATGAATCTTATGCGCCTAGTATTAGCCCCCATGGAGGGCGTCGTTGATCTGCATATGCGCGCTTTGCTCACCAGCTTGGGCGGGCTGGACGGCTGTGTTACCGAATTTGTACGGGTCAGCAATCGCCAGGTTTTACCCGCGCGCACCTTCAGAAAACACTGCCCGGAACTCGAGACCAACAGCCTTACCGCCAGCGGCACGCCTATCAAATTACAATTGCTCGGCGGTTGCCCCCAAACCCTGGCCGAAAACGCACACAGGGCCGCCGAACTGGGCGCCATCGCCATTGATTTGAACTTCGGCTGTCCGACCAAGACTGTGAATAACAGCAATGGCGGCGCTTGCCTGCTGCAATACCCCGAACAGATCTATGCGATTGTCGATGCGGTACGCCGCAATGTACCCCCTTCAATCCCCGTCAGCGCAAAAATTCGCCTGGGTTTTAACGACCGCAGTCTCTTTATGGAAAATGCTCAGGCGGTCGCCGCCGCCGGCGCCAACGAACTCACGGTCCACGCCCGCTCCAAGGCAGACGGTTACAAGCCACCGGCCTACTGGGAATATATCGGCCAGATCCGTGAGGCGCTAAAAATCCCTATCATCGCCAATGGTGAAATCTGGTCGCCCCAGGATTGGCAACGCTGTGTGGAGCAAACCGGGTGTGACGATTACATGCTCGGGCGCGGTATTCTGGCGCGGCCTGATCTGGCCTTAGCCATCAAGGCCGCCGCCGAACACAGAGATTATGCCCCCATGAGTTGGGCTCAGGTGTCGCGCCTCATATGGGACTATTACAGCATCACGAAACCCTTGTATCCCGCGAGATTTCTCGGCAATCGAGTCAAACAGTGGCTGGCGTATCTGCGCCTGAACTACCCTCAGGCCGAACGCTTGTTTGATGAAATCAAAAAGGAAAAAGACGCCCCTGTTTTCGAGCAGGCACTGCTGCGGCAGGCCAGCGAAGAGTGCGAGACGTAAGCGGGTTTTTCACGGTAGTATCTGTATTCGTATCCGTACTCTTATCACAAGCAGGGGCACCTATGGCACTCACCACAGCGGAACAGAAAGTCTGGCTCGACCAGGTTATTGAACCCATAATCGATCCCGAGCGAGAGATTGTCGACCCCCATCATCATATGTGGCGTAGCGTTGCTGGCGGCATGTTACCGCCGTTTCTGCTTGAAGATCTGTGGAATGACACCGAGTCAGGCCACAACATCAAAAAGACCGTGTTTATGGAGTGTGGTACTGAGTATCACACCACGGGCCCCGCCCATCTGTACCCCGTCGGCGAAACCGAATTTGTCACCGCCGCCGCTCAAGCCAGTCGCGGCCAGGGTAAGGCCGAGATTGCCGCGCTAGTGGCCCACACTGATCTAACCCAGGACTCAGGACTGATTCGAGAAGTCTTAGACGCTCATGCAGCCACGAGTAAAGGCTTGTTTCGCGGTATCCGCCAGGGCGGCGCCCATGACGCTGATCACGTCACAGGCTGGCTGAATGCCACGCCTTTTCCCGACCTGTATCGGCAACCTGCGTTTCGCCGCGGCGTCGCCTTACTCGGCGAACTGGGCTTGACCTATGACACCTGGCACTACCACTTCCAGAACGAAGATTATCTGGCCCTGGCCCAGGCCACCCCAAATACCGTGATGGTCCTCGACCATTTTGGATCCCCAGTACGAGTCGGACCCTTTGCTGACAAGCATGATGAGGTGTTCGACCAATGGAAAAAAGATATCCTCGCGATTTCTCGCTGCGACAATGTCGTGGCGAAAATTGGCGGACTGGCCATGCCCTGCAACGGCTATGGTTGGGAACAGGGTTCAATACCACCAACTTCAGATGAAGTGGTCGCGGCCCAGCGAGACTATTACCTTTACGCCATCGACTGTTTTGGCCCGGAGCGTTGCATGTTCGAGAGCAACTTCCCCGTCGACAAGCTGTCCTTGTCCTACCAGGTCTACTGGAACGCGATGAAGAAGCTCACCGCTGACTTTTCAGAGGCAGATAAAGACGCGTTGTTCAGCGGCACGGCGACGCGCGTGTACAAACTCTGAGAAACCTCATTGATCACTGCAACTCCGGCGACTCCAATGCAGTTCGCAGATAGCTCCCCCATACTTTTGACAACAGGAATCAAACCATGGAAATGCAAGATAAGGTCGTCGTCATCACCGGCGGCAGCGGCGGTATTGGCAAGGCAATGGCCAGGGCGTTTCTCGCCGAAGGCGCAACATCCATTGTTCTGGTGGATCTGAACGAGGCTGCCGTGAAGGCTGCTGCCGCAGAAATTGGCTGTATCGGTGAAGTGTGCGATGTGACCAGCGAAGCACAAATCATCGACCTGGTGGATCGCACCCTGGCGAGCCAGGGTCGGATTGACGTGTTTTGCTCCAATGCCGGCGCCGGTGGCTCTGGAGTCTTGACCGACGCACCTAACGACGTCTGGCAAGCCCAGTGGGACCTGCATGTCATGTCGCACATCTACGCGGCTCGTGCCGTGTTGCCGTCCATGATCGAACGCGGCGACGGCTACCTACTCAATACCGCCTCGGCCGCGGGCCTGTTGGCCGCCATGGGCTCTGGCCCTTACACCGTCACCAAAGCCGCCGCGGTGAAATTTGCTGAGTTCCTCGCCATTACTCACGGCGATGATGGTATCAGAGTGTCAGTGCTTTGCCCGCAGGGCGTCAACACCGCTATGGCCCCCAGAAGCCTGGGTGATGGTCAAACAGACGGCATCATCGAACCTGAGCAACTTGCACAGACCGTGTTGCAGACCCTGCGTGAAGAACGGTTTTATGTGTTGCCTCATCCTGAAGTTGAGGACTATGTACGCCGCAAGGGTGACGACATTGATCGCTGGTTAGGGGGTATGCGCCGATTGCGACGCAAGTCCCTGTAAATCGCTGTTAGTGAGCGCCGTGACGCAGCACCTGAACATAGGTTCGAGTGCCCTGTACCAGGTTGGCCACTGAAATTTTTTCGTTCGTCCCATGGAATCCAGTGAGATCGCTGCTGGTCACTACCATGGGATTGAACCGGAATGAGTTATCCGCAACCTGACTATAGTGAACGGTGTCAGATGCTGCGATCATCAGTCCCGGCACAATCAACACGTCCCCGTAAACTTCCTGCACCGCTTGCCCGATAAGTTTAAAGCCCGCGGAATCTTTATCTGACACCGTTGATGCACCACGACCACCACGACCGCTGACACTCACTGAAACATTCTCGTTACCCACTAGCCCTGTGACATAATCCACCACTCCCTGCACACTGTCTCGCGGATGGACTCGAAAATTGACGATGGCCGTGGCCTCGATCGGCAGCACATTCGCCTTGATGCTCGCACTTAACATGGTGGGCGCCGTGGTGGTGCGTAACATGGCATTGGTAAAGGTTTGCTGCGCTAGCTGTTCTTCGAGGATATTGCCGAATAACCAACGATTGGCAAACATCATGCGCGCCACAAAGGGCATGTCACGACTGATGACATCAAACATATCGAGACTCAAACCTTCCAGTCCACCCGGCACCGGCTGGTTTTCAAGTTTGGTGATGGCCTGCGCCAGAACCCCCACAGCAGTTTGCTGAGGTGGCATAGACGAGTGACCACCAGCGCCCTTGGCGACGACAGCGAGGGTCACGCTGCCTTTCTCGGCAACGTTAATCGCCGCCATTAAGCGCTCCACACCCGGCAACATCTTGTCGAACAAAAAGGAACCCTCATCCAGGCTCCAGGCCAATTGCACCTTCGCCCGGGCCAGATATTCTGCCACCGCGGCGGCGCCGGCACCCCCGCCTCTTTCCTCGTCATGACCGAAGCTGAAATACACAGTACGCTCAGGCGCAAAGCCTTGTTGGATCAGCCAGGTCGCGGCTTCCAGCATAGCCACCACGGCACTTTTATCGTCTAGCGCCCCCCGCCCCCAGATAACACCATCGTGAATTTCGCCGCCAAAGGGTGGGTGCAACCAGAGGTCTTCGGTACCGGGGATCACCGGCACCACATCATAGTGCCCCGTGAGCAGGATAGGTTGCAGGGTCGGGTCGCTGCCCTGCCACTTGTACAATAGTGTGTACTCCAGCTGTTCCAGGGTCATCACCTGATTCACTTCGGGATAGGTTGCCTTGACCCAGTCAATGAAAGCGTTGAACACCTGCACATCGCCTTCGCTGGCAGTCTCGAAAGACACGGTTGGCATCTGAATAGCTTGGGATAGATGCTCGGCAATCAGCGCGTCATCTACCGCAACATCAATTGGCTGCACAGCCGTTTCGGTGGCCGGTTGGTGGAGCATCGTTCTGGCCACGACAACCACCACGAGCAAGGCGACAAAGCCCAGAAGAATCTTAAGAAAATTGCGCATACAAAGCTCCTGGCCCTAAGGCTTGATGAGGCAAAAGTAAATCATAGTTTAACTTGAGTGCAAAGCGTCAAAATTTCGCGGGCGCCCCAGGAAATTTGGCGACGTCACCATTGGCAAGCTGACAGGTACTTGGCTTGCTCCGCGAAGCTCAAATCAGGCATCAATTAGCGCCCCCTTAACTAGAACCAACAACTAGAACCAACAACTAAAACCAACAACTAGAACCAATAATCAGAGACGCATCGGCCATCCTGCGGCAGGTCTAAAAACCGATCGAACCCGTCGAAATGGCGGATGGGAATGTGTGCGATCGGCTCAGGCTCAGTCAGTCTCAAATTGACCGCAATGCGGTGCCCGCCTTCTGCATCTGGTTGAATCGCCCGCCAATAAGCGACACAGCCACACTGTCCACAGAAATGAAATGCCAGAGACTCATCGCGAATGTAGAGCTTGGTCGGGCCGGCTACCTGCACGCCTTGATTCGCATATTCATAGGCCCAGAGCGCACCATAGCGCCTACAGACCGTACAGTTACAAGCTGTTGCTGACTCAGGCAGGCGGTTGAAGGACCAAGTAACGATGCCACAATGGCAGGATCCATGAATCATTTAATCTTCTCCTATCAGAACGGTTTCGAAGTTCCAGGATGGCAAAATTTTACCTCCTGCTGGGCTTCGCCAATTTCGAGTGAGTCTCATCAGCGGCGAAAATCAGGTGGTCTTCAACGCCACGCGTCCGGCCCACAACACCGTGCCACCGACTTTTCGTTACAACGGCATGTCAGCTTTACTATAACGACTGTAAGCATCCCAGCCCGACCCGTCGCTATCTAAAGAATGTTCGCGAAAGCGGACCAGATTCACCATAACAATGGTGTCTTTGTCTGGCAGAGACGCTAATAATTGTGCGTGAAGTAACTCGCGTAATTCCGCCATGAACTGTCTCCGTCATTAATTTTTCTGCGCACCACGCCCTTAACTTGCCAGGAATTTCAGCAGGGCTTGATTGAAAATTTCGGGTTGATCCATGAGCGGCAAATGTCCCGCCTCTCGAATAGACTGAAAACTGGCGTTCGGCATCACATCCGCCGCGGCTTGACCATGACTCATGGAAAAAAATTTGTCATCCTCGCCCCATACAATCAGGGTTTGATGGGCAATACGTTGCAGTTCCGCCTCAGCCATTGGCGCCACCGCGGCGCCCCTGCCCTGAGAAAAAGCCTGTTTACCGCCTGGTTTCTTCAGTACCTCTACGGAATAGTGCCGATGGGCAGGCACCCGCTTGGCCGTATCATTGAGCAGAAACCGCGATTGAAACCGACTGGCCGCATTTGACGGCAGCAGGTTCATCCACAACATAGAGATAAACGACGGCAACGACGGTTGAGCACCCAAGGCAGCAGAGTCAACCAACACCAGCTTGTCTACCAACTCTGGATTTTCCAGTGCCAGCTGCAGCGCGATGGCACCGCCCTGAGACAAGCCCACGATGTGTGCTCTTGCTATACCCAACGCCTGCATAAAGTCGCGCAGCCAAGCGGCAAAAAATGGTCTGTCATAAGCCCCATCAGGCTTATCAGATTCACCGTAGCCGATGATATCCGGAGCAATTACCCGATATTTTTCTGCCAAGGATCCCAGCGACGGATACCATGTCACCGCGCCCGCGCCCGCGCCATGCAGACAAATAACCGGTGCACCGAGGCCTGCCTGAAGGTACGCGGTCTTGACGGTGCCAACTGTAATATCTAGTTGTTCAACCGGCACCGCTGTAGGTGCTTTAATCAAATCAATAAGAGTTTGTCGGTGACTCATATTTCCATCCCTTGATGACGACTCTATCCATTAGCGCTTTATCTATTAGCGCTGTATTAATTAGCGACTAGCTGGCGATCCTTTGCACCTACCCACTACACTTATCCACTATACCTATGTGAATCGTAAATCGTGAATCATCGCTATATTAGAGCTGGCCCACAATTGACCGGAAAAACTCAAAGCTCTCCAATTCCCGATAGGATGACTCATCATTTGTCAGGCCATACTTCGGGTTGGCAGACAGCTTGACGATCACCACATTTCGTTGCGGGTTGACGAAAACAAATTGGTTGTAGACTCCAATTGCCGAAAACTCACCTTCGTCACTGACCGGTAGCCACCACTGGTAACCATAAGATACCGGAAATTCAGGATGGGCTGTCGCCAACAGGTGTGGCGCATCAGCGATCAACGAGTCTCGCACCCAAGATTCGGGCACAATCTGTCGCCCCTGCCACTTGCCCTGCTGAAGATACAGCTGGCCGAGTTTCGCATAATCACGGGCCGTCACCTGCAAACCACCAGCCGCCATTTCCACGCCAGCATCGTCGGTGATCCAGTAGGCATCATGTTCCATGCCCAGCGGCCCCCAAAGCTTGATCTGCGCATACTCTGACATGGACATGCCCGTCGCTCGAGCGAGCAGCATACCCAGCGCCTGAGTGTCGGTGGAATTGTAATAATTGTAGGTTCCCGGCGGCTTTTCTCGCTCGAGACTCGCGGTAAAATCATCAAAGGAACTGCCCGCTGCCATCACTGCACCATAGCGCATGATGTCCGAGTTCGGATCACTGTAATCCTCGTTCCAGCGCGCCCCGGATGACATCTGCAGCACATCCTTGATACGCACTCCGTCGTAAGCGGAGCCCAGCAACTCGGGCACGTAGGTGGTGATCGGCGCTTCAACTCCGGAGATCAGTTGCTCGTCGATCGCAATACCAATAAGGGCCGAGACAAAACTCTTAGCCACCGACATGGACATCCAATTCACATCAACGCCACCAGTCAACCAGTAGTCTTCATAACGAATTTCGCCATCCTGGATCACCAGCAACGCCACTGTCCGGGTGTCGTCAAGAAACTGAGTCACCTCATAATTCTCGCCATCAAAGGCATAAAACTCAGGCAGGGTCATCGTCTTGCCGACAGGGAACTGGTCAGAATTTGGCCCGGCTTTAATGGTTCTCGTTGGAAACACTGTTTTTAAACGATTGAACAACTCATACTGTTCAGCTCCCGTGAACAGGGAGCCGACGAAGGTGATGCGCTCGTCAACTGGGTTTTGGTCACCGGGTAAAAAACTGAGCGCCACGTAAATAGCCAGACAAAAAATCACCACACTACTTATATATTTCAACATCTTTGAACTCCTGGTTCGGTATGGGCTACCGAGGTCAACACACAAATCATCAGCTGCGAGTCTCACACGCCTTGAATCTATTTTCCAGACTCAAAGTATGAGACAAATAAAAGCCCTCTTTGCCTGAGTCCAGCAGTAGTTAGCTGTCAGTAGCTCGCCTCATAGCCGTTTAATCGCCCAAAATTCACCCTGAGTTACATTGATCAGAAACAAAGGTCAGTCGGTTGGCAGCTGCTATGAACGAGATGCTAAGAGGCAATATTCGAACTAGAAAGCAACTTGGTGCTATGATTTCATTAGGTCTTGTTGCTGTATTGCTAGCCGAAAAACGGTAGAAGGGTATCTAAATTAACATTAGACGCACGCTAAGGCGTCTTGAGCTATGACTGACGGCGGCGTGGGCGACATCCATCGAAGCGGTCAAAGGCATTTGAAGATTTACTCAACCAAAACGGCGCTATAACGAGTCTCGTTCTGGCAGGTGAGTGGATGAGTGAGTGGGGGCAACTGAGTCTTTCTTGTTTGTCGAATATGAGTGCCAAATAAAAACTAAAGTCGCTATTGCGCCTAAAATTAATGTCACCCACAGACTCCCAACTATAACGGTGCCCATCCCAGAGGGTACCGTTGGGTCTTTTCTTATCTCAAGCAACATACCCGAATAGCGCTCTAGGATAGTGTTCCAGGCTGCCATTCGCACAGCAACTGATATTGTGAAAATGAGATAAAGCGCAGTGAGCATACCCGCATATATTTTAGTTAACTTTTCTCCAGAGAGGTGACTTGCCACAATCGCAGCGAAGGTTGCGCTCATCCAATATTGGAATACACCTTCCAACCGATCAATCATCGCTTGAATCATTTGTAGGACCTCAAAATAAGCTAGCTCCATTAGATGTTCCTTGTCTTTGTCTAAGTTGACATCATGATGAAGTCGGGAGCGTAATACTCATCAATTGACCTTTCACCATCTTTAGCACCATCTCTTCGATGAGAATTTCCGACTTTATGCTGCTTGCTATGCGAACACAACAGGTGACAAATAGTTAAGTGAGCTATGCGGGTGAACATGATTGTAGTGCTCCCACCATTGATTTATTTCCAGTCTCACCGCTGCGCCTGTCATGCAACCTGGAGCAGACCGCATGGACTATATATTTAGCCTTTCGGTTGCGCGATGCAGAGCGTCTTCCGGTTGGATTGGTTAAGGTGTAGGCGTCTATAGTCATTCAATCGCCAGAGGGCTTTATGTCAATACTATACATCACTGGCCGCAACGGTCACTTACAGCGTGGCCTTGGCGAATATTTGAATCGCCTGACTGGCAGCTTCAGTGGCATATCACTGGATCCAGTCTTTTTACGGCAGCCCTTCAATGAACAGGTCGCTAGAATTCAATCAGCGATCGAGTCGCCTACTGACTACAAACTAGTTGCCAACTCCTACGGCGGGTATCTTCTGCTGCATGCGCTGATTGATCGGACAAAAATTGAGCACGATGTCCTGCTCCTGTCTCCTGTGCTTGGTAAAGCGATATCTCTTGAGTCAATGAGCTTTAGCAGGCCGCCAGGTGCCAACCGTCTGTTAGAGGCGCTGGAGCAAGGCAGGATTGCCAAACCGCGATATATTGAGATTCATACGGGCGAGGTTGATCACTCCTGTTGCCCCCTGTTAGCAGCGAAGTTTGCAGAGGGCATCCCGGCGGATCGGCTTGAGCTCATTCCTGGACAGGGTCATAGGATTGACCGACCGATTGTTCAGGGTATCATCGACGACTTCATCACCAGAGGGTAGAGACTACGCTCGGCGCAATAGCAGGCGATATCATCGGTGCCGTTTACGAGTTCAAACTACAAAGCCACGGGCTTCCACGCCTTGATCTATGCCCGTGCGCGATTCGCTAACGACACGGTTTGCACAGTCGCCAGTGCTGACTGTATTCTTAATCATAAGACCCCAGCTGATGCGTTACGAGAGTAGTGTCAACGATACTGGACAAACGACGGCTGGGGCCTGAAGTATGCTAAGTGGTTGTGAGCTTCAGCACAGGCAGTGAGCTCCAGGATTTGGTGATGGTTTCAGCTTGCTTCAAGATGGTCAGTATCTGGCTATCGGTAAACCTTGATGTCTTCATGCAGAATCTCCCGTACAAATATTACGAGAAAATTCTACTTTTGAGCACGGCTACTTAGAGCGGGTATTACCCAGTGACCTGCACCTCGCCGAAGAATATCGCGCACTGCCAGTTCTTCGCCGTTTCCCTGTTGCTTTACACTGGAAGCTGAACGGTACTAATGTAGTGAATTCATGAACGACCAAATTTGTGCTATAAACGTGCCTTCAGCTCGTCGCTTTACCTAGCCTTGGACTCAATACTTATGAACACGGCCTTCCCCGAACAATTTTTTCAACGCCAAGATGAATCAGCGGACCAGAACTTTTACAGCCAACCTCGTTTCGTGACTCACATTGACGATGTCACCATTAGCAGCCTGACTGAGTTTTACCGTGAGCAGATTGCGCCTGGAAGTCGCGTACTTGACCTCATGTCATCATGGATTTCTCATCTACCTGAGGGCGTAGGTTATGCTCATGTTTCTGGACTTGGCATGAACGCTGCTGAGCTTGAGGCAAATCCGCGGCTTCATCATTATTGCGTGCAGGATTTGAACATCACCCCAACCTTACCTTTTGCCGACAATTCTTTTGATGCTGTGTTAATCGCTGTTTCTATTCAGTATCTGGTAAAGCCTGTAGAAGTCATGACTGAGATAAATCGCTGCTTGACCACCGGTGGACAGTGCATCGTTGCCATGTCACACAGACTCTTTCCCACAAAAGCCATTCATGCCTTCCACATCCTATCACCTGCAGATCGATGCCGGCTTGTTGCTACCTATATGGAAAAAGGTGGACTGACAGAAATAGAAGCGTTGGATCATTCTCCTCATACGGGAGACCCATTGTGGATAGTGAGAAGTTACTGCAGCTAAAACAAATGGCAAGAACAGGCCCAATCTAAACAAGAATAATGCGACCAACCATTTATTTTCGGCATACCAGCACCCGTTAATGCTCTCGAAAAGTAACCTTACCGAAGAGCAGACTTTTCCCGCAGTGTTCGTCCAGGAGATCCTGCACGAAGACATCACGATTCACCGATAGCCAGATACGCGCTATTCATTTTGCGTATAGCGCGTTTCTTGAGTCGTGATTGGGTGCGACAAAAAGGTTTCTAACAAACTAGTCGCGATTCAATCGGCACTTGTTTGTCTGGCGCAAAGACTGCAGTATCGACATCTATATTTTATTTCGGAGAACACAATGCGAGCAGTTGGACTAATGGTACATGGCGGTCCTGAGGTTTTGCAGGTAGTAGATGTGCCCGCTGTAGAGGCAGGCCCTGGGCAGGTTCGAATCCGCAATTACGCGGCAGCGGTTAATCCTACAGATGTTGTTGGCAGAAACGGCATGCGCGCTGAAGCGCAGAAAAAAGACCCACCACCCTACGTGCCTGGAATGGATGCCGCGGGTATCGTCGATCAAATCGGTGAAGGTGTCACAACGGGCATCAAAGTCGGCGATCGCGTCATGGCGATGGTTGTCCCGGACGGCACCCATGGCGCTTATCGCGAACAAATCGTGTTGGATCAAAGAGCCGTTGTGCGCGCCCCCAAGGGCACTACTCACATTGAAGCCTGCACGTTACCAATGAATGCCCTTACCGCCCGGCTGTCACTCGACTTGCTAGCACTCGAGCCAGGACAAACACTCGCCGTCACAGGTGGGCCCGGCGCTTACGGGGGTTACGTCATTCAGTTGGCCAAGGCTGATGGCTTAGTGGTCATTGCAGACTGCGCAGAATCGGATCGAGGCTTACTACAGTCACTGGGTGCAGATATCATCGTCAGTCGGGGCGACGGTTTTGCCGCCAAAATACGTGAACACTTTCCCGACGGCGTCGACGGCCTCGCGGATGGCGCATTACTTAATGAACTTGCTATTGATGCCGTAAAAAACGGCGGCAGCTTTACCGCTATTCGAGGCTTCAAGGGCGAACAACAAAGAGATATCAAATTCACCGCAACGTGGGTGACGCGTTACGACGGCGCCTATGAAAAACTCGACCGACTAAGAGAACAGGTTGAACAGGGTGTCTTAACCCTTCGGGTCGCTGACTCGGTAGCGCCTGAAGATGCCAGTATCGCTCACGAGAGACTTGAGCGCGGTGGTACCCGTGGACGTATGGTAATCGCGTTTTAAGGTTTGAGCATTGAATTAACTTTCATTAGACTGCCATTCGTCTTACTTAAAGAGCAGCGAGAAAACCTATGATTGCACTAAAAAAAGCCGGCGTTATTGGCCTGTGGTTATTGTTGATATTAGCCACCGCCATTGTTACCGCAGCCATTAAGCAACGCTCTGCGGATGGTCCGAATCGGGTTTTTTCTGGCGGCGCGTTAGTCACAGGCGATCTTTATCGCGGCGTCGAGCCAGACTGGCGCTTTGTGAATGACATTGACACGCTCGAACTGCAATTGCTCAATCCAGAACAGTCTCGACGGATCTGGACCGCGTCTGTCGATGGAAAAATATACGTATGGTCGGGATATATGAACAGCATGGTAGGCAAACTTTGGAAGAGTTGGCCAGCTCAAGCTGAGCAAGATGGTCGTGCGATCCTGCGGATTGATGGCGTGCGTTATGAGCGCCAGTTGGTGCGCATTACCAGTGGCGCAGGACTCGAAGCCTTAACCGCGCTGTTAAACGAAAAGTACGGGTCGAAAGCGACGCCAGCAGCCATTGATTCCGGTGACCTGTGGATGTTCGAAGCCGCGCCAAGAACGCCTGAGGGAGCACAATAATGATGAATTTATTTATACGTATCGCCGTTGTTGTCGCCGTAACCGCACTGAGCGTATGGTTCATACCTGGCGTTGATGACGCTGTTGAATTCTTTTTCCAAATTGTGGTTCTGATCGCTTCGAGCTAAACCTACCACGCTGAGACGACCAATTGCTGAATAGAATACAAGTGATCATCGTCTGATCACTTCTGTTCAGCGGCCTGTCTACGTTTGCATGACAGAATCTAATCAGTGGCCAAATCATAAAAAACCACTCTCCCTCAATAGTCGTACTCAAAACAAACCTTGTGAGAGCAATAATTTGGGAAGTGCAAAATCGTCTTTACAAATTTTTTGGTTTATTTCTGTGTGTCTCACTATCTTCATATCCTCGCAGCATCAGTCGGTCAGCGGCGCGTTTAACGAGGCAGATGATAAAGCATTCCGATACCGTGACCCGTTCAACGCACGCCATAGTGCCGCCAACCCCATGATTACAATCTTAAGCCTGTCAGCTTGATCTCTGACATTTGCCAAACTGTCTCGAACTCCCCATAAACTGTTGCAGCCTCGGTGGTCTTTCCTTGGGCATCAAGGGCCTGTGATAAGCCAAACAGTGACCAGCCATTGCGCGGATAGTCTGTCAGGTCTTTGCGATACACCGCCTCGGCTTCCGTTGCCTGATCATTCTTCAACAGCGCGTATCCCAGTGATTGACGCGTAGGATAGTACCAGAAGGGGGGCTCGGTGTAGGGTAGTCGATCCTGAAAGGCCACGGCCTTCTCAACGTCAGCAACCGCACTGGGATCACTGGTTGTAATTCCATGGTGATAATCTCCCATGCCCTCAAACAACGGGGCGCCAGCACGATCTATTAACGCCTGGTCTGGGTTGGCGGCCGTTGCGGTGTCATCGCTAACATTTTCTGCTATCGCAGCCGTTTCCATCTTGCTGTTGCTACATCCGGCAAGGCCAAGGAACAGTGTCGACAAGATAATCGACAGGAGTTTGAAATGACTCATAAGCACATCCTTAATTAGCATGGAGGATTAGGCTATTTTTACGCCAAAGAATCACTACCCCACCCCAAATATTTTAATCTTGAAAGGCAATACCACTCACAGAATATCGCCTTCGAGACTCTATCGAACAATGAAGGTACCTCCGCCGAACCCTATACTTTTCAACTCACAGCGCCTGGTTTTAGCTCCCTGACTTCGGCACCCTGACTTCGTCGCCCTGACTTCGACACCCTGACTTCGACACCCTGAATTCGACACCCTGAATTCAACACCCTGAATTCGACACCCACACTACACCCTGAATTCGACACCCTGAATTCGACACATGGCGTAGAGCCCTGAATTTCAACAAACTGTCCTCCTCTACCTCCTCATGCTAATGTGGTCGCCTGCGATCAATGCACGGGCGCCACTGGGGCGCAATCAACTTAGATAACTCAAACGTGAACTCCTATGGCTGAAAAAATACTGGCAAGCAAAGACAGCAGCAGCAAAACTTTCCCCCTTATGGGAAGAGGTTGCCTTAAGCCAAGTCAACAGCCGCGATGTACGCGCTGATTATAACCAGGCCATGCAACAGGACGAAGGCGTCGTGGATACGGACGAAGGCGACGTCAAGGCCGGCCTTGCAGCGGCAGACCACATTATTGAAGCCGAATACTGGGCACCTTTTCTTGCTCACGCACCACTGGAACCCATGAACGCCGTTGTTCGAATCGAGAACGGTGAGGCGGATGTTTGGTCTGGCACCCAAGGCATTGTTGCCGCACAGGGACTCGTGTCGCGCTTTTCTGGCATCCCGGTGGAGAAGGTTCGCGCGCACAGCACTTACCTAGGCGGCGCCTTTGGGCGCCGTGGCACCTTAACTCATGTCATCGAGGCCACGGAAGTGGCGGTTGCCAGTAACAAACCCGTTCATCTGCTCTGGTCACGGGAAGACGACATTCAAAACGGCGTTTACCGTCCTGCCTCCCTGATGAAGATCAAAGCTGGCGTAAAAAACGATGGCAGTATCACCGCCTGGCAGGCAAAGCGCGTGGGCGGCAACATCACACCGAAGACCCTGCAGAATATGATGCCGGCCCTGTTTCCAGGGCTCAATGAAGGCACCATCGACTTCATGGTGGGCTTGTCACAGGATATCTTTGCCGGCTGGATGGTGGATCACGCCAGTGTCGAGGGATTATACGAAGACTACGACACCGACAATAAAACCGTGAACCATGTCACGGTAGAACACGATATCCCACTGACGTTTTGGCGCTCAGTTGGCCACTCTTATACGTCCTTCGCAAAGGAAGGCATCACCGATGAGTTGGCTGAAAAAGCCGGCATGGATCCCGTCGCGTTTCGACTCAAAAACACCCAGGGTAATCCCCGGCTGAATAACGTGATCCGCGTGGCGCAGCAACACATGCTGGCAATGCAACCTGCGGAAGGTCGGTTTCTCGGTTTTGCAGCCCACAACTCCTTCGCCACAGACGTGGCCGAGATTGCCGAAGTATCCGTGATTGGCAAAACTATCAGAGTGCATAAGGTGACCTGCATCGTTGATTGTGGTATCGCGGTCAATCCAGATATTGTTCGCGGGCAGATGGAAGGCGCCGTGATGTTTGGACTGACCGCGGCGCTTTATGGTGACTTGGAGTTGGTGCAAGGCGCGTTTAAACAAAGCAACTTTCATGACTACCCCATCCTCAAAATGAGTGAAGCACCGCAGGTTGAGGTCGTTATCATCGATAGCGGAACTGCACCCACCGGCGTCGGCGAACCGGGCCTGCCGCCCATTGCACCTGCCGTGGCCAGCGCCGTATATCAAGCCACGGGCCAAAGACTGCGATCCCTACCCCTGAAAATAGCCTGACCCCATTAACCGTTAAGGACTCACTATGACCAGCCAAGATACGTTGTACGAGATTGAGGATGGCATTGCCACCATCACCCTCAATCGCCCCGAACAGATGAATACCCTGGGCGGCACTATGATGGCGCTGGTCAGCCAGTACATTCAACAGGCGGAAGACGACAAAACGGTGCGGGTCATCATTCTCACGGGTGCAGGCCGCATGTTTTGTGCGGGGCTGGACGTGGTGGGCGCCCAATCTCGAACGGGTTCACAAGCGGGTACCAACGATGCTGCCGCTATCCCGGTGACACTAGACGTGAAGCGCTTTCCGCCTGCAGTTATTTACAACTGTGAGAAGCCGGTGATCTGCGCATTGAATGGCGCCGCGGCTGGCTTTGGAATGGATATGGCCCTGGCCTGCGATATTCGGGTCATGGCTCAAACGGCCAAGTTAGCCCCGACGCCGGTAAAGCGCGGCATTGTGCCTGAGAGTGGCGGCACCTGGATTCTGCCCCGCCTGGTAGGCTGGGAAAAAGCCGCAGAGATATTCTTTACCGCGCGCAATCTGAGTGCCGACGAGTGCAAGACACTGGGCTTGTGTGCCCATGTAGTAGCCAACGATGAACTCATGACGTTTACCACAAAACTCGCCAGCGACATTGCCGCTAATGCACCACTGGCTGTGCAATCTGCCAAGCGGCTCATGCGTATGGGTATGGCCCAACAGTTCAACGATCATGTACATCACGTCTATATGAATTTTCTGCAGCTCATGCGCACCGAAGATGCGCGGGAAGGTATGGCTTCGTTCGCCCAGAAGCGGGCGCCTGACTTTAAGGGGAATTAGGCGTCGAGATCAGCGATCAGAGAATTCAGAAGCGCAGTTCAGGCTAACGACGAAAGCGGTCTTTGCCGAAAGCCATTAGCCTGAGGATTTTCTGACCGCATCACTGATCGTATTGTTATCCACAATCCAGCTTATCCACTCGGCAGAAAATAGCGATTTCGACAGGTACTGTTGCCCGCCCGATTTCGCCACCAAAATCAATCCCAAGTCGGTTTCAATGACCCGGTCGATATCTGCCCACAGTAGTGATGTTTGAGTGAAGGGATTTTGCGTTTGAATGCCATTTTCATCGCCGGTGAGTTTCACTTCTCTACCGGCACTTCTGCCCCACAGCTGCCGTGTGATCCACCAAGCTCGCCGATATCGAATATGAATCAGCTCGAGCACGGCTAATGCCACTAATATACCTGCTGCTACCTTTGGCTCCTCAGTAAAAAGCAGGAGCCCCGCAGCACTGGCTATCAACAAACCGGGGAATAAATAATTGGGCTGGGGATTTTTCCCATGGGGTAGCGTCTGGTCAAAGCACTCTTCGAGATAATCTCGAGACAGGGTAAATTGCGTATCGATATTTTGCATGGAAATCACTATAGCAGTCTTGGGATCGGAGTAAAGGGCCGGGAACACTACCCCGGCCCTTCACTCCGCCCCCAATATTCCTGGCGGCAATAACAAGAACTATAAGATTCAATGGTTTCAGCACCCGTCGCTGCGAATGCTGATCCCATCCTTAACTTCAACCCCTTAGAAGTTTAACTTCAGACCGAGTGAGACTAGATCAACATCGCTTTCACCGGTTTTGTCTTTATCACCCAAATTGTTGAAGCGCTCCCAAGCGAGATGCAGACCCAATTGCTCGTTGAAATTATAGGCCGCACCAACACCCAAGTAGCTTTTCGTTTTGGTCGCACTCACATTTTCGCTGATCGTGACACCACTACCTGAGGCTGCGGCACTGCCTTCGACTTTCGCATTAATAATGCCGAGCTTACCAAATATCTCGAACTGATCATTCATCGGATAGCTCGCAACAGCTCCTACATTAAAGCCGGCTGCTTTCACTTCCGCGACGGCACTACCAGCCACGGGGCCAGTGAAAGCCGCGCTGTATTGGAATTTTCCCAGGTCGATATAGCCACCCTCCACCGCCAGATATGGAGTGAAGCTATAGCCTAACTGCAATTTATAGCTCGTGTCTTTGTCATCAAAAGAAGATGATAGGCCAGTCACACCCGCATCGATAAGTTCAGCGTTAACTTCGCTCGCGACGTTACCATCAACCTTTGATTGCCCAAAGGACCCTAGCGCATACCAATCACCGGCAAAGGCAGACCCAGCAGCGACAGAAAGTACAGTTACCAATGTCATTTGTTTGATTTTCAATTGCACACCCCCTTTGATTAATTGTGCGCGAATCTTAGCGAGGCGGGCCACCAACAAGCTGACTTGAATCAACCTTTGCGCAGATCTAGCGACGAATCATGGGGGGGCCTGGTAGCGCTCAAAGGTATTCACATTGTTGCTTTAGGCGACCCACGAAGCGCGACTCCCAGACTTGGGGTCGGCGTAATGTGCTGGGCAGGCTTGGGGTGGTTACACAGCACCTTACCCCGATCCCAGAATTTAGCGTACGCTGACGTTTGACTCGATACAAAAACTGGAGGAAACTCTTCAGAAAAACCACTGTAAGATAGTGTTAATGCGCCAGCTCCAATGTTTTGATGGAAGAAATGCTCTCGACTGGGAAAGCGTATGGGCAGCGTTCGACGAGGACGGCGGACTCATCGTTGAGCACTTCATCCAACCCGAACTCTTGCAACGCTTACAAGCCGATTTTGCACCGTTAATCGCCGCACACCGTCCCGGTAGCGCCACTGAGGGCTTTTGGACGGGCTTCCATGGGACCCAGACCAAACGAGTTACCGGACTTGCCGGCCACTCAGCAGCCTGGTGCGAACTGCTTTGCGATGAGCGTTATGTTGCTATGGGCGATCGCTATCTCGGCAAAGACGAATATTGGCTTAACACTGCTCAGCTAATCTGTATTGGTCCAAATGAAGTACCCCAACTCCTGCATCGGGACGAACTGAACTGGCCCAGAGCTCGGTGCGAACGCGAGATTACCGTGACAGCTATTTTTGCGCTCACGGATTTTACTGAGGCTAATGGCGCTACTGTTCTTGCACCCGGCTCCAATCACTGGCCTGGCGCCCTGCCCGAAACACCCACGAATGCAACCTGTCGAGCCGTTATGCCCGCTGGCTCAGCGTTGCTGTACAGCGGCAAAATCATTCATGGTGGAGGCGAAAACACCACGACCAATGAATGGCGAGTCGGACTACACGCGGGTTTTTGCGCCGGCTGGTTAAGGTCCGAAGAGAATCATCAACTGACGGTTCCACTCGAGCGTGCTCGCAAAATGCCCGAGCGTGTACAACACTTGCTGGGCTATCGCTCTTATTCTCCAAAAAAAGGCGGCCGCCTTGGCCTCGTCGACTACGATGACGCCGGAGCTTTGTTGTGATGATCACAATAACAAGGAGGATCTATTTTACAATGGCTGAAAACTCAGCTTCAACCCTAACAGCTAGCCGGAGAATCTGATGAGAGTTGACGCCACCAAAGTCCGCGACTTCAACCGAATTCGTGTTGAACCCGTTACAGGTGCCATCGGGGCCGAGATCAGTAACGTTGATCTGCGCGATTTAGACGATGAGATTATTGCTGAAATTCGCCAGGCATGGCTTGATCATAAGGTGCTGTTCTTTCGCGACCAAGCTCTCAGTCATGAGCAGCACAAGGCCTATGGCGCGGCGCTCGGCGAACTGGAGATCCACCCATTTGTTCCTGGCATCGAGGGCTACCCCGAGTTGCTGGTCATAGATTCAACCCCCGACAACTTTGTGGCCGCGGAGGTATGGCATACAGACGTCACCTTTCGCCCCTGTCCGCCCCTCGGGTCAATTTTACTCGGCCGCACTATTCCACCTTATGGTGGTGATACTTGCTTTGCCAACATGGAACTGGCCTATGACTTGCTAGACGATAAGACTAAAGCGCAAATAGAAGGCAGGTTTGCGATTCATTCTTACGTAAAGTCTTTTGGCGCCGACATGTCACCCGAGGAGCAGGCCAGCGCATTGGAAAAACATCCCGACCAGAAGCACCCGATTGTGCGTACCCACCCGGAGACAGGCAAAAAAAGTCTGTTTGTGAATCGGGAATTCACCTTGACCATCGACGGCATGACGGCTGCTGAGTCACGAGATTTACGTTACAAACTCTATGAGATGGCGAAAATTCCGGAGGTTCAATGTCGCTTTCGCTGGCAACCTAACAGCATTGCTCAATGGGATAACCGCTGTACCCAGCACTATGCTGTCCCCGACCATGGTGGCCAATACCGTCGAGTCGAACGCGTGACGCTCGTCGGCGACCGCCCTGTCTAAGTCCATCAGGCTCGCTCAGAGTTTGGCATCACACCCCTCGCCCAAGTGCCACCAAGACCTTGCACATCAATCGATGCAGGGTCTGGTGACAGCAGAGAAACGACCCGAGAATTAGCGAGCAAGAGCTTGATTGAGATCACCAAGAATATCCTCAATATGCTCGATACCGATGCTCAGCCGAATCATGCCAGGGGTTACGCCGGCACGCGCCTGCTCCTCAGCACTCATCTGGCGATGTGTTGTCGATGCCGGATGGCATGCCAATGATTTGGCGTCGCCAATGTTTACCAAGCGCTTAATCAGGTTGAGCTTGTCATAAAACTTCACCGCAGACTCATAGCCACCCTTGATTTCAAAGGTCAACAACGAAGCCGGTGTTCCTGAGCAGTACTTCTGCGCCAACCCATGGTGGGGGTGACTTACCAATCCTGCATAACTAACCGAAGCAACCTCATCGTGAGACTGCAGGTGGTCGGCGACTAACAGCGCATTTTCGCAATGACGCTCCATTCGTAGTGCCAGTGTCTCGAGACCCTGAAGTAATAGGAAGGCATTAAATGGCGATAGCGTCGCACCGGTATTGCGCAGCGCAACGGTTCTCGCTCGGCCAATAAACGCGGCAGGACCAAAGGCCTCAGTGTAAACCACACCATGATAGGAGGGCTCAGGATTTACCATCATCGGAAACTTGTCACCGTACTCGGCCCAAGGAAAGCCCCCGGAATCGACAATAACACCGCCCAAAGAATTACCGTGACCACCCATATACTTGGTCAAGGAATGCACAACAATATCGGCGCCGTAGAGAAACGGTTTAGTCAGCATCGGCGTGGCAACCGTGTTGTCTACAATCAAGGGGACGCCATGCTTGTGGGCAACTTGCGCCACAGCCTCTAGATCGACGATATTGCCAGCCGGGTTGCCAATGGATTCACAGAAAACGCCACGGGTGTTTTCATCAATCTGCGCCTCTATGTCAGCCGCACTGTCACTGGCTGCAAATTTTACCGTGACACCTTGGTTCGGCAACATATGCGCAAACAAGGTATAGGTGCCACCATACAACTGAGGGGTAGCGACAATGTTGGTGCCCATCTGAGTAATATTGCTGATCGCGTACGTGATTGCTGCACTTCCGGCACTGACAACCAAGGCACCCACCCCGCCCTCTAGTTGCGCGACTCGTTGCTCGAGCACATCATTCGTCGGATTCATGATGCGGGTATAGATATTACCCGGTACCGCAAGATCAAAAAGATCGGCTCCATGTTGAGCACTATCGAATTCATAAGCTACTGTCTGATAGATAGGCACTGACACTGACTTGGTGGTTGGGTCAGTGGTGTAACCTGCATGGATCAATTTTGTTTCATCTCTCATTACCGATTCCTTGATTGAAAATCTTATCTATTTGCCTAAATCAGGCGTGATTCACCCAATGCATTCAAAGGTGTCTATCTGACAACGTCAGCAGGCGCTTGCTATTCGCCCTAAGCTATGGGCTCGAAGCTATCGGCTAAAAGCTGTCGGCTAAAAGCTATCGGCTAAAAGCTGTCGGCCCTAATGCTTGTGCAGACAAACGCCACAACATCCAATGACAAGCTGAATGCCGAGTGACAATATAGCGTTTTTTGCGTCATCAATCTAATAGCCGTTTTGAGGTCGGAGTAAGGTGCTAAAAAAAGCCTCACCGATATACCAGCGGGCGCCTATACGCGGCTCCTGCACTATTTTATTGGATGCATTATCAACGGATGCACTATCAACGGATGTACTATCAACGGATGTACTATCGCCAAGGCGCTGATGGCAGGTAACGTCGACGACTCGATGCCCCCAAGACCGATGGTCTAATCCTGAGTTCACGCCACCAACCTCTTTGTCACGATAAAGTCACCGCTGGTCGGACAAGTCTCAAGCGGCGCTGCAAAGTAAACGACAATTCTGGCTGATCAGCATTCAAACAGTTGATTAGACTTACAAATCAACCACATAAAACCACGATAGCCACCTATTTCGGCGCCACACGAGCCACTAAAATACAACTTATCCACTTCCAGGCTGCCACTCATTGTCATCTGAATCGATGCAATCACCCAAGTACTCGTCCTATCTCAACCGATCTCCGGTTAACCCCCTGCGGGCCCACCGCGCAGTTGTGGCCCTGCAGCTTCTGATCCTAACAATGTTGTGGCTAATGCCAGCGTTGATGGCTAACGCTGCTACCAACGTTGATCTGCGTAAGACTTACTCGGGTAAAATTAACTATATTGCCACCGGCAAAAGTTTCAGAGACCAAAACAACACCGGCGGCGCTTCCAGCTGCAGTTTTTACAACCCACTGGCACGCAGCGCTAGTATCAATTTACCGCCGGGCGCCGTTGTCCGAGACGCATTTTTGTATTTTGGCGCCTCTGGCACCCTCGCCACCAATCTGGTCAACGGCATCACGTTTAACAACTCACCCATTGGCACCACCACAGGATTTGGCGAAGAGAATTTTGAAGAGGCTGCAATAGCCGGATCGCCTTTCTATGGCTTTAAACGGGATGTGAAAAGCCTGCTGGTCAGCGGCAACAACGAACTGAAAATATTGCCCGCCCATTTTGATGCTAACCGCAATAACGAAACCTGCCTTGCTGCCTTTGGGATCGTCGTGATTTATGATGACCCAGGTGAAACCAGCATTCATGTGATTAACTTGTTTGATGGATTTCAGTTTTTTCAATACGAGCGGTTGGCGCTGCAGCCACGAAATTTTGTGATCGCAGACAATGCTGTTGGCAAGATGACCCATCTGTCTTACGAGGGTGATTCAACCCTTGACGGCACGTCCGATGGCGCCGGCGGCTGGGATGAGGCCTTTTATATTGAGGTACCTGATGACGGAGTTCTCGGCACACTGGGCGATTCACTCGAGAACAACAGTAACCCTTTCAATAATCAATTTAACAACACGGTATCACGGATCAACACACCAACACTCATTGAGTATGGTCTTGATATCGACACCTACCCAATCGACGAGTATCTGTCAAAGCCAGAAGCTGAAAATGCCTATGAGGTCACCACCCACTATGAAGCGGCCCAGGATGGGGTAGTGCTCACGGCTGAAGTCATTCGCATAGAAAACAAGGCGATCGCCGATATTGAAGTCTTTTTGAACTCAATTGGCGGTTTCCCGGCAAACAGCACCAACACCGCGCAATATACCATCAGTGTTAAAAACAATGGCGACGGTACCGGGACCGGTGCATTCGCCACCGGTTCTGCGACGGGTTACATTCATGTCTACGACGACCTGCCGAGCGGTATCAGTATCGACAGCATGGGCGATATCACCGCCCCTGGCTGGGATTGTTCGGAAACTAATCTGGGCGCCAATCAACTGCGCTGCCGCTACGATCTGTCAACTCTCAATGGTGCAGCCCAAAAGCTTTATGCCGGTGAATTCCTGCCAGATATTTATGTCACCGTCGATGTTGGCACACCTGCCAGCCCGGTGGTGAACAGGGCCCGGGTGTCGTTGTGTGACAATACCACTAGTGTCGATCGATGCACTGGCTACAGGCTCAAGCACTCAGAAGCCGACCAGTTTGATACGATCAACAATATGGCGCCAACGCTGACAGAATACCCGAGCCCAACACCAGGCCAGGGACTATTTCTGATCGATGCAAAATCGACTATCAATAATAATGTCGACAAAAACTCGACGGTCATACTGCCGGCCAATCCCAGTAATTTGTCCACCTCCACCAAGACCGTGGTAGACACCAACGGTGCGCCCTTAAGCGCCGGCGACCAACTGACCTATACCATTACGCTGAAAGAGACGTCCTCACCATCAGTTGCCGCGACTGGCGTAAGCATCACCGATTCCATCGATACTGATAGCGTATTTGCACCCGGCAGCGGCAACTCCAACTGCCCTGTGACTACCCCTGCTTTCAGTTTCAGTGCCGGCACGTTGACCGTCACCAATATCACAGTTCCCGAAGGTGGTACCTGCACCGTCACATTTAATGTGAATGTTAAGGCGGCAACCATCGCTGGCGTTGCCATCGATAATACGGCAACTATTGTTGCGGGTAATGGCACAGGGGCCACCATAAGCTCACCAACGCAACTGGTAGGTGGCACGGCCATTGGCTCCAAGTTATTGTATCTGGACACCCTCAATACGGGCACCAAGACCCTCAAGCGCACCATCCCAGCCACAGACACATCAATGAACCTGACCAACGGCAGCAACGCCAGCATGGTTCTGAGTCCTACGCTGGCGACCGCCCTGACAGTCAGCGGCGGTACTATTCCCGTCTCAGTCTGGGTTGAGGCACAAACCGCTGACACCTATACGCTGCAGGCAGACCTCACCTACAACAACGGCACGGTGATCGGCAACAACACTGTCAGTAACATCACCATGGCAACGGGCGCGACAAATGCCCAGCTGTTCACCTTTCAGATCAGTACAGCAGGATTCACTATCCCAACCGGCGGTACACCGCGCTTCAGCCTGAAATTGACCAACAATTCTGGTGCTGGTAGGACCGCAACAATCCACAGTCGGTTGCAGGGTACAGTGTCGAATGTGGCGTTGAAGGCCACCTCGGTAATTAATGTCGATTCAGTGCAATTTTATTCTGATATTGGCCGAACCTTGCTCGCCACCTCATTTGAGGCGGGCAAAACCGTTTATATGAAAGCGGTGGTCAGCGACCCTTTTGGCGCTTATGACATCACCGGGGCCAAATTGACGCTCATAGATCCTAATCTTGCCAACCAACTGACCAATCAGCCCATGACCGTCGCCAGCTCAACGACCGGTACCAAAACATTTTACTATGACTATGTGGTGCCGGCGACGTCCTCTGTTGCACCCGGGACCTGGATCGCACAAGTCACTGGCAATGAAGGCACGGAAGGCACTATTGCCCATACCCAGGTCAACACCTTTAACACCACCGCGCCCGCGGTAGCGGTGGCGTATACCGTCGACTCCCTAACCGCAGTATCTGGTAGTGCCTTGACCTATACCATTACCCTCACTAATACAGGAGCAGCAGCTACCAACATCAGTATTAACCAACCCGTTGCTGTTGGCACTGGCGGGCTGGTTATTACCAGCTTGCCGAGTGGCACTAACAGCTCCACTGCAACCCAAATCAACCTGACAAATATTAACGTACCGGCAGCAGGCTCACGGGTCATCACCTATACAGTGGTCGTGCAATCAGGCGCAGTACCTGGCACCCTTATCAACCATACTATTGCACTGAACACTGGCGTGACGGCGATAGCCCCAAGCGTTCTGATCGACCCCTTTGCCGCCATGTCAGGCAATAAGCTATTGTATGCTGACAACATGGCCAGCTCGCCCCTACTCGACAGAACGGTGCCGGTGGCAGATAGTAGCCGCAGCATTAGCAGCCAGGGTGGCAACACCATCTTGGTATTGTCGCCGGTATTACAAACTAATCTGAATCTGACTGCTGGCACTATCCAGGCTGGCATCTGGGTTAGCCGCGGCACCAGCTTTGCAGGACAACGCAATATTCAAGCGACGCTGGGTTATACCGGTGCATCAGTGGGCACCATCGATAGCAGTGCGATCACTATTCAGCTTCAGGAAGGTCTTGCGGGCGCCCAGTACCTACCCTTTGAGTTTACCTTAGCCAGCCCCCTCACCTTGCTAGCCAATACCTCGCTGACGCTGAAGATCACCAACAACACCAGCATCAGCGGCGAGGCCATCCTGGTCCATAGCTTCAAAGATCTTAGTCACCCGACCCAGGTCGCACTGAATACCGATGCGCCGATCAGTGTCGATAGCATCAGCGTCTATGACGCTGATATTGACGCCGGCGGTGTACCGATCATCGATGCCGGACCCGGTGACACCATTTGGGTTGTGGCTACCGCCAGTGATGCCTTTGGAGCGGCAGATATCAGTGCCGCTCACCTGACCATCACTGACTCACTGGGTGGCGTTGCATTGCCCGCGGCTCAAATGAGCATACCCGCAACGCAAACCGGGGCGGCTCAACGAAATTTTCAGCTGAGCCATGTGCTGACCGCTACTCTGGGCGACTGGACATTATTGGTCACCGCCAAGGAAGGTTTAGAGAACACTATGACGGCAACCAACAGCACTTTACTGAACGTCAACAATCTGGTGCCGGTGCTAACGGACTCCTATAAAACGGTGATCAATACCACTACCGGCAACAACGCCGATACGAACCCTGGTGATACCCTGCACTACACAATCAATCTGCTCGAGACAGGCGGTAAGAAGACGGTTAATCTCGTGATTGCCGATACTATCGACAGCGACGTCAGCTTTCAGCCGGGCTCATTATTAATCGATGGTGCTTCCGTTCCTGACCCCGCTTCATTAACTAACTTGAATTTCAGCAGCTTGCTGGTACCTGCCTTAGGTGCCTTGACGATCGAATATGATGTTACGGTAAACACCGGCACCCTCGTCGGCACGCTAATTTCCAACCAGGCTATAGTGACCGCTGAGAGCGGCATCAACGAATCGCTGGATGCCGAGGATCTGACCATCACCGGTGTACCGGCGACTGGCACCAAGTACCTTTATCTTGAGAACCTTGATAGCACACCTATACTCACGCGGGCGCGACCTGCCACAGCTGGCACCAACGACTTTGCTCTACTCAACAACGTCGGCGGCGGGGTCAACAGCGTGAGCCTGGATCTGACCCCGCAACTGACCGATGACGTCACACTCTACGCCATTGACCCAGTCACACTCATACCCAACCAGATCAACGTCGCCCTACGCATGCAGAGCCAGATTGCCGGTAGATCTAGGAATCGATCCATCCAGGTTAGCCTCGGCTATCATAATGGCGGTGCGGTCACGACGATCGGCAGTGCTACCCAGAATGCTAATTTGGGTGACAGTATCGCGACCTATAACTTCAACCTGCCATTTGTCACGACGACAATTCCAACAGGCAATCAACTACAACTGACCGTTAGCAATCTGCAAACTAACGACAATCGTGACGCTGAACTTTACAGCTTTGACACCACTGGCAATTACTCTACTGTCGCTATCGTTCCCGACCCGGTGATCAATGTCGACTCTATCAGCTTCCATGTGAACGATTCCGGCTCAGGCGCTATCGTCACCAATCCTAATCCTGGAGACACTGTTTACGCGCAAATTGTAGTGAGCGACCCATTTGGAGAAGCTGACATTCAGTCACCCGATCCGGCGGGCTCGAACCCCACGGTGGTCCTCGTCACTAATCCCGACAATAACATCGGCCCTGTGGTACTTACCACCAATTGCCAGCCAGGCAATGCTCCTTGCTATGCCTATGCCAGCGAATTCACAGACGCCGACCCAGGCACCCGAACATTTTTCTATGTAATTCGAACCGACACTGACCCGCCAGCAAACAGAGGCACCTGGACAACCCAGGTCACGGCGAACGAAGGTTTGGAAGTTGGCCTGGTATCCCACACTGCCGCCGCTACTTTCACCACCTTGTTACAGCCAAACTTGTCCACCTCCACAAAAACCTGGACCCCTTCTGGGGATGTGGATCCGGGCGAGACCCTGACCTATACGATCACGCTGATCAACACAGGCGGCATTGATGCTGACAACGTGGCGTTTGCCGACACCCTACAAACCAGCCCGGTAACACTGTCTTTCGCCAGCGCGTCGACCACCTGTGTTGATGAGTTGGGTGGCTCCTTAGGCGATCCAAGCTTCAGCGCTCCCGTGGTGAGCCTCGTCAATATCTCGTTAGCGGCCGGCGCTAGTTGCGTCATCGTCATCAATACGACGGTCGGTGCAGGCACGCCAGGTGATCCGATAAACAATAGTGCCATCATCACTAATCCAGCTGGAGCAGGCGGCACGCCTTCAGCAACAACCATTTTCTTGTCCGCCTCGGCAGTGCCCAGCGCTGGCGCAAAGCAACTTTATCTGGATGCACTTGGGGGTACGGGCACGTTGACCCGCACACCACCGGGCACCAGTCAGGTGACGCTGACAGAGGGCACGGGCTTCATCCTGCTCGACCTCGTCGCACCCACTCTTAAAGAGATGACGCTGCAAGCCGGGCCTATCGATTTCAATGTGTACCTGAGCGGCGCTTCTAACCGTAACTACGACACGGAGTTTGAACTCACCATCAACACCAATGATGGCAACCCAAACCTGGTGCTCACTAGCGGGCGGATCGTTTTACCTTTGGATGGAACCCCGGCACGATTTAACGTCAGCGTCACTAACCCTATGCCGCGGCTGATGCCCGTTGGCAGCACGGTACAAATCCGTATCGATAACGATGAGGCCGGCCGCGGCAACCGCGATATGGACCTCCACCAGGTTGCCAGCCCGCCCTATTCAGAGTTGGTGTTGCCCGTCGCGGGCGCCATCGCCGTCACTGATATCGCTTTCTATAACGGCCCTGCGGCGAGCACGCCGACCCTGCTGACGGAAGTCGCACCGGGCGCCACCGCTTATATTCAGGCCACCATCCAAGATGCCTTTGGCAGCGCGGATGTGAACAGCGGTTGTCCTAACGGCCTGCTGCCAAATAACAATTGCCCCACCGTCACCATTTTTGATGCCACCAATGCAGATAGAACACCCGCGGGCGCTTTAGATCAAATGGCTTTTGTCAGCGAGGACCTGGTAACTGGCACCCGCACCTACGAACTTCCGTTTACGCCCACGGGCTTTGGTACTGATGGTATCTGGACGATTGAAGTACTGGGTTCAGAAGGAAATGAACAGGTCATGACCGACACGGCCCTTGCTGCAATATTAGTGGGCGCGCCCGTATTAACCATCGTCAAGTCAGTGACGGGGGTGACATCTCCCGGACAAATTTTGACCTACACCAACAATGTGAATAACACCGGCACTGCGACGGCGACCAACATCGTGTTAACCAACACTCTGGGAGCCTTCCTGGCTATTGAACTCACCAACAATGGCGGCAACTGGTCAGCGGTTTATACCTTAAGCTCTGGCACCACTATCAGCGCTGAAGCCTTCGATGACGGCTCTGACAGCTTTATCTATAATCCGGTAGGCATCTGCGGCACGGCCGGCGTTGCGCCCTCACCCTGCTATGACCCAACCATCAAAACCTGGCGCGCGAATGTGGTTGAAAGTATGCCAGCGACCGGCAGCCTGACTCAGCAGTATCGAGTAAAAATTGAATAAAACACACTCAATCACCAAAGCCGACGACTGAGAATAGCGCGCTCGCGAGCCTGATGACGGGCGAACCTAGCCCAGTACAACTGTGACTATGGGCTTTCTGTCCTTCACTCTTAAACGCTCCGCTGAACGCTACTCTGGCACGGTAAGCCCACGTTTACCTGCTGCTCACAGGCATAAACCGCCACTGCCGGCCAGGTGCCTGTCGGTGACTCTGCTTCCACGCAATGGCTGATGGAACTGCCGTAATGCAGCGAACGCGGCCGATCATCTGCAACGGACCGCACCGCGCTATTGGCCGCCAACCTGACACTCCGTATTTCGAGAACGGCATTATGCGGCAGCCAGACCTCATCGTTGTTCGTGCCGACCGGCAGGTCATCGATTCGGGAACTGTGCCAATGGCAGCAAACGACGATACAGTCTAAACTCGACAGCTCTCGCCAAATGCCAGAGGGCTGTTGCCCACGGCTAAAATCGTTTGTTCAGCACACGCAGTCTAAATTGTTTTTCACACTCAATGATCATAAACAAAACCACGCCTGAACCGATGATCAATAGCACTTCAAAAGGGCTCACTGCTTCTGTTTTAAAAACACCTTGCAGCCAAGGCATATAGGTTATTGCGGCTTGGCCGATAGTCACAGTGGCTATCGATAGCCATAAAACGGGGGTGCCACGCATACCCTGCCAGCTTAGTGACTTTGTGTGCATATTGCGGATGAATAAAAGGTGGAAGATTTCCAGTACCACCAGCATGTTCATGGCAATGGTGCGAGCCAGGTTCTGTGAATAACCCTGCAGAAGCGCATATTCATAAACACCAAATACACTTATCAGAAACAAACTGGCGACGAGCACGATATGCCATAGCAGACCACCACCCAGCAACCGTTGCTGACGTTGTCTTGGCCGACGGCGCATGACGCCAGCTTCCGCTGGTTCGAAAGCCAGGGCGATGCCGAGGGTGACGGCGGTAATCATATTGATCCAAAGAATTTGAATCGGAGTAATTGGCAGGCTCAAACCCAGCAACAAGGCAAGTATGATCGTCATCGCTTCGCCAGCATTGGTTGGCAGAGTCCAACTGATAACCTTCTTGATATTATCGTACACCTTTCGGCCTTCTCTTACGGCGGCAACGATAGTCGCAAAGTTATCATCGGCAAGGACAATTTCCGCAGCCTCCTTTGCCGCTTCGCTGCCACTTTTACCCATGGCAATACCAACACCGGCGCGTTTCAGTGCGGGAGCATCATTTACGCCGTCACCGGTCATGGCCACGGTCATGTTGTTGGCCTGTAGCGCCATCACCAGGCGCAGCTTGTGTTCAGGACTGGTGCGGGCAAAAATGCCTGTGGTACTAATGACAGATTCGAGTGCCACATCATCCAGCTCATCCAGTTCTGCACCCGTTAATACTTTGTCTGCATGCCACAAACCAAGTTGCTTACCGATCGCCGCTGCGGTCCCGGCGTGATCACCGGTAATCATTTTCACATCAATACCCGCTTGCTGGCACTCAGCAATTGCAGCTACGGCTTCAGGCCGCGGAGGATCTATCAATCCGGCCAGGCCTAAAAACACCAGTGAATCCTCGATGTCTGATTTATTCAGCACGGTATGTTCTGGGCTCACCTCTTTGAGTGCAAAGCCCAGAACCCGTTGCCCGTGGCTGGCAATTACACTGGCCCGCTCATACCAGTAATCAGCCTCCAGCGCCGTGGTTTCATCAGTACCAACTTGTTGCGCGCTGCACATAGCAAGGATGGTTTCCGGAGCGCCCTTGACGAAGATAAAGGCATGGTTCTCATGATCATGATTCATTGTAGCCATGTATTTATGGCTGGTATCAAAAGGTATCACGTCGGTTCGCGACCATTGTTTACGAGCTTCAACGTCATCTGCACGAATTTTCCCGAACAATGCCAGCAAGGCAGCCTCCATGGGCTCGCCTTGCCCAATCCAACTGTTTTCATCCTTCACCAACTCTGCATCATTGCAGAGCCCGGCGGCCAGGCCCAGGTATCGGAATACGGGATAAACTTTCGGCTCAACAGCTTGCCCGTCGCGCTTAATATCACCGGCGGGTTCGTAACCGACGCCTGTGATCTCAAAACCGGCTTCACGGGTAACCACGGTAATCACGTTCATCTCGTTGCGTGTCAGCGTACCGGTCTTGTCGGAGCAGATCACCGATACCGAACCCAGCGTTTCGATCGCCGGCAGCCGCCTGACAATAGCATTACGCTGCGCCATGGCTTGCACCCCAACGGCTAGAGTGATGGTCAACACGGCAGGCAGACCCTCGGGTATCGCCGCTACCGAAAGGCCCACAACGGCGATAAACAGCTCGTTAAAGTCATGCTGCAATACAAAGTGTCCAAAGAACAACATCACTGCGGCAATCATGAGAATAAAAACCGTGAGCCAGCGAGCAAAAACACTCATCTGCTCCACCAAGGGTGTGTTCAGCGTTTCCACTTTAGAGAGCAAACCACTGATACGCCCTATTTCCGTGGTGGCCGCCGTGGCAACCACTACCCCCACACCTTGACCGTGGGTCACTGTTGTGCCACTGAAACCCATGCAAAGGCGGTCCCCGAGGGCGGCCTGAACATCAACCGGAGATGTTTGTTTTTCTACCGCTAATGATTCACCGGTGAGAATCGACTCCTGAATCTGCAAACCGTGAGTCTCAAGGAAACGTAAATCTGCTGGTACCTTGTTGCCGGCTTCCAGCAGCACAATATCCCCGGGTACCAGGCCCTCACCTTTTATTGTTTGACGTTTGCCAGCTCGTATAACCTCTGCCTGCAACGCCAGCATCTGCCGTATCGCATCCATGGCCTTTTCCGCTTTACCCTCCTGAACAAAGCCGATAAGCGCATTGATGATGACCACGGCGATGATGACGGCGGTATCTGCAAGGTGACCCAGTGTGGTCGTAATGGCAGCGGCACCTAAAAGCACATAGATCAGAATATTGTGAAAATGAGCCAGGAAGCGTAGAAAAAATTGCTTGCGCTTCGGCTCTGGCAGCTTGTTGCAACCCACTCTGGCAAGTCGTTGATGAATATCGGGCTCACTCAACCCTGATGGCGTTGTCGCTAGTGCAGACAGGGTTTCTTCTGCGGTTTTTGTATGCCAGTCGGGATTCATAATCATTGACATAGAAACTCAAACTTAAGGTTCTAAAGTCAGTATGATTCACCTGTTGAGGCCATGCGCAAATGCGGTTGGTCAATACATGGTCGTAAATGAATAAATGGGGTCGGGGTAAAATTAGTAAATGTAAATTTTACCCCGACCCCATTTAAGTTTTGGCCGAAGCCTGTACAAGCGCGCCGACAGCCTCAAGTTCCAAAAACCTGGCTTACCCTAAAACTCTAACCGCAGCCCCAGCACGATGTTGCGCCCAGCCTCCGGTGCCACATCTTTGAGCACCGATGCGTGATTGCGCACCTCCTTATCCAGCAGATTATTAGCCTTGCCGAACAAGGTCAGGTCACTTCCTAGCACGTTGGCATGATAGTCAACGGATGCGTTCAGCATGGTGTAGCCTTTGGTGGCAGTCTCATTGACCGCGACGTCTGACTGTTTGCCTACTTGGGTGACTCGC
>Ga0255752_10000269_pt1 | contig 64030 bp, 35 predicted proteins | sample 011ome_25_FD_179952 | JGI IMG/M metagenome (GOLD analysis project Ga0255752, IMG submission 179952) | Coastal salt marsh microbial communities from the Groves Creek Marsh, Skidaway Island, Georgia - 011512CT metaG (version 2) | ecosystem: Environmental > Aquatic > Marine > Intertidal zone >...
CAGCGTGCCGTCCTTCAATTTTATCACCGTCATCCGTACGTTCGTTGATACTCCCAGGCCGAATCCAATGCCTTGTTGCTGCGTAAAGGAATAGACGTTTTCGTAAATCTTCTCAACTTTTGTTTCTCGAAAGAGGAAAGGAACCAAAGGGAATGGGAACCCGAAAAAGTTCAAGAAGAATCTGTCCTTCTTGTTACTGTTATTATTCTCGTCGTCACTTGTCGGAGTGCTCTCTGTGGACATTGCCGCGGTGGTGGTGGTGGTGGTGGTGGTGGTGGTGGTCGTATTCCTCGAAGAAAAAAACCGATGATTCTCTCTTTGCAAACTTCGAGCGGCACTAATCTTGTTTCTCTGCATCGTCGTTCTCGCGTTACCGGCGGCGACGACGTGAACAACTTCCCCTCGCGTTCCACCCACCGTTTGAAGCGCTGTCGTTGTTCCACTCATCGCCGCGATTTTATTTGATTATATTATATGATAGAGTAATAAGGACGAGTAAAAACACTTCACAAAGTGTGTGTCCTGCGTGACGTCCAAGCGTTCGTCGTCCTAAATGAGGAAGGTTGTGTGAAAGGAAACCGAGAGAGATTTTGATTTTTCGTTGGCAGTTTTTGCCAGCTGTCAGTCAGCTAATGTGTTTGTGTTGCCTGTGAGGTGTTCGACAACGGCGAAAACACGTTTGCAGATATCAGTCAAAAAAGCGTCACCACCTACTTCCCCGTTTTTCCATTTATTCTCTTCTTTATTATTACGCACCAACGCTCCTCTCCGTACCTCGCGAGAAGAGAAAAGACTTTTATTTACGCATAATCGTAAACACTAATAATTCACGCAGATAATGCAATCGATCGCGCAACCGTGCGGTGTTCGCGTCTCGGCGTCTTCGCGCGCGACTTCTTCGAAAACCAACTCGAGACGATGCGATGCCGTTAACAACGTTAAAATGGATAAATTCGCGCCGAAAGCGTTCTCTTTTTCCTCCTCCTCCGCGAGGGAGTCTGGTTCCATTCGAGGCTCGAATACTTTGAAAAGAGACATTTTGAAGAGAGAGAGACTGTCGAGACGCGCGTTGAAGACGAAAGCGACCGGGGCGAGGTACGATTCCGCGAATTTATTCTTTTGTTCTTCTTCTTCTTTCCCTAATGCGTCTCGTCTCGATGATGATGATGATACAAACAATAACAACAACTGACGACGACGACGATATCCTCTTTTTATTCTTCAATGCTTACGCACACTCGTGATGCGCAACGTCAAAAACAGAGCTTCCGCGTTGTCTGAGTTCAAGGAAAAGTTTCCGGCGGCGGAAACCGCGTTTTATTTCGCCGCCTGGTATTTTCTCAACGTCCAGTTCAACATCATCAACAAGACCATCTACAACTACTTCCCGTTTCCGTGGTTCGTGTCTTGCGTGCACTTGGGCGTTGGTTTACTCATCATGACGTTCTTCTGGACGACGAGGCTGGTCAAGTTTGAAAAACCCTCGCCGACGTTTTTGAAGGCGTTGACGTTGCCGGCGTTTTTGCACGCGTTTGGACACTGCTTGTCGAACGTGTCCTTTGCCACCGTCGCGGTTTCGTTCACGCACACCGTGAAAACGTTGGAACCGGTATTTTCGGCTCTTGGCGTGTATTTAGTCTCCGGTACCGTGTACCCGTTACCGGTGTACCTTTCTTTGATTCCAGTCATTGGCGGCGTCGCGCTCGCCTCGGCGACGGAGTTGTCGTTCACGTGGTTGGGTTTTCTTACCGCGATGTCCTCGAACGTTGCGTTTGCGGCGAGAGCGATCTTTAGTAAGAAGCTTATGTCTGAAATGTCTCCGCTCAACTTGTATAACTACGTGACGATTGTTGCGTTGCTCTTCTGCATTCCGTTCGCGTTGCTCTTCGAAGGTTCCACCGTGGCGGCCGGCATCTCGAGCGCCATTGCCCTTAAAGGCCAAAAAGATTTCGTCATGTCTTTGTTGTCGGTTGGTTTCTACTACCACATGTACAACCAAGTCGCATACCAAGCGTTGGGCAAGGTTGAACCAGTCACGCACGCCGTCGGTAACGTCGGTAAGAGAATCTTTGTGATTGGCTTCTCCATCTTGGCGTTTGGAAACAAGATTTCCACGCAAACCGCCGTCGGCTCTGCGATTGCCATCGCCGGCGCGTCCGCGTACGGTATCATCAAGGCTAAATACGCCGAGAAGAAGACGGCGTAAGGTACTATCGATACCGAATACTGCTTATATATATATATGTAAGAAGTATATGTATCTTTTTTGATGTGTATGAGGGAGCGAGGAAACATTCTTTTTTCGCGTTGGGGTATTACTACGCGACGAGAGAGGAGGAAAAGAAAGATTACGTAAAAATGTGTTGTTTTAATATTAATATCTGCTATACAAGACTATACGGAGAAGACTATAATGGGTACTACCTAAATCATCACGGTTCAACAGTTTAGTTCTGAGATACGTACGTCGCCGAATCTCCAAGTTCATTTCGTCGCTTGGCGTTCAACTCTATGATATCCTCCCTCTTGAAACCGCCGCTCGGGAATTCCTTCTGCCCTTCCTCTATCAGCTCATACAGCGCTCTCAAACACCACTGTCTGTTATGTTCTCTATCCGCGTATCTCCGACACACGATTCGAATCTCGTTCGTCTTTTTCAAAAACCGTTTCCCGCAAATAGCCTTGATGTAGTCCATCGCCTCCTCGGACAACCCAGTCTCCTTCATCAAAGCGTCCACGTTCACTTTTAAACTCACCTTCTTATTTAAACCGTGATCTTGCGTCCCACCAGCCTCTAAAACCAAATTCGTCTCCCACTCCAATATCCTCTCCGTCCCGTTTTTCTCCTCTTCCTCCATCTCCGCCATTTCTTTCGCCAACGCCGCCTTGTACTCCTCCGAACTCGTAATCTCCTCGACCCTTTCTAATAACTCGTTCAAAACTTTCTCGCGGTTTTCCTCCAACCCAACGTGTTCTCTCGTGTCGTATAAGTTCGTTCTCCTAAACTCGTGCGATTCGTACGAGTCGATTTCAGTCAACATCCCGGCGTACGACCCTTTGTCTTTCCTCGTCAGACGCTTGTTGCTCTTGCTGGTGTTGTTGTCGTTCTTTTCCCCAACATCTTCGCTCTCTGAGGAGGAAGAGGAAGAGGACGTCTCTCCGCCCTCCTCCTCCTCCCCACCGGCTGCTGCTGCTCTTGCTCGCGCACACGTCGTGAAAAACATTTTTTTGCCCGTCGCTCGACCTTTAACCACGACGTCGTCATCGACGACGAACATAGACGACGACGATCGATGATGCATTTGCCCCCACAGCAGGGAGGCGTCGGGAAACGTGCGAGCGTGAGGAGTGTCAGACGACGACGAGAACAACAACGAATATAAAAAGCGTCCTCCTCGTCGCGACGAAACTTGGGCGACGACGCGAGAAGACATGACGATTGCGAGAGTTATATCTCTATCTTCTTCTTTGTCTTCTTTGTCTTCGCGCGTTTCTTTTTTGTGAAGCAAGTTTCGGAGCAAATGGAGCAGCAGAGTTGTGTTTTCGCTTACTCTGCGACATAAAATGTACGAATATAAACCTTATACGCGTACATCTGCACTCGTCTAAATCTATCTAATGCTGTTGCTAAAATACTATAATCTGATTTGTTGTTGCTATCGATCATCATCTCTGCTCCTCCCGCGTGGCAAACCGTTGGTGTTGTTCGGTGATGACTTGTTTCAACGCTAAACCTCTCCCGCGGATGCGTTTGCGCGCGGCTTCGTCCTCGACGCCTCTCGTGATTTCTCGAGAGGTGAAGGTGCGCGCGAAATCGCGCGCGAGGTCGTTGTATTCTTTTTTCTCTCGGAGTTTCGCGAAGAGAAGGTCAATTTTAGCCGTTCGTTGACGGTCTTCGAGTATTGCTCGACAGAAGAGGCGGTTGAAGAGGTTGATTCGACTGTTCATGTTTTCGAATTCGCTCATCTCTAAGATTCGCAAGGCGTTCACACCGAGCGCGTTGGAGGCGACGGTATGCGCGAAGAACTTCGCGAGGTTGGCCACGCGACGAACGGACGAGGTTTCTTCGTTTTCGCCGGATTTGATTTCTTTAAGCTGGTCTTGAATGCACAAACGTAACGTCAACCTGTGTCGCTTTTGGCGCTCGACGAGTTTAGAGGTCAAGATGGCGTAGTACGGGTTGAACGCTTTTTCTTGCAAGCAACATTCGAGGATGACGCGGACGATTTCGCGGTCGCCTTGACCGCTGAGTGGTAGTTTTAGCAATCTTTCCAGACAATCTGCGTAGTCTTCCGAGGACATGACGACGCAAAATATTGCGCGTCTGGTTTCCGTGTTCATGCGCATCTTTTTCGCCAGTTGCAAAAGTTGCGTTTCGTTGCCGTCGACGCCGTCGTTGTTTGCGTTGCTGCTTCTCTCGGCGTTGCGTTTCTTGAACCACTCTTCCGTTCCAGCGGCTTCGGGTAACCACCAGTTACCTGTTTTTTCTAAAGCGTTGTCAGTGAGTATGTCGTACGTGAGCGCTCGCAAGGCGACGGTGACTTCGCCAACGCGATTGGCCGTTTTCACCCACCTCGATAACGCGATAGGGATGCCGTATTGGTCTTTACCCGAAGCGTCGCTTTCAGATTTAGAAACTTTGTTGTTCTTCAAGTCGAGAACGAGCTCTAACGTCAAACGCGCGCGTTTCGATAAGCCGCCACCACCACCACCTTCGGCTGCTCCGTTTTTAATTTTCAACGCACGAGCGGTTTCGCTCAACGCGTCGATGTATGATTTCATACCCACCGGGTCTTCGCCGCGAAGTTTCCCTCCGGAGACTTTCAAAATGGTAAGCGTCAAACCAGCATCCATTTCAGAGAGCGTCTTTGCCAGGGAAATCAAGCACCCGTAAACGACTGAACTTGGGAACAAACCGATGTTGTACAGCTTGGCTAAACACAAGGCTAAGTTCGACGCCGGTCGAGAAGACTCATCGTTCAGTCGTTCGCGCTCGAATTGTTCACACACGTTTGCTGCAAATCGAGCGGCAAACTCTGGACCAATCTCACCGCTACATCCCGCGACTAAGCATGCAATCGCTGCGCAATAACTCTCCGAGGCTTTTGGTCCTTCAGCGAGCGCTTTGCGCACCAGCTCTTCGCTGACGCAATCGCCGACGGTTTTCCGCGGGTGTTCTCTCGCCACGGCGGAGATTTCGGCCACGATATTTGCAACGTTCGCTTCACCGAGACGGTTGAGCAAACCGCGTATAATTCTTCTTTGCGTTTCAAACGAAGGGTCGTCGATGTCTCTGGCAGTCTTACTCTTCTTAATTTTGTTGTAGTTCTCCGTCGCAGTCGCTGCTTCCGCCGCTGCTTTCATCGCGGCGCGCTGCGCTGGGGGCACGTATTTCGTCGCCGACGGCATAAAGTTCGCGTGCGCAGCTTCTAATGCATCTTCATCCTCCTCGTCTTCTTCTTGTTCCTCGTCTTCCTCCTCCGACGAAGACGAGTACTCTTCCTCCTCGCTCATCCCGTCGTCCAAATCGTCCTCCTCCGATTCATCATCGCTTCCGCTACTTCCACCACCACCACCACCACCTAACAACTCTAGCCCTGGCAACCCTTCAATGAACAAATCCAACCCATCCTCGATTTTCTTCTTCCCCATCTTCTTTTCCAACTGTTTCGCGTTGAACTCGTCTTCTTTATACGCGTCGAGTAAACTTTGTCGCATGCCGCCGACGCCGCGCGCGCCGTCGGCGGGAGCCATCTTCTTTTCTTTCCCCGTGTTCTTTTTACTCTTACTTTCCTTCTCCAAAGCAGCCGTCTTTTCTTTCTTCTTTTTCTTCGTTTTCGTTTTCTCGTCGTCTCTCTTCGCCGGCGGCGTCGCTTTCGCTTTCGTCTTCGTCTTCTTCGCGCTCAAAGTCTCAAACCGTCGCTTCTTGTTCATCTTCTTTTCGTGTTTCATCTCCGCCCTCTTTTGTTTTCTGGACAACGACGACGACCGTCCTCCGAGACCTTCGAATCCTCCTCTTTGTCTTCGTCCGTATTCTTTCCCGTCTTTTTCATCGTCGTCGTGATCATCAACTTCAAAGCCGCCGCCGTCGACATCGCTTTTTTTTCCTCGGAAACGGAAATTCGCACTCCCGAAACCATCAGACGACTCCGCCTCCGCCGCTTTTTCTCGACTCGCCAGCTGCTCTTGAACGTATTTCGGGAGTTGCGGGCCTTTGCTCTTCTTTTTCTTCTTTCCTCTGAATCCTCCTTTACCTCCTCCGCCTCCGCGCAAAGAGGGAGGCGTTTTTGGCATTTTTAAGCGATTTTTGTGAAGCAGAACACGAACGATTTGACTCAGATGAAGAAAAAATACAAGCGAACGAACGCACGAAGCAGTCGGCTCTACGCGAGATATTTTTATACGCTTTTATACGATTTAATCTGCGATGATGTTATTGTTGTGTCGTTAAAATGAAGAAAATGTTAGAATACCTCTCTGCATCTCTCTCTCTCTTTCTCTCTCTGTGTTTCTCTTTCTGCTACTTACGCGCTTCTTTTTTTCTTTCTTTCTTATAAAACAGGGGCGAGAAGAAAGCGCTTTCGAGCTTTCCGCGCGCTCTCTCGCAAACGGCTTTGTGAAGGCGAAGAGGAGAACTCGCCTTCATCTCTCAACGTCTCTCTCTCTCTCTCTTTCTTTTACGAAACGACCGTTGTCGTTGTCGTGGTTGTGGTTGTGGTTGTCGTCGTGGTGGAGTTACTGCTCGAACGGTGCAGTTTGTTTTTGTTGCCACTCGTCGTTTCGTTACCGCTTGTCGCGTGAGGTTTTGGAGGCGAGAACGATACCGTCGTGCGACGGTCTCGAGAGGCGTTTAGTTTTCGAGATTCGTATCTCGTTCTTTCTCGCTCGTCGTAAAACGCAAAATCTTTCGCGAGGCCGTTCTCGGTTTGGTACGCCAACATCACTTCGATGCACTGACGCAAGACGGTCGGAGTGACGTATTGCGCGTCTCGGCTGTGCGTGACTCTTTTCGTTTCTACTTTGTGTATTTTTCGGTCGTCCACGATGCGCAAGTGCCTTCCGAAGACTTGGAACGGGACGTCTTTTGCGACGAGCCATTCGACGTTGAACGAGCCGTTAAATTTACCTTCGCGCTGCCAAAAGGTTTCGTTTTTATCAAAGTCGACGTCGGAAGTCATCTCTGCAACGCCGGAGAAGTAGCCGCTCGCGTTTACGGAGAAGAGAAGGAAGATTCTTTGCGGTATCTTCTTCGTACTCTTAGCAGTCGTATTTTTGAGCGGTGACGATGATATCGCCGTTTCGTGGTTAGCGTTGACGACGATGGATCTGTTTTCGTTCACGGCACCGTTAATGTCTTCGCTTACTTTGCTACCGTTACTTATTACGGATAAGCCTCTTCCTCCTTCTCCTCCTCGCGCTCCCGCACTCAAGTAGTTGCCGCCGTTGCAGCTTTTGTTGAGGTGAAGCAGTTGTTGTTGTCGAAAAGCCTCGGATAATTTCGCGTTCCCTCGCGGCGTCGAACTCCACTTACCGTATTTGATTGATTTATGAATATCATCTTCGCTGAAGGACTTACAAACGAATCCTTTGCACGCCGACCAGTCGATGCCGGCAAAAATTTCGTGCGGATTCGGACGGATCAGCTTCTCGTGTAAGCTCTTGTGTGGACTCCCGAGAGATAATATGCGTTCCGGGTTACGAAATCGCGGACCGCGAACGGACTCACCGAGCGACAAGTTCCCATTGAAACTGGTAACGCCACCGGTGTTTCTAATCATCGGTTCTCGTCTTGCGGTACCGTTGTTGTTGTTGTTGTTGTTGTTGTTGTTGTTATTATTACTTTTCTTATTGTTGTTCGCGCCGTGTCCGTTCATCCTCCTCAATGTCGCAGCTCGAGCGGCATCGCGTTCCGACATCGGAGGTAAAGCAAAGCTCGAAAACGTCGACGCGGTTGCATCTCCAACGATAGAGGTGAAATGCTCCGCCGCGGCCGCAATACCAGCACGCACGGTACTATTTTCGCTGAATTCTGACGGCAGCATCGTCGTCGTCGGAGGCGTCATTGGTGGCGGCGGCGGATAGTATTGTTCGTCTCCGCGCTCTCCTTCCGCCTCTTCAGTATACGGTTGATATTGTTGTTGATAATACGGATAGTGCTGATACGGCATCTCCGACGTCGTCGTCATCATCATCGGAAAGTGCTGCTGTTGCTGTTGCTGTTGCTGCTGTTGCAAAGATGCTTCTTCACTCGTCGTCGTCGGTGGTGGCGAAACAATCCCACCTTGCGGCGAGAGATGTTCGTATCCCCACGACGAAGGCGCCCCCGTCGTCATCGGCGCCGGCACCGGCGGAGGCACAAACGCCGGCGTAAATATCGCCGTCCCATCCGGTAACGGCGTGTAATACCCGTACCCAAACGAACCGTACGCGTAGTGCGTATCTCCAAGCATCTTCGCCGTCATCAGAAAGCTGTCGTTGTTGTTTTCTTTTGTTTCTCCTTCTTCTTCTTCTTCTTCGGTTTCTTCTTCCAAAGGAGGAGACGTCTTTTTCTCGTCCTCGTCCTCGTCGTCGTTCACCTCCTCGTTCACGCGAACATCTTTCCGCATCCTCTCCGTCAACGCAGCCACCTCTTCCTCTTCCTCTTCCTTCTCCTCCTCCTCCTTTTCGCTTCGTCGTCTTCTTTCTTCCTCGTCTTCTTCGTCCTCTTCTTCTTCACCAACAAAAGTCGCTTCAAAACGCTCTTTGTCCTCTTCAACGCCTTTTTTTTTATTTATCCTCACCTTTAACCCGCTCTTCGCTTTCTCCGCGTACGACATCATCATCGTCTTTACCGGTTGTCGTAGCTGTTGTTGTTCTCCTTCTTGGTCTTCTTGGTCTTCTTCTTCTTCTCCTCGAGATGACAACAACATCGTTCTTTGCGTTTTCAAAAGAACGCAACGATCTCTCTCTGTCTCTCTCTCGTATCGCGCGCGCAATAATAACGTTTGTCTGTCTCGTCTTTTTTTTTTTTTTTTTGACAAACAAAAGCGAAAAAGAAGAAGAGGTCGCGAGATGAAACACAAAGAGAGAATTTCACACACAAAAAAAAGAGAAACCAACCACAAAAATTACCACACAAAAGAGAGTAGAGTATTCTTTTGTATTTCTGGATGCGTGTAGTATTGCGCGCATGAGGAGCAGAAGCGCTTCGGGGCACGATTCGTTTTCTGACTTCGATGATTTTGAGAACGACGAGAAGGAGGCGATGACGACGACGACGTTGATGCTCGAGGGAGAAAGAGGAGGAGGGCATCGTCGTCATCATCATCATCCGCGAAAAGAAATGAACAGATATCCTTCTTCTTCCAATGAATGCGACGAGAAGAAGGATGAGAAAACCGACCACCAAAAAGACCGAGTAGTGGTAAAGATGAGACGAAAGAAGCAAAAAGCGTTCTTAGCGTTAGAACAGCAGCACCGGACGATGGGAATGACGACTTCGAGCAACCGGAAAGTGGACAAACCGTTAGTGTTCTTTGCCGCTTTGATTTTGTGTCTGGTGATTTTCGTGGAACTGAAAACGAGTCCGAGGAAAATAGCGCGGAGAGCGATGGAATCTGTGGAGCACTTATTTCATTACGTGGAGAAAGGAGGAGAAGTGCACGCGCAAATGTTGCGTTGGCGAGGGTGGCACTCGTTAGAGGTTGGAGTGGAGATCGCGTGCGCGTTGACGCTGGCGTTTTTGAATTGGTTGCTCTTCGCGAGCTTGTTCGACGTGGCGGGGATCGTCGTCGGGTTGATTCCGGCGATGGCGACGTTTCTCGGGGTTTTGGTGTTTAGGTTTCACGCGCGGTCGTATTTCGTGTTAGCTTTGATACCGTTAGTGGTAGTTCCGGCGATTGGGTGCGCGAAGCTTTTAGAGAGGAGGATGCGGGTGAAGGAGGAGAGGAGGATGAAGGCGAGGAAAGAGCGAAGACGCGAGCAGAGGATGGCGAGAGAGACGAGGCATCAGAATGGTTTTGTGGCGAACGATAATAATAATAATAATATGAATAATAGCGAGGATTTAACGAGAGCGAGTGGGCGCACGACGATAGATGCGACGGTCATGCGTAGAGCGATGAGTCAGGGGGAGTTGAGTCCAACGACGCGCGTGGTGAGTTCGTCTGGGATGAATCCGTCTTTGTCAGCGGCCGCGGCGAATGGAACGATTAAAGGTTTCAACGCCCTCAGTAATGGTAATGGTGGAGGAAAAGCAGCACCAATCATGCCGGCAAAAGTGAACGCGTTAGCTGGTCAACCGCGACACGCGCGCGGCTCGTCCGCTCCCGAGCTAGGATTTAACCAGCTCTCCTCTTCTTCTTCTTCTTTGCAACGACAACAACAACAACAACCAGGAGAAGGAGCACAAAATACCGCCGCTGGACCACACTCTACACCATCTCCATACTTTGGTGCAAACATTCCGGATTTAGGTGGCGTCGAGCAAAACGCCCCGCCGGTTCCGAAACTCCAAAACCCGCTCCCCTTTGCGAACGCGACCGCCACCAACGTCGCCGGAGGAGCGAGTGGAGGAGGAGGAGAAGGACCAAACCGCCCGACGACAAACCTCCTCAACGCGAACCCCTCGCGAACAGCGAAACGATTCAACGTCCGAAAACCAAACTTGGAAACCATACACTCGCCGTTAGGTACCACCGCGGGGTCGACGGGGGCAAACAACGTAGGAGAGGAAGAAATTTTAGGACGAGCGGGGAGTCACCAGTGGGAAAACGACGACCAGTTGAAAACGAAAGTAGAAGAAAGCAACAACATCGACGCGCTACAAAACGGCAAAAACGAGAACGATATAAACGATACTAAAGATAGAAACGACGCAGTTTAAGAATAAAAATAATAAGAATGAGTAGTAGTGGAAATAGTCCGACGCGAAAAGAGTCGCAGCAAATATATATACGACACATCGCAAAAAAGAAACTTCTTCGTTTTCCTTCGATTTTTTAAAAATTTCTTTCGATTCAAAATGTCTTCACTTCAAATTCATCGTCGTCGCGCGCACACAACAACGAACGACGCACCATCGCTCGCACTCGTTTTCTGAGAAGAAGAGAAAAAGAGGACGAAAAGAATGTCCACGCGCGCGGAGCGCGAAAAGCTCGCGCTTTTGGAGGAAAAAAGGTTGGAAAAAGAGGAAAAGAAACGATTGTTGCAAGAGAAAAGGGCGTTGCGAGATGCGAAGAAAGCGGAGAAGATGGAAACGTCGACGATGAATTCTTCGCACGTCGGGGAGTCGGTGGAGAACGCGGACGAGGAAGGTGAAAGTGGTGTTAATGGAGGAAGTCGCGAGGGAGGAGACGACGACGAGGACGAGGAAGAGATTTTGAGCAAAGAGGAGCTGACGAAAGAAGGAGTTTTTGTCTCCGAGGAAAGTTTGTTTATTCAGTGGTCGAAAGAGGAAGAGCTGCGTTTGGTGGAGACATTTTTCGAAACGGACGAGGAGGAATTTGAAACCGCAAAAGCAAGATGGGAAGCGATCTCGTCGAATATGCACTCGTCGTCGCAGTACACCGCGTTACAGTGCGTGGAAAAGTACCGAGAATTGTGTTTGCGGATAAAAAAAGGGAGAGCGCTGCACTTGTTGCGACAGGCGAAAAGAAGAGCGGCGAGAAACGTCGTCAAGAGAGGGCAGGCGAAAAACCGTTCGCACTTGCAACAGAAGCGTGAGTTGGAAGAGAAAGCGAGGATTAAAAAGAAAGAGAAAGAAGAGCAGTTGAAGAGAGAACGGATTGCCGCGAATGGAGGAAGACTGTCGGCGGAGGACTTGGGTTTTTTCATTCGATCCGGGCCAGACGCGAAGAGGAGAGTCAACGCGAACATGGACATTTGCATAACGAACGTGCAACTGTACGGCGGGACGCAAGAATTAATTTCCGACGGAACTTTGAAGCTCGTCAACGGGACTAAGTATGGTTTGGTTGGTAGAAACGGTGCGGGGAAATCAACCTTATTGCGAGCGATTTCGGAAGGAACGATTCCTGTTCCAAGTCATTTACACGTGATTCACGTGGAGCAGGAGGCGAGTCCAGACGCGCGGTCGGCGTTGCAAACGGTGTTAGATACGGATAAAGAGAGGACGTATTTGTTGAGTCTAGAGCAGAAAATGTTAGACGAGGAGTTGGATACAGTGGATGGTATCGATTTGAACGAGGTGTACGAACGTTTAGATGAGATTTCATCCGACGACGCCGAGGCGAGAGCCGGAGGGATTCTCGGTGGTTTAGGTTTTGACGCCGCTGAACAACAAAAAGCGACGCAGGACTTTTCCGGCGGTTGGCGGATGAGAATTGCCTTAGCGGCGGCTTTGTTTATGAAACCAGATTTACTGTTGCTAGACGAACCGACGAACCACTTGGACGTGCACGCGTTGACGTGGTTGGAGGAGTTTTTACGACGGTGGGAGAAAACCGTCGTCATCGTCTCGCACGATCGAGGGTTTTTGAACGAATGCACGACGGCGACGGCATTTTTGAATAAAAAAAAGTTACGCTATTACGGTGGAAGCTACGACACGTTCTTGAAAGTGAGAGCGGATAACCGAGCGAACGAGGAGTCGACGGCAAAGACGCAGGCGAGTCGCGCGAGTCATTTGAAAAAATTTATCCAGCGCTTTGGTCAAGGGCACGCGAAGATGGTCAAACAAGCGCAGTGTAGAATGAAAATGTTGGCGAGATTACAAGAGGAAAGAGTAGAAGTCGATACCGACGATCCTTACTTGCGCATTAACTTTCCATCTGCGAGTCCTTTACCGCCACCGTTGGTTTCTGTCATGGGCGTATCATTTGGCTACGAGGGTTACGACACATTGTACGAAAACCTCGATTTCGGTCTCGATATGGATTCTCGAGTTGCCATCGTCGGTCCGAACGGGGCCGGTAAGAGTACGTTTTTGAAGCTCGTCGAAGGCGATATCTTACCCACAAAAGGGTGGATCAATAGAAACACGCGCTTGCGCTTGGCGAGGTTTTCTCAGCATCACTTAGAAACCATGGACGCGGAAAACGACAGCGTCAACCACATGAAACGTTTGGACGACGAAATGCCTCTGGAAGAAGCGCGCGCGTATCTCGGCAGATTTGGTTTATCCGGTGAATTGGCGACGAAACCGATCAAGTTCTTATCCGGCGGTCAAAAGTCTCGATTAGCGTTTGCCGAATTAGCGTGGAAGCAACCTCACATTTTGCTTTTAGACGAACCGACAAATCACTTGGATTTAGAAACGATCGAATCGCTCGCCATGGCTTTAAACAATTTCGAAGGTGGCGTCGTGCTCGTATCGCACGACGAACGTTTGATTTCCTTAGTAGTCGACGAGATTTGGTGCGTGACAAAAGGTGACATGAAGTGTAACCCACCAAAACCTGGGCACGTGAAAGTCTTCAACGGGAGCTTTGAGGAGTATAAGGCAAAGTTGCGCACAGAGTTTGACGGCGGAAGTATTTTGACCGCGAAGAGGAAAGCGGAAGCGAAGGAGAAGAAGAATAAAGGCGAGCAGATAAAAGAAGAAAAAAAAGAGGAGGTGAAGAAACCGGTTGGCACGCTCGTGAAAGATACCACGTTTTTGAGGGACTCTACGACGAACAACGCCTCAAATCCTGCGACGAGTAGCGGGGAAGCGAGGAAACCAGTAGCCTCTTCCACGGGCGGGTACGTTCCGCCGCACTTGCGAAACAAAGAAGATCAAGAGAAGATTGATTCCGCGTTTGACGATTAAAGAATAAATACTTTAGAACTACTTTTTTTAACTACAACGGACTGCTATAAACGTTTATTCTATAATTAATTGAAAGGTAAATCATCCCCCGGCACGCTCGAATTCCAACGAATGATTCTCCACGACAGCATCGCAACCGCGCAGGACGCGCAATCGACGAACAACTCGCTCGTTTTCGAATTGATCAACAAATCCGCCTCTCTATTTTCCCCCACGACGTACTCACTCGCCGGCATACCAATCACGTGTTCCAACGCCTGCCTCATCTCGTTCTGTTCCACTAATATCAACAACCCAACCGCGAAACATCCCGCCTTTACGGTTCTTTTCATCGCCTCCGCGAAATCCGCATCGTACGCCTCCGTCTCGTACGCCTCCGCGGCTAACGCGCCGAGGACCCAAACCGCGGAGAGTTTACTCCCGTGCACGACGCTTCCAACCAAAGCTGGCAAGTTCGGTAAAATTCTCGGCACTTCTCTCAAATACTCCGCGTTCAACCACGACGGCGCTTTGTGTTGCGAAAGCGACACCAACGCCACTAACACCGTCGCGGATGTCAACACTAAAGCGTCCGCGATAGGTAAACCTCGATCTTTCACCTTTTTCGGTTGAAATCTTTTCTTCATCCTTTTACCGAATCTCATGCCGTACTCCAGCTCTCGTTTCGCGTCCTCGATGGATCGGACGTCCGCGCGGTCCTCGTCGATGGAATCATCCTCATCTTCCTCGTCGTCTGAGGACGACGACGCTCGGAGAGTCCACGTTTTAAGTCGCAGTCGATCGTGACGTCGTACGTCTCTGGTTTGAGCAATGGAAACATTGCGAAGAGAAGAGCTCCTCTTCCTCGATGATGATGATGATGATGATGATGCCGCGAATGATGACGATTGCCGGAGTGCGAGGGCGAACATCGTCGTCGTAAAATCGCTTTTTGTATATTATTCGGTTTTGTTCGTGTGAATTATATATATATAACGGGTGGTATAACGCGCGCGAGATGGAAGGATTGTTTTGTTGTGAGGAAATGAAGCGATGACTCCTACTACTAAGTACCCAACTACTCGTACGCTATTAAATACTACTACGACTAAAACTACTCAAATCTAGAAATAGTCCAACCCGCACAACCGTCTGAGCTGTTCCACGATGGGCATTTGCAAAACCATGACCGGACCTTGTCGCATAGCCGCGGGCCAGAATCCGTTGTACAAGGCGAAAAATCCGCGCTCGCGGATGACGCTAGCGGCGAGGGAGAGCGAATTTTTGTTCCCTCCTCCCGAATTCGAGGACATGGCTAAAGTTTTCAACGTGTCCACGGGTTGAGTGACGGTTTGCGCGACGACACCGGAGATGAACGCGCAGGTGAAGTGTAACGGTGGGCCGTCTTCCTTGAACAGGAATGGAGACGGCGCCGTCGTTGTCTTTTCGATTTCATCGTCTTCTTCTCTTTCGCTGTGGAGCAACAAATACCGCTTCGCGGCGTCGTACGTCCCCAACTGCGACCCGCTCAATAAACTCGCGCGCGCTACGCACACCCCTACACCTCTCCACAGACCTTTCACCACCCCTTCCTCTCGAGCAATCATTGAAAACGCTCGAGTTGTGGACGGGTAAAATGTCTTCTGTCGCGCCGCCGCGGAAGACGCCGTCGCCGCCGCCGCCTCGCTCCCCAAACTAAGAGCTCTGTACGGTTGCGATTGCATTCGAATTCTCACTATATCTATCGGGTTAAACACCGCCGACCCTATCGCACCAGTCGTCGCGCCCGCTAAGAGTTTCAGCGCAAACTTTTCGCTTTCGCTCATCGTCCCATTCTCCTCTTCCTCCTCGCTCGTCCCGTCCATTCCCCTAACACCAACGCTCCTCCTCTTCAACTTCTCCGCGTAATAATCTCTCACGGTTGGATACAAACCGATCCGAAACCCGGTATAACTCAACCCTCGCATCCACGTGGCGAGTAATCCAGGTTGCCACAATCCTCTCACCGCGGATCCGTCCGCTTCCTTGATCGCCGTTTGCGCTAAACCAAACGTTGTTGTTGTTGTTGTTGATGATGTGTTTGAAGAAGCTTGAATTTGCCTTCGAACTTTTAAAACCTCCAACGGATTAAACACCGTGTCCGATAAAGCGCACCCGACGCCGGCGGAGAGCCACTCTTTGGCGAGTCTCTCTGTGGTGGTGGTCGCAGTCTTCGGCGACCCCGGCGTTTGATCCGTTGTTGTTCTTGACATGATGTGTGCTTTGTCTAGGGCATTTTCCTTACAAAAACCTGAAAATTCCCCTCACAAAAACGATGAAAATGACGCAGAGACTCCTCCTGTTCAAGCGAAGCCTCTGTCTGATGAGATCGTCGTCTGCTTCGCAAAAAAGAGCTTCTGTCTTCTCATCTTTTACGACGAGCAGTTTTGCTCCTCCTCGTTGTCGTTTACATTCGAGCATTTCGTTTCCCCTACTCGTACAACACCTCCTCGAAACAAAGACGACGACGACAAGAAGCAGATGGAAACAATCATCATCGTCAACTACTAGTACTCATAAATACTTCTCTTCAGACGTTCCAGATGCGATGCAAATTAAAAACGCGAACAAATACCGCAAGGCGTTGATCGCGGTGATTCATTCCCCGAAAATGTTCCACGTGTTCCAAGGGACCGGAATCGATATTTTGGACGTCTACGTGACGAAAGACGGAAAATTCGCGAAGGTTTTATTCGCGACGCCGTTTCACGATCGACGAGAATCTTTAGCGAGAAAATTAGAAGTGAACGCGGGGAAGTTGAAATCATACGTGAGCACGATATTGAAGAGCAAGAACACGCCGAGATTGACATTTGTGGACGCGGAGAAGAGGAAGATGGAGTACGCGCGAGAGACGGCGGCGTTTGAGGAGATTCGGAGAGAGCGAATCGAACGAGGGGAAGAGGAGGAGGAGTGTGAAGAGGGTGAGGAGGGCGAGGAAAGTGTTGCGCTTCCCAAAGATGATGGGAGATTGATTAGAAAACGATGATGAAGCAGCAAAAAGCGCGTAGTAATTTAGCGAACTAGCCATAGAAGAATTATACAAAAATCGAATTCTATATTTCTCGAAGATGAAAACGCGTCGTCACCATTTCGCTCGAGGTCCTAAAGTACCGTTGGACGGGATCCAACCTTTCGGTAACAAAACGCCACTGGTCCAGTGCACTTTGTCCGGCGCTTTCACGTGTCGCATTTTATACGTCAACTTGTTCTCGTTCAGAAACCCATCGAAAGGATCGTCGTTCGCGCCTCTTTGGTTGATTTCGACGCGTTCGGGAACTTCGGTGAATTTTAACCAACAGTCGCCAGCCGTGTGCACGTGCGCGTCGGGTTCGAAACAAATGTCGTTGGCTATGTCGCACCAGACAAATGCATTGCACGGGAGATCGTTGAACGGGCCACCACCTCTCCCTGGAACGTGTTCTCGGCACTTTTGCGCGCATTGCTCCGCCGTGGCCGCTTTGTGCCCGATCCCCCATCTCACGGCTAATCCGTCGTACGAGGCGTGTTTTTCAATCCACGCGATTTGTTCTAATCTACTCGTTTCCGTGCTATCGAATTCTTTATTCGTGATTGAATTCACCAGACACGGAGGCTCGACGTGCGCGTACCCATCTACAGCTGGCGACCCGCACTCTCTCGTCCTCGTCTCTTGCCCAACCGGTAACTTCGGCTCTTTTCTTCTAACGTCCACTACTTTCGTCTTCTCGCTCTCTACTACGTCCTGCATTTTCATCACCCCATCCGTCCCAACCTCCCTTTTCCTGTACGGCCCAATCGTCCCGCTCGTCCACGCGACGTTATCCCCTTTCGCCATCGTCCCCGGCTCCACGTTTTCGTACAACTCTTTCTGTTTCTTCAACCAGCATTTTTTCGTCTCCGGATTGAACACAAACACGTTGCACATCTTCGTCATCTTGCACTGCATGCAGCACAATTCCACGTTCGGTTGATCGTTCGTATCGCCCCAGTGAACGACGTCGCCGGCGTATTCCGTGTGCGGTTGGATCGTCGACGAGTGCAAACCATCGCACTCGGGGCTAATCCGCATTTGAGGAGGCGCTTTGGGAGGAAGAGGAGGTGATGGTGTCGATGGTTTTGGAAACGAAACGCGAACGTGCGCATCATCATCATCATCATCGTCGCGCTTCTTCGTTTCCGCATTCAACAACTCAGCGTCGTCGTCGTTATAAACTCTGTTTCTTCCTCCATCGCTTTTCCTCCTGCTCCTCTCGTATAAATACGCATCGTCATCGACAAAACCCACAACACCATCATCGTAATAATCTCTTCGTCGTAACTGTTTCCTTCGGACGAAAAACGCCATCAGATTCAACAGGATTAAAATCAACACCGTCGATTTGAAGAAGAATCGGATCATTCACTTTTCTGCTCGCCTCTCTATTCTACTCTGCTAATACTCCTCCTCCTGCTCTTCTCTTCTCCTTCTTCTTCTTTTGTGCGATGCTGGTACGTAACGCGTGAGGTACCAGGTAATGTACTTTATTATAAAAAAGTTTCTCTTTGTGTTTTGTTGCGTGATGAGAGAATGGAGTTTTTTTTTTTTGCTCTTCTGTTTTTCTCTCTTCCAGTGTCTTCTGTCTGTCTGTTCTTTTTTAAAAACATCATCCTTTTTCTTCAGAAAAAAACAGTCGCGCATCACTCTCTCATCAAAAGTCTCTCTCTCTCTCCTTCTCTCTCTCCTCTGTTTCTTTTCGAGAGAGCACGTGCTTTGCGCGAGTAAACAGAGAGAGAGAGAGACTTTTATCTCTGTCTTCTTTGTGTTCTTCTTCTTTTGCTGCTCTGTGTTGGAAAAAGAAATCGTGATACGATTGACTCCTGAAGACGCTTCATTTTCAACATCAACACCATCATTTTCGAACGCGCGTATATATATACAAAAATGATGGTGGACAACAACGAAGGAGTCAGCGGCGAGAACAACAACAACAACTCCTCCTCCGGTGGTTTAGGCGCGTTGGATATCAAACGGACCAAAGAGTTGGACTCTTTGTTAAAGTTGGAAGACGTGTACGAATCTCAGAGCGAGTGCACTCGGAGAGAGGAAGTTTTAGGAGAATTGAACGAAATGTTGCAAGATTGGATCCGGACCAGATCGCTCTCGAAAGGTCACCCGGACGAATCCATACGGTGTAATTTGTACACGTTTGGATCGTATCGACTCGGGGTGCACGGTCCGGCGGCGGATATTGATTCTTTAGTCATTGGACCGAAGCATATCGATCGCGCGGAGGACTTCTTCGGCTTTGAAGAGGACGATTTCGAAGGGTCGTTTTATGACTACATGAGGAAACACGAAGGGACGGAGAAGATTGTAGCGGTGCCAGATGCAGTCGTGCCAGAATTGAAGACCGAGTTTAGAGGGTTTGAGATTGATGTTGCGTATTGTTCCTTACCCGGGTACTCGAACGTGCCTTTAGATTTAGACGTCTTGTCGGCGAAAATTTTACACGGTTTAGACGACGCCGGGGTGAAGTCTTTAGCCGGTTGTCGAGTGGCGGATAGTTTGTTGAAGTTAGTGACGAACCATTCGGAGTATAGGATTGCCTTGAGAGCGCTGAGGTTGTGGGCGGCGAGAAGAGGGGTGTATTCCAACGTCGTCGGCTTCTTTGGCGGCGTGAATTTGGCGATTTTAGTCGCCAGAGTGTGCCAATTATATCCCAACGCGAGCGCGTCCATGTTGGTGTATTCTTTTTTCCAGATTTGGGACAATTGGGTGTGGACGACGCCGGTTATGCTGACGAGTTTAGACATCGCACCGAAAGATCAGATTCCCGGGTTGAGACATTGGGACGAACGAGTAAACAAACCGGAACGGTACCAGTTGATGAAAATCATCACGCCGGCGTACCCGGCACAGAATTCAACGTTTAACGTCAGTTCGTCCACGTTAGAGGTATTGAAGAGAGAATTCAAGAGAGGAAAGATTGTGACTGGGAAAGTGTTGATTGGTGAGGCGAAGTGGACGGACGTGTGGTCGGACGTGCAGTTTTTCGCAAAGTATAAGACGTATTTACAGCTCATCATCACCGCGGACAACGAGGAAGATTTTAAGAAATGGGAAGGTTGGGTCGGCAGTCGACTGAAAAACTTAGTGCAAGGCGTGGAGACGTTCTCGGAAGGTGCGATGATGGCGCACCCGGGCGTGAAGAAGTTTTACGATCCGGAAAAAGACAAGGAGGTGCACTGCAACGTCTTTTTTGGGTTGTTTCCAAATCCGTCCACGACTAGTGGCGACGCGAGAGAAAAGAAGAAAATCAACTTGAACCCGGCAATTGAGAACTTTCAAATGACGGTTGGTAATTACATAGATCGAGCGACGGGTTCTGTAAATTGGAAGCCCGGCATGGGGGTGCAAATCAAACTTTTACGGAAGAAAGATATACCGAGTTGGGCGTTGCCGGAAGGCGGGAAGTACGAAGAGAGCGCGTTTGAGTTGGTCGGTGTGCCCGGAACACAACCTGCTCCTCCTGCTGAAAATGTTAACAACAACAACAACAACAAAAGAGCTCGAGAAGAGGAAAAAGAAGAAATAAAAGAAGAAGTAAAAGAAGGAAAGACGGAAGAAAATGGTGATAAGAAAGAAGCCTCGTCGCTCCCGGTGCCGAGGCTCGCGCCGAGCGTCGTCCAGAAAGAAGTAGAAGAAGAAAAAGATTTATTATTAGATAGCATAAACGACAACAAAGAGAGCGAAAGGACGAGAGAAGAACAACAACACGGGAAAGTTGTGAAGAAAATGAAAGTGAGCTTCGCGAGCGTTGTAAGGCAAGGCAGCAAGTAAAAGCAGTAAAATTTGGTAAATTTTGCCCTTTTTTCCTAATTCCTCAGAAGTTTTCTTCTCAACACGCTTATTATTTATACTCCTACGCAAACATCCAATAACGATATTTGGATATGGGCGCATTTCCCGCAAAGATGTCGATCGTTGAAAAACTATTCGCGTTAACTTTCGCGATGATCGCGGTCGGCGTCCGCGCGGCCATCACCGAAATACCATCCTCGGGCGGGTACGTGTATAAATATCTCTTTTCCGCATCATCGAAACGACGCTTTTTCTCTTCTTTCAAATTTTCTCTCTTTTACAGCCGCTAAAAAAGAGAGCGAACGCCAAACGCGCAAAACGTCGAAACGACGGATGCTTCTCTTCTTTTTATCCGTCGCTCTGTCGATCGATTCGAACTTCTCTCTCTGTCTCTGTCTTTCGCGCGCGAAATTGCAAAACCAAAAATTAAATAGGAGGACAAAATACATTTTTTTCAAAAAAGCACGTAACACGTACTCACACATATTTTCATAAAATACAGCGCGTTGTCGACGACCATCACGGTGTCTGAGTACACGTACGAGAACACCGCCATCGGCGTGAAGATGAAGCTGAGAGGTTACAACGTGGACACGACGAGTTTGGACACTTTGCAACACGGGCCGACGTTGAGGTTCAAAGCCGACGATACGGTGACGGTGACGCTCAAGAACGAAATGGCGACGTGTGCTATGGCTGACTGCACGCACCCGGTTTCAGGAAACGGGTATCACTACTCGCAAAAGACAAATTTGCACACGCACGGTTTGCACGTCAGTCCAGATACGGGGGCGGATGATGTCTTTTCTACCGTAGAACCCGGAGAAAGTGGAACGTATGAGTACAAAATTCCAAGCGACCACGCAGGGGGGACGTTTTGGTATCACGCGCACCATCACGGTTCGACCTCTTTGCACGCGGCAAGTGGCATGATTGGCTTTATGATTGTTGAAGATGCGGCGGATGAAGTGCCGAGTGCGATTTTGAATGCCGACGAGGTCGGTCCTTTGGCTATCGCGTACATGGATTTAGCGGCGCTGAAGTCGATCGCGAGCGAAAGTCCCGGTGAAGTTTGGACTTCTGCTGATGATTCAATCGACGGCGGTTATAAAGGCTATTTTGTGAACGGTAAAGTCAAGCCGAACTACGACGTGAAATTGAACCGATGGACGAGAATCCGAACGGTTTTCTTGGCCACCGATATAGACGCTATCATTTCGCACAACGGCGCTACGAGCGGGCAATCGTGCGAGTGGTATTTACTGGCTAAGGATGGCGTGTACGTCTCTCCGGCACCAAGAGCTTTGGGCGATGGTAAGTTATACTTGGCCCCTGGTAACAGAGCGGACGTGATGATGCGATGCACTGGAAGTTTGGGGACCGTGACGGTTTCCGCCGAAGCTGCGGCCAAGAAAAGACGTCGATCTTTGCTTCAAGGCGGCGGCCCCGGCGGCGGCGGCGGTGGCGGTGGCGGTGGTTACGTTGCTGGCGAGTTGTTCACCATCACCGTTGTCGCGGATGATTCTGCGGTGACGACTGGTGAAAACTACGATGATATTTCGCAATTTAATCCGAAAAGACCCGCATACTTAATGCAGACGTTGAAGGACGAACCGGCCGGGTTACCAACGCCGATGACGAAAAGTGTCACTTTCACTGCGGCAGATGGTGGTTGCGGCGTGAACAACGAACAATTTGTGGACAAAGACACACCTCTCGGCTCAGTCGAACTCGGTACGGTACAGAAATGGACCGTCAATGGAAACGAAAAACACCCGTTGCACATTCACGTGAACTCTTTTCAACTTTCAGGCGTGACGGACGCTTCTGGTTACTACCAAGACGGAGATTGGCACGACGTCGTATACCGCCCTACTGGCGTGACCATCGACAATTATTACTTTATGGTTGATCGTTACGCAGGAAAGAAAGTTGTTCACTGCCATTTCTTGACGCACGAAGATAAAGGATGCATGGCCTTTTACACCATTACCGGAGCCGAAGGCACGACCGTACCTGGCGCCACGGCGTCGGCGATGGCGACGTTGACGACGACAACTTCGGACCTCGCCTCCGATGGAACGTCAACGACGACGACGACGACCACCACCACCACCACTTCGTCCGTCGCTGGTCGTGCGACTATGATGCTGAGAGGTAAAGCGATCTACCTGGGTATCACAACCGCTGTCACTCTTTTCTTTTTGTAATAAAAGCGACAAGAAGAAGATTCAGACGAAGAAGACTTCGACGAGTACGAGGACGACGGATCCGTGGAATGGATGTTGAGAATGCACCAAAAGATCGCGCGACCAAAAAACAAAAGAGAGACGACTGGAAAATTTTTTATATATGATGAAATGTATTGCTTACTAGTAGTATTTGCAAGTTGTAATTGAATGCACACATAATAATGATCATACACACGATCTATACCAAGATCCCTAAGTGTAGCGTATCGCACAGCCTCGAGAGAGCGGTGTGATGGAGTGAGATTCCGATTTTTTTGATGCCGTTTTAACTTCTCGCCAAAAATGTCTAAAATGTTGATTGATTAATATTTGTTATTTTTTATGGAATTAGGGTTGCGGCTGTAATTCAAGGTGTTATATTAGGGTTTAGGAGTTTAGGGTGTCTTAGCTCAGTGGTAGAGCATAGGATTGCAAATCCTGTGGTCGTGAGTTCAATTCTCACAGGCACCTTCTTTTTTGCATCCGGATAATGATTAGACTGTGTCAATGCATGTAGAGCGCGCTTTTGTGTCGCACTTGATTGGATGCTTGGACGCGCGCGTCATTATTTTTGTTCTCGAATAGTATTTACTACAAGCTTTTGTTGTCTCTCTTTGTTTTTCTAAAACATCAGGCTAACATTTATTTCATTTCTTCTTCTTATTCTTCGACATCAACTTCTGCTTCTTCCCTTCCCTCTTCTCCGTCTCTTGCTCTTTTTGCATCTTCTTCGCCGCTAATCCCACGTCCACGCCTTCGCTCGTCTTCTTCGATTTTTCGCGTTTGATGAGTTTCTCGACGAAAGCTTTTTCTTGCGCTTTCGTGTTTTTGTCGTCCGTGTTGCTCGCGAACGATCGTCGTTTGCCTCTGGCTTTAATCTTTTCGTCGCCGGGAATTGGCGCGTTAAACTTCCCGACGCTAGCCGTCGACGTTGCCACTTTATATTGCACGTCTTTGACCAACTGTTTACTCTTTAAACTCTTCGCGCCTACGCCTCCTCCGTTGTCGCCGCCTTTTTTACCGCCGCCGCCGCTACTATTATTATTACTCCCCGCACCAATCGCTAACCTCAACGTCGCCGGCAACGCCGCCGCGCCTTTCTCTTTCACTTGCTCCCCTAAATTCCGCCTCCTCTGCATCTCGTTCTTCTCCACCCTCGCTTTCTTATCTTTCCTCTCCTTCAAAAACGGATCCTCCGTCTGGCCCGCTCGGCTCGAAAGTTTCGCCTCGACGATGGCAATCTTCGTCGAATCCTTCGCCCGATCGTACCCGTGCCTCCTCTTCCACTCGTCTTGCTGCTCGTCGAATACCATTTTACTTCTTTTCCTCTTCTTAATCCCTTTCTCCTCCGCGAATTGCTCCCACTTCGTCTTCGGCTTTTCCATGGAAGGCAAAGGCAAACTCCGAGGAAATTTCGTCTCCCCGGGTGGCAAAAGCGCAAACCTTCCGTTCACGTCCGATTCCGACGGCAACGCGAACAAATCGCTCACCAATCGTTGCAACACGTCTCTCGCGTGCGCTTTGATGTTTTCGTCTCTCTCTTCTCGAGTCAAAGATCCGACAGTGAGGCTGAATTTCTCTCGCTCTAAAACGCTCGTTTCAGAGACCAAAAGATTCCCCACGTCCACATCTACCGCGCCGGTGTACGCCTCGGTCGCTTCCAGCGTCGTTTCGATCCGCAACCTGTCGTTGTTGTTGTGACTCTCGTTGTTGTTCTCGTCATCACGCATCGTTTATTCGTCGTGTTAAAATGAATCTTCTGTCAAAGTAAAGCGCGTTACGCTCTTCTCTCAAACAACACAGAAGAGAAAAGGAATGACGAGAAAAGCCGCCGCCAAAAACAGCAGACGTTTTGCGAGAGAAAAAGGCGAGCGTTTTGGTCGAATGTGTCCTCATTATTTATAGAGCACAACTCTTCGTAATCTGAGCGAGAGATAATTAGTCTCTATATATCTACATCGTTCTCAGCAGAGGTACGCGTTATTCTCTCTCTCCTTTCTTTTAACTCGTTTTTGCGCGTTTGTCTCTCATTCATTCATTCATATTCGTCAAAACACGAATGCATTTTTCCCTCGTATACTTTGGCGGGTGCGTCATTAGAGTCTCTGTCTTGCCTTTATAATTCCATGGCTTTGACAGCGCTAACCGCCGCCTAGATGTAAAAGAACGATGTCGCCTCTAAGCGCTTCCGTTGGGAGTATTCTTACATTCGCTCCCGTTGTCGCCCGGTCTTCGTTGGACATTTTTATATATATCTCGTTTTGTTGGTGTTTGTTGGAGATGGGTGGAAGAGAGAGAAAGAGAGAAAAATACGCCTATGAGGAAGCACACTTGTCCGTACCATCTGACTTTATACTCTGATTATCAAAACTTGTGAATCTCGTTAATCCGAGGCGTTTACGTGTTTCTTCTTCTCTCCTTCTTGGTTCGATGTCGATTTTGAGATGATTTTATGCGTTTATATAGATACTGACATCTTGTTCTTGTTCTTCTTTTCGCTCGTCGCAGGAGGTACGAGACTCTCTTTTGCAAGAGATTGGTGCAGAACAACAACGACGACTCGATGATGCAAACGCACGCACACGACGCAACACAAATACACGAAAGATGATGATTTCCAAAAATATATCTTAGGACACCTTCGGAGCGCAAGCTATGAGAAGAACATTTGAAACCTGATTTCATGTAGTATGCGCGCGGAATGTATGCATTCGTCGTTGCGCGAATTTGTGTGGAAGAAGAAAAATGGAAGTCGATGAAAGATAATCTCAAGGCATAGTTCACTTGATTGCGGACTTGTTCAGGGTCTATAAGCATGAAACTAAAAATCTCGAGAATGGAGACTTCTTTCTTTGTTGTCGTTGTTGTTGTTCTTGTTGTCCACCTATTTCATCGTTTTTGTTTTTGGGCGCTTCACTTTACTCGAGTTTGACCGCATTCGTGCAAATGATTCAAACCTGAGCCATTCCGCGTCCATAAAGTGACCCTTAAGTAAAGCGGTTTATTCGTTTGTCAGTAACGTCTCATCCCTAGAGCTTCTGGTACATTCGTTTTTGTTTTCGTTTTTGGTTTTGGCCGCGCGCGCTCGACGGATGAAAATAACGTGTATATAATACGCGTTTACATATATGCGGGTGACGAAAAACCTTTTATGAACAATCCTACTCTGAGTGCCTTGTACGCTGAGGATTACATACCTGATGCGAACTGACGCATATATGAAACGAACGTGTTATAGCATTGCACACACGGCGTGGCTTGATTGTTTGATTGATGATGATGATGGTGATGATGCGTTGAACGCAATCGATGAGATATCCGTGAAGAATAAACTATACAGAACTCAAAAACTTTTCCGAACACCCAATGTGGACGAATATACGACCATACTCTCTGAGATATCAATGGATTGCGTTCGAAGCAGTAGCAGCCTTTCATCATCGCGCAACAGAAAACAGTCATTTGCCTTTGTGGCTTTCGTTCTGCTTCATCGTCATACTGACGCGTATTTTATTATTTCTTTTAAACAGGAGAGACGATGATGCACCGAGCGTTTCGCACGACGCTACATACCTCGTTGGCAGCGTGCGCTGCTCTCGCTGCCTCGGCGACGTTAGCCTCGAGCGAAGGCGTGGCGATCGGAAACAAGAACATACCAAGTATAATGAAAGAAAACGAGGATAACGGTAAAAATAATAGTACGAGATCAACAAAATGGGATCAGAACTGGGATCGCATGCATTCGAGCGCGCAAACTACATCGACGACATCGACGCGAGTCATTCATTTAGTGAGACACGGACAATTCAATCAAAAAGGCAAAGACGATACGAAACACACGTTGACCGATTTAGGGAAGAAACAAGCCTCGTTAGCCGGTAAACGCCTTCGGGATATCATTCCCAAAGGCACGACGCCTAAACGAATAGTTTCCTCGACGATGACTCGAGCAGAAGAAACCGCACAAATCATACGCGATGAATTCTTTAAAGAGATTGAAACGATAGAAAAATCCGATTTGTTACGAGAAGGCGGACCTATTCGTCCTGAACCAGACACTTGGACGCCCTATGGTGGACCATCGGAAGCGGAGTACTTTCGAGATGGCGCGCGCATTGAAGCCGGCTTTCGGTGGCTCTTCCATCGCCCGAAAACAAACGAGAAGAACGTTTCGAAAGACGTGAACAAGTCAACAGCACGAGAGAGAAAAAGCGAAACGAAAGAAAAGAACGAAGTAGATGACGACAAAGGAGCGGCTTCGCTAAAAAAAGTGGTTAATAAGCCCCCCGCCGCGCAAGAAGAAACAACGCACGAAATCGTCGTGTGTCACGGGAACGTCATTCGATACTCTCTCCTTCGATTGCTTCAGCTCCCCCCAGAAGCTTGGCTCCGGTTTAGTTTATACAACGGGTCCATAACGAGAGTTGAAATTCGTAGCGACGGTTTGTGTAGCGTGAGATGCGTCTCCGACGCTGGATTTATGCATCCGGAGGAGATTTCATTCAATTAATTTATTAGCGAGGTACCGGTAGCAGTTGAAAAGTAACCACAAACGACACTCTTTAACGCGCTAGTAAGTACGTGATACTTACGATTCTATAACACTATTTATTCTTCGTTCCCGAGTAAACGACGACGAAATAAACGTTAAAAATGTTCGCGCAGCACTGTCCCCATCAGCTTCGCGTGACTTCTTTCTCTTCCGCGACGTGTTCTTCCTCGCATCGTTCGAAAAATCAATCGAAACGAAGATACGCCGCTTGCGCGTCATCACCATCAGAAGGAAAAGAAGGAGAACAAGATGATGCGATTCCGGCGAACTGCACTCGAGTTTCCGTGGAAGTAAAAAAACCCCTAGGATTAATCCTCGAAGAAGACGGTTTAGGTGGCATCGTCGTCGTCGAAGTCGTTTCCGAAGGAAACTCTGCCAAGACGAAATTGATTCGGAAAGGAGATAAAATCTTGGCCATATCGGCGCAAATAAAAACGCGGACGCAAGATTACGGCGGCGTTTCCGTGGGGTCTGGCGAAGAGATGATTCGTTTGCAAGTTCAAGGGGAAAAGTTTGATACGATCATGGCGGCGATATCTTCGTACCCTTCTCAGAAAACGATGAAGATTGATGTGCTTAAATGCCAGGAGTAAAAATAGTATAAAGCGCACGTATAGAGAGGAAGTGGAAGAGATACGCGTTGATTTTAGTCTAGGTACCTGTAGTCTTTGTTGTTATTAGTTATAAAGTACGATACTTTTACGGTGGTTGTCCCCACCCCGTGGGTGTTTTCGTGGTGTACGCTCCTCCTGGTTCGACATTCTCTGGCGTGTGAATGGCGTGTTCAAAACCTGGTGGTAGACTCGCGGTAGAACGGTGTGGCGGCGTCGATTCCTCATTGAGTAAGTCGTCTAACCACGGGCTTTCTTCGAACGCTTCGTTGTTTCTCGTTTGTTGGGCTTCATTGCTCCCGAATCCATTATTATTGGTATGCGAGGAGACTGATGAAGTGTCGTCGGCGGATGGAATAGAGGGTATGTGTAGACCCCATACCGACGGTTGTTGTGGTTGTGGTTGTGGCTTTTGTTGCCTTTGTTGTAAATTTACCATCGTGTCTTGCATTTTAAGCAATCGCTCGTTGTTGCGTTTTACTTTTTCATTCTCTTTGAGCAACATAAAGTTCTCGCTCTTCAAATGGTTGTTTTCCAGTTCCAAGACGTTTTTCTCTCGGTTCAAGATTTCAATTTCTTCCCTCAACTCCGCTATGGTATAATCGTCGCTTGATGGTTGCGCGTTTGAAACCTTGTGATTATTTTTACGAGGAGAACGTGGAGATACGGTACCGCCGCGTTGGGTACCGCGAATTTGTTGTTGCTGGACCTGCTCCTCTGGCGTTGGTTGTCGAGGTTCCTGCTCCGCAATGCCGCGTTGGGTAGCGCGAATTTGTTGTTGTTGGACCTGCTCCTCTGGCGTTGGTTGTCGAGGTTCCTGCTCCGAAATGGAGGAGGACATAGGGGGGTAATTCCCTCGGGGTTGATCGCTCACAAAATGCGTTTCAATAATGCTCTTAATTTGTTGTTGCGATTGTTGTTGCACTTGCATCAGCTGCTGTTGTTTTTGCCTCTTCTCAATCAATTTTCTTTCATCCTTTTCGTACTTTTCGTAATCCTGCCTCCATGCTGCTAATGCTCCACCGCTGGCGAAGATTTCATACTTTCCGTACAAGTCCTTCACGCGCGCATCACTGAGAGTTAGCACGTACTCATTAAGAGTTTTCCAATCGTGTCTGTTCGGGTCTTGCGTTCTCTTCATTTGTTCTCTTAGAGTGGTACTCTCTTCGAGAAAGTCCTTAAAACTCCCACGCTTATATTTTAACTTTTGACTTTCTTTCACCATATACACGAGAGCATCTTTATCGTGGGCGTTAAATTTATAGATCAAACTCCTAGTCTTGGTAGTGTTGCTGGTTTTGTTACTCGATGCTTCTTTTGCGAGAGTAGGTTTTGTGGTTGTCGTCTTCGTCGGAGCTTTTATTTCTTGGACAGGTGGTGAAGGCTTTCTTTGGGTCGCAGCACCCTCCGATATGGAGAGGGAAGGCGATTGTCTTTCCGCACGCGCAGGGCGATGTTTTGAAGCAGAAGCAGCACTCCCTGGCCACAACAACTCTTCGATTCTTTTTCTATCCTCATCCGTCGGAACTCGGATTTCTGGTTGAGCTCGCACCGGCCCTGCGTTCTTCTCAGCCATGACGAGTAGCATTTTCTTGACAATTTTCTCCGCGTACTTCTCGATCTTATCGGTGGGAAACTTATTCTGAATTAAGAACTCCTTGCCAGCTTCTCCCAAATTTTCACCGCTCGCGGGAGAGTACCGAAACTCGTGCGGCTCTTTCGTCGTCGGATGCTGTATCCTGAACTTGTAAGCTGTCTCCTCCCCCTCTTCGCCGCCACCGCCGTTTTTCTTCTTCCACTCCTTCTTAAGCTCCCTGAAATACTCCACTTTCGCTTTGCAAATCTCTCGTCTCTCCCCCTCGGTCAATTCGTGCTCCTTTTCCGTCAACGGACCATCTTTTCTCCTCCAATTTTTACTCCGCTTCACCACCGGCGCCAAGCGCACGGACGTCATCGTCTGATCGTCCTTGTCGTACACGTCCGCTTTATACGCGCCGCCAGATATCGAGTTTGGATATTCTTGCCAGTACACTTTAAACACGTCCATGTGTTTCAAAATATTATACGCGGTACTACCGTTCGAAGAAGCGCCCGATGATGATTTCACCGACTCATGCGCTCCGACAACCCAGTCCTCTTTCTCCTCTTCAACTCTAAAATTGCCACCACCACCACCATCACCGGTGCTCTCATTCAACGCCTGAAAGACATTTCCGGTGTTCGAAGCACCCACTTCCCCCATGAATCGTTCTTTCGCTTGGTCGATCGTTTGATCCATCTGCGGTCGATCTTCCACGTACGGTTCCGATGTTTCTTCTTGCAAAGATTTCTCCATCGCTTCTTTCAATTGCGCTTGGAATCGCCGCTCTTCTTCTTCTTCTTCTTTTTTGCTGCTCTTTCTCCCGCGATCGAAAAACCCGCGCTCCATGATCCCAGACATATTCTCTGAACGCAGAAAAGAGAGAGAGTCTCGGAGAGAAAGTGTGTGCGCGCGAGCGCCGGGTCAAAACGCTTCCTTTTTGGTGAATTTAGGTGATGGAGGAGATCAAACAAAAAAGTGAGGAAAGCTTTCTGAAAATTTACATATTACAGTATGCGCATTGTTATTACAAAGATCTTCTTCCTCTCCTTCTTCTTCTTGACTTCTTCTTTGCACACGAACGACGACTAGTCCGACGGCGGCGGCGACGGCGGTGGCGGTGGCGGCGACGGCAACGGGGGACTGATCGGCGTCGCCTCCGGCGACGGCGGAATCCCGTAGTATTCTTGCCAAGTCAACACGTCGTCTCGGCAAGAACCCATCATTTCCGAAGGCATGCACGCGAAGCCGTCTACGACGCTATTCGTGTCTAATCCTCCAGATTTCATCGGGCTACCCACGCACAGAAGGAGAAATGGGAGCACGAATATGAATCCGAGGAGGATGGCGAAGCCGCTTTGGGCGCTTTTGACTTGTTCGGAGGTCAACGACGGTCGTTCTGGACTGTAATAAATCCCCGCGGTAGCCGCGCCGAAGAGGAAGGCGAATAATTGCGTCAGGTTATCGGTAAATGGCGAGTAACCGAATAAGATGACGATGATGAATATCGCGAAACCAAAGCAGTGTATGAAGGATAACTCCTTCGTTTTCCAGTAATCCGCGTAGCACAGCGGAAGGATGGCGGCGATGGAGGATAACCCGCCCGTGGTGACGTGGTCGTTCAAGAAGTACGTGGACGCTAGAATACCCACGAACGGGCCGCAAAATAGCGGTATAGCGATGTACCCACCAATATTTCTCTCGATAGGAGCCGCTATGAATAGGAGGGCGAGTAAGGTGATCACGAACGTCACTACGTTCCCGACCGCGAAGATGGACGTAAACAAGCGCCAAATTTCAGTCTTCTCCGTGACTAACCAACCTAGATTTCCGGCTATGCACGATGATTTGGCCATTTCAAACTTCGACGGCCCCATGAAGGCGTTGCCGTCGGTTGACCACGACGCTGAGTTGCAAAACACAATCTGAACGCCGTACATCATCGAGAGTAACACGGCAAAGAGGAATACCCATCGAACGTGTTGCTGGTTTCGCATGACGGGAAGTAATCTCAGACTCACTCGGTACGCCACGGCGGTTTCGACCGCGTCGCCGTCTCGCCTTATCTCGATCCAGTTTTGGTGCGTTTGCGGGTTTCTGAATCCAAAATTGTTACGTTCGTGGAACGCCGCTTCGTCTCGAGAAGGCGCGACCGGGTAGAACCACGAGTCGCCTCTTCGAATGGGCGGACCAGTCTGTATCGATCGGTACGTCGACGGTAATTCCGGAGGGATCTCCTCGTTATGCATCCAGTAGCTTCCGTTTTGTTGTTGCTGGTTGTTATTATCGCTGCTGCTTCCATTATTGTTGTTGCTGTTCGTGTTACTATCGTTGCTATCATTATTCCGCGACGGGTTCCTTCTCCCGTCGATTGCGTCAAAAACGCGTCGTTGCGTTTGATTTACAAAGTGTTGAGTCCTGGTAATTTCCCTGTTCACGTTCGCGATAAAGGTCGGCACCGCGCTCGACAGGCTCATCATCCGGCGAACAATAGTCGATCTCCTCGACGTAGAGGCACTGGCATTCGAATCGTTAAGAGTATCTCCGCGACGACCGATAACCGGCGGCGCCGTGGGATTCGATTCGATATCTCTCAACTCCGCCGCGCTCACCAGTCGCATCTCGGTCATCCCAACCACCGGCGACCCTTTCAAACCTCTCACGTCTCCAGACTCGTTCAGAATCTCCGGACACGTCCTCCTCGCCCACTCTTGTATGGCGCTTCTCAGAGCGAAATTCGGCGCCATCCTCACGATGGACTCGTTCGCTTCCGCGAGCGGTTGCCCCGTCGCCGGGCACGTCCTTCCGCCTCTCTGGATCCAGTCCTCCACGCTCGCTCGCTCGTACGTTTGCCCGGTTCTCACAACCACCGGATCTTTCAACAACTCTAAACTCACCGGGCAGAAAAACGTAGAGCTCGCCCCTAACGTTCGCGCGTAATCGTCGATCTCGTCCTCGTCCACCGCGGGTTGCGACGACGAAGTTCGTGCCTTCGAGGGTGGTTTTGGCTGTTTAAAATCACTCTTCTTCTTAATCTTCTCGTCGTCGTCGTCGTCTTCTTCGTCGTTTTGCGCGCTGTTTCGATGAAAGCTCGGATACTGCGCTTCCTCCACCGCTCGTCGTAAGACCGAAAAGTTTTCTTCTCTTTCGTCTCCTTCATCTCGTGCCCCGGCGAACGGGTTGTTATTGGTACGAACTCCCCGTCGTTGCCTTTGCATCTCAATCGCAATCTCTTCGTCGTCGGTCGTATCGCGAGATGACATTCTTCTCCGCGTCGCGATGAAAATGCGCGCTGTTGTACAAAATAGAATACGTATGCGGTAGTTTTTGGTTGTCGATGTGTTATGTGTGTTTGCGCGTTCGTTAGAGCGTTCGTTTTTGTGGTGCAGATGTCTTTTGTGTTGTGATATTTTTCGCACATTTTCATCAATACGAAGATCTCTTTCTCTTTCCTCTAAGATGTTGTTACAATAATCTCTTCTCTAGTTTATCACGAAGTTTTCGTGCTTTGCGCGGGGTCTCTATACTTTCTATAAATTCTCTCGATTTCTTCGTCGACGTCTTTTCCGAGAGGCGGTTGCGTATACGCTTTCAAATTTTCCTCCAACTGGGGCATGGTCGTCGCGCCGATGATGCTCGAACAGACGAAATCGCGGTCTCGAACGAAGCGCAAGGATAAATCGGTCAGCGTTAAGCCGCTTTCCTCGGCTAAGGTTTGGTATTCCGTCAAGCAGTTTTTCAATCGCGGTTCGTTGAATCGAGCCATATATCCGGGGAAGAGCGTGAATCGACTGTTCTTTGGCGGTTCGGTTGCTTTTAAATATTTACCGGTTAAGGCGCCGCCGGCTAATGGAGAATACGCTAAGAAGCTGACGTTGTGATTCTTCGGCGAACACGCTTCGTTTAAATCGGTTTCAAACGCGATTCGTTGGAGTAAATTGTACCCGTTTTGTATCGTTTGCATCTTCGGGGACTGTTCTTTCTTATATTTCGCCAACGCTGCAAACTCGCAAACGCCAAACGTCGTTTCATTCGACGTTCCAAAGTATCTCACCTTCCCGCTTTTAATCAGTCTATACATGCATTCAGCTTGTTCTTCGAACGAAACGTCGTCCTCGCGTTCGCTCGTTCTTTCGTAAGGAACGCCTCCGAACAGCGAAACGTATCGATCCGGCCAGTGCAGTTGAAGCACGTCGACGTAATCCGTTTGAAGTCGCTCCAACGAACACTCCACGCTTAATTCCATCTGTTTCGCCGTCAATCTGTTCTCCTCCCCGGGAATTCGCCCTCTCAATTGCATTTCGCTTCTCCCGGCAACTTTCGTCATCAATATAATCTCCTCTCGTTTCACGTCTTTCTCCTTCAACCACGAACCGATGTATTCGTCCGTTTTCCCTTGCGTTTTCGCGTCCGCAGGAACGGCGTACATTTCCGCCGTATCTATGGAGTTCACCCCGAACTCTTTGATTGCATAATTGAGTTGTTCGTGCGCGTCTTTTTCCGTGTTTTGTTTCCCGAAGGTCATCGTGCCGAGCGTGACGTCTGCGATGTGGATGTCCGTATCCCCTACGCGTTGATTTCTTTCCAACGATGACGATGTCTTCGTCGCGCAATATCGCCGTCTCAAAGTCTCCGTTCTTTTCCTCTCAGACGCAGAAACAGAAGAATAACCGATACATTTGAAGCTGCTCCGGGCAGAGAGTGCGGTCGACATGATCACGCGTCTGTGACTCTACGCGTAGTATTGATATTTATGCGGGGGAAATCCCGAAACGTCTGCTTCATATCTAATGCGCGCGAATCGCGCGCATAAACATAACATGTCCACTGTTACGTCCTCCTTCAACAAGCTCGTCCGCGTGGACTGGTCGTTCGTCGTCACCAGCGCCTCTTCTTCCTCTTCTTCCTCTCCCTCTTTACTAATAACAAAAGACTTTGACGAGGAAACGACGACGGGGAACGACGACATCCGCTCGAGAGTCAACGTAAGATTGGTGTTCGAAAACGAAGAGGACGATGAAGAACAACAACAACAACAGAAGAGGAAACAAAGAGAAATCAAAATGGAACTCACGTTATCGCAGTTTTACGAATTTAAGAGAGATTTAGAAATCGCCAGGAAGAGTTTAAATGATGCGGAGGGAGAGGTATGATGAGAGGACTGATGAGAGACAGAGAGAAGCTTTACGACGACTCTGCGCTGCGATACCGCGTCGATGATATCAATGCATTTCCGAGAAAAGAATACACGCAGTATGAAACCACGGTTTAATAACGAGGCGAACGACTTTAACGACGGCGAAAAGTTGAATCGTTGCTCTTTCGCTCGCTACACTCGAAGGTGCCAGAAGACGCGAGATAGAATGTGCGTTTCTGTTCAACGCAAAATCGAACGTTCTTCTTTCGACGACGAAGCGACGATGAAAAAGCAGCGGAGAATGAAGAACGACGTAAACGAGGAAGAAGTACGTTAAGAAGGAGTTCGTTAAAATCATGGAGGAAGGATTACGAGGCGCGAAAAACCAACCGTCGCGAGAGGAGGGTAAAGTTCCGAGCGAAAATGGACGTCTCGAAAGAGCGCAAAGATTGCTTGGTTTTAGGATCAACGAACGCGTTTGTACCGCCGAAAGGAACTTGAAGCGAGATGATCGCCAACATCGAGAACACGACAAAATCGGTGTCTGGTGAGAAAGATAAAGAGGCAAAACAGACGAGCAAGAATAAGGAGAGCGCAGAAAAGCGAATTGATAGATTTTCAGAGCTCTATGCGTCGTACTCGCGTAAACACATGGAGTATTTGTAAGAAGTTTTCTCTCCTTTTCATCACAAAAGACGGACCTTTTCCTCGTTACGTTTTTACTCCTGTTGTACTCCTCGAAAGACTTTTTGTAACAGAAGAAGACGAAGACGAAGTCGTAGCAGAAGGAGAGCCTAAAGTCAGAGTCTCTTCTCTGTTCGTTTTCTCTCTAAAAACACTTTTGCCTTCTTCTTGCGTTCGTGAAAAGCGAAGCGCACTTTGGTGTCAAAGGGCGGCGGCGGCGCTAAGGACATTTTCCAATTTCATCCGAGAGAGAGAGAGAGAGAGAGAAAATGTCGGCGGCGGCGGAGAGGAAAACGATATCAACGAACACTAATTCGTCGCTCGTATCCGCGCATTTCGCCTTGGACGACCCGATGCGCGTTCTGTACGACAAGCACAGTCGCTCGCAACAACCGGAAAGCAAGAGAGTTATTTCCGCCTTACTGGCGATATGTGCGGTGATTACCGAGAAGAACATGCAGCCGTCTCCGGTGAGCGTGTACGCGGCAACGATGGCGTCGTTGACGAGCGTCGTCGATGATGATGATTCTTCGAATGCTGGTGGCATATCTGCGGTACACTCGGGCGAAGGCGAGAGGCAAACGGTGCACGCGATGTTGACGATACTGGCGGTCGCGTTGGAACATTGCAGTCCCGCGGCGATTAAGAGTAAACTGATGGAAACTGTCGACGTGTTGGTGAAAGTTGGGAGGGATAACCAGGAGCACTCCGCGGCGGTGAGGGCGGTGATTAAATGTCTCGGGTTCGCGTTGAGAGCGACGGCGACGGCGAAAATCGGGAAGGAAGAGTGGGAGAAGATGTTTGGGAAACAAGGAGGAGGAGGAGGAGAAGGGAAAGAAGGAAACGAGAACAGTAACAGCAACAATCAGTTAGGGAAAGCTTTTTCTGCGCTGTGTCACTTTTGTGTGGACTCGAGGCCGAAAGTGAGAAAATCGGCGCACGAAGCGGTGCAGGAAGTGCTCTCCGCGACGAAAGGCGCCAGAGTCGGAAAGGTATTTTTTCAAAAGACGTTTGGCGCGTTCGCAGTGCAAAAACTGAAAGCGCCCAGGGATGCGGCGGAGAAAGCGGCAAACATGAAAGGCGCGAAAGGCGCGAAGAAAGAGAAGGATGTCGCGATTGCCACCGCAACGGAGGCTTTACACGTTTTAGGCGCTCTGAAAGGCTCGTTGGCGAGCGTAGAGGAGCCGACGGCTTCGAAGATTGTCGATGCGACGATTGAGATTACGTCGTTGGGTGAACCGTTGCTGGAGACGCATGCGACGGAAACGTTGTTGGCGTTGTCGATGTCTCCGAACCCAGGGTGCGACGCGAAGACATTTATGAAAATTCTCGAACCCGTGGCGAGATTGGCGAGAGAAGCGTCGCATACGCAACCGACAAAATGCGTCACGTTAGCGCGGTTAATCGCAAACATTGCCACCCAAATGTATAGAAAAGATCCCGAGGAAGCGAGAAAAGCGTTACCGTTTACGTTTGAAAGTTTGTTGAAGTTATTAAATGCGCCTCACGAAGGCGTCGCGATTGAGACGTGCGAAGCGATGAAGACGTTGATTCGAGAAACCGTTGATAGCGAAATGGCGAGAGAAGGCGTGAAATACGTCGCGACGTTACGAGTGCAACAAAAAACGAGTAAAAAGAATAGCAGCTTAAAACCGCCTCCGATGATAGGCGTCGCAAAATCGATAGAGTCTGCGTTAGGCATGCGTTACCGAGCGGCTTGGCCTTTTACCATACCGGTCGCCACGCAGTGTTTCCAAAGACTCGGCATTGCCGGCGGAGCTTTATTGAGTGGTTCCTTAGCCGCGCTCGGAGAAATGGGCGCGAATGCCGACGGGTTACGGTGTAAAAGTCAAATAGAAACGTGCATTTCTACCGCGGCGGAATATATCGGCGCCGAAGCGTTGCTCGAACAACTCCCGTTACGATTGGAAGAGTCCATCGATAAATCTTTAGAACGAAGAGGCGACGACGACGACGTCCAAGACGAAGAAGATATGGACATCGACGACGAATCCGATGGTTCTCGACTATGGCTCGTGCCGTTGTTGCGTCGATCTCTTACTGGCGCGAGAATGTCTTTCTTCGGCGAGTTTGTGTTACCAGAAGCGCGTCGATTAGGAGGACGAGCCGCCAAGGCGCAAAGCGAAAACAGACTCTTCGAAGCGCAAAGGTGTCGCGCTGCAGAATTAGCGTTATGGTCACTCTTACCAGGCTTTGCTAATTTTCCCATCGACGCTGGAGAGAGTTTTCCGACGTTTGCGAAAGATTTAGGTCACGCGTTGAGCGCGAGAGATGATTTACGAGCGCCAATTTGTGAATGTTTGAGAAGATTGTGTCGACAAGCACTGGCAGCCACTGGTGGGGACGATAATAACGACGACAACGACGACGACATAAATTCCGATTTGAATGTATCCGATCTCGACACGGAGAAAGAGGATAACGAGAGCGAAGGGGAAGATGGTAAAGAAAAAGTCCCAGCTCATTTTACCGTGCACATCGCCGAGGCGCAGTTGGAAACAATCTCGAAATTTTCTAAGAATTACATGCCAATTCTGTTCAATTTATTCGTGACTTCGGAACCGCACGCGCGAGGAGAGATTTCATCCACCATCGGTGGGTTCGCGAAAATTGCAAGTAAGGAAACCGTAAACACGTTCTTTAAGCAAGTGTTGAAAAAGTTGGTCGAAGCGGCTTCGTCCTCGTTGATTGAGGAGAAGGAGGAGGAGGAGGAAGGAGAAGGTGCTCACAAAAAGAAGAAAAAGAAAACGACCTCAAAATCGTCCTCGAAAGAAGAAGAGGAGGCAAGAGTGTTGAAAAAGTGCAGTTTCATCGATCTCGCGCACGCTTTAGTACCTGGATTAGATATGGACGCGTTAGATGCGGCGTTCAAAATCGCCTCCTCTGCGGCAAACGAGAAAGAAGCGGCGAGTCAAAAGCGAGCGTATAAACTGCTCTCGGCAATTTGCGCGGCAAAAAAAGGCGCCTGGCTGGCAAAGATGAGCAAAGACGTGGAAATGTGCTTGATGGACGCCGGTGACACGTGCGCGACGGCGGCGAGACGACGCCGGTTAGAGGTTATCGGGTTCGTACTGCCGCACTTACAAAGCCACGCCGGAAACGGAAACGACGAAGACGATGAAGATGATAACGACGACGCCATGAAGACTTTACTCGCAGAACTCATCCTCGCGACGAAAGAGCAAAACGCAAAGACGCGTTTGTTGGCGTATCAACTCTTAGTTGACATTCCAAGACGCATGGAAAAGGAAGCGAGCGAACGACAAGGCGCTATCGCGGATGGACAAGTTGGTAACCGCGCCGGCGTCGCCGCGTGGCTCGCGCAAAGCGACGAGGGGGATAAAGGCAAGAAGAAAAAGAACAAAAATAAAAACGGAAGCAAAGACGACATGTCAGACGACGACGATTCAGACGACGACGACGACGACCGCGATGTGATTCTCAGCGACGACGACAATGATGACGAAGATGATAAGGACAACAACGATAACGACAACATGGCGATTGAAAACTTGGAGCCGGTGCCAGATCTTATCGACGAAAGTTCTCTCGCCATTCGAGGATTCTTTCTCACCGTGCTCGCCGGTGTCGTCGGCGCGACGCCACAAATGCAATCTGCCTCAGTCGTCGCCTTGGCGCGTTTGCTTTACGAATTCTCCGCGAAACTTGTTGAAATCGTTCCCGAACTTCTCCCGGCGATTTACAAATTGCTCAAAGGTCGCAACAGAGAAGTCGTGAAAGCCTCGTTAGGTTTTATAAAAGTCGTCGCCGTGCGTTTGCCGCAAAACGAGCTCGCTTCGCACTTACCAGAACTCCTTCCAGCTGTTTTGAAATGGTCCTCGGATTCTAAGAACAGGTTCAAATTGAAAACGAAAGTGATTGTCGAACGATGCGCGAAGCGGTGCGGATGGCGCGCGGTGGAAGACGCCATACCGAAAGAGCACTTAGCTTTGGCGTCACACATGAAAAAAGAGGAAACCAAGATAGAAATGAAGAAGAAAAAGGCTCGAGCGGAAGAAACGGCGAGTCGGGCGAGCGGTAAAACCGGTCGCAAAAGTCGCTGGAACGAGGAGGAAATCTTTGGCGACGAAAACGACGACAACAACAACCAACGTTCCGAGTTTGGTGGATTCGGTCCTAAATCCCACCGCGGGAACAGCGGCGGTTCTGAAGGTGCATTTCGCAACGCGCGCGATGCGCACGCTTCGAGAGCGAGCGCCGGCGCCCGGCTCCCCGTCGGTGCTGAATTCGATTTACTCGACGACTCGAAAATGCGCAAACACCTACTCGCGCAAGGCGCGAAAACCGCGCAATACAGACGAAACGAGTTTGGCGATGCCGACGACGACGGCACAAAATACAGAACCGACAGATCCACCGGTAAACTTAAAATCGTCGAAGAAAACGACCGCAAGCGCGCGCGCGACGACGACGAGGAAGATGAAGACGGCGCCACGCGACGCACATTCGGCACTCGCAAATCCGGCAAAACCAAGCGCACGACGAATACCAACAAGTCCACCAAAACGAACAAAACCACCAAAACTTCCGCCACGCACACCGGCGACCGATACAAAGCCAAAGGAGGTGGCGACGTTCGCAGAAAAGGCGAAAAGTTACAACCGTACGCGTACTGGCCTTTGGACGCGAAGCTGCTCAATCGGCGCAACAGCAAACGCGGCCAGGCCAGAGACACGCTTTCCGGCGTCGTCAAATCGAGCAAAGACAACGGGATCTTTCGAGGGAAAAAAGCCAGGAAAATAGAGTAGCGCAGAGAGAGCACTCATCTGGCAGGTGAGAAAACGACCACCCTGCTTCTGCACAAACACTAAAAGAATTCTTCTTTGTAACATTAACATTAACATTAACATGAACATGAACATCACATTGCGCGTAAAATCGTACCAAAAGCTCTTGCATTTTCCTCATTAGACGTACGTAAAGAAACAGAGAAGAGAGACCGACAAAAGCAGAAAACGCTCGACGCGAGACGAAAGAAAGAAAGAACACGCATACATGTCGTCCTTTTCTCTGCAGCTTTCTCTTTTTCTTGTCTTCTTCCTGTCGTTCTTCGCTTCGTCGACGTCGTCATCCGCGAACGCCCCGAAACTCTACCGCGGGTACAACTCGAACGCGAATCCTTCTTTACAGTACGAACCTCGATCTGGAATCATCACCAGAGCGCAGAACACGTTCGCCACGACACCTGGCGAAGGGAGGCACCGATTGAACGAAAAGTATGACCCGAACGGCGTGAAAACGCGAGGCGTTTGGGACGAGAAAAGGCAAAGGTTTTCTGCGCGAGACACCACGCCGGGACCGAAGAAGTTTCGAGAGGACGTGGAAAACTTAAAGATTGAGAAGAAACCGAGAGATGTCATCGCGCACCCGCACGTGGAGAAGAAGTTTTGGCCCACAACTTTGAAGAATTCCGTGGTCGCGTCGTTCGGGAGGAGCGAGAGTGGGAAGACGAAACCGGTCGGGAAAGGGACGGCGGCGGCGGCGGCGAGAGCGGGCGTAGGGGAAGACGACGACGGAGAAGGAGAAGAGAGAGAGAGGAGAGAAAGGAGCAATAACAGACTGGCCAGGCCGAAAGAACCGGAAAGAGCGGACGATAGAGCGATGTTAGCGGATCACACGTTCTACGCGGCGACGAATCAACAATCGAACGATCGGTTCGCGAAGATGTTGGCGAGAGCGTTGAACGGAACCAAGTACGTTTTACAGTGTCAAAAATCCGAAGCGAAGAAGAGCGAGATTCCGTCCGCGTGGCAGTTGTTGACGGCGACTATGAGCCGAGCGGACGCGCAGACGCTGTTACCGATATCGCCCGGGCAGTTAAAGAAGAGTATTTTTGGTAAGGTGACCAACGCGAGAGGCGACGGGAGTTCCCGATTGTCCAATCGATTGAACGGGTATCCGAAACCGTTGGATTTCACTCGAGGGTGCGCTGTCGTCGGGAATTCTGGGATTTTGTTAAAACCGCTCGGGCATAATAAGAAACCATTAGGGCCGTTTATCGACGCGCACGGGTTTGTCTTGCGCATGAACATTGCCCCTACCGACGGCGAGTTTACCAAATTGGTCGGGAAAAAGACGTCGGTACGATTGATAAACCATAAATGGGCGCGAGAATTCGACGCGTTCGCGGAGAAACATTCGAACATTTTATCGAGCGATATCGCCTCCTCGAGTTCTCGATCGAGACAAAGTAGCAACGATGCGGCGTACGCGGTTCGAACGCGAGACGTGGAAGTGGCGAAAAAATTCGCCAAAATTGTCGGCGAGAAAAGAGCGCGCGTGTTCAACGCTCGATTCGTCGACATTTCGCGCATCGCGTTGGCGCAAATCCGCGCGTGTAAAGAAATGCGCGACACCGGGAAGATAAAAGTCCACGACACGGCTCCAGCACCTTCGGCCGGTTTCGCTGCCGTCATGGCTTTATCCAAAATCTGCCCTCGATTACGCCTCTTCGGTTTCGACGCCGCTAAAAAATCGAAAGGAAAATCCACCGCCGGTATCGATTACCCGTACCAATATTTCGAAGAATTCGACGCGCAAGGCGTCCTCAACGTCGGCTCTGCCGCGCACGATTTCGATATCGAAGCCGAAGCCTTGACTGGTTTAGAGAGAGAGAGTAACACGAGAATCCAAATCTGCGGCGCGAAAGGCGGGAATACCTGCGACGAGCTCGTTTAATGAAGCGTCGTCGTTCACAAAAGTAGCGCGTTACTGTGATTGATGTTTTAGAGTGGTTCATTTTTAGAAGAAGTTGTGTATAATAGAAGCGTTAGAATTTAGAACACGCGTTGCACAAACAACTCGTTAGTAAGAAATGCGCAAAAGCGCGTACGCGCGCACCAACGTTAGTCCGTTTTCCTCCAAAATCGATTATGGTAATGATGCTCAAAGCGTCGAGAATGACTACGACAAAGAGTCGCACCAATTCTTCAATCATCCATCCAACATCCCGGGGAACGCAAATTCGTTTCTGCACGGCATCGGAGACCCGACCATCCGGTTCGCCACGAAAGAAGAAAAAGTCCGATTCGATCGAAACACTCGACGCGCTCGAAGAGCTTTAGTTGTCTGCGCGCTGTTTTTATTCCTCTTGGCGTTCAGCCGACCGATATACGGGCCGTACATAGACAGATTTGGGGAAGATGGGGATGCGACTTTAATTGAGGTGGTGAAGGACCACTTGACGAAACGCGCCGAGCGCCACGGATTGAAGAACGTGGGAGGAGGACGCGCATCGTCGAAACGCAACAACGCGAACAACAGACACAACAACAATAACAACAACGGGAATACTAAAGAGGAGAGCACGTTTCACGCGAGATATAGAAGAATAGAGGAAGAAAGAAGGGCGTTGCTGGAAGAACATAAAGACGGGGTGGAGGACGAGATGGATACCGTGCGAAGGTTGGAGGTTTTGGAGGAGAGAGCGAAGAATTTGCTGCGCGAACACGGGAAGAAGCACGGGAGGAAGCGTACTCACGAGAGCAATAGCAAAGGGATGAGTGGTGGTGGTGGTGGTGCCGAGTAGATGTAGAGTTAATGTTGTTAGGCTTTAAATTTATAAATATTCATGTATGTATCACTTTTAGTTCTGAAGAAGCGGCGAGGCTTGAAAGCCAAATCGTTGTCTTCTATCGGTGACGGCTTGTTCCCACAGCGCACGCATCTGCGCTAAAATTCGATTCGCATCCTCGGAGGATTGAAACGGGCACAAAACGGTTGAGCTACGAAAATCGTTGTGGTTCACAAATGTTATGCTTTTATTTTTGCTTTTCGCTCCTTCTTTTACGACGGTTAACAAGGAAGAGGTGAATCCAAAGTCGGGCGTCGTGACTTTATTTTCTTCGCGGAGAGAATCGCATACGCCGACTTGGACGCAGACAGTCTTTTTGTCCAGAGAAGAAGAGATGTAAATAGAGGCGACTTCGTGCCATCGGAGAAAGCGGGTTGCTGTTGGATCTGTTTCGTAACGCTCGATCCAAACCAAGTGCGTGTCGGTTAGACATACGATGGCATCTGAAACATGCGCGAGGGGATAAAAAAGTTCAAACCGGCCGAACGTAAACTGCGTTCTCTCGTTTACAGCAGTCACCGTGGTGAACGACTTTTTAGTCTTCTTGTTTGCATTTTTCATAGTCTTCCTCTCCTTTCTCGTCCCTTTCTTCTTCATCGTATCTTGGTCAACTTTACTCGCTTGTATTTCTTCGACGTACGCAATCTTTTTTGCGGCAACTCTCAGCAAATCAGCACCTGCTGATTGCTCTTCGTCGTACGTTCGAACGATGCCATCGCCACGCAAAGCGAGAGGTTTTCGAGCTCGAGTAGCTTCCAGAGATCCCGTAGATTTCGAAAGTATACCACCTACCGACATAGCTTGAGAAAGTCCACTGAATGCCGTTTCGACTAAACCGACCGCACCTCCTAACGTTGAAGTCACGAGACCAGTAATACCTTTGATGCCGCCAAGCGCCGCTCCTCGCAAACCTTCTTGGCGAAACCCTTGGACTGGTTTGTAAAACACTCCAGCAACTCCGGATAATGCACCACCGACGAGGTTTACGGTACCATCGACATATGTTTGACCAATGTTCTTAACACCCGCGGAAATTGATGTCGTCGCACCCCTTTCTCGAGAAGCGACAATATTTTTCGACGTATCTCCAGAAAGCTCCGCCAGCTTGTCCTGCGCTCTGCGCAAACCTACCGATACGGTACCTGCGTTATCAACAGACGCCAAAATCCTTCCAGACTGTATCGTAAACTGTTTGATAACGTGCGATTTCATTTTCCTCCTCAAATCAGAGAGTTTGAGCGTTGCATTTGTCGGTAAATTGAAAGGAGCAATCGCAATAGGTAATCGGTCTAATCGTAAAAGATTGAGCGTCGCGCACATCATCATTGGCGCGTTCTTCGGGCGAGATGACGGTGCAGACGTGAGCGTTACGAAGGCTCGTATTCCGTCCGATGAAAACGTTCCGACTGAAATGAGATGGTCAATATTTGCCGATACAGTCTTTTGCTTCTTGGCTTTGAACGTAACTTTTTTCCCACCATCCTTCTTCATCCTAGAATCTTTCGACGAGGACATTTCAGAAGCGTCTCCGCCGTCTTCCGCGAAAAGTCTTTCAATACCGATTTCTTCGACATACTCTTTCAACGCCCACAACAAAGGCTCGTGAATGAGAACATTTAAACCACTCGGTGCCCACACCATTCGAACTTCCGGAAAGCGATTAATATCTCTACTTTCTCTCATTGAAAATGAAGCCGCGAATAAGCAGCCTGACGCCGCATCGTTGAACATTGTGACTGGATACAACGCGTTCTCCAACATGTTATCCAGTTGCGCAGAGACGATGGCAAATTTAGCGTACAGACCTCTTCCATTATTGCATTGGTTCCCAAACGAGGCTTCAATACCGTTTACCGTGAATAGACAAAGTTCTCGCCGTGAATCTACGAGTGATATCTGGATGCCATCAAAGATGGCGCCGATGTGAATTTCTCGGGACGTTTTTGTGATATTCTGAATGCGCTGGAAAGCCTTCAAATCTGCTTCGAAATCGTTCATTCTTCCTTTTCCCTTTCGTTTATTACGATTGGCGAGCCTTGACATGAAGTGTCCCTTAATGATTGCCGCGGCGGCATCAGCATCATTTACACTAAGAACAGCATCTCTAGATTCTCTGTCTAAAACAGTAGGTTGCTTTGCAAAACGTGGCGATCCATCGCTGTTCCGATCTTGGACATCTGGATCTATTTCTACTTTGAACTCCGTTAATCGAAGAGATATGCACTCTTCTGCGCCAGTTTCAGCACCGTCAAAGAAAATGCAAGACAATCGGTAACAAATCTCATACTTTCCAGATGGATCATCGCATATGAATCCTTCTGCCAAAGTGATACTTCCGAGAGCGCCAAATTCTTCTTCGCCGCCGCCAGAAGAAGAACCCCCACCTGATGTTCTAGAATTTACGATACTGGCGTCGCGAAAATCACCAAGCTCCGGAAGTTCAAAATACGATTCTTCGACGTTTTCATCGTTGCTGCACGAGAGTCGCACGACCCGAACAGATTCCCCAACTTTGGGAAGTAAGGATTCATCCGACGACTTCTGGCTTCTCTTCCCAGTGGGTCCCTCCGAGCGACCATTGAAAAAACGTGGGCCGAGCCAATGTGAAGCACTGCGCGGAGGGACCCTCACACCTTCTCCAAAGTTGGATTCATCATATAACGACGGTGAAGCAGTTCTAGTAACGCTGTTATTTGTGCGCATAGACGTAATATTCCCCAATTTCTTCGGTGTCTTCGTCGACGCCATCGCGGGTGCCGTTTGTTTATCCGCAAAATTGTATCGCTTTTGCACATTCGACTCCCCTCTCAGCAAAATTCTTGAGAAATCTGCCCGCACACGAGTGTGATTTTCAATTCTAATGCCACTCTCTGCAGATCGATCGCTCTTAGCGGCTGAACCTATGATGATTTGCGTGGATCCAGCAATCTGAGCCGTTTGCAGTCTTACACGAATTAGTGACGATGACACTTTAGAATCGCCATCTTTTGTCACAGATCGAGGGACCGCAAGAAGTTGTTCTCCAGATTCTTGCAAAAGATCCATGCGAATCTCTGCAGAGAAGGATTCATATGAGTGTGTGTTTTCGTCCCTAGTTCCAGAAGCATCACGAAATATTAAGCGTGCACGTTCGGGTGAGCTTGACCCAGGTAACACCGGCGCCGCTCCAATCGGAATGGTCATTGCAGAGTTATCGTAATGCATTTTCCGTTCATCCTTAAGGTCGTCATCATTCTTTATGTGCATGGCTAACGGTATGTGTGAGATATTGACCAAAATAATTTCAGGAACGACTGATATTCTAACCGTTCGGCTCATCATTTCGTAAGACCACCAATGCTGACTTTGCGATAGAACAGGATGAAAATGTTCAGCCACGATTTTAATTCTGACTTCACCGTATGATTTCGTCCGCAAAGTAACCAAACATGGAGCTTCACCTGGTTTGACTCCTCTATGCACAATACAATGCACGCGTTTATTTGCATCAACATTTTCGAGCTCGTCTACGTCCTCGGCGAGGAATAAAGTATGCACGTGACTGGAAATTTCAGCAACAAATGCTTTCTGAATATTCTTTAACACTCCATCCACGACTCCCACTGTAGCTCGTACGGCAGCATCTACGTTCAGCTTCTGTTCCGCTCTCAAAGATACGTTAATATTTCCGGGATTCACTTCGAATAACTCGCCGGTTGGTTTTTTGACTATGAATTTTCCTACCGCGGTATCCACCACCTCTTCGATCTTCGAAATTTGTATGAGATTTGTTTCATCTTCTGGTTCAGTGCATAATGATACCGGGAAAGGACAAGCGTTATGAACAATTACATCAGCGCGAATATCGACGAACATTGCGCTGATGTTTGATGGTGAGGATTCCTCTTGGACGTAACCTATCGCGTGTTTCACATTTTTCGCGACATCGTCAGCAATGCTCGACACAGGTCTATTGTCAGTGTCTCTTGAGACGACTTTTCCATCTTTCTTCAAAACGCCGGAGTATTTCGACGCAGTTACGAGTAGTTTTGCTTCTAATCTGCGCCCTTGCGCACCTATCTTTTCGCCTACATTTTTCAATACCACACAACCACGGGTGACTCCATCTGCAAATGCTGTAATTGGCATCGGCTCACTCATATTCCATCGTTCGCTTTGCTTTTGAGCACTACTCGCTCTCAAACCGTATGCGCAGCTGATTTCCTGCCTCGGATCAACGCTTTCCGAAATAAATACTTCTTCTCCTGGCTTCATGATGCCATAAACGGAAGCCCTCTTGTCGCAGTAGACGACATACTTTGCCTCGCAAGGGAGCGAGTTCCGCAAGACGAGCGGGACCCGAAGAACAACATGGATATTCCGAGAAAGCGCTCTCTTGTTGTTCTTGTCTCCGCGTTTTTGTCTCTCAAGATATACGAGATAGAATTTATTATCACCTGTGCATATCACGTCGGGGTCACTATGTTCATCGTTATTGTCTCTTGCAATGACCGACTCCCAGCGTTCGCGGAGCGATTCACACAAAATATCACACGTTTCCATACTCTCTGAGCAAATTTCATCGTTTTCATAATGCGTTACGTTTTGAACTCCTTGTTTCTCTGTACTTACGGGTACAAATCGAATCGCACATTGCTCCGTGTTCTCGAAACCTACTGGAAAGCACACATTTCCACCACTTTGTGATACTTCAATAGACCATGAACTCCCTTTTCCCGCTTTAGTATCCTCCATCGTTGCTCGGCGTTCATTCGTGTTTCTTTTGCGGTTCATATTCGGAGTGAAGAACATATTCGTTTGCGAGTTGTACTCATCTCGCTTTTCTCCGCTTTCTCTCGCACTTGAAGCACCTCCTTCGCTCAAAGAGCTACTAGGAAAGACGTTCGTCTCATCATATTCTTCAATGGGAGCAATTTTGCGTCTCCATCGTCTGCGTCGCGTACTCGCAAATCTCCGCTTCCAATTTTTTGCATTTTTGAACTCATTTGGTGGCCACGATGTCACCCAATAAGCATCGTAGGCCCATCCACCCGTGTTACTCACGGTGGAGTTTCCAGGGGGCCTGTCGATTTCCCAATCACCCATCCAATGGTAACCTTCTGGAAGTAACAAACTTTCACCTTCGGGGAAATGATTTGTGGAGTTTGAACCGTCAATATTGAGCGAATACCGAGCAGTAAAGCATGCGTCAAGAATATCACGCGGCGATTTCCAACCAAATGGTGGAAAATGGCGCTCAGATTCCCACACGTATCGATACATCGGGTCGTTTGGATCATATCCTTCTTCAAAAAAACCATTCAAATCGTTTTTCTCTTCCGAAGCCGAGGTAAGATCTTTTGGACTGCGCAACCCAGGCTTTCGTGCGTTGACTTTGGAATTCCCTGCATTATTCTTTAGTTTAACCAGCGTCAGTGAAAAACGTTCCGAAGTTTCGTTTACAAAAGTTGCCTGAGACATTAATACACCCAACCTCGGATCAACCGTAACTTTGTCTTCTCCAACGTCTTGATCTTTCCGCTCGAAGAAATCTGTACCGCTAGCTTTTATCGCCGCATACGGCCCATTCTTCGAAAAGGCAATAAGTGTATCCTCTGGATCAACCTCCTCGGTTTCTTTGTTCTTCAATGCGCTAATATCATTCGTGGATAGCTTTGATATTTTCAAATTAGGCGAGATATCGGTATGTTTCACCCGCATTCGTCCTGAAAGAAAATTTAACTCGAAGTTCTTCGTCAATGCCTGGAATTTGGTAGCTTCTTTTGTTTGAACTTCTAACGGTTCGCCAGAAGGCGCTCGTTTCGAGGTATGACGAATGGTCCAACCACCGGATGCAACAGAACCGGCATTATATATGGTCGGAACCTGTGCTTTTGAATCGCCTTTGCTAGCGTACGTGTTCTTAGTCCCTTGAGGTTTCCAAATCGCGCCAGGACCAATAGTACTCAACTCTCGCGCAAAATCTTCTCTCACGCAACAAAAGCTCTTTTTCGAGGGTTGCTTTTGCTCCTTCGATTTACCGTTATCTGCCGTAACGACACGCCCTAACGCGACGTAACCTTCTGGAGGAATAGGCGCCCAGAAACTTACTGAACTCTTCTTTTCATCCTTCCAAAGAAGTTCGTATCCAATAGGATGCGCGAACGGTGCTCCAGCACGAGGCATTTTCTTCTTAACGTGATCATCGATCACCATACGTGCAAGATATCCGCCTGTATTTGGTGCACTAAATCCAGGAACAACTATGCATCCAAATGGAATCTCAACGATGCTTTCGTCTTCAGTAGAACCATCTATACTTCTTTCACTAGAGTCTATTTTGGCCACAGGAATCCACGCCGAACATTCATACTTCGCTCCCGTGCCTTTCGACCACCACAGAAGCTTGAACTCGTATGTTTTTGTGATATTGCAGTAATTGTCAGAAAACAATAAATTGTCACTCTTTAGTGTTACTGATACACTTTCCGAGTCTTCAATCAAACGTTCATGTTGGTCTCTATTACGTCGTGAGTCTACGTTATCTTCTTGAGTAAAATTCTTCAATTCTTCAAATTCGTCGTCGTCAAACTCTGCAACCGTTCCTTCATAGCTGCTACTTGCATCTGATCTGTCACTGTCGCTATCGTCGTGATCCCTAAAGGCACTCAACGCAGACGATGAAGATAGCATGCGTTTGAATATTATGTTGCATGCTCCTGCATTCTTCGCTGAGTCGATGCGACCATGCCTATTGATGTGTATCGGAACCTTCACACTAATATTGTGGAATATGGATGCTCGGAGCAAAATACGAACCTTCGTGGGAATCCCGTTTTCATCGTGGAGATCAATCCAAACAGGTTTCTCTTCACCAACCAAAAGCGCCAGATTCGATGCGACAAACCCTTCCGCAGAAAAGCGAGCGTTGGCATCCTCTACAAAATCGTGCGTTGAACACGGTCGCTCTAGATCCACTCTCAGGCTAGAATTCTGAAAATCGCGCGATCTCGAAGCCGGATGAGGTACGTCCATAGTAATATAGCCCGATTTAGCGTTGAAGGGGAGAGATACGCGCGATTCATCACCGTTGTTAGCTAATCGCATGCGTACCTTGTTTCTAAAAGAATAATTTTTATTCGAAATGGCCAAAGATCGTAGATGAGTGATGCTTGAGTTTGATTTCAGGACGCATGAAATCCTCGAGTACGTGTCCGGAACACCAGAGGAACGGTTTACATCGTTTCTCATTGATTCCATGGGATCATCGACATCAATGATTTCAACCATCATCTTTGCGGTCAGGGATTCTAGAGGGGGGGCAACTTGGACGTCCGCAGTATTCGTATCCACCACTCTTTGCCTCGCCTGGCTTGTTTCTTTCGCTATACAAAAGTTGACATCAAAGTTGCCATGTGGAGGAACGACTCGAACATCCTCGTCCTTCCCACGTTGCAAACTCTTTCGAGACACTGTATATAACGTACGCCCAGTATCGTTTTTCATACGGATGACTTCATTTTCAACCTCTTGATTAACCGAAGACAAAGTTGCGTGCGTAGTCAAGCCCGTATTAGAGAAGCAGCGAAGAACAGAGTCCCTGGATTTACTGCGTTTTTGCGCATGTTTGATTAACATCCGCTTCTCTTTCCAAGATTCAGAAAGCGCAGAACTTCGATCTGGAAAAAGCTCTTTCGTCGCTACTTCGAGTTCACTCACTACATGAGAAGTAGCTGGAGAAAATCCATCGTTATCGGGGTAGGCAATGGACGATTGGTGATCGAGTTGAATCTCCCCTTCAGCGTCCGTATCAAAATTATCTCTCTTCCTCATGATTTCTTTCTTCGTCTCCAGTGCGATTGAAACCATGTCAAGAGCAAAATCTGTGGTCAAAGTAATACATAATTTTGTAGCTTGTATCGAAGCATAGTTTCCAGTACTGAAGCAACGTTCTCCGTGTTTGATTGGAACAAGATTTGCACCAAATACCCATTGCGGAGATACGAGTGGTTCCCACGCGTACTTGCGCCAATTTAAGTGCGCAGCGCCTAACGATGCATCAATACCAACGGAAGCAACGTCGCCGACTACAACGTTAGTCACGATTTCGGTTCTCACGAGTGATATTGCAAACACTGGAACATTTTGATGCATAATACCAGCGCTCTCTCTGTACGAAGAATCGTCTCCGACGTCCATCGGTGTATCCTCCTTTGCATCTGCATCATTCGCGACAATCCTCTGCGGCGCAGCAACGGTTACGGTTACGAGACCTACCGACGCCGAAATCTTGACAATTGGCTTTGGTTTTTCGTACGCAAAAGAAGTAATCCTGGATCCTTCGTCGGAAAAATCTAAAGATGAGATCGACGGTAGTACAAAAAGCGTGGGACCTTTGTAAATATCATTCGGCATGTCGGCTTTGGATATACAGAAAGTACCAAAACCACCAGGTACACGCCACATGCACATTTCGCTTGTACTAGACTTACCACCATGAATGATAAGAAGTGAAGATTCTTTCGTTAATAACGTGACATCCATAGGTGCTACCGCTCCGCAATGGGTTCTACTCAGACACCGGACCGAATCCAGAGATGGTTTTACATTAGCTGATGAAGTACTCACTAATCCGCAACTGACGTAATCTTCTGATGGAGAAACTGGTCGCCAAAAGGCAGCTTGAAGCTGCTTTTTCGAACTCTGGAAAACCAGTTCGAAATCAATTGGTTTCACACAAACATATTCGAGGTCCTCCACACAACGCGTCATGGATGGATGCGCCACGCCATCGACTACAACATCTCCAAGCGATGCAAAACCAGGCGGAGGCAGCGGTCTGAACCCTGTCAACATCTCCCCAGCGTTCCACACCTTTTCAAATTCTACCGCTGTAACTACGCATAGTTTGATATCCGCGATGTTGCCTTCGTAATCTTCATCTTCTAGAGTTATTGCGTTATCGTCGGCAATTTCTTTCTTTAAGAGACGGCGACGGCGTTTGTTTTCAAGTTTTCGGGCTTGAATGTTCTCCAAGGTTTCAATAGCGAGCCCGAGTGGCGTGCGAATATCAACAAAAGATATAGGTGGGTCTATCAGTGCGTTCGATGCTGATGATTTGCCTGCTGAACTCACCATGTGTATCCCAGTCGGGGAGTCCACAGCCCAAACGTGGACCAGATTGCCACTCCTTGAGTTACCCCAAATATCGCGCTTATGCACAGATTTATCATCATCTACATTCAAAACTTTACTCTGGCCACGACGCTGCGCATTATGTACTTCACTCCTGCGGTCATCAGGTTTATTACTCTCTTCGTCAGACATGGAAAACAATCTTGAAAGTGATCCCGTAGATTCACACAGCAAACTTTCTCTGACGCAACGCACGCAGCTTGGATCTGGCTCTCCGTCTTCTTCATAAGCCGCAATTAAACCAAGCGCCCTGTAACCTTTTCTAGGAACCGGTTGCCAGAGCACCAAATTAGAGCGAGAAGATGCATCAGACTTTTTGGACGGATTTATACGCTTGAATCCACTTGGCGGTGAACAGTAGGTCATCGAGTCGCGAATAGATGTTGCCGATCGTGTAGGCGAATCGGGGCCAAAGTTAGGAACATCTCCCAGTGAGCAGTATCCCATAACTGGCCGCGGACGCCAGAAGGAAAATGATGTGCTCCTTGCGCCCGTCGCTGCAACAGCTAGAGCATTCTCTTGTGGGATTAATTCACCAGTACTGAAGAAATCAGCTGCCGACGCTCCAAAGTCGGCATCGTATCCCGAACCCTCGAATGACGAATAGACAAGTGCAAAATGATTACATGGTAACAACGGCTGCGTTGCTACGATGGAAGAAACGCGTTGCGCCAGTCGAATCACTCGACCTGCTGCGGCTGGGGAAACCTCGACCCCGATGGGCGATATCATGACATCAATGGATGTTTCTCTTCTTGGCGCGGAAGGTTCAAGCGAGTTGTCGCTCCCCTCAGTCTCATTATAGCACTCATCACTGTCTAATGTTGCCGTGATTTTGCAAGGTTCAACTAATGGATTCAACCTCGCACTGTCCGGGAACGAGACACACATGTGCTCAAGTTCAAACGAGCTTTCTACGCTGCTCCCAATAATGTTAATTTTTGAGTGCACGCTGAAAGATGCGCACAACCCTTCATCTGGGTCGCGGGAAGGGAAAACTGCCACATCGATCGAGTGCAACTTCAGAACGCATTTCAAAGCAGATTTCTTTCTCTGTTTATCAACGACTTTTAAAATAGCTTCTTTCTGCACTTCTAAAAGAGCATCGCCTAGTTTATCCTTTCCTTTGAGCCCAATCACTGCCCTAGCTCCTTCGATGCGTTTGTTTGCAGAGATGGAGTAACCCGGCTTATTACGTAATTCTCGGAGCACTGCAACGACGGTTTTAACCCTTCCACGCCAGGAATTCATCAAGTACTTCATCTCTATTTCAGTTAAACGAGAATCGCGGAATTCTTCGACGCCTTGCTCTGAAAATGAATCCCCATCCCCATTTCCGAGAGTACGTTGTCTGCGAACTATTTTCTTTTTCTCGAGCATCATCTCTTGCCGACTTAAGAACTGAACTGATTCAGGATCAACGAAATATGAACCTCCTGACGCCATACGAATACACAAGTCAAACGTTTCCTTGTCGGGACACACGATGCGACAATTTTTAATTACTAGTCTATGATTCGGACCAATTATGATGCGAGGCGCGAATTGAAGCTCTCTTTCAGCTAAATGCACAGCTCGATCGCCAGATTTAGAGTTTTTCCCACTGTCGCCCTCTTTCTTCGTTTTATCTTTTTTCGACAGATTGTGTTCCAAGTAAATTGTATCGGAATAATCAAGATTAATGGTTTGTTCGCAACCATCCAGAACATATTCCTGCGCACCACTACTAGAAGTTGGAAAATCCGCTAAGACTCTCCTGGTGCGACTTAATGTCATATTTTCTCTTAATTTGAACACTTTCCTTTCTTCCGTAAACAATATATCTTGTGGGAGTATATTTTCGCCAGCGCCGAGTTTTGGCTGAAAGATTCGCGCAGCTTCCAGTAAGGAATCCACGGATGCTATCACTGCTACGCGACCACACTGACAGCTGACCTCAGATATATCGTTTGTTGTGACTTGTTCCAGGCTCAAGAACATAGACTGTAAATACTCATCTTCCTGCTCTTCAACGATTTGAAGTTCCTCAACGCCTTCCGCAGAGGCTTTTACTTCATTCGAAGAGTTCTTGTCTTGCGTGTTCACAACAGCTTCATCACAAAACCCTGCTCGTATCAGATCAATCTTATAGCCCTTAAATCTGCAATCTCTCGCGTATAAACCCTCTATTCCAACTGCCAATTCACTTCGTAATTCATTTCGTGGATTTGACACGTTTGCAAACGAAATGCCTCGAATTCCAGCCTCAACAACCTGTGAGGCTCTTCCCTTCCCGGCAAAGATGCCAAGTTGAATGTGGTCAATTCGCGCCTGGAAACACTGATGTATCAAAAAATCCTTCTTCGGTAGAGGCGGTGCCAATGGATACTTAGCTGGAGTCAGATAGCAGTAAGCAAATGGGGATTGCGTATAGGTCATCGTCGATGTCTGCGTGTATCCTTTGATAACTGAATTCAAAGTTTCCACATCAGAAGCCGAAATCTCAACTGTGAGAACATCATTTGCCGGCAACTGAACATTTATATCCACGCTCGGAGCGTTTGATAATTGTCTTCGAGCATCTAATCGATTCCAGCAAGTTGCTTTTAAAGCCACCGGGGCGTCGGACCTTTTGATGTGTGGACCAGAGGCACGAAGTAATGCAGATGAACGGTTCTTCTTTGCTTTGAGCGTCGAATCCCCTTTACACGCAACCGATAATCCGTGTATAAAGATGTCAAACTTGGCCCAATGCGCTCGATTTGCATCAATCGTGAATGATGTAGAGACATCAATTCCTTTGAACGACTCGCTCGCATTTTTATCAACAACACCGACGCAGAGAGAAAGCGATGGCGCAATCTCATCTCGAACACTACCCGGTAAAACCACGCGAGAACCCATTACATTAGCCGTAATCTTAACTTTCTTCGTCACGAAGCCAGGACGCGGGAAAACGAATGGTGGCAAGTTTGGTAGAAAGTGTGGCGGCGATAAAGTCTTGAAAATTGGCAACAAGCAATTTGCAATGTTAATGATGCAATTTTGATTTGCAAGCACTCGAAGAGGAGCAACTTTTGCCTCGAGTTCAATATCGATGTCATCCTCATGCTCATGAGGCAGCCATGTTTGACGGCGTATCCACAGAAACGGAATGTTACGAATTTTCTTACGCGCTGATTTCTCCTCCTCCAAGAAAAATGTCAAGAAGTCGCTTGCAGCGTTGTCCTTCGCGATCAGATCGCGATTAGCGTGACCAACAGGTAATGTGGGGTCAGATAGCGTCAAATTATCGCACGAAATTTCCAAATCTTTCGTGCCTTGTTTGCCTCCGCCCCATCCTTGCTTACCAACTGGTTTAGCGCGAATATACAGACGAGAATGGAAATTAGACACCGTCGCCTCTAATATTGGTTGTCGTCGAGTATCAGCAGCCAATACCGATTTCTTCGGATCGTCGTAAAGTTTAGCGACCAACGAATCACCATGAAATGTGAAATTGAGCTTAATCTTGTGTGCGAGTTTACTCGCATCCATTATCTTCACTTTTTGCAGCTTTTGTCTCATACTTTCCCATTCTTCACGGGAAGGTGCAAAGACGGAGTCATCATATCTCGAGGGCCACCCCTTTCCAACTGACACAGGGCTTTTAAAAAGGAACCGGAAGCTGGTGAACGCCGCAATTGGTTCTCTAGCAATGTGTGTTTCGATTGAACTGACAGCCATTCGTAAATCAGCAGCCTGTGTTCCATATTCAGGATGCGAAGGTAAAAACGCCTCGAGGCTGAAACCGACGCAGGACTTCTTCATAGCATCAGTTTTGTACCTGAGATACTTGGTTGAAAGTTCATCTCTTAGAGGTTTTTCTATGAATACCGCATCATGATCCTTGCCAATGCCTTCGATAGTCCAGCAGTCCTTAATTGCAACTCTTCGGAGACCGGCGCCCAATGTCACGCTACCTTTTGTGGCTTCACAACTCAGCGTTAGTCCAGTAATTTTGACATTCGCCAACGGTCGCTCTTGGAAGCAGTCAACGACGTACTTAATCTTTTCATCATCAGCCAGCTGATCAATAAAATAACTTTTCGACATGTCATTGACGTATAAATCAGTCTCATGATTGTGATGTCTCAAAGGAGCAGCTAGGTGAAATCCAAACAAACCCATCGAGAACGTAACGGAAGCTTTCTTCGTTTTATGCTCGTCAACTTTTAGAACTCGCCTGACTTCTTCATGGAACGGCAATAACCTCGCTTCCATGTTCAATCTACTTTTTATAACGTCGCAGATATCTTTCGACCAAAATCTGAAGACAAAACCATTTGGATGTTCGCACATCCTTTCAAAGTTTGACTCGATGGAACGATCCAGTAAAGCGTCGCCAACGATTAAAGTACGGTCATATTCCGAGTATTCTCTGTTTGCATCGTCTTTGTCGTTCATCTTCCTGAGAATCTCGTCGCTATCGGTTGATACATGTAATTTTACTTTTATTGTTTTCCTTTTTTCGTCGATCGAGAGAACACAAACTTCAACTTTTTCTTGAGTGCGCGTCAACGGGTTTCCGGCTCCTCGCGTTCCGGCCAATTTTAGGACTCTCGGTTCTAAGTGATGAACGGAACCTGCTGGTTTATCAACGACAGACAACGTTCCCTCTCGAACAAAGACATCGCACGACTCCCAGTATGGTAATTCTCCAAACAAATCAGCCGGCACGAGTCGTTCGCAGTTGAAAACATCAATATCTCGAGCGAAAATATCATCGGTATCCTTGCGCCCTGACGAAAAAGAAGAAGGTAAACTCGAAGAAAAGGTAATTTTCTTCTCGTCGTCGTCGTCGCCACTCTTTAAGATTTTATCAGATTGCGAAGACGCGATGTCGTTGCGTTGTTTCTTCTGTTCTTTGATTCTCTTTGCCTCATCTGCAACTTTCTTGGCCGATTCCGTGAACTGTGTGGCCACGCGCAAGGCCATGTTTATTCGTTCTGGCGACACAGATAATTGAATAGATGGCAGATTGACGTCAACGACGACCGGGGAATACTTCAACGCCTCTCGAGGAGATAGCACGTAATGTGATGCGAGGATTGTACACTGAACGCGAGATAATAGAGGAGTCTCGACTCTATTACTTTCTCCAGCTTCACTGAGAAGCTGCCACGACTGGTTACAGGTCCATGCAAAATTGTCCGCAAACCCAATAGAACAGTCCAAAAGCTTACCTTCAATCGTTCTCTTTCGCCAACTACTGCGCGCATTCGCATCTTGTTCCTGAACGTGTGCATTCTGGGCGCTTTTAAGTGTTCGCGCTGTAAGAGGACCAAACCTTGCAATTAGGGTTGTTCCTTTCTTCCTCCTATTTTTACGCTGGGATGGAACCGCCAGATGAACTTTTCCGACGAATACTGCTAATCCAATCTTTGGTAAGCTCAAATCACCAGAGGATGAAACTCCAGAACCCGCTTCGATAGATCCGCGTGGAATGACGTCCAGTTCAGGAGTGATTTGCGCAGAAGTATTGAAACGAGATTGCATACAACTACCCTTCATGCGCCTCGTGAAAACGTCGACGATGCGGTCAATTGGTCCGCGAAGAATTGTGATGAACATAGGTGATAAGATCAGAGCACAGTAACCAACTGCCTTTTCTACTTCTGTATTTGAGTCGCATTTCTTGGTGGCGAGTGAAGAACCAGCAATAGTCGCACTATCAGTTTCCAGCGAGATGGATAGCTCGGTATTTTTGTTCGTTATCTTGCGTTTTTTCGAAGCCGCGAAAGATACAGCTTTAGATACAGGACTCCCGCTAAAGCATCTTGGGCGACCATTCGAGATAGTATCTTCTGCATCGTTCAAATCTGCGTTAAATAATTTAGCGAGCATTATTGGGAGCGACATACCCATGCCATGAGTCGAATACGATGAATAATAATCTGTTTCATCTTCACCGAGCGCCAGTAAATCGCCCTCCGGCGCAGAGAAACGAATAGTATCTATAGTCGACCGAACGTCTATCGCATCTTTCACGAAAGATATCCCCATCATTTTTGCTCCTATCACGAAATTATTGATCGACACGCTGAACAATTCAGATTCTTTGATTGGTATTTCAGCAAAAGACGAAAAAGAAGTAGACGAAGACGGTGCTAAGCTATCCGAGAAAGCATCGTCGTGGTCATTGCGCTCGTTCGAAGAAGCGTCGAGAATTTTCATCGAAATTTCTTCAAAAGCGATGCACGTAGCAAACATTGGAATCTTACTCTTCTTCTCAACACTTTGCATCTCGCGCTTCTGGATCTCTGCATATTCTTGTCTCTCTTTAATATCAAAAGTGTCTCCAACTTCATCCCAGTCGATTTGCGACTCATCGTCTGAAATAGCAGCATCGCGATTATCGAACTCGCTCGGAGCGTTTCTCGGCGGACGACTCGGTGTTGCGAAGAGATGTTTGACCGGCGTCGCAGCGTTCTTCTTTCGAATTTGCCTGATTTGTCTCTTCAGATTCTCTTCGTCTTCTTCTGCGCGAATTCGAGCTTCTTCGATTTCGCGCTTTTTGATCGCATCCAATTCATCTCTCTCCTGCTGGTTCTTCCCGATGTTCGTAATGAACCGTTTCGCGGCGCCGAGAGGTTTAAACCCTACATTCTTGATAACTTTTACTCCCACAAGTAAACCTTTACCCGCGACGCCAGCAACACCCTTCACAATCTTCATAGGTATTGGCCCGCCGCCGCGTCGGGCAGCTTCGCGGCGAAACGCGCGTTCGCAGCCTCCATTTTTCCTCCACTCTACGTGTGCGAGCTGTCTAAAAAAAGCAATCATGCGAGCGTTTGGAATCTCACTTTCAAGCTCATCGAGTTTACGTATCTTTCCAAAAGGTTTCTTCATCGGCCAGTTGACGTTTTGCTTCGAAGACGGCGGTGGCGGCGCAGACTTTTGGAGAATCTCGTCTATGTAAACTTTAACATATGCTTTCCTTTGTTCGTGCAGAGTTTTAAGAGCTTTCGAGTCGAGGCTAAAGCCCAATCCGAGTCGTTCTCTCCGTTCTCGAGTTTCCTCTTTGACCGCTTCGCACGCATATTGCCACCAAGATTGAGCGTTTTTATTCGTTCTCTTCGTTTTTGTTCCCGCGGGTGATTTCTCTTCTACTTTTTCTGATCCATCGAAGACTGGAACGCCCGGTCGTAAGTGTTCAAACCGTCTATCGTGCACGCTTTTTTTCAATATTTGCGTCGCCCAATATGCCAAACTTGCGGCACCAGCAGAAACATTCGCGCTGGTTTTTGGAATATTCAGAGTTAACCCGTGCAATGCAGAAGCCGTCCCGGATTCGATGGCTTCCATACCAGCTCGTTCGTACCTTGCAGTTACTACGAATGGCTCGATGATACGATTTCGATTCTTTGACTTTGCGCACGCTTCCATAATCTTGCAAAATCGGATCGGGTCTTCGTGCGGTTTCAAATCTCGGTTCTTGACTTTCTCGAGAAGATGCACAGAGTTCAAATCGCAATACACCACGGCGTTGTTAATTTCGAGTTTTTTACGCAGCGTTTCCTTAAACGCATCGACGATAAATGCTCTCGAATCACCGAGAACATTAGTCGTTTCTAAAGCGATGCTTTCAAGCGAAGCTCCGACGGCAAATTTCGGCATATTCTCGTCTCCTTCTCCTTCGAAGCGAAAGTGTATATTTTTCACAGTGACTACGGCGTTTGCGAGAACAACGTCCAAGAGCGCTCCGAAACCGACCGGTTTCTTCTTCTTACTCTTGCTTTTTTTCCGAGTACTACCTCGATTACCTTCCTTTCTCTTCCTAGTAGATGACATCACATCGGTATCATTTTCTGGAGTTTGCAACGGAGGTTGATATTCTGGCGTCGCGAACATTTCCTCGCGTCGTCTGGTATCCGGCGAAGAGAACAGTCGTCGTTTCGAAGCGTTCGCGGATTCTTCTTCTCCTTCCACGTCGTCCTCGCTCTCATCAAAAGATGAAACAGACGAGACGTCGTCGTTGTCATCGTCGTCATCATCGTCCTCTTCCTCTTCTTCCTCTTCTTTCTCTTCTTTCGTGATATCGCCCCAAAACTTTTGTCTCAACTCCTCCGCGCCCGGCGTCGGATCTCCTCTCAACCAACTCCGTTCCAAACTCTCCGCAATTCTCCGTTTCTTCGCGTTCACTTGCTTCCTCTTCTTCTCTTTCTTCTCCTCTAACGCTCGTTTCATCTTATTTCGTTCGTTTTCGGACATTTCCTTTTGTCCGCTCTCGTCGTCCTCGGAGTCATCACCATCACCTTCTCCTCGAAATTCGCACAACACGTGCAACCGATCAAATATAACCTCCACTGGTTTCCTCCCTAACTCTCTCCACGGAATCTTAATCTTCAACTCCCCGACGTATCCCGCTTTCACTTTCACGTTCGAGTTAATCGACGATATCCCTTTCAAAGCGGTTGATTTCACTCGCACGTTTCTCAGCGTGACTTCTCCATTCAGTAAAGACAGTTTCAAATTCGACTTGTCTAAACCGTGCAAGCGGTCGCCGAGCGCGCGGTTCAACGCTTTCGCGATTTGGCCTTCTAACACCATACTCACGCGTTGTCGTTTTGCCTCGTGGTACTACTAAATACTATCTACCGGTATGTGTATAAATATATAGATGATGCGTGTATAAATATGAATGTATATCGAGAGAAACGAGTTCGCGAGGAATATTTATGTGTATGTTTTATGTTTTACGTCGAAGGTCGACAAGCAAACAGACAGAGCTTTTTCCATCGAATTCCTTCCTTTTGTCTACTTTCTCTTCTTTGCAGCGTTCGTTCAAAACCAGTCACATTTTGGCTCTTCTTTTTGGGCATTTTTCATCGATTCGGTTTGAAATTTTCTCGTGTGTTGCTCACTTATATAAATATCTCTCGAGCGCTGTAAAGACGGTGCTGTAAAGACGAGTCGTGCGAATAACACGCCAAAAGTTCTTTGATTTCTCCGAGCGTTCGAAAACCATCGACGAGAAACTTTTGTCGTTCAAGAATCGATACGTTACGAGAGTTAGTATTCGGTGGGGAGTTCATACCGCCACACGTAATACTACTCCAGAGGTAAAGCTTGAACGCTTTTTGTCGTCTCTCGGGAAGAACGAAAGAAAATGTTACCACCACCGAATCCGATAGGCGGTGTTGGGTGTAACAACCAATTTCCATTTCACCACCACAACCGGCGGAACAACAACAGTTTCAGAGGGAGGAACAGGAACTTTAACGGCAAGCGCGGAGGAGGGAAGAGCAACAACGAGACTCGGAGAGAAGTCATCAAATCGGATTCGAATTCCTCGAGGCAACCGAACAACGGCAATAAACCGACGAATTCGAATTCAAACGCAAACTCTTCTTCTTCCGTTTCGTCGTCGTCTTCTGGAAAGGAAATCGCTTCTGGTAGTGGCGCTGGGGGCGGGTGGAAAGAAAAACTTTCCGGTTGGTCCACCGCGGCGTCCTCCTGGTCCGCGAAAACCTTGGAAGGGAGTTCAAATTCGCTCTCCAAAGCGTTAACGGACTTTAACAAGCAGTTTAAACCGCAGATGGAAGTGGCGGTGGATTTTGTCGGCCCGACTTGGGACCGCGCGGTGGAAATCGCGAAACCAGTGACTGGACCGTTGAGGGAAGCGTGGTTAGGTTTGAGTCCGCAGACGCGAGCGTTCGTGAAACCGGCGGCGACCGGGACGGCGGTGGCGCATATCGTTCTCGGCTTCCCGAGTCGAAGGTACGCGAGGAAGTTGGAGAAGAAAATCACGGAGATGGAAAAGGAGCGAGTGCAGTTGATGGTCGATGATTTTTCGTTGGAGAAAGAGGTGTTGACGCTGAGCGCGGAGAATAGGCGATTGGAGAAGAGAGTTTTGAGAAGCGAGATGGCGTTGCACGCGATTCGAAGACGGGTGGCGGAATTTTCGTTGCCGAATAAGGCGAAGGACGCGTATGGGATTGATGCGAATCCGAACGATACGAACGGAGATGGGGTGAATGACTACGGGTTAGCTGCGAAGAATTTAGCGTCCAGTCAAGAGATGGCGTGGAGAAAGACGCAGGCGTTGAAAGATGCCGGGGTATTGCAAGAAAGAGGAGGCAACGAACAACACAACGTGTACGAGAATGGAATTCAAAAAGCATCGAGTAGTTCGTCGTCGAGTGGAGAGGGAGGAAATTGGTCAGTAGAGCAAAATATGTGGGCGTTAGGGGCAACTGTAGCGGCTGAGGAAGCATCGTCGTCGAACGATGGATCGGCTGGCACGTTCCTTCCCCCAAGATATTAAAAATTATAATACGAACACACACACACACACACAAACACACATTGTAACATTTGGAATATACCTCATAATTACATATATTTAAACTGGTTTTGTCTACTGTACTTTCTATCTACGTTTCGCTAGATATTATTACTTGGTTTATTGCTTTTGTCGCTCTTGTTCTTGGAGAAAAGCATCAATCTTTTCTAGCAAGGCATTGGCCGCGTCGTCGTTTGGAGAAATCAGTCCTCCGTCGATTCCTTTCTGTACGCGTTTCACGTGTTTCTGAATGACGTTGTCTTTGTTATTGATGCATCCCAAAGCTTCGGCCGCTACAGCGACGTTTAATATTTCAAACGAAATCTCCGGCTTCAAGCCGTCGTTTTGCGACTTCTTCTGCGACGCTCGAAGCATAAACTCCACAGTTCTCGCGTTTGATTCGTCAACGAATTCTTTTCCATACACCCAATCAAAAGCGTCTAAGGTTTTACCGACCGCTCCGACATCGTTTGCAACTACTGCATCATCGTTAATACCCCCAACATAATCACTATCCTCGTCGTCACCGCCCCCTGTGGTACTACTTCTACTACTACTGCTGCTAATACTACTACTGCTGTTACTACTACTGTTACTTGCATTCCCCAAGCCTTTGGCGAGCTCGATCAAAAAAACAGCGCGTTCCAATCTCGTCTCGTACGTTCGCACCCTGAGTCCGTTCATTTCCTTCACCTGTTCGGAAACCTCTCGAAACTTACCGTACCCGATTTGAGGATCCCACTCCGCGCTCTCTCTCTTCATCTTTTTAATCTCTCTGGTTGAATCCACCGCGGATTGAAACTTCGCGTCCGCCTCTTCGATTCTTTCGTTCGCCTCTCTCAAACTTTCCGCCGCTCCAATCGGCGGTTCTGGACGCCGTTCCATTTCCTCCTTCTCTTTCCTCTCTCTCTCTTCTCTTTTCACTTGCATCGCTCGCGTTTCCTCTCTCAGCTGTACTTTCCTTTGCTGCTTCGACGACGCTTTCCGTTTGGCCACTATCTCTCGCGTTTTGGAGAAGAAGAGACTGTTGTTCTTTGACCATCCATCGTTGGGTTTTCCAATCCCCGACTGTGATGCCACGAAGGCACACTTCCTGGACGACAACACCATCGACGACGTCGAAGAACTTAAAGACGACGACGACAAAATCATTCACCTCTCTCCGCTCAATCACTTCTTCACGCCTTTCGCGACGTACGCTTTCAGCGTAAACGCATTCAATCCTTCCGGAATCACGTACGTCGGTTTCTTCCAATCGAGCAAAACGAATCTCCCTTTGCCTCCTCCGCCGACTTTCTTCTCGTGCCACCCGGGGGAGACGCTTCGTTTCCCTTTGTAATAGCCAGATTTCTTGCTCAGTTTCGTCGTGAGAGCTGTGAAGGATTCTCGGACCGCTCGTCTGCCCATGAGTGCCGCGACCGACGCGTGCATGTTGTTTGCTCGTGTGAATGCAGACCCTTTTTTTTCTGGGGGCGTTTCCCCACATAAAAGATATGTTCGCTCCTGTGTCGTTGTCTTCCTCTTCCGGGGCAACCTCAAAAAGGAGCGAC